>ERZ857840.2797-NODE-2797-length-15886-cov-8.766534_pt1 | contig 15886 bp, 14 predicted proteins | sample MGYA00519760_ERZ857840 | MGnify/ENA primary metagenome ERZ857840 (study PRJEB31778, sample SAMEA3449371) | human gut metagenome | biome: human gut; feature: human-associated habitat; material: faeces | place: United Kingdom | collected 2010/2012 ... | reverse complement strand
CTGGGCGATTATGAGGACGCGGCGGCGCAGAAGACGGACTGCATCTATCTCTATGGCCGCCAGCTCATGCGGGAGGGGCAGTATCAGGCCGCGTGCGACCAGTTCATGCTGGTTTCGGATACGGGGGACGCGATTGCGCTGATCCGCCAGTGCCGCTACGCGCTGGGGCTGGAAAAGCAGCAGGCGGGCGAATACGAAGCCGCCGCGGCGCTGTTTGAGAGCCTCGGCGTGTATGAGGACGCGCAGACGCGCGGCCAGCTCTGCCGCTATACGGCGGGCACGAACGCGCTTTCCGCGGGCGAGCTGGAAAAGGCGGCCGAGCAGCTTTTGGCGGCAGGCGATTACAAGGACGCGCCGCAGAAATTCGCGGATGTGGCGACGACGCTGGGCAACGCGGCGCTGGAGGCGGGCGACAACCAGACGGCCATCGGCTGGCTGGAGCAGCTCCCCGAAAGCGAGGAGACGCGGGCGGCGATCAACCGCGCGGTGTACGCCTATGCCGAGCAGCTCGTTTCGGACGGGCAGAAGGAAGCCGCCGCCATCGAGTTCTATTCGCTGGGCGGTTATGAAGATGCGATGGCGCGGGGCAACGCGCTGGAATACGAGCTGGCGATGAGCGAAAAGGCGCAGGATATCCATTCAGCGCTGGATCGCCTCGAGGCGCTGGGCGACTACGGCGACGCGGCCGCGCAGGCCGATGAATGTCGGTATGAAATCGCAAAGACGGCGATGAACGCGGGCGAGCTTCAGGATGCGCTGGACGCATTTGAAGCGCTGGGCGACGTGCAGGATGCGCCCGAGCAGGCGCAGCGCTGCCGCTATCTGCTGGCGCAGCAGGCGATGAGCGTGGGCGAATACGACGAGGCGATTGCGCTTTACGAGGCCTGCGGCGCGTATCTGGACGCGGAAGACGGCGCCATGCAGGCGCGCTACGCCAAGGCCGCCGCGCTGTTTGACGCGCAGGAATACGAAGCGGCGGCGAAGGCGTTCGCCGAGCTGGGCAGCTATGAGGACGCGAAGCAGCGCGTGACGGACAGCGAGGACGCATGGCTGAGCGCGGATTACAACAGCGCGCGGATGGATACGGAGCTGGGCAATTACGCCGCTGTGATCGACGAGCTGGCGGCGTATTACGAAAGCGAACTGCCGTCGCGCTACGCGCAGATGCACGACATGTATGAATCGGCCTGCCTGGCGCGGGCGCAGGAGCTGACGGCGCTGGGCAAGCCGCTCGACGCGCTGCCCATCCTCAAGCGCATCGAGGGCAACAAGACCGCGAAGAAGCGGATGGAGGCCTACGTCTATCAGCTCATCGGTCGATGGAAGGACACGCGCGGCACGGAATACGTCTTCCGCGAGGACGGAAGCTGCTGCATCGCGGGGAAGGAAGGCTATTTCGGCGGAAGCGGGTACGAAATCACCGTGGGCGACGAGCCGTATCCGACGAAGGGCGAATACAGCGTGGTCAGCGTGCGGGGAAAGACCGTCACGCTGCGCGGCCTGCAAAGCGGCCGGACGATCCGCCTGAGCTATCTCGGCGAGCCGACGGACAGGGAAGAAAGCGCCGACAATCCGGAAAACTGAAAGGCAAAGCATCAGGACAGAGCATAAATCACCATGAAAAAGAAAGACATCATCATCATTGCCGCCGTGCTGGCGGCAGCGCTGGCGCTCTTTGGCGTATCGCAGATCGCGGGGGGCAGGGAGGCCTCGACCGTCGTGGTGACGGTGGAAGGGCGGGAGGTGCTCCGCCGCCCGCTGGCCATGTCGGACACCTATGAAATCAAGCAGGACGACGGAGCCGTCAACGTGATCGCGGTGGAAAACGGCGCGGTCTATATGAAGGAAGCCAACTGCCGCGACGGTCTCTGCATCCATCAGGGCAAAATGAAAAACGCGGCCAAAACCATCGTCTGCCTGCCGCACAAGCTGGTGGTTCGCCTGGAGGGCGACAGCGCGCCGGACGGGCAGGACGATTTGGACGTCATCATACAGTGAGGAGGGCGCGATGAACCCGATCAAAGGATGGCTGGCGGACGCGGAAAAGAGCCCGGACACGCGGCATGTGGATACCTGCGACGGTGTGCGCGCGCTGGCGATTTGCATTGTCGCGTGGTACCACATCTGGCAGCAGTCGTGGCTCTACCCGAATCTGACGGTTTTCGGCAGGGAGATCAACTTTGACCCGCTGGTGCGCTCCGGGTATATCTGGGTGGATATGATGATCCTCATCAGCGGCTTCTGCCTGTATCTGCCGTGGGCGCGGTTGGGCGAAGGGGAGAAGGGGCAGAGCCCGGCAGCGTTTTATGAAAAGCGGCTGGCGCGCGTGCATCCACTCGCTCGTCCCCGCCGGAGGCGGGCTTTCGTCCTCGGCGGCGTTTGAGATACTCACCGGCGCGATCTTCTCCGCGCTGTATAACGAAGGGCGCGTGGACGCGCTCACGCTCGCGCGCATCGGTCAGAGCGCCGAGCGAAACTATTTCGGCAAGCCGAGCGGACTGATGGATCAGGCCGCGAGCGCGTTCGGCGGCATCACGAAGATCGATTTTGCCGGCGGCGACCGTCCGGATGTTACACGCATTACGTTTGATTTCCGCGCGCACGGGTATATTCTCTGCGCCGTGAACACGCACTCGCGCCACGACGATCTCACACCGGACTATGCCGCCATCCCGCGCGACATGACCGCCGTTGCCAGAGCGTTCGGGAAGGACGTTCTGCGGCAGGTGAATCCTGCGGCGTTCGCCGCGCCGGAGATGCGCGAGCGGCTCGCGCGCGATATATCCCCTGTCGCCGCGGACCGCGCCGAGCACTTTTTTGCCGAGGACGCGCGCGTAGAGCGCATGGCCGCGGCGCTGCTGGAGGGCGATATGCCGGAGTATATCCGGAATATGAACGCCTCGGGCGCATCGTCCCGCACGCTGCTGCGCAACGTTGTCCCCGCGCTGCACCCGGAGCGGACGGAAATGGCATCTGCGCTCGACCGCGCCGCTGCGCTGCTGGAGGGCAAGGGCGCCTGGCGCATCCACGGCGGCGGGTTTGCCGGGTGCATCCAGTGTCTTGTCCCGATATCCGGCTATGAAGGTTTCCGCGCCGCGATGGACGGCTATTACGGCGAGGGTGCATGCTTCGAGCTGCGCATAAGAGGGTGCGGCGCGTACCGCATCCCGGAAGAGGAATAACCATGTACAACGACCTTTTTTCGATCGGCGGTCTCACGGTGCACGGCTACGGGCTCTGCATCGGCATCGGCATCGCCGCGGCGCTGCTGCTCATCTGGCGGCGCGCCGAGGAGCGGAAGTTTGACGTGCAATCCGTCAACACCCTGATTTTGCTCATTCTCGCTGCCGGCTTTGCCGGAGCGAAGCTCTTTTTCGTGTTTGCGCATTGGAGCGAATTTTGCGCCGATCCGCTCGGCGCGCTCGGCTCGGAGGGCTTTGTCGTCTACGGCGGCATTGTGTGCGGTCTCGGCGCTGCGTATCTCTACTGCCGGAAGCGCTCTCTCCCCTTTCTGCGCTGGGTGGACTGCTTTATTCCCTGTGCGGCGCTCGCGCAGGGCTTCGGGCGCATCGGGTGCTTTCTCGCCGGGTGCTGCTTCGGCAAACCGACGGAGAGCTTTCTCGGCGTTACATTCCCGGCGGGCAGCATGGCTCCGGCGGGGATCCCGCTCTGGCCGGTGCAGCTCTTTTCGGCGGCGGGCGATTTCCTGCTCGCCGGAGCGCTGCTGCTTCTGGAAAAAAAGCGCCGCGGCGACGGGCTGCTCGCCGGAGCGTATCTTCTTTTGTACAGCATCGGCCGGTTTCTGATCGAGTTTCTGCGTGCCGATCCGCGCGGCGCGGTCGCAGCGCTTTCGACATCGCAGTTCATCGCGCTCTTCACCGCCGCGGCGGGAGCCGCCATTCTCATTTTGCGAAAGAGAGGGACACCGCATGGATAACACCGTCAGCGCCGGGCGCAAAAGCACAACGCTCGGCGGCAGAGTATGGGCCTGCCTTCTGATCTTCGGCTTTGTCGGCCAGATCGCGTGGATGGTGGAGAACGTCTATTTCTCCACATACATCCAGAAAAACATCACCGCCGCGGGCTGGGCGACGAGCGCTACGGTCTCCGCAAGCGCCATTGCCGCGGCGCTCGCCACGTTCTTCAGCGCCGCGTGGTCCGACCGTGTGGGACGCCGCCGCTCGTTCGTCTGCTGGGGGTACATCTTCTGGGGCGCGACGACCGCCGCGTTCGCGCTTTTCGGCAACGGGCAGGTCGCGCTGCCGGTGGGTCTTGCGGTGACGGTGTTCGTCATCATGGACTGCATCATGTCCGCCATCGGCTCGGCGGCGAACGACGCGGCGTTTTCCGCCTGGGTCACGGACGTGACGGACGTCACCAACCGCGGCACCGTCGATATCGTTTTGAGCATCATGCCGATCCTCGCGCTCGTTGTGATCTTCGCGGGGTTTGACTCCATGACCGTGAACGGCAACTGGACGGGATTTTATCTCGTGCTCGGCGCGGTCACATCCGTTGCCGGCATTCTGGGGCTCTGGCTCTTTAAGGACAGTCCGAACCTCCGCCCGACGAAGGGCGAGAGCTATCTGCGCGAGGTCGTTTTCGCGTTCCGGCCGGAGAATATCCGCGCAAACAAAATGATCTACGTCTGCTTTTTCGGCATGATGTTTTCGGGTCTCGCCATGCAGATGTGGCAGCCGTACATGATCTCGCTCGTGGAGGTCACGCTCGGGATCGAAAACTACATCGTCCCCATCGCCGTCGTCGTGCTCGCCTCGGCGGTGCTGTCCGTCGCCGCCGGAAAAGTCATGGACCGGTTCGGCAAGGAAAGATTCTATTACCCCGTCGCGCTCATGCAGGTGCTCGGCGGTATTATCGCCTATCTCATCAAGTTTGTCGGACACGCCATGCCGCTTCTCTGCGTCGGCGGTACGCTCATCATGGCGGGCAATCTTATGATGGCCGGTCTCTTCACGGCCTCGGCGCGCGACTATACGCCCGAGGGCCGCGCCGGTGCAGTGCAGAGCGTCAAGATGGTCATCTACATCGTTCTGCCCATGGTGCTCGCAAGCATTCTCGATCCTGTCATCATCCGCGCCGTCGCGCTCGAGCCGACGGCGGAGATCCTCGCCAAATACCCGAGCTACGCGGGGAGCTATCTCTACCCGTATGAGCTGTTCCTCGGCGCGGCGGTCGCCGCGGTGTTCATTTTCCTGCCCGCCTCCGCCGTCCGGCGGGACGCCAAGCGTCTGCGCGCGCAGAAGCTCAAGGAGATCCGTGAATGACGATGCTGACAAAGTGGGGCGCGGCGCTCGACCGCAGCTGCCCCTTACCGGAATATCCCCGCCCGCAGCTGCGGCGGGAGAGCTTTTATAATCTCAACGGCGTATGGGACTATGCCGTCACGCCGTCCGGTGACGAGCCGGGGGTCTGGGACGGCGAGATCGTCGTGCCGTTCTCGCCGGAAGCGCCGCTCTCCGGCGCTGCGCGCGGCCCGGCAAAGGACGAATACCTCCATTACCGCCGCGGCTTCACTCTGCCGAAGGGATTTCAAAAATCGCGCGTGCTGCTGCATTTTGGCGCGGTGGACCAGATCGCGGAGGTGTTCGTAAACGGCGTTTCCGCCGCGAAGCACTCCGGCGGCTACTGGCCGTTTTCCGCAGACATCACGAGTCTTCTGCGCGAGGGGGAGAACATTCTCCGCGTAACGGTGCGCGATAATGCCGACGATCCCACGTTTGCCTACGGCAAGCAGCGCTATAAGCGCGGCGGCATGTGGTACACCGCGCAGAGCGGCATCTGGCAGACGGTCTGGCTCGAGAGCGTGCCGGAGGTCTACGTAAAGAGTCTTCGCATCACGCCGGAGTTTGACGAGGCGCGCGTGCGCATCGAGCTGGAGACCGCGCTCGAGAGCAGCGCCGCCATCACGTGCGACGTGCGCGCTGCGGACGGCAGCTTTGTCGCCGGGAGCTGGGCAAAGGGCGGCGTGTGCGTCGTTCCGCTCCCCGGCTTCCGCGCCTGGACGCCGGACGATCCCTATCTCTACACGCTGGATATCACCTGCGGCGAAGACCGTGTGGAAAGCTATTTTGCCATGCGCAAGTTCTCCTATGTGGAGCTGGGCGGCCATAAGGTGTTCGGATTAAACAACGCCCCCCTCTTCCACAACGGCCTGCTCGACCAGGGGTACTACCCCGACGGGCTTCTCACGCCGCCCTCGGACGAGGCGATGGTGAACGACATCGAAACCATGAAGCGCTGCGGCTTCAACATGCTGCGCAAGCATATAAAGATCGAGCCGCTGCGCTGGTACTATCACTGCGACCGGCTCGGCATGATCGTATGGCAGGACATGGTGTCCGGCGGGCAGCCGTACAGCTTTCTCCATGTTTCCGCTCTGCCGACGCTCGGCAAGGTCGATCTTCCGGATCAGGACGCGAAGCCCTACGGCCGGAGCGGGGTGCTCTCCCGCGCGCGCTTCCGGCGTGAGATGGCGGACACGGTGCGGCTTCTTTATAACTGCCCGTGCATCGCGCTCTGGACGGTGTTCAACGAGGGCTGGGGTCAGTTTGACGCGCTGGACATGGCAAACGAGCTCAAAAAGCTCGATCCCACGCGCTTTATCGACCACGCGAGCGGCTGGCAGGATCAGGGCTATGAGGAAATGAAGAGCCGCCACATCTATTTCCGTCCCGTGAAGCTCAAAAACGATGGGCGCGCGCTTGCGCTCACGGAGTACGGCGGATACATTCTCGCCGTGGACGGCCATCGCTGGACGGACAAGGTGTTCGGCTACCGCATCTGCCGCGACAGCGCGGCGCTCGCGCACGACTACGAAAAGCTCATGCTCGGGCAGGTGCTGCCGCACATCCGAAAGGAAGGGCTGACCGCGGCGGTATATACGCAGATCACCGACGTGGAGGAAGAGCTCAACGGTCTCATGACCTACGACCGCGAGGTGCTGAAAATTCCGGAGGAGACACTCCGGGAGATCAATGCCGCGCTGCGGTTTGATGCATAATACGGCTTTGGAGGGCAGCACTGGAATGAACGAAATCAAAACGGAAAAGAAAAACCTCTATCTGCGATTTTCGGACTGGATGGACGGCGCGCTCTGGCATCGGGCGCTTGTCCTTCTCGCCCTCTCGGCTGCCGTGATAACGGTTTTCTCCGTATACACCACGCCGATCAGCCCCTATTACGGCAATGACAGCGCGTTTTTCCTCCTGATGGGAAAAGGCGTTACACAGGGGAAGATCCCCTATCTGGATCTGTATGACCAGAAAGGTCCGATGATCTTCTATGTGAACGCCCTTGGCTATCTGCTCACCGGCGACCGGTACGGCATTTTCCTCATGCAGATCGTCAATCTGACGGCGGCGTGCCTGATCGTATACCGGCTTGCGCGGTTCTGGCTGCGCAGCGGTGCTTCGCTCGCCGTGGTCGCGGCGTATCTTTTCGTCTATGTCGGCACCGTGCAGGACGGGAACATGACGGAGGAATGGTCCCAGCTCTTCTTGCTGCTGCCGATGTATCTCTCGCTGCGGTTTCTCAAAAGCGGCGCGAGCGTGAGCGAGCACCCCAAATGGTACAGTTTCGTATACGGCGTATGCTTCGGCGTGCTGTTGATGTTCCGCGTCACGAACGCCGCGCCGGTCGGCGGGCTGATCCTCGCATACATCATCCTGTTCTGCCGGGAAAAGAAGGTCGGGCAGCTTTTCCTTCATGCGGCGATCGTTCTGTTCGGCACGGCGCTCGTCGTTGTTCCGTTCTGTCTGTATTTTCTGCGGGTGGGCGCGTTTGATCTGTTCATTTACGCGAGCATCACGCACAACTTCTTCTACGCCACCGGCGGAGCGACCGCAAGAGACGCCGTCGGCTGGCTCTCCATCATCGGAAGCGTTCTTTTCGTTCCGTGCTTTTTCGCCGCTTACCGGCCGCTCACGCGCTGCGGCACGCTCGACGGGCGGACGTATACGCTCATCGGCTGCTATGCCGCCGTCGGCGCGGTCACTATGGCGTTCGGCTTCACCTACCGTCATTATTTTCTCAATCTCGCGCCTGCGGTCGTTGTCATCCTCGCCGTCGGTATCGACTGGGTACAGCGCACCGCGCCGGAGAACCGGCGCAAAGCCCGCAGTCTTCTCGCCGCGGCGCTGCTGCTGTGCGTCGTTCCCTTCGCCCCGCAGGTCGTCCGGCAGTGCGGCAAGGTGGTCTATTTCACCTGTATGCACAAGCTCGACCGTTTCGCCAGCAACCGATTGGAGCTTGCCGATGCCTTTCCCACAGACCGCGACAGCGTGTGGGGCTACGATGTGCTCGCGCAGGACTATCTCTATGCCGATATCATTCCCTGCTTCCGGTACTTTGCCATCCAGCGATGGATGGAGGATTCCGATCCGCAGATCGCGCCCGAGATCGACGAAATGCTGGCGACTGATCCGCCCGTCTGGGTCTTCATCTATCAGGAAGATACCGAAATGGCAGAGAAGCTTCTCTCACTCGGCTATACGGCAGAGCCGCGTTCGGTGTTTCTGATCTTCCACAGAGCTGCATAAAAACCGTCCGCCGGTGCTTTTCAGGCATCGGCGGACGGTTTTTCGTATGCGGCAGAGCCGCTCTTTTCTTTATTCTTTCTTTTCTTCGTCACGGAAGAGATATACGCGGGTCTCATACGGCTGTGTGACGAAGCCGTTATTTTCGATATAATCCGTGTGGCTCTTCAAAAGGAGCCGGCCCTTCCGCAGATCGTACCCGCGGGGTGCCTTGAACTTCACGGGATTCACCGAGTACGAGCAGATGACGAGAAGCCGTTCGCGCTTGGCCCGGCGTTCGTACACAAAGAGCTTGTTGCTGAGCGGATAGTACTGGCGGAACGTGCCGTAGCGCACGACCGGCAGCTCGTGCCGGAGACGGAGCGCCTCGCGGTAGAAGTTCAGCAGCGAGTCGGGGTCATTCTCCTGCGAGGCAACGTTGATCTGCGGGTAGTTCTCGTTGACCGTGAACCACGGCGTGCCGGTCGTAAACCCGGCGTTCGGCGCGTCGCTCCACTGCACGGGCGTGCGCGCGCTGTCGCGCGAGCCCCAGTAGATGCGCTGCATGCGCTTCTTTTCGGATTTGTGCGTGGCGAAGTGGTGGTACTGGTTGATGGTCTGCACGTCCTCGTAGCCGTCGATCGTCTCGGGATAGATGTTCGTCATGCCGATCTCCTGTCCCTGATAGACGATGGGCGTGCCCTCCTGGAAGAGATACGACGCCGCGAGCGCCTTTCCGCTCTCGGTGTTGTACTTTTCGCTGCCGTAGCGGCTGATGACGCGGGGATGGTCGTGGTTTTCAATATACAGAAGATTCCAGCCCTTCCCGCGCAGCGCCTTCTGCCAGTGCTGCCAGATGGTCTTGAGCTTCACGAGGCAGAACGGGTGATGGGAATAGTCCTGCAGGAAGCAGTCGCCCTCCATGCACTGAAACGGGATCATCATGTCAAGCTCGGGGTGCTTGCCGCCGATGAAGTCGAGCGCGCGCTTCGTCGTGATGAGCGGGGCCTCGCCGATGGTCACGCAGTCGTAATCGTCGAGCACGGTGCGGAATTCGTTGAGATATTCGTGCAGGTGCGGGCCGTTGTTATACTGGAAAATGCCGCGCGCCATAGGCATATAAAACGGCGCGTCCGGCAGTCCCTTGGGCTTGGAGATGTAGGTGATGACATCCTCGCGGAAGCCGTCCACGCCCATATCCAGCCAGAAGCGCAGGATTTTCTTTACCTCGGCGCGGACGCGGGGGTTGTCCATATTCAGGTCGGGCTGCTTGATGGCAAAAATATGGAGATAGTACGCCTTGCGCACCTCGTCGTACTGCCACGCCTTGCCCTCGAACATGCTGTCCCAGTTGTTGGGGAGCGTGCCGTCCTTTTTCGGCTTGCGCCAGATGTAATAATCCTTATACGGCTCTTCCCCGCGGCGGCTCGCCTGGAACCACGGGTGCTCGTCGCTCGTGTGGTTTACGACAAGGTCCATGATGACCCTGATGCCGCGCTCGTGCGCGCCGTCGAGCACCTTTTTGAACGCCGCCATGCCGCCGTATTCGGCGGAGATGTCCATATAGTCTGCCACGTCGTAGCCAAAGTCGGCGTTCGGCGAGGGGTAGAGCGGAGAAAACCAGATGGCGTCCACATGCAGGCTCTTAAGATAGTCCAGCTTTTCATACACGCCCATCAGATCGCCCACGCCGTCGCCGTCGGCGTCCTTGAAGCTGCGCGGCCAGATCTGGTAGATGACCGCGTCTTTATACCAGAAAGTTTTTTCCATGTCTTTGCCCTTTCCGCCGCTCACCGCAGCTTTTCCTCGCAGAAAATGCGCATATTTTCGATCCGGACGGTCTCCCCGTCCGGCAGCTCGACCGTGCCGGAGAGCGTTCCGAAATACTGCCGCGTCTCGGAGTGCAGCAGCATCGCGCGCCGCCGGACGCGGTATTCGCGCCGCACCGCAAATTCCAGATGCAGCCGCCGGGTGCTGTCGGAAACGTACCACGGCCGCAGCGGGTCGGACGCGCTGCGCTTCATGTATACGCGCCCGAGCTTGCAGAGCGCGCCGTCATAAAAGAGCGCGTTTTCGTCTGCGCTGTCCGCGCCGTCGGAGAGGGCAAGGGAAATCACATGCCCGTCGACGCACGCGCTGCCGAACGCGCGGAGATACACATCGCCGCGCGGCATCACGGCGCGCACGCTCTCGGAGAAGAGAAACGTCTGCGCGTCGAGCGGCAGATCGCGGTTGTGCATCCGGAGATACCCGGAAAGACCGGGGAAGCACCGGAAGCCCCGGTAATAAAACTGCTTTCCGGCAAGCGCCTCGGCGGTATAAATGCCGTCGCCGTCGTTCGCGCAGGAGAGATCGCCCTCGAACCGCTCCGAGCGGAACTGAATGCGGCGCACGCCGCCGTAATGCGTGAGCAGGAGATACAGATCGTCGTTTTCAAATTTGACGGTGTGTTCCTCGCCGCAGGAGAAGTCCAGATCGAACGCATCGCCCGGAAACGCCTGCACGGTGCCGGAGGCATACCGCTCGTCCGTTTCGAGATCGGTGAGGCGCACCTCGGCAATGCCGCCGGAGCGCGTATGCCCGTAGCTGATCTCCAGCGCGAAGGACGCCCCGGTGACAAAATAGCGTTCCCATTCCGAGAGACCGCCGCCGGCGGCTTCCTTGTTATAGATAAAATCGTCCTGTGCCGACCAGCCGGGACGGGCGAGCTTTCCCTTTTCGTTCAGCAGCTCCGCCGGTGCGCGGTATTCTTCCATGTCAGACCTCCATGATATGCAGCGCGGCGATCTCCGGGTTTCGGATGCGCCGCATGACGGCGTAAGCGTGGGGCTCGAGGAAATCCCAGCCGCCGTCCGTCAGGCCCTGCGCGCGCAGCTCTTCGATCACCGCGGCGCTCACGCGCTCGATCGTGTCCTCGTCCGGCTCGCGCAGCAGCGCTTCGAGCGTCGGGATGAGTTCCGAGAGCTTCGGCAGCTCTTTCGCGGCGCGAAACGCCCATTTATAAAACGGCATGTGCCGCTCATTCAGCAGGAAAAGCATGGCGAGCGTATGGTTTACAAACTCGCAGCACGCGAGCCGCGCCGCGGCCTCTTCCCCGTGGCGGCAGCAGCGGGAGACGTTGTACTGCCCGGACTGCGCCATGAGCACGGCGTGTCCCGCGATCTTTTTGACTCGCACGTCCTCCGGCATGCCGGTGCGCAGCGTTTCGCGGATGCCCGTCATGTCGCCGGAGCCGTCATGGAATATCTCCCCGGCGCACGCGGCGGCGAGAGCATAGGACGGGATCGCCATCCACTCGCGCCACGTTTCCGGCGTATGGAAAAGGCCCGTCTGCTCCAGAAGAAACTGCTCGGTCGTCTTAACGCCGTAGCGCCCGTTTCCCTGACGGCTGCGGTGCTCGGTCTTCACGCCCAGAAACTCCCGCGGCAGGCGGTCGTAGAGCGCAGAGAGAAGGAAGCCGTGCGTTTCGGTGTCCTCCGGCGCGAGAAAGAGCATGCACCCCGCGGCGTAGCCGTGGTCGCGGGAGAGCTCGTCGTCGTACCCTAAGCAGTCCGAACCGCCGCCGCAGAGCCCCGCAGCAAGCCGCGGCAGCAGCACAGGACAGGTTTCCCGGATCGCCGGGCGCACGGCGTCCTCCCAGAAGGCGCGGGAGAGCTCAAGTCCCTTCATAGATGATATCCGCCCTTTCCCGGAGATCGCGCGCCGCGTCCGCGCGCCCAAGCGCTTCGAGCGCCGGGGCGATCTTCCGCGCCGTGTGCGCGTAGTAGTATTCCCAGACGGCGTCCGGGCTGTCCATGCGCTCCATCGCCTTATCGAGACACGCGGCGATGCGCGCATCGTTCTCATCCTGCGCGGCGTAATGCTGCGCAAGATTCACATACGTCACCGCAAGATCGAGATCACCGGGGCGCTTTTTCTGGTTTTCCAGCGCGCGGAGCATGTACCGCTCCGCCTCGTCCGGGCGATGCAGCGCATCGAGCGCCGCGGCCATGTTGTTATAAAGCGCCGCAAGGCGCGGATGATCTGCGCCGAGCGAAACGGCATACAGGCTCTCCGCCTCCCGGAAGAGCGGCAGAGCGCGTTGCGCCTCGCCGAAGGCGGCGAGCGCCGTGGCCGCGTTTATAAGGATCGTCCCGCGCGCGGCAGCGCCGGGGCGTACCTCGCCGAGCAGCTCCGTGCACCGGCCGAGCACCGGGTAAAATTTCTCCGCATCGGCGCGCTGGCGGTAAAAGCCCATCAGCTCGCTGCACAGGGAGAGCGCGGCGCGCCTGTCGCCGGTCTCCTCCGCTTCGGTGAGCGCGGCAAGGAATATGCGCTCCGCGCCGTCCCAGTCGCCGCGGCCCATGCAGTCGTCCGCTCTCGCGGCTATACTGTCCATTGTTTCTTTCATACGGCGATTATACCTTGAATTCCCGGCGGTTGCAAGGTATAATACGTATGTTCATCATTTCACGAAAAGAGGTTTCTACCTATGAAAAAGACCGTTATGCGCTCCTACGCGAAGCTCATCGTGCGCGTGGGTGCGAACGTCCAGAAGGGCCAGGAGGTGCGCGTTTTCGCGTCTCTCGACCAGCCGGAGTTCATCAAGATGCTCGCCGAAGAGTGCTACAAGGCCGGCGCGAGCCGCGTGACCGTTGACTGGAATTACCCCGAGCTTACGAAGCTCTCCGCGCGCTACATGAAGCTGCGCGACCTCTCCGAGACCCGCGAGTGGGAAAAGGCGCGTATGCAGGATATGGTGGACCATCTGCCGGTGCGCATCTTCATCGAGTCCGAAGACCCGGACGGACTGCGCGGCATCAACCCGAAGTACTTCAAGGCATTTGCCGCGCGGATCAAAATCTCCAAGCCCTACCGCGACGCCATCGACAACAAGCACCAGTGGTGCATCGCCGCCGTGCCGGGCAAGGCGTGGGCGAAGAAGGTCCACCCCGAGCTCAGCAAGCGCGCCGCCGTGGAGCAGCTCTGGAAGGACATTCTCTACACCGCCCGCGCCGACGGCGAGGACCCCATCGCCGACTGGGAAGAGCACAACCGCGATCTCAAGGCGCGCAGCAAGTATCTGAACGGTCTCCATCTCCGCGAGCTGCGCTACCATTCCGCGAACGGCACGGATTTCAAGGTCGGCCTCATCCCGACGGCCGAGTTCCACGCCGGACGCGATACGACGATGCAGGGCGTTGTCTACGATCCCAACATGCCGACCGAGGAGGTCTTCACCTCTCCCGACCGCCGCACTGCCGAGGGCATCGTGTACGCCACGAAGCCGCTCTCCTATCAGGGCCAGCTCATCGAGAATTTCTCCGTCCGGTTTGAAAAGGGCCGCGCCGTGGAAGTTAAGGCCGAAAAGGGACAGGATGTTCTCGAGCAGATCATCAGCATGGACGAGGGCTGCCACTATCTCGGCGAGTGCGCTCTCGTGCCGAAGGAGTCCCCGATCCACCAGTCCGGCCTGCTCTTCTACAATACGCTCTTTGACGAGAACGCCGCCTGCCATCTGGCGCTCGGCTTCGGCTTTGACGAGTGCGTCAAGGGCTTTGAGAATATGACCAAGGAAGAGCTCTACGAGATCGGCGTGAACGACGCCGGCAACCACACCGACTTTATGATCGGCAGCGACGATCTCTCCATCGACGGCGTGGACGAGCACGGCAACGTGCATCCCATCTTCCGCAACGGCACCTGGGCGTTCTAAAATGCCTCCCTCTTTGAGGGAGGTGGCTCGCCGGAGGCGAGACGGAAGGAGTGGCTTTTTCTATGTCCCTCAATTATTCCGGCGATTTGATTCTTAGAGCAAAAGAGCTGCGAAAAACTGCGACCCCGCAGGAACGGCATTTATGGTATGACTTTCTTTCCCGTTATCCGGTGCGGTTTCAGCGGCAAAAAACCGTAGGCCGATATATTGTTGACTTCTATTGCCACAGAGCATGTCTTGTCGTAGAGTTAGACGGCAGCCAGCATTATGAGGAGCAAGGCATCGCCAGAGATGCAGAGCGAACGACGTATTTGATGCAGCAAGGGCTTTTTGTCCTGCGTTTTTCCAATGCCGAGATCAATTGCAAGTTTCATTTTGTCTGTGAGCAGATCGACCGAACAGTTAAAGAACGGCTCGCATTTTAATTACCTCCCCCTTTGAGGGAGGTGGCTCGGCGTTAGCCAAGACGGAAGGAGTTCACTCCCTCAGTCAGCTGACGCTGACAGCTCCCTCTGAGAGGGAGCCAATACGTCCATCCAAAAACCGGCAGATGATCTGCCGGTTTTTGCAATTTCTGAAACGATATGGTATTATACAACACAAGTCAGAAAGAATAGCGGCTGTCTCAAGCCCGTGAAGGGTATCGGTATGGAGCCGCTGGGAGGTTCTTGTATGGTACAGTTTCAGAAGGACGCCGCGCTCGGCGGCATCCCGTTCGGTGTGCTGGAGGTCGTTTATCCGGACAAGCCGCTCCGGCGCACGGAGGACTTCCGCATAATGGTCGAGGAGCATCTGCGTCTGCTGCGGGAGAAACACGCCGACTATGACCGCAAGGCGCTTTTTAGCGAAAACGTCTATTTCCGGTTTTTCAGGAAATTCAAAAAGACGTACCCGGTCATGATGCAGCTTGAATCCTTCCTCCTGAAAGGCCGCCCGTTCCCGATCGACAACAGCGTGACCGCCATCCCGTTTCTCGCGGAGCTCGAAACGCAGAGTCTCTCCGGCACGCACGACGTGGACTTTGTTCGCGGGGCTGTCCGCCTGTTTGCCGGAACGGAGAAAGCGCCGTTTCCCGGCATGCGGGGTGAGGAAGTACATACCTACCCCGGCGACTTCTGCGCGCGGGATGACGAGGGCATCATTTTCAGCATGATCGCCGGAGCGGACGCGCGCACCTGCGTCAAGGAGACGAGCCGGCATGTGTTCTACCCCGTGTTCGGCGTGGCCGGACAGCCGGAGGCGGAGATATCCGCCGTGCTCGACCGGCTGGAAGAATACGTCCGTGTTCTCGCGCCGGAGGCAGAGACCGCGCGGCAGCTGCTGTGAAGATTGCGAAGCTGCAAAGAAGCACCACCCCGCGGGGTGGTGCTTCTGCGTTATTCAGATCTGAAGAATTACTTCTTCATGGCCTCTTCGACGGCGACGGCGACAGCGACGGTCGCGCCGACCATCGGGTTGTTGCCCATGCCGAGGAAGCCCATCATCTCGACGTGCGCCGGAACGGAGCTGGAGCCCGCGAACTGCGCATCGGAGTGCATACGGCCCATGGTGTCGGTCATGCCGTAGGAGGCGGGACCGGCGGCCATGTTGTCCGGGTGCAGCGTGCGGCCCGTGCCGCCGCCGGAGGCGACGGAGAAGTACTTCTTGCCCTGCTCGA
>ERZ857840.2796-NODE-2796-length-15890-cov-5.007515_pt1 | contig 15890 bp, 12 predicted proteins | sample MGYA00519760_ERZ857840 | MGnify/ENA primary metagenome ERZ857840 (study PRJEB31778, sample SAMEA3449371) | human gut metagenome | biome: human gut; feature: human-associated habitat; material: faeces | place: United Kingdom | collected 2010/2012 ... | reverse complement strand
CCTCGGGCACGGCGTAAATGTCGCCGCTGAAGTGGAAGCTTGCAAGATAGTCGAGGAATTCCTCGCAGAAGATACCTCTCCCGCGCAGGTAGTCGATGTCCTGCTGGTCAAAGTGCAGATCCTCGATATAGTCGATCAGCTGGTCGAGGCCGGCGGCAATGGCGTACCCGCCTCCGTCCGGCACCGAGCGGAAATAAACGTCGAAATAGGTAATGCGATCCTGGAACCCTGCTTTCAAGTAACCATTGCCCATAGTCAACTCGTAGAAGTCGCAGAGCATGGTCATATTGAGCTTCTGATCGGTTTTCATAGTCACCTCATAGTGTCACGGCGCGGACTGTGCCGCGCCTTGTAATAGGTGCATTATATCCTGCATACCAAAATAAAGCAAGGCTTTCCGCCCTTTTTCCGCTTTTTACTTGACTTTATCCATTGCGTCCCCTATGATAAAGGGACTTTCTAAAGAAACGGAGCATCACAATGGGTGTTATTTTAGGCATTGACATCGGCGGTTCGAGCACGAAGATCGTCGGTCTTGCCCCCGATCTTTCCGTCATCGACATGCTGCGCGTCAAGGCTGACGATCCGCTCACCTCGCTCTACGGCGCGATGGGCAATTTCCTTTCCACACATCATCTCCAGCTCTCCGACATCCGCCACATCGCGCTCACGGGCGTGGGCTCTTCGTATGTCGAGGGCGATATCTACGGCGTGAAGACCATCAAGGTCGAAGAATTCCCCTCTGTCGGCGTGGGCGGCCTCGCCCTCTCGGGCAAGGAGCACGCGGTCGTCGTCAGTATGGGCACGGGCACGTCGTTTCTCTGGGCCAACAAGGGCGGAGAGATCCGTCACCTCATCGGCAGCGGCGTGGGCGGCGGCACGCTCGCGGGCCTCAGCTCGCTCACAACAGGCGTGCACCAGTACGCGCTGATCCGCAAGCTCTGCCTGGACGGCGACCTCAGCCACATCGACCTGACGATGGCCGACCTCTCGCGCGAGCAGGTGGGCGATCTGCCGCCCGAGGCCACGGCGGCGAACTTTGCCAAGGTCGCCGACGACGCGACGCCGTCGGACAAGATGCTTGGCATCGTCAACCTGGTGCTCCAGTCCATCGGCACAATGTCGGTGCTCGCGTGCAAGTGCTGCGGCACGGACACGGTCGTCCTCACAGGCGCGCTGACGATGCTGCCGCCGGCAAGGGAGACGTTCGAGCTGTTCAAACAGCTCTACCATGTCAATTTTATTATTCCCGAAAACGCGACGTTTGCTACCGCCATCGGCGCGGCGCTGTACAGCGTGAGAGAAAATTGACGCAAAGCATTCAAAAAAGTGCCTGCCATTCGGCGGGTACTTTTTATTTTCAAACGCTTGTTCTATTTCGCATTTTATGCTACACTGTTCGTGAAACGAGGTGAACGCGATGGACCGCATCATTCTGCACTGCGACTGCAACTGCTTTTACGCCTCCTGCGAGCTTTTGAGCCATCCCGACCTGCGCCAGCTTCCCGTCGCGGTCTGCGGTGATCCAACGGAGCGCCACGGCATCATCCTGGCAAAAAATGAACCGGCGAAGCGCTGCGGCGTCAAAACGGCGGAGACCATCTGGAAGGCCAAGCAGAAGTGTCCTGGCCTCATCCTGCTGCCGCCGCACCACCGTCTCTACGCCGAATACTCGAAAAAAATCAATGCCGTCTACGGCGAGTACACTGACTTAGTCGAGCCGTTCGGCATCGACGAGAGCTGGCTGGATGTGACAAATTCCCTCCACCTCTTCGGCGGGGACGCCAGAGCGCTCGCCGACACGCTGCGAGGCCGCATCAAGCGCGAATTTGGACTGACGATCTCGGTCGGCGTGTCATTCAACAAGGTGTTCGCCAAGCTCGGCAGCGACTATAAAAAGCCTGACGCCACGACCGTCATCGCACGCGACAACTGGCGCGACATCGTCTTCCCCCTCCCCGTTGGCGATCTTTTGTTCGTCGGCCGCAGCGCACAGGAGCTGCTCGGCCGCTACGGCGTGCGCACGATCGGCGAACTCTCAAAATGCAGCGAGGAAATGCTCGAAACCCTGATGGGCAAAATGGGCTCGCAGCTCTACCGCTATGCCAACGGCCTCGACGACTCCCCCGTCCGCGGAGCGGCGGACCGCGGGCCGATCAAATCCGTTGGCAATTCGACGACGTTCCGCCGCGACCTGACGCGCTGGGATGAGGTGCAAAGCGGCATCTCGCTGCTTTCTGACAGTGTGGCGATGCGCCTGCGGCGCTACGGGCTCTACTGCGGCGGCGTACAGGTCGGCATCAAAAACAGCCGCTTTCAGGTCTTTTCGCGCCAGACGACGCTCGACCACAGCACGCACCTGATGCGCGAGATCAACGATACCGCGCTCCGCCTTGCAAAGGACTTGTGGAAAGCACCCGACCCTATCCGGCTCCTCTCCGTCACGGCACTGCATCTGACCGAAGAAGCGCAATCCTACCGCCAGCTCGACCTGCTCGGCACGGACGACACACAGCAGGAAAAGCAGGAAGCCGTCGAATCCGCAATGGACGCCCTGCGCAAAAAATTCGGCCGCGGCGTCATCTCCTACGGTACCGCCGAAGACACCATCAGCGGCGAAAAAATCGAACGGGATTAAATGCGCCGCAGGCTTTCGCGCCCGCAGGCGCGAAATGATCTTAATCGTAAATTCCGACGACATGTGCGTCGGAATTTACTCTTCTCACTCCGCGCGTGTCGCAGCCGCCCTGCGGGCGGCAAGGCACGAAGCGGAGCGCATCCCCTATTTTTTAAGGATGCCAACGGCATCCTTAAAAAATAATCACGTCTTGATCCCCATCGTCTCCCACTTGCCGCTGCGGTAGCGCAGGAAGAAGATGGCGCCGCGCACCGACCAGTCCACGATCGCGTGCGCGAACCACACGCCGATGACGCCGTAGCCCATGTATTTGCCCAGCACGTACGCAAGCAGCACGCGCACGACCCACATCGTCAGCATACTGGCGAGCATCGTGAACTTCGCGTCGCCCGCCGCACGCAGGAAGCCCGGCACCATAAACGCCGGTACCCAGATGAAGATGGATGAGATGCCGTGGATCAGCGTGACCGTGACGGCGAGCTTTTCCGCCTCTGGTGAGACGTTGTAGACACGCATGATGAGTGGCAACAGCGCGATGATCGTCAGGTTGACGGCCGCCATGATGCCGTACGTCCACTTGGCGATCTTTTTGAGGTATGCGCGCGCCTGATCGAATTCGCCCGCGCCGACGCACTGGCTCACGACCGCGGCAAGGCCCAAGTTGATGGCCTGACCGGCAAAGCAGTTGAAGTTTGAGATGGTGTTGCCGATGGCGTTCGCCACCATCGATGCCGTACCGAACGTCGAAATCAGGCTGAAAAGCACGAGACGCCCCAGCTGGAACATGCCGTTTTCGACGCCGCTTGGCACGCCGATGTAGAAGATGTTCTTCATCAGGCGCATATTGAGGTGGAAGCCGCGAATATCGGACAGGTGCAGCATCAGATCGCGGTTGAAGAGCAGCGAGAGGATCACGATCGCCGCGACCGTGCGGGACACGAGCGTCGGGATCGCGACGCCCGCGACGTCCATACCGAAGCCAAAGATCAAAACGGCGTTGCCGATCACGTTGATACTGTTCATCAGGAGCGAGACCTTGAGCGACACGTCGCTGTGGCCCATCGTGCGGAACAGCGCCGCGCCGCCGTTGTAGAGCGCGATGCCCGGAATGGATGCCATCACATATAAATAATAAGTGTTCGTCGCCGCCATGACGTCGGGCTCGATATGGCCGAACATTACGGTCAAAATCTGCGTGCGGAAGAGGTACAGCAGCGCCACGAAGAAGATCGACACCGCGCCGAGCAGCGCGATGAGCTGCTGGCCCGCGTTGCAGGCGTCCTCCTTCTGTCTTTGTCCGATGTACTGGCCCGCAACGGCTGCGCCGCCGGTCGCCATCGCCGAGAAAATGTAGATCATCAGATTGCTGATCGAGTCGACGAGCGACACCGCGCTGATCGCCGCGTCGCCGACGGTCGCAACCATCAGCGAGTCGGCAAGACCCACTGTAATGGCCAGAAGCTGCTCAAGCAGCAGCGGCCACATCAGCGCGACGAGCTGGCGGTTCGTAAACATCATTTCCTTGTCAGCGCGCACCGGCGCTGCCAGTTTGCCCATGGTTCCACACTCCTTGTATCGATTGAGCCTGTATCATAAACTATTTGCCTTTCTTTGTCAACGCCGCGTCAAGAAAGATACGGTTTCAGCGCTGCGCCCCACGCTTCGACAAGCTTTTCCTTCGTCCATCTGGCGTTGGCCGGCGAGGTGGAGGGAAGCTGGACGGCCTCGCGCCCGAGCTTCGCGCGGCAGTATTTTTTATAGCAGGCGTAGGACGTGCCGCCGTTGCAGAAGATGGCCTGAATGTCCGCCGCATCCAAAATGACGGACAGATCGTTCGGCACAACGTTCGTGATGCTCGCATCCGACGATCCCACGATCTCGCATGAGCCGATGGTGTCCCACATGGCGACGCCGCGGCGCAGGACCATCGCTTTCTTCTCTTCGACCGTCTTCGGCGTTTCCTCGCCCAGAACAGCTGCGAGCGTCGGCCAGAAGCGGTTCTGCGGGTGCGCGTAGAAAAACGCCGCCTCCCTTGACTTGACCGACGGGAACGAGCCCAGGATCAGCACGCGCGACTTTTCGTCATACAGCGGCGGAATATTATGGACCTGCGTCTTAAGCTCCATTTTCTCGTCCCCTTTCTGCCTTTTTCGCCATTTTAACACAGGAACATCAAATCGCCAAGTCCCGTTTCACGCGCCTGCGCCCGCTTTGCAGTGGAAATGGGTTGGCTTTTTGCAAAAATCATGCTATGATAGAATTGATATATAATAAAATGTAAGTGCCCGCCTCATGCGGGCGCGGCCATCTTTGAGAAAGGACATCTATGAAAGACGACGACAATCACATTCTTCTTTTAGAAAAGGGCAAACGAGGCCTTCTGCAGATCATCTTCGGCCGCACGGGCATCATCATCGTTTCGCTGATCGTGCAGATCTTGTTTCTCTTTGCCGCCTTTTACAAGCTCGAGGGCTTTCTGCCCTACTTCTGGGGCGGCAACACGCTGCTGTCGGCGGCAGTCGTGCTGTTTCTGTTCGGCAACGACGACAACCCGACCATCAAGCTCACGTGGTTTTTCATCCTCGCGGTGCTGCCGGTGTTCGGCTTGATTCTGTATGTTTACATCAAGACCGACCTCGGCCACCGGCTGATGATCCGCCGCTACAACGACATCCTGTCGCAGACGGAGCACTTCGCCCCCTCGGAAAGCGCGTGTTCCAAGGAGGAATTACCGGAGGAGCTCCAAAGCCTTGCCTCCTACCTGAATTCCTGCGGCTTCCCCTGCTATCAAAACACACAGGCGCAATACTTCCCCCTCGGCGACGATGCGTTCGCGGTCATGTGCGACGAGCTCCAAAAGGCCGAGCACTTCATCTTCCTCGAGTATTTCATTGTCAGGGAGGGCTACATGTGGGGCCGCATCCTTGAAATTCTCAAGGAAAAGGTCAACGCGGGCGTCGAGGTGCGCGTGCTGTACGACGGCACCTGCGCGGTCGCGCTGCTGCCCTATTCCTACCCCGAAAAGCTCGAAAAGCTCGGCATTGCCTGCAAGATGTTCGCGCCGCTGCGCCCGTTCGTCTCCACGCACTACAACTACCGCGACCACCGCAAGATCATGGTCATCGACGGCAAGATCGGCTTCACAGGCGGCATCAACCTCTCCGACGAGTACATCAACCGCACCTCGCGCCTCGGCCACTGGAAGGACACAGCCATTGCCCTGCGCGGCGACGCCGTGCGCAGCCTGACGCTGATGTTTTTGCAGATGTGGGACGTCAGTTCCCTCCACTTCGCGCCGGAAAGCTACCGGCAGTATCTCGATATTGCGCAGCCGCCGCGCGAAAAGGCGCCGGGTTATGTCATTCCCTACGGCGACAGTCCGCTCGACCGTGACCTCGTCGGCGAAATGGTGTATCTGGACATCATCAACCGCGCCAACCGCTACGTGCACATCATGACGCCGTATCTCATCATGGACAACGAGATGGTCACGGCGCTGACCTACGCCGCGCGCCGCGGCGTGGAGGTGCAGCTCATTCTGCCGCATGTGCCTGACAAGGAGATCGCCTTCTCGCTTGCGCACACGTATTACCGCAGGCTGCTTGAAAACGGTGTACAAATTTATGAGTACGAGCCGGGCTTCGTTCACGCGAAGGTCTTCGTCAGCGATGACTGCAAGGCGACCGTCGGCACGATCAATCTGGACTACCGCAGCCTGTACCACCACTTCGAATGCGGCACGTACCTTTATGCATCGCCCGAAGTCGCAAAAATTGAGCAGGATTTCCAGCAAACGCTCGCCAAGTGTGTCCGCGCGGACGCAGAGCTTCTCAAAAACGATCCGTTTATGCGAAAGCTCATCGGCCCCGGCATGCGCATCATCGCCCCGCTGCTGTAAGAAGTAAAAAAGTCGAAACCGAAAGGTTTCGACTTTTTTTATTCTCAATTACTTTTCGAGCTGCTCGAGCGCGCTGCACACGGCAGTGTGCTCCTCCTGCACCGCCACATAGAGTGGCTGTACGCTTTCAGACATCGAATCCTGACCGCGCGCAGCGCTTCCGTCATCTGAGAGCTGGCGTGGGCGAGCGAGCCGAGGCCAAGGTTCAGCGCCACGCCCTTGAGCGTGTGCACCGCGCGGAACGCCGTAGTCGTGTCGCCCGTGTTCATCGCATTCGTCAGGTTTTGCATGCTGTCGTCGCCCGGGAACATATTAAGGAAGCGCACGATGCGCTCGTCGTTCTGAAAACGCGCCTTGGCTTCGCCGTAGTCGCCGCCGATGCTCGCGCTGATGTGCAGTTCAGGATACTCCTCGATGACGATCTCGTCAAGCGTGGCGCGGATGGACTGCAATTTCTTCTCTAAGATCTGCTGCGGCAGGTCGCGGAACAGCAGGAAGAATTCATCGCCCCGTAGCGCACGAGCTCGTCGTCGCTGCGGATCTGCGATTTGATGGCCTGCGCCGCGCGATAGAGCGCCGCGTCGCCCGCCTGGTGGCCGAAGCGGTCGTTGATGTGCTTGAAGTTGTCCATGTCGATCATGGCGAACGAGAACCAGCCCTCCAGATTCTTGAGCCGCTCGTCGTAATAGCGGCGGTTGTAGACCTTGGTGACCGAGTCCATATACACCTGCCGGTTGCGCACGAGCAGCTGGTTGAGCACATTTTCGCGCTCGAACATGTCGTCGCTCTTGGTGCGCTTGACCAGCTCGAGCGAATACGGCCTGCCGTCCACCTCGATGAACGACGCGAGCACATAATAGATATCGCTCTCGCGCGTTTCGATCTTCGTCTGTGGCTTGTGCGTGCGCAGCACCTCCTGCGAAATGCAGTTTTCGCAGCGGCGCTTCTTTTTCCACACCGCGTAGCAGTGCTCGCTCTTTTTAAGCGTGTAGCCCTCATCCGTTTTCGTCAGCTCCACACAGATCGTCGGGGCGACCAGCCGCGCAATGTCAAAGATGCGGCGATATGCTCGGCAATGTTCATGCCGCCCATGATCTTGAGGCGCGAGATGACGGTGCTCTGCAATTCGGAGGGGACCGTAAGCACGCGGCGCAAAAGACCGTCGATACGCATACGCACGACCATTTCGCCGTCCTGCGGCTCCAAGTGGATATCGCTCGCGCGCTCGGAAAACGCGCGTTCAATGAGGCTGTTGACAAAGCGGATCGTCGGCGCGCTGTCGCCGGAGTCCATCGCCTCCTGTGAAACCTGCACGGGGACGATGTCCGGCGTCGAAGAGCCCGCCTCGCGCTTCATCTCCTCGATGACGCCGGCCGTGCCCTCGCTGCCGTAGAGCAGGCTGATGGCGTGCTCGGTCGTGCGGCGGGTCGCGATCATCGGGATCACACGCTTGCGCGAGGCAACTTTGACCTCCTCCTGCGCGACGAAGTCGAGCGGGTCGCTCATAGCGAGGTACAGCGTATCCTTGACGAGCTTGACCGGCACGACGCAGAACTTCTTGGCGATATTCTTCGGCACATAGCTTGCAAGCTCCACGGGGATGGACACCGCCGTCAGGTCGACGAACTCGACGCCGAGCTGCATCTCCAGCGCCTCGATGAGCTGCTGCTCCGTGATAAAGCCGGCGTTGTATATCAGGAAAAATGCGCTATTGCTATAAACTTTTTTCTAAAAATTGTCAATAATGTTCAGTATTTCTCCCCATTTCGCACATATTTTACAATCCATATTTCTTTTTTCCTCAAATTTATCGTGCATTTTTTACCGTCCGCTGACGGCTCTCCCGTTTTTTTGCGGAAACGCTTCGCCCTTTCCGCTCTTTTTTCAATCATTTCTGGCAAAACAGCAGGAAAAACCGGGAAAATTTCCCTTGAATGTTCCGTGGTTCTGTGCTAAGTTTACATTAAGTATCAAATGTTTTTTAAAACACGCATAAACAGTTTTTGTTTGGCACTGGCTTTTCCGGTGCCTATTTTCTTGTCCGCCCGCCCCGCGGCGGCATTTCTACAAAAGAGCGCGCCCTAAAATGCGTATGAGGTCTACACGATGGTCGAAGCCAAAATCCTGATCGCGGACGATTCGAAAATGAACCAGCAGATCCTTTCCGAAATCCTCGGCGGCCGCTACGAATACCTCTATGCCGACGACGGCATGCAGGCGCTCGAGCTGCTGCACTCCGAGTTCGACATCGACCTGCTGCTGCTGCTCGACATCAACATGCCCCGCCTCGACGGCTTCGGCGTGCTCGAGGTGATGAAGCAGCGCAACTGGCTGCAGGAGATCCCCGTCATCATCACCTCGTCCGAGGATGACGAGTCGTTCATCCAGAAGGCCTACGAGCTCGGCGTAACGGATTACATCCGCCGCCCGTTCAACCTGACGGTCACGCAGCGGCGCGTGAGCAACGCACTCACGCTCTACGCGCGCCAAAAGCACCTTGTCCACCTGGCCGAAGAGCAGGTTTACGAGCACGAGAAGACGAACAGCGCCATCATCAACATTCTGAGCCACGTCGTCGAGTCGCGCAACTTCGAATCCGGCACGCACATTCTGCATGTGCGCGCCATCACCGACATTCTGCTGCGCCAGCTCATCTGCACATTTCGGAACGGCGCGCAAAATAGAAAGGAAGCATCATGGCTCACAACAAATTTCTCCCTCGCGTGCTCGCCGCAGCGGCGGCGATGATGCTGCTCGCAGGCTGCGGCAGCAAGGCAGACCCCAGATTTTCCCCGGCGAACCCTGTCAATATCACGATCTGGACGTACTACAACGGTGAACAGCTCGAAGCGTTCAACGCGCTCGTCGACGAGTTCAACTCGACCGTCGGCAAGGAACAGGGCATCACGGTTGAGAGCTCCAGCCACGGCAGCGTGACCGATCTTGAGAACAACGTGCTCGCTTCTGCCGAGGGCAAGGTCGGTGCCGAGGCGATGCCCAACATCTTCTCCGCCTACGCCGACACTGCCTACGCGCTCGATGAGATGGGTCAAATTGCCGATCTGAGCGATTATCTAAGCGAAGAGGACCGCGCCGCCTTTATTGAGGACTATCTGAGCGAAGGCGACTTCTCCGGCTCGGGCAGTATCAAGATCTTCCCCGTCGCCAAGTCGGCGGAGCTGCTGTTTCTCAATGAAACGGACTGGGAGCCGTTCGCCGCCGCCACAGGCGCAACCTATGACGACTTGGCCACGATCGAAGGCCTCGTCTCCGTCGCCGAACGCTACTACGAGTGGACCGACGCGCAGACGCCCGACATCCCGAACGATGGACGCGCGTTCTTCGGCCGCGACGCGATGGCGAACTACATGCTCATCGGCGCCAAGCAGCTCGGCTGCACGATCTTCGACGCACAGGACGGCAGCATGACGCTGAACTTTGACCATGATACCGTGCGCACCCTCTGGGATAACTACTATGTACCCTTCATCAAGGGCTACTTTTCTGCAAGCGGCCGCTTCCGCAGCGATGATGTGAAGACCGGCAATATCATTGCCTATGTCGGCTCCTCCTCGAGCGCGACGTTCTTCCCCACGCAGGTCATCGCCGACGACATGGACAGCCACGACATCACGCGCAAGGCGCTTGAAAGCCCGAAGTTTGCGAACGGCGAGGACTACGCCGTGCAGCAGGGCGCGGGCATGGTCGTGACGAAGGCGAGCGATGCCGAGATTCAGGCAAGCCTCGTGTTCCTCAAATGGTTCACCTCACCCGAGCACAACATCACGTTCTCTGTCGACTCAGGCTACCTCCCCGTCACGCACGAGGGCAACTCCATCGACACGATCCGCGCAAGCGGTCTTGCCCTCAGCGATGAGATGGACGAAGTCCTCTCCGCCGCAGTCGACACGGTCAACGAAAACCATCTCTACACGCCCCGCGCCTTCTCCGGCGGCACGAACGCCCGCGCCATTCTTGAATATTCCATGAGCGATAAGGCAAGCGCTGACCGCGCCGCGGTCAAAGAGGCAATGGCGCAGGGACAGAGCTTTGAAGAGGCCTCGGCGCAGTTCCTTTCCGACGAATGCTTTGAAGCCTGGTATCAGGATACGCTTGCATCGCTTGAGGCCTTTCAGGGCTGAGTGACTGTTCAATGACAAAAAAGGGGCCGTTTTATGTTCTTTCGCAAACCATCGGATCATGTGCCGCATGTCACCATCTTCCATACGATCCTGCGCTCCATGCTCTGGATCCTGTTCATCGAGATCGCGCTGCTTGTCGGCATTCTCTATCTCTGCCGCATCAACACGAACCTTGAGCAGAATGCTGTCGACATCTTGCAGATACAGACGGAAAACCGCCAAAACTATCTGCAAGGCCAGATGCTCGACGCGCAGGACCTCTCGTCGCTTGCGGGCAAGATCAACGCCGTGACGCAGGCCATGCTCGACGACGGCGAGATCAGCCTCGACACGCTCGACAGCGGCAGCGACGCCGCATCCCCCCTGCTGCTCTCGATCGGCGACAGCCTGATCTCCTCGATGCGCCATCGCCCCGTCACCGGCATTTTTGTCGTGCTCAACACGCACGATCTCGACACACGCAAAAAGGGCGAGCCGCTGCCCTGCCTTTATCTGCGCGACCTTGACCCGAATTCCTCCCCCTCGCAGCGCAATTCTGATCTTATGCTCGTGCGCGCACCCGCACAGGTCGTACAGTCACTCTACATTGCGACCGACACGAGCTGGACGCCCTCGATCAACTATGGGGCCAACGGCAGCAGTGGCTTTCTCTATCCCGTCTTTCAGGCAGCCTACCACGGAAACGGCGAACTGGACGCCGCGGACTACGGCCACTGGACGTCCTCGCCCTACACGCTCTCCGGCGACGATCACTCCGCCATCGCCTACACCATCCCGCTTATTTTAGATGACGGCACGGTCTACGGCGTGCTCGGCGTCGAAATTCTTGAAAGCTACCTGCAAGCCCTGCTGCCGGGCACCGAGCTGCAGAACGACAGCTCGGGCACCTATCTTCTCGGCGTCGCATCGAATTCCGCCCTCGGAAAAGACGACCTTACCGTCAGCGTCATCTCCGCCTCCCCCGCTGCAAATGCGCCACAGCAATCCTATGACCAGACGCTGCTGCTCAAGCCGTCAAAGCGCGGTGGCTACCAGAGTGACTCCCCCCTCGGCCTTTGTCACGCCGCCGTGGCACCGCTGACGCTCTACAACCGCAACGCGCCGTTTTCCAATGAGCAGATGCTGCTTATCGGCTCGGTGCCGGTATCGGCGCTTTATGCCTTTTCAGGCTATGTGCTGCGGTTTTTGATCATCGCGGTCCTCGTCGTGCTCACTGCAGGACTTTTCAGCAGCCTTGTGCTGGCGCGCAAGCTCTCGCGCCCGATTTCGCGCCTTTCCGACGAGGTCGCGCACGCGCGTGAAAGCCGCAGCTCCATCCCCATGCTCTCCGCCACCGGCATCATCGAGCTCGACCGGTTCTCCTCCGCGTTCACGCAGCTCGGACGCGAGGTACTCGATACTTCGACCAAGTTTCTGCGCATCATGGACATGGCAAGCGTGGAGCTCGGCGGCTATGAGCTGCGCTCCGCTCCCGACAGCATCTATGTCACCGACAATTTCTTCGACCTTCTCGGCATGCCCGGCGTTGACGCAGACGACTTAACAGCGCAGAGTTTCCGCGAGCTTTTGCAGCGCTTTGAGCGCTCGTGCCCCCACTCCCCCGCGCCCGACGGCGCGATGCTCTACCACATCCGTCTGCCAAGCGGCAAAGAGCGCTACCTTCGCATCGAGACGACGCACGAAGACGGCACGCAGGTCGGCCTTGCCGAGGATGCGACCGCCAACACGCTTGAAAAGCTGCGCATTGAGCACGAGTGCGACTATGACACGCTCACAGACCTCTACAACCGCCGTGCCTTCCACCGCATCTGCGCCGAGTTCTTCTGCTCACCCGAAAAGCTCGGCCACGCGGCGCTTTTGATGTTCGACCTCGACAACCTCAAGCAAATAAACGACACATTCGGCCACGACTGGGGCGACGAGTACATCCGCCGCACAGGCGAATGCTTTGCCAAGAACGCTCCCGCGCGTACTGTCTGCGCGCGCATCAGCAGCGATGAGTTTAGTGCACTCTTCTACGGCTACAACGATCAGGATACGCTGCGCGCCGACATCCGCGCGCTGAAAGCCGCCCTTGAGCATTCTGTCGTCCAGCTTCCCAGCGGACGTGAGCTGCGCGTGAGCGTCTCCGGCGGTATCGCGTGGTATCCCGAGAGCAGCACAAATCTCATCACACTGCGCAAATACGCGGACTTTGCCATGTATCAGGTCAAGCGCTCGCGCAAGGGCGAGCTGCTGGAATTCGACCCTGAGGTCTACCGCACCAGCCTGCAGGAAAGACGCTGCCATGAGGAGTTCCGCCGTCTCATCAACGAAGAGCTCATCTCCTATCACTTCCAGCCGATTATCGACGCAAAAGACGGCAGCGTCTTCGCCTATGAAGCGCTCATGCGCGTGGACCTGCCCATGCTGCGCTCCCCGACGGACGTGCTGCGCCTCGCGCGCGAGGAAAACTGCCTGCACGAGGTCGAGCGCATCACGTTCTTCTGTGCGTCAAGTGCATATCAGGCGCTTGAAAACGCCGGTAAGGTCGTGCCCAGCGCGCTGCTGTTCATCAATTCGATTGCAAGCCAGTATCTAACGCCCGATGAGCTTTCGGAATACTCCGCGCGCTACGCCTCGATCCTGCCGCGCATCGTCATTGAGATCACGGAGGAAGAGTGCCTCGACCCCAAGGCGCTGCGCATCAAGCAGACGATCCGTGGCAGCTCTGGTGCGTTCGCGCTCGACGACTACGGCAGCGGCTACAGCAACGAGCGCAGCCTTCTCGAGCTCTCGCCCAACTACATCAAGATCGACCTTTCCATCATCCGCAGCATCGACACCGACGCCAACAAGCGCCAGATCGTGTCGAACACCGTGTCCTACGCGCACCAGCGCGGCATGAAGGTCGTGGCCGAGGGCCTTGAGACCGCGGACGAGGTACGCACCGTGCTGTCGCTCGGCGTCGACCTTCTGCAGGGCTTCTTCCTCGCGATGCCGCAGGTCGAACCCGGCGGCGCGAGCGAAGAAAGTCTTGCCGTCATCGCCGAGATGCACAGCCAGAGCGATGAGAGTCAAATTTCGATATTTGGCGGCGACAAGCAGTAAATATCGCAAAAAGGCTCACGAAAGCAATGCTTTCGTGAGCCTTTTTCTTTTATCCGTTCTCTTTCGCCGTGCGGGCGCATTCGATGATCGTGCGCGCCGCGCGGTCGATGTTGATGGGCTTGGAGAGGTGGGCGTTCATGCCCGCGGCGAGGCATTTTTGAATGTCCTCATGGTAGGCGTTGGCTGTGAGGGCGATGATGGGAATGTGCTTCGCCGTCTCGCTGTCGAGCTTTCGGATGGCGGCAGTCGCCTCCAGGCCGTTCATCACCGGCATCTGCATGTCCATCAGGATCGCATCGAACTCGTCTGGCGCGGCCTGCTCGATCCGCTGTAAGCAGTCCTGCCCGTTCACAGCGCGCACACAGTGCACCCTGTAGCCGCGCAGTTGCTCGGCGGTGATCTCGTAGTTTAGGTCGTTGTCCTCGGCCACGAGCACGGTGAGCGGCTTTTCCGGCAGCGTGATGGCCGTCTCGGTGTGCTCTTCGGTCTCGGCGTCGTCCGCCGCGGCGGGCAGGTCGAGCGTCACGCGGAATGTCGTGCCCTTGCCGACCTTGCTCTCAGCCTCGATCGCACCGTCCATCAGGTCGACGATCTTTTTCACAATGGCAAGGCCGAGGCCGCTGCCGCGCACCTTGTTGACGCGCGTGTCGACCGCGCGGGAAAAGGCCGAATACATCTGCTCCATGAACTCCGGCGTCATGCCGATGCCCGTGTCGCTCACGACCGAGACAAGGCGGACCTTGCCGCTCTCGGCAAGCTTTTCCTCATAGGCCTCGAACTTCACATCGCCGTTTTCCGGCGTATACTTGACGGCGTTTGAGAGCAGGTTCATATAGATCTGCCCGAGGCGGATCTGGTCGGAGAGCAGCACATTGTGGGAAATGTCGTGCAGCTTCCCCGAAAAGCGGATGTTTTTCGCCTCCGCCATGCCCGCGATGGCCTGGCAGTAGAAGTCAAACAGCTCCGGCAGCTTCACCGGCTGCGAGACGATTTTGAACTCCCCGCTCTCGATGCGCGAGATGTCCAGCACATCGTCGATGAGCTCCTGCAAGTTGCTGCCGCTGACACGGATCTTTTCCAGGCACTCTTTCATCTTATCCGAATCGTCCGCGTGCTGTAGGGCGATATTCGTAAAGCCCATGATGACATTCATCGGCGTGCGGATATCGTGCGACATGCGCGAGAGGAACTCGGACTTTGCCTCGTTCGCGCGGCGCGCCGCAGTCTCTCCGCGAGCGTCGAAAGGTCAAAAAACGGTTCAACATAGGGCAGATACTCCGGCAACGATGCTCTGCTTGCTCATTTCACTCATGTGGACGCTCGCTCTGCCGCTGTGTCCGGTCAGACGGTGCATCTGCCGCTCGCTTGCAGCCTCTTCATAATAACCCGTGCGCAGATCGATACGGTAAATCGTATAATAGATCTTGCTGATGGCCGAGATGACCTCGTAGCTCATCCGGCTCTCCGTGAGCACCGTTTCCAGCGCGTGCTGGTGCTCGCGCTCCTCCCTCACGATCTCATCCACGCTGCGGAAGTCCAGCAGGATTTGAAAGCTCGTTTCCGTCTGCTGCACCCTATTGGCGCGCACCTCGAAATAGATGTTCCCGATGGCGTTCGGCACACTCTGGTAGCGGCGGCTGACGCGGTCCTTGGTCCTGAGCTCGCGCATCAGATTTTCTGCGTCCAAAAATTGCAGGAAGTCCGGTGCGCTCTCCTTAAGGACGCACTTGTGATAGTAATGCTCGACCGCCTCGGCATAGGAAAACAGCTCCTGCCCATGCGGGAGCAGGTCGCCCGCGGAGTTGGAGTGCTCCTCGATCTTGACGATCTCGGCCCGGTCGTTCATCAGGTCCACACGATAAACGGACGTGCTGTCCTTGCAGAGCACCTTGAGCATCTGCTGCTCAAGCTTCACGGCCTGCAAATTCTGCTCGAGCGACTTCTGCTTTTCTTCCAGCAGCGTCAGCATGCGCAGGTTCTCCCGCGCGCTGCCGAGGTGCCCGCCGACAAAGGCAAGCAATCGGAGCTGGCCGGCCGTCATCGCCCGCTGCGGATTGTCAAGGCCGAAAAAGCCGCTCAGATTGCCGCGATAGAAGACCGGCACCGCGATCTCGGAGCGGAT
>ERZ857840.2789-NODE-2789-length-15925-cov-3.380277_pt1 | contig 15925 bp, 9 predicted proteins | sample MGYA00519760_ERZ857840 | MGnify/ENA primary metagenome ERZ857840 (study PRJEB31778, sample SAMEA3449371) | human gut metagenome | biome: human gut; feature: human-associated habitat; material: faeces | place: United Kingdom | collected 2010/2012 ... | reverse complement strand
ATATTTTTGACTAATGGTTGTGGTTTTCTTAAACGATGTCCGTTGAAAAGTGAAGGGGTTGTGAAGACGCCTTCATTGCACCTTTTCAACTGAATATCCGGCAGCTAAATAACATCAGCAATGAGCGAGCGATGCGGACAGAGCGCGATGACCACCTGTAGAAGAAAAGCGGACGAAAGGCGCCTTTCTCTTCTATCAATGACGGCCTATAAGGTGCCCAGCAAAAGCAGGTTTGGCAGCCTGTTTCGCCACGACCTCATCTGCCTATAATGGTACCCCTGTCCAGCCACAGTTTCAAGCAATGGGGACAGCTCGGAGAGATCCTCGGAGGGGTTAGATTCCCGGAGTGCGGTGCCCACCGCAGTTTAGCTGACCGCCCAGCCTGGGGAAGTGGTGTCGAATACAGGCAAAATAAGACATTCAATTGTCTTGATATCAGAAGCAATGGGGGTCACCCATCATGTAGTTGGAAAGCCGAGGCTTCCACAACCAAAGCGGGTGACCCCTATTTTTGTGGTATCAATTCATATTCATAACTGGGAGGGCTCACACTATGATCACCATGTCGCAGACCAAGAGTGCCAATTTTCTGTTTATCGTGGCCGTACTGAAGTCAATGCGGGATGGCGCTATTATCACCCCAGCAGAATATGAACGCGCCAAACGCTACTATCAAAAGCTTACCGGTTCAGACCTTGTAATTGCGGATTAGTTGTTGGGACGGCATCGTCTAAATTGGTCGCCTTGGAACGCCACAGTCTGTTGACTATGTAGAAATTCGTTTGATTTGCATTCTTTCAATCGACTTTATCTCCTTGTTGAATATAATGTTGCTTGAAACTGAAAAGAGGATCGTACCAAAATGTAGTACAATCCAAAGTTCGACCAGAAAGGGGGTCCCGTTGATGCCGCAGGTCAAACTCATCTCGCCCATCACCAGGCAGGAAATCCGCAAAGTTCGAGTCGCCGCCTATTGCCGGGTATCTTCCAATTCGGCTGATCAGCAGAACTCCTACACCAACCAGATTCGGGTCTATACCAGCCTCATTCAGAGAAAAAAAGAGTGGGAGCTGGTGGAGATATTCGCTGACGAAGGGCTCTCTGGCATGAACGCACAGAACCGCACCGAATTCCAGCGAATGATCAAGATGTGTGAACAGCACCAAATCGACCTGATCGTCACCAAATCCGTCTCCCGTTTCGCCCGAAACGCCAAGGAGTCTCTAGAATATGTCCGGAAGCTGAAATTGCTCGGCGTGGGGGTGCAGTTTGAGAAAGAGGGAATCTACACCCTGGCCCTCGGAGATGAGATGCTGCTCAATACCTTCTCTGCCATCGCACAGGAGGAGTCTAAGGCAATTTCCCAGAACCAGCGGCTTTCCATCGTGAAGCGGATGCAGTCTGGGGAATATGTGGACAGCAACGCTCCTTACGGCTTCCGGCTGGTGGATAAGGCGCTGGTGGTCTATGAACCGGAGGCGGCCATCGTCCGCATGATGTTCGAAAACTACCTGAGCGGCCAGTCTACATCGGAGATCGCCCGGGATCTCAACAGCCGCGGCATCAAAACCAAAACCGGGAAATCCACCTGGCGCTCCACCAAGGTGGCATACATACTTGGAAATGAGCGGTATTGCGGCGATTGCAAATATCAGAAAACCTACCGCGACACCACAGTCCCCTTCAAACAGTTCCGAAATCGAGGTCAGGAGGATATGTTCTACGCCTCCATGACCCACGCTCCTCTTATTGACCGAGATACCTTTGACAAGGTCCAGCTCCTCTTGAAAAAGCGTCAGGATGTCTTTGGAAAATCTACAACGCAAAATATCTACCCTCTTACGAGCCGCATTCAGTGTTCTGAGTGCGGCTCGTATTTTCGCAGGAGGCAGGTTTCCGGGACAGTAAAGTGGGGATGCTCCAAACACATTCAGGATCGTACCCAGTGCGGCTCAAACTACTACAGCGAGGAGAGGATCTACGATGCCTTCATCGCCATGGTCAATAAGCTTCGGTTCTCTGAATACGACATCCTGGGTCAGACTCTACTCCGTCTGGAATCCGCCGAGCTGAAGCGAAAGCAGAAAAACACGGCCGCAAGGGAGATCAGCCGGAACATTGCAGATCTGAACGCCAAGTTGGTGATGGTGGAGCAGCTCCATGCAAAGGGATACCTCAAAGATGAGGTCCATAAAGCTCAGGTGCGGGAGATTAACGACCAACTGCGCCGGCTGAAGCGGGAGCGCCAATGTGAATTCTCCTCGGGCATTACCCATATGATAGAGGAACTGACGCGGCTGAAAAAGCTGCTGGAAGAGCTCGAGGAACCACTGGACCGCTTCGATGAGAAGCTTTTTACTGAGATTGTTCAGGCCATCAGTATCAGCCGCCGAGATGAAATGACAGTCACCCTCATCGGCGGGCTGAGATTCACTGAAATGCTCTGACAGAGAGGAACCTCGCCATGAAGAAGATACGCTATATCCCATACGGTTACACCATGAGAAATGGAAGGACAGTCATCGCACAAGATGAAGCTGCGGTCATCCGCGAGATATTCAGCGCCTACATCAACGGCGCATCCCTCCAAAGTATTGCCGAGCTGCTGACTGAGAGGAAGATCCCCTACAGTGAGAGAACGGACGTGTGGGATAAAGCTCGTATCGCACGAATCATCGGAAACGCCAAATACATTGGCGATGGGGAGTATGACCCGATCATTGAGGAAGAGCAGTATGAGGAAGCGGCTGCCGTGAAAACAGCCCGCCAGCGGAACACCTTCGAAAAAAATCTGGAGGGGATCGACCTGCTTCGGGATCTGGTCCGATGTGCGGAGTGCGGAGCCCCTATGCGGCGAAGGGTGAGCAGCAAGCACCGGATTCGGGAGAGTTGGGATTGCACCAATCCTGATTGCGGTCAGCGCATCCGGATCTCCGATACACACCTGTTGGAAAAGGTGGCAATCCTGATGAACCGCATCATCGCCAATAGCTATCTGCTCATCCCTCGCCCCAAAAAGCGAAAAGAGCTGTCGGCGGAAGCCCAGCGAATCAACCGGGAAATTGATGCCGAACTGGAGCGGGATGACCCCAGCGATGCACTGATTATCGTCAAAACAATCGAAATGGCAGAGCGGCTCTATGCTGAGAGCGATGCCCATCTACAGATTGCTGCATCTATCGCCCGAAAGCGGGTAAGTCTGATGACTCCCCAGGAGGAATTCAGCCCGGCCTACTTTAGTGACATCGCCGCCTACCTGACGCTTGGCAGCGGAGGAAAGGTGATCCTACATACCAAAACCGATGTCGAGATCGGAGATGAAGAAAATGAATGTAACCAAGATACCCAAGAAAACAATATCGGTTATTGAGCCAAAACGCTCCCTGATCGTCAACAGGGAGCAGTATCATCAGCGGCGGGTTGCTGCCTACTGCCGGGTATCCACCGACAGCGAGGAGCAGCTCACATCCTATACCAACCAGAAAAAGGTATATACCGAGATGATTGCCGCTAAGCCCGAATGGGAGTTCGCCGGACTCTACGCAGATGAGGGCATCTCCGGGACACGTGCAGATAAGCGCCCCCAGTTCCAGAAGATGATCAACGACTGCTTGTCTGGGAAAATCGACTATATCATCACGAAATCCGTATCCCGCTTCGCCCGTAATACAGTGGACTGCCTGGACCATGTCCGAATGCTCAGGGCAAGAGGGATTGGCATCTACTTCGAGGAGCAAAATATAGACACACTGCAAATCGACAGCGAACTCTATCTGGTCATCGCCGAGGCTGCCGCCGAATCGGGCGATCTCGGAACGGCGAAGACCTACCTGAACAAGGTGCGCACCAAGTCCGGCATCCCCACAGTGGAGGAGTCGTGGCAGAAAGTCCCGGGCGTGACACTCAACCAGGAAAAACTGGTGGAGATCATACGTCAGGAGCGCTCCATCGAGCTCTTCATGGAAGGCAACTTCCTGTGGGATGCCAAGCGCTGGAAGGTGGCCGAGCAATATGTCAAGACGCCCACCGGACTGAACATCAAGGGCTCGACCGATGAGGAGTTTTTCCAAGAAACGCCCATATCACTCTGTAACTGGGTATTCAACAGCCCGACCAACTACCTGCTGCCCATCCCTGAGAAAGACGTGAATGTGGTGCGTCGATTTGTCCAGAATCCGGGTTATTAGGCTCCGGGCAGCTATTGTTCAACCACCAAACGCGAAAAAACAATGAAAAAAATATCAGGATTAATACTGCTGTCGATCGCGGCGCTGTTCGCCGCGGGTTGCGACGACGACAGTGAGTCGATCGCTCCGGCGACGATCTCCAACCTACAGGCCGAGCCGCAGGAGGGCGCCATCCTCCTTACGTGGGACACCCCCGCCGAAGGAGACTATCTCTATGCTCAGGTTCAATATGTAGATCCGTTGACAAACGAGCTCAAAAAAGTAAATGTCAGCCATTTCGCAGACGAATATCTCCTCTCCGGACTTTATCAGAAGAACGGCGTCTATACTTTCAAAGTCTATTCTGTGAGTTCGACCGGAACCATCAGTACAACATGGGAGGAGGCGAGTGCTACTGCGCTCCGCGTGCCTCCCATCGTGACAGCCACTACGCCCGAGCTCGTCATGCTGACGGTGGAAATGCTCTCATCCAACGTTTCGGACCCCGTGGAGGGTGTATTGGCCAATCTGATCGACGGCAATGTTGACACATACTGGGGTAGCGACTGGCATTCGCCGAAACCCTTCCCGCAGTGGATTCAGATCGACCTTCCGGAACCGATGCAGGGCATACGGATCAAAACCACCAACCGGAACAATGCTACCCCTTCCGGATACACTCCGGTCGAGGTCGACATCCAGGGCAGCAATGACGGGGTAGATTGGACGACGTTAGGCACCATCGCGGCCAACTCGATCCCAGACGTGGCCGCCGGCGTCTATGAAACCCCCGTAATGTCCGTCTATCCCGAGACCGGAGCCACTTTCACCAAGATCCGATACACTGTGAACAGCGTTATCGGCGAGGCGATAAACTGGCCCTACTGGTGTCTGTCGGAGCTGGAGCTCTACAAAGTCTCTTACGAAGTCATTGATCCGGAAGCATGACATCGTGTGCTGCACGGATGCGCGAGCAGGGCAGTAGCCCCGCCCGCGCGGACGCTGCGTCCGGAGACCCGGGCGAACGATCACAACAAACCCTTCATACCATGAAAATGAATGCATTATTGATAATTCCGCTGCTGTGGCTGGGAACGGGCGCATGCAGCAGCGCTAACGAGGAAATTCCGGGACCGCTTCCCCCTGCACCGGATACCTATGTCCCGGGCAGCACCGCAGGCATTGACGGCGACGTGCGGATCGGAATCGCCTCCGGCGAGGCCAGCGAATACCAGCCCGGCGAAAATATCGAAAGGTCGTGGGACGGCGACATGAGCACCCTCTACCATTCGCCGTGGTCGGGACCGGCCAACTTTCCCGTCACGCTCGAATATCGGTTCAAAACGCCGGAAGATGTCGACTACATCGTCTACAAACCCCGTCAGGATGCTGAAAACGGCCTGTTCGGAGAGTTCGAACTCTTCGTTGCCACCGAGGCTAAACCTGAATACGTCAAGGTGGGTGACTACGATTTCCAGATGAGTTTTTCGCCCTCAACCATCCTCTTTGACGAGCGGATCGAGGGGGCCACCGCCTTCAAGTTTTCAGTCAAGAGCGGCGGTAACGATTTCGTGAGCTGCGCCGAGATGGAGTTCTACCGCTACGGCGACAACAGCCTCGCCGCCTACAGCAACATCTTCGCCGACGAGGTGTTCTCTGAACTGCGGACTGGCGTGACGCGCGAGCAGATCGGAAAGATGGATAACGAGTTCTTCCAGACGATCGCCCTCGCACTGCTGGACGGGAAATACGAGAAGGAATTTCGCGTGCAAGAGTACGAGCCCTACCCCTCCCTCAAAGAGACTTCCCAAGCGCTGAAAATCGGCAACTACAACTCATTCGAAAACCCCACGGGCATCTACTTCTCCTCGGGGACCGACGCGGTGGTGATCGTAGGCGACACCGGCGGCGAGAACCTCTCCCTGCGCATTCACAACTTCTCCAACAACTCGGACGACACCTTCGTCCTGCGCACGGGCATCAACAAGTTATCAGTCAGAAATAACGGACTGGGCTACATCTCCTATTACACGCTCAACTGGAAGAGCGCCGCTCCCGTGAAGATACATATCGCCAGCGGCAAAGTCAACGGCTATTTCGATCTGGCAAAGCATACTTCGGCCGACTGGCGACGGCTCATCGACGGCGCGGTGTCCACCTATTTCGACCTCAAGGGCAAGTGGGTCAATCTGGCCTACACGACCGAGGACCTGCGAGCCTACTGCACAGACGGCTATGAGCTCATGCAAATCTACGATGAACTGATCACCATGGAACATGAGATCATGGGATTGGTCAAATACAACCTGCGCCCCAAGAATCACATGTTCGCCCGCACGGTAGCCTCGGGCTACTTCGCCGACGGTATCGGCGTGGGTATCGACAAGAGTTCGATGCAGGGGGCCGTCGACGTGAGCATGATCCGCAACAACATCTGGGGCCCTGCCCATGAATTCGGTCACGTCAACCAGATAAGGCCGGGACTGAAGTGGCTGGGGACCACCGAGGTGACGAACAACGTCTATTCGGCGCTCGTGTCGTACCACTATACGGGTAAGATTTCACTCGAAACCGAAGACTGCCACATTGACACCAATGGCAATCACGAGCTCGGCGGCCGCATGAACTGCTTCCTCACCTACGGCGTCGCCCGCGGCGAACCGTGGATGTTCCAGTTCGGGCAGGACAAAATGACGGGATATGCCGAAACCGGAGGCGACCACTTCGTGAAGTTATGCCCGCTGTGGCAGCTGATGCTCTACTACCGGCTCTCGGATGGCGCCCCGTGGCAGAAGCCCGACTGGTATGCCGACGTAGCGCAGATCGTGCGCGAGACCGACGACGCCGACTTCACCAACGGACAGCACCAACTGAATTTCATGCGTAACACCATGGACGTACTCGGACAGAACCTGACCGACTTCTTCATCACGGCAGGGATGCTGAAACCCATTGACAAGACTTTCGACGACTACGGAACGGGGACGATCACGATCACCGAGGAGGATGTGGAGGAGCTGGTCAAGTATGCAGAGAAGTACCCCAAACCCGCCTCGCCGGTCATCTACTACATCTCCTCGCAGAGCCTCCCGGCCTACGTGAAACAGCTGCCCGTCGAGGGTACGTTCGGGACAGGTATTACCGATAACGGCAACGACACGTTCACCATATCGCACAACATTTGGAAAAACGTCACCGTATTCGAAACCTACCGCGGCGAAACCCTCGACCGGGTAGCAATGGTAGGCACCGATTCCCCCGACCGGAGCACTACGCTCGTTCGCTATCCGGCCGGTTCGACCCGCATCGAAGCAGTGGCTTGGGACGGAACGCGCACGTTGGTTTACGGAAGCCGCTGACATTTTCCGTAACCGGATTCAACGAAGGCAAGGGATGGTAATAACCGACAGGCAACGATCCGTGAGATTATTACCATCCCTTTCAGTTGCCCGCGGCACAAAACATAATCCAGCAACATATCAAACCAAACAATGAAACGCAATATCAGTATACTTACAGTTATTTTACTGGTGGTTCCGCTGTTGTCCGGTTTTGCCCGCAAAGCCGAAAAATATACGGACCCGACGCTTCCCATAGAACAACGGGTCGACGACCTGTTGAAACGCATGACCCTCGACGAGAAGATTGCCCAGATGGATATGGTGGGCGTATGGTCGTTCGACGAATTCAAGGAGAGCGAGATGATCCGCACCACGGGCGTGGGAGCGTTCATCGGCGAAGTAACCCCCGAACGCTACAACGAGGTGCAGGCTCTCTCGGAGAAATCCCGCCTGAAAATTCCGATGCTCGTCGGCGTGGACGCCGTGCACGGATACGGCGTACTGCAAAACCGCACGATTTTCCCCACATCCATATCCATGGCGGCAACGTTCAACCCCGAACTTGTGAACCGTGCGGCCCGGATTGCAGCCAGGGAGATCCGCAGCGCCGGCAACCAATGGACATTCGCTCCGACGCTCGACATCGTTCAGGACGCACGATTCGGCCGGACGGGAGAAACTTACGGCGAGTGTCCGTTTCTGACCACAGCCATGGCGCGCAGCGCAATCCGGGGCTATCAGAACCATGAAAATCCGCAACACCGCGTTGCGGCGTGTGTGAAACACTATGTGGGCGGCGGCGCTTCGATAGGCGGTGTGAACCACGGCAATGCCGAGATTTCGGAAAGGATGCTCCGCAGCGTGTTCTTGCCGCCTTTCAAAGCCGCCGTCGAAGAGGGCGTTCTGACCGTCATGCCCGGACATAATAACATAAACGGTATTCCGATGCATGCCTCCGAATGGTTGTTGACCGATATACTCAAAGAGGAGTTCGGCTTCGATGGCTTTGTCATCACGGACATGGGAGACATCGAGAACCTGCGCGAAGACCGCATACACGGAGTGGCCACAGATCAGAAGGACGCCGTCCGTCAGGCCATCGCCGCCGGGGTGGACATGCATATGTTTACTACCGACAATACGGGAAACGGGCAGCGAATGTTCCAGGGCAATCTGCGCGAACTCGTGCACGAAGGTAAAATCTCCACGGCGACGATCGACCGGGCCGTCCGACGCATCCTGACCGTGAAATTCGAACTGGGGCTTTTCGAAAACCGCTATGTGGAGATTCCGACGGCAGAGAATCCCGGCTACGGCGGCGACGAGGCGAACGGTCTGGCGCTGGAAGCTGCGCGACAGAGCGTCGTACTGCTCAAGAATGAAGGCGGACTGCTGCCGCTCGACAGGACGAAATACCGCCGGATTCTCGTCACGGGACCCAATGCCGCGAATCAGTCGATGCTGGGCGACTGGACCACGCTTCAGGAAGACGAAAATCACTATTACACGCTGCTGCGCGGAATCCGCGAATGCGTGGGCGACGAGTGCGAAATCGTTTACAGCAACAGCGGCCGCATAAAAGGCAAAAAATCGGATGTCACGGTAGAGACGACCGATCCTGTCACGCAAAGCCGCCAACTGGAAGAGGGAGGCGAGCTCAATGAATTCGCCATCGAAGACGCAGTCGAAAAGGCAAAACGGTGCGATCTTGCGATCATCGCCGTGGGAGGCTACGGAATACGCACAGATTGGGGCCTGCGCACCTACGGCGAATCCGCAGACCGCCCGACCATCGACTTTTACGGCAGGCAGGAGGAGCTGATCCGCCGGGTTGCCGAAACCGGCATTCCGGTCGTGGCAGTGATCGTGACCGGCACGGCGCTCAACAATCCGTGGACGACGGAAAACATTCCGGCGATCCTGAACGCTTGGGAGCCGGGGATGTACGGCGGTCGCGCGGTCGCGGAAATTCTCTTCGGAGTGGTCAACCCTTCGGGGAAACTCCCCATCACCATTCCCCGGACGGCGGGACAGATTCCCATGTACTATTACCAGACCAAATCGAGGTACACCACAGGATACGCCCTCGGTTCCGGCCGCAGCGACGACAAGCCCGCATTCTGCTTCGGGCACGGATTGAGTTACACGTCGTTCGATTACGGCAACATGCGATTGTCTTCCGACAAGCTGCAAAAAGGGGTGCCTCTGAAAGTGAGCGCGGATATCACCAATAAGGGCGACAGAGCCGGCTACGAGACCGTCATGCTTTTCGTCAACGATCGGATATCGAGCGTCGTAACTCCATTGCACTGTATGAAAGGATTTGAAAAGGTGTGGCTCGAACCGGGGCAGACCAAAACAGTCACTATGACGGTCCCGTTCGACGAGTTCGGATTGTGGAACGCCGACATGGAATATGTCGTCGAACCCGGAGAGTTCGAACTGAAAATAGGAAGTTCTGTGGACGACATAAGACTGAAGAAAACAATCGTTTATTAGTTCGTGGTCCTGGACGGCACAGGCCGCCGGGAATACCCGGACATCACATTGTTTTGCCAACTATGAAAATTTCTCGTATTACGGCCCGTTCAGCACTCGGCGTTGTGCTTTCATGGATGCTTCTTTCGCTTCCGTGCACAGGGTCGGCACAGGATAAGCTGCCTTACCACCGGGATCTGAACGTGGTCTCGGTCAACAAACAGCCTCCACGCAGTTCGTTCATGGTTTATGGCGATCGCAAGTCGGCGCAAAGCGGAGATTATGCATCGAGCTGCTATTACCGCCTTCTGAACGGCACCTGGAAATTCCTCTATGACGACGACTTCCGCAACCTGCCCGCCGGAGCGACGGACCCGGCCACGGATATTTCCGGCTGGGCGGAAATAAAAGTCCCGGGCAACTGGGAGTTCCAGGGTTTCGGCACGGCGCTGTATGTCAACCATCCCTTCGAATTCGCAACTTCGAACCCGGTTCCGCCCACTTTGCCCGAAGTAATTCCAGGGGGTATCTACCGCCGCGACTTCGAGGTGCCGGCCGATTGGAAAGGACGCAACATATACCTTCACCTTGCCGGCGTCAAGTCGGGTGTTTACCTCTATGTGAACGGCCAGGAGGTCGGTTACAGCGAAGAGTCGAAAGACCCGGCCGAGTTTCTGATAAACCCCTATCTGAAAGAGGGGCAAAACACCCTTGCCCTGAAAATCTCCCGCTGGAGTACGGGGTCATACCTCGAATGTCAGGATTTCTGGAGGGTGAGCGGTATCGAACGGGACGTTTTTCTATGGTCGCAGGCTCCGATCTCGCTGGCCGACTTCCGGGTGCGGTCGACACTCGACGACAGTTACACGGACGGCATCTTCCGGCTCGAAATGGAACTGCGCAACAGCAGCGGTTGCGACACGAACGCCCGAATCTCCTTCGAACTGACCGATGCGGCGGGGAAAACCGTTCTCACCGGCAATACAGAGGATCTGATACCATCGGGAGGCATATGGACCGCGGCTTTCGACGGCCGGATCGACCGCGTGTTGAAATGGACGGCCGAAACGCCGAATCTCTATAAACTCACGATGAAGATCGAAACGGCCGACGGCCGGCCGGAATACATTCCCTTTCGTGTCGGATTCCGCCGGATAGAAATCAGAGAGAGCGAACAGGAACGCGAGGGCAAACGGCTGCGCCTGTTCTATGTCAACGGGCAGCCCATAAAACTGAAAGGGGTAAATATCCACGAGCACAGTGAAAAGGGCGGTCATTACGTGACTGCCGAAGAGATGCGACGCAATTTCGAGCTGATGAAGCTCAACAACATCAATTCGGTACGCCTGGCTCACTATCCGCAGGATCGACGTTTTTACGAAATGTGCGACGAATACGGCCTGTATGTTTACGACGAGGCGAATATCGAGTCCCACGGCATGTACTACACTATCTGGAAAGACGACATGCGCAAGGGAAGCGAAGGACATGTCGATGGAAAAAAGAAAGGAACACTCGGTCACAATCCCGATTGGCTGCCGCATCACATCGAACGTGTGGTAAATATGTTCGAAAGGAACAAAAACCATCCATGCGTTACGATCTGGTCGCTGGGCAACGAGGCGGGCAACGGCTTCAACTTTTACAACGCCTACGTGACGCTCAAAAACCTCGACAGGGGATTGATGGACCGTCCGGTGTGCTACGAACGCGCGGGTTGGGAGTGGAATACCGACATGTACGTTCCCCAATACCCGTCGGCGGCATGGCTGCGCAGCGTGGGCGAACAGGGAGCCGACCGTCCTGTCGTCCCGTCGGAATACTCCCATGCCATGGGCAATTCGAACGGCGACCTTTGGGGACAATGGCAGGCCATCTATGAACATCCGCACCTCCAGGGCGGTTACATCTGGGACTGGATCGATCAGGGTATCCTGGAACATGATTCCAAGGGGCGTCCGTACTGGACCTACGGCGGCGACTACGGTGGCCAATTCACGCCGTCCGATGCCAACTTTCTGGCCAATGGCATCGTGGGTGCTGACCAGAAACCCCATCCGGCCATGAGTGAAGTGAAATACGTTTATCAAGATGTCGGATTTGAAGCCGTTGATCTGGCCAAGGGACAGGTGAAAATCACCAATCGTTTCTACTTCACCGATCTGTCGGATTACCGGGTGAGTTACGAGGTATGCCGCAACGGCAACCCGGTGCGGACAGGGGTGCTGAAACTCAGCCTTGCACCGCAGGAGTCGCAAGTGGTGACCCTTCCCGTCGATCGGCTTGAGCCCGGTCCAGGTGACGAATACTTCCTCAATTTCGAGGTCGCCTCCGCTCATCCGGCGCCGCTGGTTCCGGCCGGACATATCGTTGCCCGCGAACAGTTCGAACTGCCGTCGAAGGGTGAAAAACAACCATTCCGGCCTGCCGGATCATCCCGGATGGAGATAACCGAATGGGACGACGGCGTCCGTATCCGCTCTACCTCGGTCGATTTCACATTCAATGCGGCGCTCGGAGCGATCACCTCCTACAAAGTGAACGGTACCGAGTATTTCGACGGCGGGTTCGGCATCCGTCCCAATTTCTGGCGGGCACCCAACGACAACGACTACGGTAACGGGGCACCACTTCGCCTGCAAGTGTGGAAAACGATCTCGAACCGCCCCGTGGTGGAGCGTTTCAGCGTGGTTCGCAAGGGCGACGGCGTGAGACTGACGGCCGAATACGGTTGGGAAACCGCGGAAGCGGGACTGAAGCATGTCGCCTACCGGGTGGATTATACCCTCTATCCCGACGGAGAACTTCATGCGGCGCTGCACTACGCACCATCGGTCACGACCGAAACCTACGACACGGACAAGCTGAACGCCGGGACGCACGACGGCGCTGCGGCTACCTTCACTCCAAAGACCGAAGAGGAACTTAAGACGATCCGAAAGGTATTGGAAATACCGCGCATCGGCGTGCGGTTCCGGATTCCTGCGGCATTCGACCATATCTCCTATTTCGGACGCGGCCCCGAGGAGAACTATGCCGACCGCTACCGCGGAACTGCCGTGGGACTTTACTCGGCAAAGGCGTGGGAGATGTATACCCCCTATCTGCGCCCGCAGGAGAACGGCCATCATACGCAAACGCGCTGGATGACCGCAACGGATGACCAGGGAAAGGGCCTTCTGATTGTCGCCGACAGTCTGATGGAGTTCAATGCCTTGAGGAACAGCATCGAGGATTTCGACTGTCAGGAATCGGATAAACCCTATCAATGGAACAATTTTTCACAGACGGAGATCAACAACCGCGACTGCGAATGGGCGGCAAACCGACTGCGCAAACAAACGCACGTAAACGACATCGAACCGCGCAATTACGTCGAAATATGTCTCGACGGACGGCATCAGGGCGTTGCCGGATACAACAGTTGGGGAGACCGTCCGCAACCCTGCGCCACAATCCGCTCCGATCGGGAATACCGCTGGGGATTCACACTGGTTCCCATACAATCGATCAAAAAAGAAGCAGATAAAAAAGTCAGACTGAAATACTGACCGTTCATACGATAACCACGAGAAGAAGCTTTTTTCTATTCATTTTGGCCGTACTGCTGTTTACCTCCTGTGTCCTCTGTAACGACGTATCCCGCACCATTCCGACACCGGCACCGACCCGCCGAACAGCAGTATATGCTGCAATTCGCGGCCGATCCCATTCCGACCGTCCGGGTGGCGTTCATCGGTCTCGGAATGCGCGGCCTCGGCGCCGTCAAGCGCATGACTCACATACCCAGCGTCGAGACCGTCGATTTTTGTGACGTGAAACAAGAAAATACAGAGAAATGCAACCACATGCTCGCGGAAAAGGGCTGCCCTTGCACAGGAATTCTAGGCGATACGAACGGCGCTGCCGAATGTTGCTCTGGTGTATATCGCTACGAATTGGCAAGGCAAGGCAAGGCCATGCCGAGATCGGCATGCAGGCGATGGACCGCACCTCCGAACGGTCGCGTCTGACGACTTAGAAGCATTCCGCGAAGAAACCTTTGGCGGTGAACCAGTTGCAGTCATGTCCCGATCCGGCCTTGCAGAGCAACTCGCTGGAACAAATCCCCCGCTCTTCATTGAGTCGGAAAGAGCATTCGTAACTTGGCGTTTGCGGTAATCGTTATGTTTCGAATAAGCGCGGTCCCCATTCGCACGTTCAAGGCATTCGTCGAAGGTCTGCAACAGCAGGCGGCAGTCATCGCCCATTCCCAGAAAGGCGTTGCGAACCTTTTCGGCCGTAACGTATGAATCCCGGTCGCAGAGACGTTGGCTTGCCGATACTGGTCTTGATATTTTCCAGCTTCTCGTTGATACGCTGCGAATCGTACCGTTGATCGTAATACGGCCCATGACGGGAACCTGACCGATTTCTCGGACTGCCTTTTCACGTAGAAAAGGACTTTGAACGTACTGCGTTACATAATAACCTGAACTCTGAGAATTTGTTAAACGTTAAGCTAAGTTATTTGTTATGCAGAAATTCGATGCAAGAAGCTGAAAACAAACCAATTAATACAAAACAAAGCATTTCGGGCAAGCAACGGATAAGTAATCGAACTTACCGTCAAACCTGCCCGACTTGCTGTCGTATTGCTCCGAACACATGCAGAAAAAAGAACTAATAGCCTGTAAACAGGACACTTGCTTTTTCCGCACTCTCGTTATCCTACGACACCCCGTCCTTCACAGGCCGGGGTGTCGAATAGAACGGAACCGGAACGCACGCCCGCACCGGACATGCGCATCGGTATATCGGGTATGGCTACGTATCGGTCCGTCCAACCCTATCGCCGCACGGCGGCATCAAAACTCGACGAGTGCCTCGCCCGTCATTTCGGCGGGTTGTTCGAGCCCCATGAGTTTCAGCACCGTGGGGGCCACGTCGGCCAGAATGCCGTTGCGCACCGACTTCACGCGGTCCGACACCACCACGATGGGCACGGGGTTGAGCGAATGGGCCGTATTGGGCGTGCCGTCGGCATTGAGCGCATTGTCGGCATTGCCGTGGTCGGCGATCATCACCACCTCGTAACCGTTGGCCTTGGCGGCCTCCACGACCTTCTCCACGCAGCCGTCCACGGCCTTCACGGCCTTCACGATGGCGTCGTAAACGCCCGTATGGCCCACCATGTCGCCGTTGGCGAAGTTCAGGCAGATGAAGTCGAATTTCCGCTCGCCGAGGGCGGCGACCAGCTTGTCGGCCACCTCGGGAGCCGACATCTCGGGCTGGAGGTCGTACGTGGCCACCTTGGGCGACGCCACGAGGATACGCTCCTCGCCCTCGAACTTCTCCTCGCGGCCGCCGTTGAGGAAGAACGTCACGTGGGCGTACTTCTCGGTCTCGGCGATGCGCAGTTGGCGGAGCCCCTGCTTCGAGACCCACTCGCCGATGGTGTCGGGCACATTCTCCTTGTCGAAGAGGATGTGCAGCCCCGTGAACTTGGCGTCGTAGGGGGTCATGCAGCAGTAGTAGAGCGGCAGCGTGTGCATCCCCTCGGCGGGCATGTCCTCCTGCGTGAGGACGATCGTCAGCTCCTTGGCGCGGTCGTTGCGGTAGTTGAAGAAAACGACCAGATCGTTCGGACGAATCAGACCGACAGGCTGTCCCTGCGCATCGACGCGCACAACGGGCTTGATGAACTCGTCGGTGACCTCCGCATCGTAGGATTTCTGAACGGCTCCGGCCATGTCCGTCGCCGCCTCGCCGACGCCCTTGACCAGCGCATCGTAGGCGACCTTCACGCGTTCCCAGCGCTTGTCGCGGTCCATGGCGTAGTAGCGGCCGACGATCGTGGCGATCCGGCCGCCCGTCGAGGCGAGATGCCGTTCGAGCTGCTCGATGAAGCCCTTGCCGCTGCGCGGGTCGGTGTCGCGGCCGTCCATGAAGCAGTGCACG
>ERZ857840.2782-NODE-2782-length-15958-cov-4.396529_pt1 | contig 15958 bp, 19 predicted proteins | sample MGYA00519760_ERZ857840 | MGnify/ENA primary metagenome ERZ857840 (study PRJEB31778, sample SAMEA3449371) | human gut metagenome | biome: human gut; feature: human-associated habitat; material: faeces | place: United Kingdom | collected 2010/2012 ... | reverse complement strand
AGGGAAAGCGAGTCTACGACGCAGGCGGAGCAGCCATAACACAGACGGCCTCCTGCGGCGGCTTCGGCGGAAAGACTGGGCTGTATCTGGTGGATTACAATGAAAATTCTAAATTTACCGATACGGCGCGGTGTATTACCGCCCGACAGGATTCGGGAATGAGCCACCACAAGGGCGAACATTCCGCCGTGTTCTTTGAGTACGACGGCGTATATCCGGTCATCAACCCCGACCGGGAAACCATCCGGCAGAACGGCCCGCGCTTTCGTCCCAACGGCGCTCCGTCATATTGCCTTACCGTGGTAGACCGCCACGGCATTCTTCACAACGGCTGGATTCGGAAGTTACACCCGCAGGAGTGCTTCCGGCTTATGGGATTTTCGGACGAGCAGTTTTTTAAGCTAAAGAACGAACTCGGCCTGTCCGACAGCAAGCTGTATAAGTTGGCAGGCAACAGCATCATGGTGCCGGTGCTGGTGGATATCCTCTCCCGTCTCAAGGCAGTAAATGAAAAATATCAGATCATCAAGGAGTGAAAAAGCTATGCCAAATCATGTAGAAAATCATATTGAATTCAGCGGTGACACCCGGCAGATCAAGGCTATGCTGGAATCAATAAAAAACGATGAATACGGTATAGGTACGATCGATTTTAATAAGATCATCCCTATGCCGGAAAGCCTGCATATCGAGGCGGGCAGCAGAACCGACCGAGGGCTGAAGGCCTATCGGGATTTTATCGAAGTATACACCTTCGGACGCCCGGCAGAGGATGCGAAGAAAGCACTTGAAAACATCCCGATCGAGAGCGAAAGCGCCTTTCTTCGTCAAAGGACAGATATTAAGTGTGACGAATGGGAGCTCGGAAAAACCGCATGGAACAATATCCGGCAGTACGGTGCGCCCACATGGTACGAGTGGTGTATTCAGAATTGGGGAACCAAGTGGAATGCCCACGGCTATGAGCCGGATACGGATTACGGCAGCGCCGACGCACTGACCTTCCAAACCGCATGGGCAGGACCGCATCCGATCCTGCAGCGTCTGTCGAAAATGTTTCCGAATATCGCATTTCGGCACCTTTGGGCTGATGAAGATATCGGAGCAAACTGCGGAGAGCGCTGCTATTTCGGTGGTGAAATGACCGATGAATATATTCCCGAAGGTATACGCGCGGCAGACTTTGCATTTAAGGTATGGGATTATGACACGTTAGAACTCGGCTTGGCAAAAAACAGCACCGGAACGGACTATATCAATATAGAAAACGAAAGCTATCAGTTGATCGAAATGTTCGGCAAACCTGCGCTGTTTTCCAACGAACGCATCACACCGAAGGATATTCCGGAAGGGCTGTATTGCTATGACCTGCGCCACAGCGATGATGGTGATCGTTTTTGCTCGGTCGAAACAAGGGTTACGGTGAACCACGGCGGGAGCATTATTACGGATGAACTGTTGGAACTCGGAGAAAACGGATATATTCCACTGGATGAAGACACCGAGCCGAACTTTTTGGGTGAAGACCTTACGCTTGCAGAATATATGAACGGAGAATTTGAACAGGGGCAAACCATGGGAGGAATGTGATATGAGCATAAAAACCGTAAAAACAGAGGAATTACGCCGGATGAACGGTGCGGAAGGGCTTATTTTGCAAGGCTGCGGCGGCGATCCGCAGGAGTGGCTCGACGGCATCAACAGTCTCCTAACCGATGAGGGGATCTTAAAAAACGGCAGCAGATTTGAGAATATCTCGGTATTCCAAAACGGCGACCTCACCAATATCCTCTTTCCTTTTGAGGACGGCGTGGACATCGACATGGGCAAGCTCGCTATGTGGCGTTTGCGCTCCCATGAGCAGTTCGGCGGCACATGGCTGTCGGACTATGTGCCAAACAAGCTCGGCGGGTTTGTTGACGAAGCCGCGCCCGAACGGGAAAAGCCCGACTGTAAGCTCATCGGCGAGGACGGAAACGTCTTTAACTTGATGGGGCTTGCCGCAAGAACTCTACGAAGAAACGGACTTGCAGAACAGGCAACGGAGATGACAGAACGCGTTACCGGATGCGGCAGCTATGACGAAGCTCTCTGTATTATCGGGGAATATGTGAATATAACTGGTGAGGACGAATCCGAGGATATAGACGGGGAAATCACAATGGGAGGGATTCAGCTATGACAGGCGGCTTAATTTTTATTGCCGGACTTATTGTAGGCGGCTGTATTGCGGTTATGTTGCTTGGTTGTTTACAGATAAACCGTATTAACAAATATGAAAGCACAATAAATAAGCTGCATACTGAAGACAACAAAAAACACAAATAAATCTATTATAAAAACGGTATCGGTCGTAAAAAACGAACGGTACCGTTTCGCTTTTTATACGACCGACCTTAAAAAGAGGTGAGAATTATCAGAACTCCTGTATCAAGAGTCGGTAATAAATCCGCAATTCTTCATATTTTATACGCATTGTTTCCTTTGAAATACGGTCGGTTTATTGATGTGTTCGGCGGTTCCGGCAGCGTGCTGCTCGGCAACCCCAATCCTCCGTCGTTTGAAGTGTATAACGATTTTGACCGAAACCTCACAAATCTGTTTCATTGTATGAAGGAACGAACTCTGGCAACTGTCAGAGAGCTGGGATTTTGTAATCTTAACTCACGTGACGATTTTATTGCAGTCCGCAGATTTTTCGAGGACGAACAGTTTGAGGATAAGTATTTTTCGGAAGAATTGCGCTTGACCGATATAACCTTTCCGCCGCCCGAAGCTGCGGAGCTTAAAGAAATACGAACAAGGATAACCAAGGATTACGATGTGCGCAGAGCCGCAATGTTTATGAAATTACTGCGATACAGTTATTCGAGCAGTTGCAAATCCTATGCCTCGCAGCCCTTTGATATCCGCAGGCTTTTCGGGCTTATAACAGAGCTTAAAAACCGAATGGCAAATGTGGTGGTGGAAAATCAAGACTTTGAAACCCTAATAAAACATTATGACCGTCCCGACTCCTTCTTTTATGCCGATCCTCCGTATTTTTCTACAGAGGATATGTATGCGGTAGGCTTTAATCTGGATGACCATGTACGACTGAAGAATACTTTAAAAAATATTAAGGGTAAATTTTTGCTGTCGTATAATGACTGTCCCGAAATTCGGGAGCTGTATAACGGTTTTTCCCTCTTTGATTTCAGCCGTACCCACTCAATGGCGCAGAGATATGAAGCTGGCAAAGAATTTAGGGAACTGCTCATTGGCAACTATGACCTATATGAACGGGCAAAAAATCAGCCTGTTCAGCTAACCATCTTTGATGTCCACAGCGATGAGGACAGTGAAATACCAAATTACGAAAAAATATTAAAGGAGTGCATTGTATCGTGCAAAATAAAAAAATAACACAAGCCGTACTGTTGCAAATTTCAGCAGAAGATTTGAAAGAATCGGGCATTGACTTGTTCGGTGTGATCCAAATTACCGCAGAGCAAGGCAGAATCACCATTGAAAATGCAGACACGAAAAAAGCACTTGTGTGTGACGGGAACTGTAATGACTGCCCTATTCTTGAAAGTGATTGCGATGAGGACTGTAATAACTGCCCTTGTCGTTTTGTATGTGAAGAGTCGGAGGTTGAAAAGAATGACTAAATTATACCGTATCCTTGGCAAGCGCGGTCGTATAACTATCCCCTATGAAATGAGAAAGCGTGTCGGATTCACCTATAATGATGTGCTGTCATTTACCGAAGCTACTGACGGAAAAACCGTAATTGTTAAGCGTGAGAAAATATGTGATAACTGCAACGGTGCAAGAAAGACCGATACTTCCGGCACCGTAACTCTTCTTGATTTTCTTAACAGTCTTACGGTTGAGGAAAAAAGTGCTGCCCTTGTGCATTTGTCGATGATGATGGCAAAATCGCAGGAAAAAGGCGGTGATTCCAATGGCTAAAGAACTTCCGTATCAATATTCTCTAAGATATGCTGTCAAGTACGGTGAAAAGGATGAATGGCGCGAAAGTCATAAGAAAAACTGTGAATGTGCAAGAGCTATCGAACAAGCAATCAATGAAAACTACGAGGATAACCGTTTAAGCGAATGCGCTACGGCTGTTATCGATTGCTATGGATTTGACCGTGTCAACTTCGTCCTTGCCAATACTGTAAAATGGCTCAATGAAGACGGCAGAATATCCGAGCAGAATAAGTCTTGGGCTAAAGGTTTTTATATTCCGTACAGCGATGATAATTGGCACTATACCGTGGGAAGTCATCCCGGACTCGTTGACATTTTCGTGAATCAGGCAAGGGCTGCTTGGAAATCCCTCGGTTTATATGATATCACTCACTGTGAATCGGAAAAGGATGAAAGACTTGACTATACCGACCGTTTGCTGATTATTGATGCACGAATGCTTGACGATGAATGCAAAACATCCGACAACCAATTATTCTATGCAACAGGCGGTAACGGCTGCCGTCCGAATGCAAGAGGGCGAAAGATCTTCGGCAGATTTCTGAATACGGGAGAAGAAACCTATTATTACAGAGATAAATTTATTGGAGCAATCAAGGACGAATATATTCCCGAATGGGCAAAGGAAAAGCTTGAAGAATTCAACGCAACCGCCGAAGAAGAAACCGAAGACATGACAATGGGAGGAATGTAGGATGAGAATAAAAATTTATCAAATCAATCGGGAAAGAGATAAAAATGTCGTTAAATTTCTGCGATATGAGCATCTTGATAATTTCCAGGAAACCAATGATATTAACGCCTCAATCTATGACGAGGTTTTCAGCGGCGACGCAGATTGTAACAGTTTAGAGGATGTATACCGTAAATTTAATACGGAGGGACATCCTCTGCATCGCGGACATTCCCTATCCGTTTCGGATATTATTGTTACAAACGACGGCGCATATTACTGCGACAGCGTAGGATTTAAAAAGGTGGACTTTGACGAATCAAAAACACAAAAACCGGATAATCTTATGACGGTAGTTTATGTTGAACCCCATAAAGCTCCGTATGTAACCGAAATTGCTCATACGCTTGAAGCCGAGCAAAAAGCGGTCGGCGGTCTAATAGAGCCTGTATATAATGATGACGGAACCTGTCTTGTGGGAAACGAAGAAGCAAAGCTTATCGGCATGGATGGCAACCGCTATTTAGATGACGGGCATTCGATTATTGCCGGACCGTTCTTTATCTGCGGACTCACAGAGGACGATTTCAGAGGGTTGACCGATGAGGAAGTACAGAAATATATGAACAAATATGCAGAACCGGAGGATATCAGCCAAGATGATGTTGAAGCCGATACCGGTTACATATTCTATACTATGTAAAAATACGAGGAGGACTGTTTATGCCTAACAAGAAAAATAACAATAAACCCAATACCGAATCTTCAAAGCGGAAAGCCGAACTGCCGACCCTCTCGGTCAAAATCGACCGTCTTAATGACTATGAAGGCAGTAAAATCAAAGCATTTGCAAGTGCAAATATCGGCAGCGCATATGCTGTTCACGGTATCAAAGTTGTCGATTCGGATAAGGGTATATTCGTATCAATGCCAAGTACAAGCTATACTTCAAACGGTGAAACGCGCCACTCCGAAACATTTCACCCCATCACTGCCGAAGCAAGAGAAGACCTTAATAACGCAGTTCTTAAAGCCTATAAGCAGGAGCTTGAAAATCAGCAGACCGAAACCCAAGAGAAAACTGAAGGAATGTCGCAGAATATGTAGAGAAGTGTTCTGTAATTCTAAAAATTATCTGGACTTTTTTGAAAATTTCGGTATGCTTATATTAAAGGATGGTGTAAGCCATGAAAAAGACGCTGACAGCAGTAATTATATGTGTTATCATTGCAATATGCTTCGCCGGCTGTAACGGCATTAAGGAATCAAAAAATCCCGAAAGCACCGCATTGTCGGTCAGCACCGAGGCAGATGCGGCATCGGACGATACGGATGAGCATATAAACAACGACATTACTGCCGATTGCAAACAACCTGCAAATGCAGAGCAAGCCGAAATACATTCAAAGGAAGACAGAGAAAAAATACAACAGACTTCCGAAAAGTCAGTAACGACATTTCCCTCCCCTGTCAAAGAACAATTCCAAACCGCAGAAAGCAACAAAAACGAGTTGCAGCCTACCGATGCACAAACGACGGAAGCTCCGAAAGAAACCGAGCCTGCACCTACCTATATATCCGCTTACGAAGTAGAGCAAAAAGTAGCCGAATATATAAATGCATATCGAAAAGCTCAAGGCGGCAGCCCTGCAACGGTACTGCCCGGACTGGCCGATGTGGCAAGATACAGAGCAGCAGAATTACAAACCGATTTTTCACACAACAGCAAGGCAGATGTATGTACGGTTTTAAAATACGGTGAATATATCGATATGACGCTGTTCGGAGGCAATGCCGAAGACTCATACTATCGCGGATACTCCAAAGAAGCCATCGGCAAAGGTGACCTGTTCGGAACGGCAGATCAAGTATCCCAAAGAATAGCGGCAGGCTTTAAAAACAGCAAAGGTCATTGGTCATATGTCGGCGATTCACAGTACAAATATATTGCGGTGGGAATTAAACTTGATGAACAACAAAATATGTGGTATTGCTGTATATGCGTAAGCACCGAGAATTACGGCGGGTAAACCCACAATTACTTTAAACAGCCCCTGTCTCATGACTTGGGCTGTTTAATTTTATCATTTTGAAAGGAAAAGATATTATGAAATTTATGAAACAGAAATTTTCAAAAGCGTTAGCTTTGGTTATCTGCCTTATAATGACAGTCATGTCACTGCCGATGAGTGCCTTTGCTGCCGTGGCTACCGATTTGCCCGAAAACATGGCAGACCATGCAATTCTAAGAGCGTTGGCATACACCGGCTATAATGTGGAAAAACAGAAATCTGACGGAACGCTTTATAAGACCAACAGTATCAGCAGCCGAACGCCTGCAAGTGTACTGTCAAAAATACATTACGGAACATCCACATCCGGTTTTGAAACCGTAACGGATTCCTCAACCGCAACCGGACTTGCACCTAATATTGCAAGATTTGAAAAAAGCGGTCTTTGCTGTGCGTCATTTGTCACTTATTATATTTGCAACTATCTCCCGAATATCGAGGGTGTAAACACGCAGTTTATCACCGATGCGATTAAAGCAACCGGATGGAATTCACAGTCGGTTGCTACATGGGAAAAAGCCATGGCAAATCTCGAAAAAGCAGGCAAAATTGAAAAAATCGGAACAAACGCATCTAATGTGAACCGAAGCAAACTTTCCCCCGGAGATATCATTATATTCGGAAACAGCACCGATACCTCCGTTCATATTGCAATTTTTTCGGGAACATACAAAGGTGAAGATTTTATCATCCATGTAGGAAACGAACGCGGTCCCGAAATTTCCATAGCCCGATATATGGCACAGTCCGGCAGTAAATCCTCTACTCCGAATGCATATTACCATCTCCCTCAAGATTTATTTGAGCAAGTCGGTGCAATTGAGGTTTATAAAAAGGATACTGACGGCAAAGCACTGTCCGGTGCATACTTCACCGCCACCAATACAAAAACCAACAAAAAATATGTTATCGGCCCCACAGACAGATTAGGCTATGCCAAAAGCGGAGATCCGATTCCGTTCGGAACATATAAAATCGTTGAAACCGTGTTTCCTCAGGATTACAGAAGCTACGGACAAAGCGAGTGGACTGTAACCATTGATAAAAATACACCCAATGCAACCGCCGCGGTTACTGCCGTAAACGAAAAAATTCCCGGTTCTTGCAAAATTGTAAAAACATCTGAGGACGGCAAGGTTGACGGTGTATCTTTTGTTTTAGAGGGCAACGGTGTCAAGCAAACCGTAACTACCAAAAACGATGGAATTATTCAGATAGATAATCTAAAGCCCGGCAATTATATGGTTACCGAGCCGACAGATAACAAATATGTACCGCAAGAAGTAAGAAATGTAACCGTTGTAAGCGGAGGCGTTGCAACCGTCACATTTAACAACATTCTTAAGCGCGGAAATCTTGCGGTAACCAAAACCGCAGAGGACGGATTGCATGAAGGGACAAAATTCCGTCTGCACGGCACATCGCTGTCAGGTCTTGAAGTGGACGAATATGCCGTTGTGGGTTCAGACGGCAAAGCCTGTTTTAACGATGTTCTTATCGGCACAAATTTCGTGTTAGAGGAATTTGATGTTCCCTCTCGGTATGTTATTCCCGAAAGCCAAACCGCAGATATACTGTGGAATGATGTAACGCATAAGACCTTTGAAAATACACTAAAGAAATTTTGTGCGGATGTATTCAAGATTGACTCGGATATCGGCGGCAATACAGCACCGACAACGCAATCTATTAAATCGGATTCGATTGTTGATGAATTGGGAAAACCGTATGGCGAACACTCCGGCGATGCCACACTCGGCGGTGCTGTTTACGGCCTTTATCAAAACGGTACATTGATCGACACCTACATTACAGACCGCAACGGCTATTTTGTTACCGACTACTATCCTTGTTCCGTGAACGGCAGGCAAGCCACCTATTATATTCAGGAAATCTCGGCCTCTGAGGGTTACTTGCTCGATCCCGAAAAATATTATATAGATTGCTCGGCAGAAGATTATACTATCGAACTTAATACCGAGTTTCTTGATGTATATGAAAAGGTAATCACAGGCAAAATTGCAATTGTCAAGCACAGTGATGACGGCAGTACCAAAATTGAAACACCCGAATCCGGCGCTACCTTTGCCGTATATCTCAAAAGTGCAGGAAGCTTCAATAATGCCAAAAATACCGAACGAGATATCCTTGTCTGTGACGAAAACGGTTTTGCAGACAGTATTTATTTGCCGTACGGTGTATATACCGTACAGCAAACCAAGGGTGCAGCCGGAAAAGAGCTTATGCCTGCCTTTGATGTATTTATAAATTCCGAGGGTGAGATTTACCGCTATCTTATTAACAACGCCACCTTTGAATCTCTTATCGAAATTGTAAAAAAGGATGCAGAAACAGGAAAAATTATTCCTGCTGCCGGTGTCGGATTTATGGTTCGTGATGTATCAACGGGCGAGTATGTTAAACAGCATATTAACTACCCGACACCCATAGATATCGACACCTATTATACCGATATAACCGGCAAGCTTATGCTGCCCGAAAAGCTGTCATTCGGTCGATACGAAATTATTGAAGTATGTGTAGGAAACGGTTATGTTCTCGACAGCACACCCGTACCCTTTGAGGTTGATGGCAGCAAAACGGTGGTGACGGTCGAAAAATATAACACTGCACAGAAAGGTACTGTTACGGTAAATAAAAGCGGCGAGGTATTTTATTCCGTAACCGAAAAAGACGGAATTTACTCTCCTGTATACAAAACCGCAGGACTTTCCGGCTCGGTATTTGAAATCTTTGCCGATGAGGATATTGTTACGCTTGACGGAACGGTTAGAGCAAAGAAAGGTGAAAAAGTTGCTACTGTAAAAACCGTGAACGGCAGTGCCACAACAGCACCCCTCTACCTTGGCAAATATAAAATTTCGGAAAAAACAGCAGCTTACGGGACTGTGCTTAATACCGAACCGAAATATGCGGAACTCACATATGCAGGCGAAAACATATCCGTTACAGAAACTTCCGTTGATTTTCATAACGAAAGACAAAGGGCAATGCTTAATCTCCGCAAGTTAATGGAAACCGATGAAGTGTTCAATATCGGTAATAACGATGAGATTTTATCGGTACAGTTCGGACTTTTTGCGGCTGAAACATTGACTGCCGCAGACGGCAAAACGATTCCCAAGGACGCCTTGCTCGAAAAGGTAATGTGTGATAAGAACGGTAATGCGGAGTTTAAAACCGACATCCCCGTAGGTGCAAATCTATATATCAAAGAACTCGCAACCGACAGCCATTATATTTTTTCGGATAAAAAATATCCCGTAACTTTCGCTTATGCCGGACAGAATATCACCCTTGTACAGCTTACTGCAAACAACGGCGAAGTCATTAAAAACGATATTCTTTACGGAGCTATAAGCGGCCTTAAAGCAGACCGTGAAACAAACAAAACCGTAAGCGGCGCTATGTTTGGCTTATTTCCGGAAAGCACAACCGAATTAACCGAAACCAATGCTGTCTGCACCGCTGTGTCGGATGAAAACGGTGTCTTCACCTTTGCAAAAGTCCCTTACGGGAAATGGGTCATAAAAGAATTGCAGCCTGCGGAAAATTACCTGCCCAACGAGGAAATCTATCCTGTAACCGTAAGCGAAAACGGTCAAATTATCGAAATTACGGTTTTCAATGATCGCATTCCCGAAATTACAACTTCCGCCACCGTTAACGGTGAAAAAGAAATGTACGCTACAGAAACGGCATTTCTCACCGACAGCGTGTCCTACACGCATCTTGTCCCCGGAAAAGAATACACCGTTAAAGGAATTCTTATGAATAAATCAACGGGAATGCCGTTACTTATCTGTGGCAAAGAAATCATATCCGAGATTGTATTTAAGCCCGATTCCCCTTCCGGTGAGATTGCCGTAAACTTTGAATTTGACTCAAAATACATCAAGGCCGAAACTGAAATTGTAGTCTTTGAAACACTTTATACAGGCGGCTCCGAACTCACCTCGCACTGCGATATCGGTGATAAAGAGCAGACCGTAAAGATATGTATTCCAAGGATCGGTACAACTGCCGACATCGATGGCAAAAAGCAAGCAACCGCAAACGGTGAGATCACGGTCAAAGACATTGTATTCTTTGAAAATCTTACCGCCGGCAAGGAATACACCGTCAAGGGAATTATTATAGATAAAGCAACGGGAAAGCCCTTTAAATCAGACGGAAAGGAAATTACAGCCGAAACAGTGTTCACACCCGAAACCTCCAACGGTGAAATTGCTGTATTTTTTACATTTGCGACCGACAGCATCTGTGTCGATACAGAGCTTGTGGTTTTTGAATCGCTTTATCGTGAAGGGGTTGAAATTGCAACACACAGTGATATTGAGGACGAAGGACAGACTGTAAGAATTGTTGCGCCAAAGCCTCCTGTACCTCAGACCGGAGATAACACAAATCTTGGATTCCGGATAGGGCTTGCTGCGTTTGCGCTCGGCGGACTCATTGCTGTAGTTATTATTTATTTCAAAGCCAAAAAGGACGATGAATAATGATGAAGCGTGTTTATATCTGTTCCCCACTCGGTAAGGATATTAAGGAAAATCTCCGCAAAGTACGTCGGTACACAAAATATGCACTGACTTGCGGTACTGCTCCGGTAGTACCGCATTTCTATGCGGAATGCCTTGATGACAGTAATCCGAAAGAGCGTGAGATCGGAAAAACAGCAGGGCTGTCCCTGCTGTGGTTTTGTGATGAAATGTGGATATTCGGAAATGAAATAACCGAAGGAATGGCTAATGAAATCAGATTTTGCGAGAACTTCAAAATTCCTGTTTGCAGAATCAAAGAAAAACAAATTAAAAAAATATTAGGAGGAAAGCATAAATGAAAAACAAATGCTTTAAAATTCTGATCTGTGCCGTATTGATGCTGTTGCTTGCGTCAATATCGGCTTTAACCGTATTTGCCACCGGTGATGTTGCCGGAGCTATTGAACAGACATGGAGTACAGCAAAATCTCAAATTCAAACCGTAGTAAATAATGTTGTGTTTCCTGTGGTTGATATGATACTTGCTATCCTTTTCTTCGTGAAATTGGGTACTGCATATTTCGATTACCGAAAGCATGGTCAATTTGAATTCACCGCACCGGCAATACTTTTTGCCTGTCTTATTTTCACTCTGACCGCACCTCTTTACATCTGGTCTATTCTTTAAATATCACCTTTTAATGATTTTGCAAGGAGGCGAATACCTATGTTTGATTGGCTCGGAGACATAATCTCCGGCATTGGTGATGTAATTAACAGCACCGTAGAAACGCTCGGTCAAAAGGTGTCCAACGCTATATTTGACTCGCTTCTGCAATGGTATTACGAGAGCATATATAATGCCATTGCGGATTTTTTCGCAATGATGGGCAATATGGGTGCAGAAATATTTGATCTCGCTTGGGTACAAGCCACAATCAAATTATTTACGCTGTTTGGTTGGGCGTTGTTTGTTGCCGGAATGGTTGTTGCTGTATTCGATGTTGCAATCGAATACCAAAACGGCAGAGCAAACATTAAGGCAACCTCAATCAATATACTGAAAGGGTTCTTTGCGTGTTCAATGTTAGGTGTTGTTCCGGTAGAACTGTACAAATTTTGTATCAGTCTTCAAAACACATTCTCTCGTGATCTATCCTCACTTATGGCAAGCGGACTAACCCTCGATCTGCCCGGTCAAAGCACTGCGGTTTTAGCCGGAAGCTTTGCAGTTTCAACAGATATTACCTTTGGTTTGTTAAATCTGCTTTGCATGATAGCGTTTGCTTATTGTGTTATCAAAGTGTTCTTCGCTAACATCAAGCGAGGTGGTATTTTATTGATACAAATATCTGTTGGCGCGCTGTATATGTTCAGCGTTCCGAGAGGTTATACGGACGGATTCAATCAATGGTGCAAGCAGATCGCCGCACTCTGCCTTACGGCATTTATGCAGACAACATTGTTGTACTTGGGATTGCTGACATTTCCGGATCATATGTTGCTTGGACTTGGCATTATGCTGGCGGCTAATGAGGTACCGAGAATTGCGCAGCAGTTCGGTTTGGATTCAAGTGTGAGAGTAAATATGATGAGTGTAGTTCATGCCACCACCACGGCGGTCAACCTGACCCGCAGCGTGGCGAGGGCAGCTTAAAGGAGAAAGTATGAATTTTTTTAAAAAAGTAAAGATATTTATGGAGAAATACGGCATTGATGCATTTAAAATTATTGCCGCATATGAGGAAGCAACGGACATTCCGCAGAGCGAACGCTATGTGGATTGGAACGGCGATTTCGGTATATTTGAACCGATATATAATGAAAATACAACCTGTGACAAGCTACTCGCAAGATACAACGCCGGGCTTAAATATCTCGGCATTATCAAAGAGCAAACGGATGCGGTATGCAGTGAATTTCTGTCCGAACAGTTGGCAGAGCATATTCGGGCAGAGATCAAAAAACATAATTCTGACGCAGAATACCGTCCGACCTCTATACTGACAAAAATGAAAACCTTTGAACTTACAAGAGGAATGCTCGAAGTTGACTCGGATATGGAAGTGGACTGTGATATAGGTCAGGAAATTACTGCGTATATCGAAACTTGGTTCGATGCGGATAAAAAGTTCGGAATCGACACCGCTTCGGAGGACGGCACTTGGCTTAATATGTATGCCAAATACAACCCCTTTGCCGACACCCTGCGTATCGAATGCGAGATCAGCCGCGACAACGGCTCCTCGTATTTTGACTATGAGCCGACAAAAAACGAATCGCAGCTTATAAAAGATATGATTGCGGAAAAGCTTTACGAAAAATACGGTCAGACGCCGCAGGAGTTTTGTGAGGATGTCGGCAATATGAAAATGGGAGGAATAACCCCATGACGCAATACATCTATCCGCAAAATCTCAAAGCAGTTGCAAATATGTGGCTTTGGAGCTTGAAAGACTTTGTAATTCTCGGAATTTCCGCCCTTTTATCAATAGTAATACTTGTAGAACTCGGATTGGTTCTTCCTGCGGCATCAACACTCGTTTATGGCTTTCTGACAATACGAATGGACGAAACAACCATTCTCGACTTTTTGAAATATGCGGTTCGCTATTTCATTTCTACACAACAATATTATGAATGGAGGTAATAATCATGGGGAAAGAACAAAGAAAGAGAAAAGGTCATTCCATACAAGACCTTATTGGCATAAAAGCATTTACCAAATACGGCCTTTCGGTCGGCAGATACGAGCTGCTCTTTTACAGCGTAGCACCGACAAATATCTCGGTGCTTTCACGCGCAAATATAGAAATTAAAATTCGTCATCTGATGATGGTGCTGTCTGCAATTCCGGATATAATCATCACTTGTACCGATTCTGCCGAGCAATTCGATGACAACAAGAATTATATGACCGAAAGACTGTCCAAGGAACGCAATTCAAAGGTGCAAAAGGTTATTAAAAAAGATATAGAATTCCTTGATAATATTCAAATGGAGATGGCAACCGCAAGGCAATTTTTATTTACCGCTTGTATTAAGGGAAACAAAGATAAGCGCACCTTTGATACTGCCAACAGAATCGAAAAAACAATTTCAGAGCAGGGCTTTGAGGTACATAGACTAGCAAAAGAAGAAATTAAGCGTTTTCTTGCTCTTTATTTCGATGCGTCAATGTCCGGTGAACTTATGCCCGATATAGACGGCTCACAGTTTTTTGCCGAGAACGATGAAACGGAAAATTAGGATTTTTGTGGTCTCGGCATTGGCGTTGCTGCTCATCGGTTCGGTTGTTATGATATATTCGGAACTTTTTTCAAGGCAGAGAGAAAAAAACGATTTCAAAGAGCTTACCGAATCGGTGAGCACACTTGAAACAAATGAGTTAATGCCGAGCAAAACGCACGAAAATCCATTAGTTAATACGGAGAAAAAGGGAGAGCTTAAAAATCTGTTGCCGCTGTTTGAGCAAAACAATGAATGTGTCGGTTGGCTGACAATTCCCGACAGCAGTATAAGCTATCCTGTAATGCATACCCCAAAAGAGCCGGAGAAATATCTCAGGCGGGATTTTTATAAAAAAGACAGTCAAAGCGGTGTACCGTTTATAGATTTCCGATGCAGCATAACGGACAGCAATATTATAATCTACGGACACAATATGAAAAACGGAACGATGTTCTCCGAACTGAAAAAGTACAATAACAAAAATTTCCGTAATTCACATGAAATTATCTGCTTGCAAACTGCGAACGGATTGCATAAATTCCGTGTAACTGAAGTTATATCCACTAACGTATATGATGATCGGTATAACGAAATTGCTCTTACAGGCACACGAAAGCTGTTACTTTCAACTTGTTACGGCAGAAAAAAGACCGACAGACTGCTCGTGATAGCAATCGAAACCGATTAACTTACCTTACAGCCGCTTATGAGAAGTCATGGGCGGCTTAATAATTAAAATAATGATGAAAGAGAGGAATTTCAAGTGATTGCTAAAAAACAAAAAGAATTGACGCCGACAGAAATTGAAGAAATCAGGACAAAGGATTTCTTTGACTGTATACTGCCCAGCACCGTCAAATTTTTTGCCGATCATTACATTTTAGGCGATAGCTACCGATGCGTGTGGGCTGTAAGGGAATATCCGCCATCCACCGAAGAACAGGCAATTCTTTCACAGCTTGCCGACAGAAACGGTGTAACTTTAAGAATCTATCACCGTTTGGTTGAAAGCATTGAACAGCGAAAAATTATACAGAATGCAACTCGCCGAAACAAAATGAAAAGCACCGGCAACGACATGAACGATACTATTGAAGCTGAGGGCAATCTGAAAGATGTTGTTGAATTGCTTGCAAATTTGCGTAAAAATCGTGAACCTCTTCTCCACTGCGCAGTATATATCGAACTCAAAGCAAAGAGTATGGACGCATTAAAAGAATTACAGAGCGATATATCTATGGAACTTACTCGCTCTAAAATTTCGGTAGACAGGCTTACGCTCCGGCAAAAAGAGGGTTTTCTCTCTGTCTTGCCGATAGGCTCAAATCAATTCGGCGCACAGTATGAGCGAGTATTGCCCGCATCCTCGGTCGCCAATATGTACCCGTTTAATTTCAGCGGCAAAACAGATCCACACGGCTCATATATCGGCAGAGATAAGTACGGCAGTGCGACACGTTCCTAACTGAAAAGGTTAGGCGTGGAGCTGAAAATAT
>ERZ857840.2773-NODE-2773-length-15992-cov-2.504173_pt1 | contig 15992 bp, 10 predicted proteins | sample MGYA00519760_ERZ857840 | MGnify/ENA primary metagenome ERZ857840 (study PRJEB31778, sample SAMEA3449371) | human gut metagenome | biome: human gut; feature: human-associated habitat; material: faeces | place: United Kingdom | collected 2010/2012 ... | reverse complement strand
ACTATTAGGTAGATGGAAAAGAATATACCATCCAGGTAAAAGAGCTGATACAGGCACATTATAGTGTTCAGGATTTGAAAGAAAGAAGCATTAACTTGTATGCTCTCTCCGAATCTTATTATCAATATTTGTTATCATTGGAAAAAATCAGTGCCAGCACTTTATCCGGTAGCCTGTCTAACATAGGATTGGCCGAACCGCTTCGTGTTTATACCAATGTAAATAACGGCACCGGTATCTTAGGAGCCTGCCAGCGTACTAACATAAAGATCAATCTGGGAGATTATATTCCAAAGAAAGAAGACAAATAAAAGCCATCTCCGGATATATACGGAAGCCAGTATTTCTTATTTCTTCCGATTATTTGTACCTTTGTTCTGATAATACAAAAGGAACATTCATGTACTTCAAAGATATAATCGGTCAGGAAGAGATAAAAAAACAGCTTATCCATTCAGCACAAACAGGTGTTGTGCCTCATGCCCAGCTATTCACGGAACAGGGAGGTGCGGGAGCATTTCCTCTGGCACTGGCTTATGGCCGTTATCTGAACTGTACGCACCGGACCGAGACTGATGCCTGCGGGAGATGTCCGTCCTGCCTGAAATTTAACGAACTGGCGCACCCAGACCTGCATTTTGTATTCCCTATCGTTGCCAAAAAGGAAAAGAAAAAAGAAGTATGCGACGATTATTTGACCGAATGGCGCGGTTTCCTGAAAGAACGTCCTTATTTCAATATCGACGGATGGCTGGATTACATCGATGCCGGCAATTCGCAGGCCATCATCTATTCGAAGGAAAGTGACGAAATCATCCGTAAACTGAATTTGAAAATATACGAGGCGTCTTATCGTATCCTGTTGGTCTGGCTGCCCGAAAAGCTCCATCCGACCTGTGCGAATAAACTTCTGAAAGTGATAGAAGAACCTCCTTTGAATACCGTCATCCTGATGGTATCGGAAATACCGGACCAGATCTTAGGAACGATCCTGTCACGTGCACAGCGGATCAATGTCCGTTCCATCCACCCGGAGGCTATAACAGCTGCTATGATAACACGATTCGGACTGGCGCCGGACGATGCAAAACATGTGGCTCACCTGGCAAACGGGAGTTATCTGAAAGCCATAGAAGCGATCAGCCTGAGTGAAGAAAACAGTTTCTATCTGGAGCAGTTCAAGGCGATGATGCGTAACTCCTGGGCACGTAACGTCAAAGGGATGAAAGCGATGGCCGATGTTCTTGCCGGCATCGGACGCGAACGCCAAAAGAACTTCCTGCAATACTGCCAGCATCTGATCCGTGAAAACTTTATGTACCGCTTCCAGTCACCGGACCTGAATTATATGAATATGGACGAATCCGGTTTTGCCGTAAAATTCGCCCCTTTCGTTAACGAACGGAATGTATTCGATATCATGGAAGAGCTGGCAAAAGCAGAACGGCATATTACTCAGAATGTAAATGCCAAAATGGTCTTTTTCGATCTTTCGTTACGCCTGACGGTTCTGATAAAACGGTAAGCAAAAATTATTCTAAAAAATCCAGCGTCAACAGTAACTAACCGTGAATCAGTTACTGTTGACTGCCGAATAATAAATAAAGCCTAATGAATCAAGCCATCACCAGCCGGAGAATAAGCACCGATCTCACCGATATAAGCATATGATGAGCGGGAGTTTGATCCTACATAATACATGAAATAGCGTGCTTTAACAACATTAGCCGCCCTTGAAAACTGAGGGATATCGACTACATTATCTAAAGAGTAAACGCCATAGTCCTTCCATCCCATATCATTACTGTCTGTCGGATCAGCCAACGATTCGGCATAGAATATCTGATGTGTCGGTTGGGCACCACCGGAGTCGTCCATACGACGATATACTTCAAAACTCGATATATCAATCACTTCTCCCATATCCACTATAAAATAATGAGGAAAAGGAGCCGTTGGATTATGCTCCGTATGCCACGGAGTATTAATATCTCCATCGATAGCATTCGTTGCCGGCCATTCAGGAGAAGCCGAAGCCGAACTAAAAGCGACAATCTTCCAGCTGGATTTGTCTATCGGGCTTTCATAATAAATCGGTATACTTTTAGAAACAGTCGTGAAAGTATCTATGGCATTCTCTTCCGGCAGGAAACGTAAATTATAACTCACATTTCCTTTTAATTTATATAAGGTAGTAGTAGAAGCATCAGCCGGAACTTCCATACGGACCGTTTTATCAGAAATATCGGTATATTGCAACTCCATACCGATAGCCCCTCTGACTGTTCCTCCCCAATAAATCACCATCGAATCACCTTCCATATCATAACGGGTAAATTCGGTAGTATAACTTCTGTTAGAAAGTCCGTTCTTATAGTTCTCTCCATAAGAAGATCCGGTAGCTTCAAACTCTAACGAACGATTACCGAATTTATCAAAGCTAACTAATTGGAACAGATATCCGCTTTCCGGCATATCATCGAGTATAACAGGAAAAACACCAGTCTTTCCACCGATCTCGACATCGACAGAGTCTTCATAATTATTCCAATAAACGCGTAAATTCTCTACACGTTGAGCTTTTACATAAATGTCTAATTGAATCCGGTTCTCGCCTGCCCGAACACCTACACTATCCACTTTTGCGGCATAAACGATCTCTCCTTCGTCAAGATACTTGTCAGTAAGATCATTCATATCCGTACATGACTGGCTGGCGATCGCCAATAGCATCAGTAATGCAAAACATACTTTATTGAATTTCATAAACTGTTCTTTTTATAATTATTGATATAATTCAGATCTGTTGTCACCAAACACAAACAGTTCTCCTATCTGGAAATTATCACCGCCTGCCCAAGTTCTAAGCACTTTTATACGAATCCATCGAACAGGTGGAACATCCAACGGCATAATAAAATTCTCGCCGGACACAAGAGCAACGTCATCATCTTCCGAAGAATGCTGACCTAAAGGAAGCCCTGAAGGTTTTACAGATTCGAAAGTACCCAACAATGTCCAACTATCCCAATTACCTGTAGGATCCAGATCTGTAGCACCATAAACTTCAAACTGTTTCAGGTTTCCTTCAGAAAAAATATAAGCATCTCCACGTTGATAGAGTAATAAACGACTGATCTTACCTACCGCTCCTAAATCAATAGTAATCGATTGAGGCCAAACCCCGGTTCCACCCGGCGAACTAAACCCATTATCACCTGGACCATAAATGCCATCCCATATACGATACATCCCCCAACCAGCTCCTTCACCAATATCGTTCGGTAATTTAGCATCGGACCATTTAGTCTTATCGAATGAGGTTTCAAACATAGGTGTCAACTCTTTATAAAGAGTCGGACTGATATTTCCCCAGCGATCCTTCACGTAGATTCCGAAATCCATTGGAATAGTATCCAAACCACGGGCAGCTCCACTCCCCTCTATAACAGTCGTATAAAATGTTTCCAAGGGTTGATAATCTCCATATTCATCTTTACGTACAATATGAACTGTTACCTCATCCCGGTTGTTATTTGTCCACAGCCCTTGTACCCCCCCAAAATCTTGTACCAAATCAAGTGTCTTGCCGATCGTCAACACGGGAGGTTCTTCAGGATTCACCGTTACTTTCACAGGAGCAGATTCATTACGACTCCGATCCACTGCTATAAGCGAAACCTCACGCGGTTCCATATCGCCAAAACCCACAACCTTGATCGTATCCGTATAAAGAGAACTTTTAGCTTCAGCCAACCCTTCCTTTAAGTTATAAACGGCTTTAACATAAAGCAAATCTTCATCATCCGGTAAAGTATAACTAAGAATAGCCCCTCCGGGAATATTTTTTACATTCACATTCGAGACAGCCCCCGGAGCAATGGAATCTATAGGTTGCTGTCCTATTGGAGATTCACTGCATGACCAAGTGATCAAACCTAGCGTCATGACAGACAGTATAATCTTATTTTTCATATTCATCATTATTATAATGTATTAGATATTGAATTTATTACCAACCGTAATTTTGTACAAGATTTTTATTAGTAATAATATTCGTCTCCCGGATAGGCATAAAATAATCTTTCACCGTAACTTTTACAGGAACTTCAGCCACATTCTGCAACTTATAAAAGTCTTCAGGTGTCTCACCCATGATATTCCACCCCTGAGGCTGTATATTATAAGTATCGATCTGCTTCCAACGACGAATATCCCAATAACGTTTGGATTCAAAAGCAAACTCAACCGTTCTTTCATCATGGATAATATTACGCAAACCTTCTTTTGTCGTCGGTTTAGACGGATCGGTAGAATATTTACTCCATGAATCTATTACCCCCTCCAATCCGGCACGTTCACGAATCCGGTCTATATATTCATACACTTCTGCCGAAGGACCGGAATATTCATTCAATGCTTCCGCATAAAGCAAATAAAGATCAGCCAAACGGATAACAGGAAAAGGGTAATATTCCGGTTCTGCAATAGTACTGTTAGTAACACCGTTTTTATAACTAGCCATTTTCTTCGGAGCATAACCGGTTATGGAATAAGAACTACCCCCTTGATAACCAGACCACCCCAAATTTAAAAAGTTGGTATAGTTACATGACTCGAAGTCGTTTTTCCCGTTTCCGTAGTAGATTCCCTGGTCGAAACCTATGCTGGCATAAAAACGAGGTTCACGGTTATAGTGCATATAACAAGTACGTTGTCCTTCCTTTACAAAATATTTCTCATCTCCGGAGGAAGGTTCCGAACGTAATTCATAGCGTTTATCATACCATCCCTCTTTGCTCCACTGTTTATCTTCATTCATAGGGATACCATTGGATGTATAAAAACGTTCTACAGTTTTAATTGTCGGAGCCCATTGAGCACTGATTGTATTGATTATTCCTGCATCGATACGTACAACACGAGGGGTCGAATGATAGGAACGATCTCTGCATTGACTATTTGTACCTCCCCATATCAACTCACAGTTCCAACGTTCGCAAACAACCTGACGCAACATAGTCTGCAATTGGAACACAGGATGCTGAGTCACTGTGATCGGTTCAATTTCCGTATACAGTTTCTTTCCGGCGCCATGACAAGCTTCTATCGCTTCTTTACAAGCATCTGCAGCTATTTTCCATTTTTCAGGATCATACGTTTGATTAAACAAGACCGTCCCGCGATTATCTATCAGTCCTGCCATTTCTGTATTACCATTAAACAAAGGACTGGCAGCCATTACCAACATCTCTGCACGAACAGCCAAAGCTATCTGTTTATCAACACGACCGCCTTCAATACTCATAACCATGTCTTTATAATCCGGCAGATCAGGCAAAGCTTCCAAAATCAGATCATTTACATAAGTCACCACATCATCCACTTTATCACGATAAACCGCAACCTGTTCAGGTGAAGCAGAAACTGGTAGGTTTTCATCTATAATAGGTATAGGACCATAGCATTTCAACAGATAATAATGATAATATGCCTTTAAGAATTTCACTTCAGCAACCCAACGAATACGTTCAGATTCTTCCAAATCAACCGTACTAGCTATGTTCTCCAAGAAGATATTACAATCACGGATACCAATGAATAAGCCTTTACCACCTTGTAGACCATCCCAAAAATTCAGATAAGGATCATCTAGTTTTTGAAAACCACGTTGTAGATAAGAAGATGTAAACGTAGGAAATACATGTGATGCTATCGGATAGAACTGCCATGTCTCGTCACCACCGTTAATCGCCGGGTCATTAAATAAATCCCCCCACTGCGGACGATAACTATAACAAGTATATAAAAACTTTTCGGCTGCAGCTCGATTCGTAAAAGCTGACTCAACCGTTGCTACGTTATCCGGTACTAAATCCAGATAACCGTCACACGAGGTAAATACCTGTATTAATGCTGTAAACATTAATATTTTATAGAATGCTTTCATGTAAACTAATTTATTGATTAATAGAATCAAATAAGACAAAACCCGTTACAACTCTCATTAGAAGGAAATCTGAGCTCCCAAATTGAATACACGCTGAACCGGATATCCTAAACCATTTCCACCCATTTCAGGATCCCACAATTTGAAAGGACTGAATGTAAGCAGGTTCGTGCCGCTGAAATAGATACGAAAGTTCTTTACAAAGACTTTTTTAAGTACATTGGTCGGAACTGTATATCCAAACTCCAATGATTTCAAACGCAAGAATGAACCATTACGCATAAACCAGGTAGACGGTTTCTGATTATTCTCTACAGCTTCATAAGATAAACGTGGCCACAAAGCATACAGGTTACGATTATCTTCAGACCAGTGATCATCTGCATACGCTTTTAACAAAGCATTCTGTCCGTTGAGGAAAGGTAGAGTTCCGTTATCCGTTGATGTGTCGATCCAGAATGATTCCCGAGCCAATCCCTGGAAGAAGAAAGATAAATCCCATTGTTTGTATCCTCCGGACAGACCGAAACCATAAACAATTTCCGGACTGGTTGGATAACCCATCGGTACCATATCCAATTCGGTAATCTTACCATCGTTATTGATATCTTTATATTTGATATCACCGGCCATATAATTACCAAACTGACTCGGCGAATTACGGATATCTTCTTCATCTGCAAACAAACGTTCAGCCACATAACCGAAATTCTGATTCAGGGAAGTCCCCAGTTTCGACTTCCAAGGCGTTGCACTGTAATCCGGCTCTTCATAAGCAGTAAACTCACTGGTTGCATAAGTGAAGTTAGCCATCCCCGTCAACCAGGCATCATTATTAATCATATGGTTATAGTTCAACGACAGGTCGATACCACTACTTTTAGCTTTTCCCACATTAGCCATTACATCAGCCTGAAGCCCCATAGTTGTAGGAATAGAAGCACGTGACATTAAAATATTCCAACGGGATTCCATAAAATAATCCGCCTGCAATTCCAATTTATCAAATAGTCCTAACTCTACACCCAGATTTGTTTTCCGGGCAGTCTCCCAGGTTATATCCTCGTTCGGGTAACGAGAGATCGAAACACCATTCAACGTACGTCCTCCAAAATTTCCATAAGTACCAAACGACGATTGCTTTCCATCGCTATTCATATTAACTTCCGAAATATAGAAAAAACGATCTTCAGGTCTGCCAATCGCATCGTTACCGGATAACCCATGAGTAACTTTCAGTTTCAATTTATTAATCGTTTTCTTCAAATCGTCATTCCAGAACGCTTCACTAGAAACAAGCCAACCAAGTCCCATTGAAGGGAAGAAACCAAAACGTTCCTTTCTGGCAAAACGTTCGGAACCGTTATAACCGAAGTTTGCTTCAAGGAAGTAACGCGAATCATAAGCATAAGTAGCACGACCGGCAAAGTTCACATTGCGTGAAGGTAATGAAAGTTGTAATGTATTGGCGTCGGAAGTCAGGGATTGACGAAGTGTGAAAACCAACATAGCACCGACAGCATGCTTTTCATTATAAGTTTGATTCCAGTTAGCAGCCGTTTCAAAATAAGTTGTAGAACTAACTACTTTATTACCGGGAACAAAGTCTAATGTTTCACGTCCATCCTGTTCGTTAAGGGGGGCCAAAATATAGGTATCCTCCAACTTATTATAGGAACCTATTCTATAGAAGAATGGTACATATTGACGAGATACATCAAAATAACCATATCGATTTGTATTGAACATAGCACGAAGAGACAATCCTTCTGTGATAAAATCCAAATTCTGCTTCAATTCGAACTGAGCCGCCATCTGAGATGTTTGCGTATCTTTATACCCTTTCAACATATCTGCATACGGGTTATTATACTGTCCCTTGTCTGCATTACCGAATAATATATGTTTGGTATACTGATTTGCTTCATCAGCCGGATAAGAAGGGGCGAACAAAACAGGGTTAGTCCGCATTACTTTTGCGAACAGCTGATCGCCACCATCTATCGATCCGGTATAGTCATCAAATGCACCGCTCAAACGAACGACAGCTTCTGTCGTTTTGGTAACATTGATATTTACATTGGCACGAAGCATATATCGTTTCAGGTTGATATTATTATTGAAACTGCTCTTTTTATCGACATTCAATACACCCTTATCCGAAATATAACTGCCGGCAATGTAATAACGAGCAACTTTACCACCACCACTTACATTAAAGTTGGCACGGTAGTTGAATGTATTATTCTTGAATAGTTCGTTATACCAGTCCGTAGCCGGATAAACGTACGGATTCACACCGGCAATCGTATTATCTATCTTTTGCTGCGAATAAGGTAGTGCCCCCATCGGATTACGTGTCAAAACGGCTTCATTATGGAGACGCATATAGGTTATCGGATCGGCCAGTTCCACCATTTTTGTCGGTTGCGACATAGAACCTTCCAACCGGATACTTACCTGGGCGGCCCCTTCCGCTCCTTCTTTCGTCGTTACCAAGATAACACCGTTAGCACCACGAGACCCATAAAGGGCTGTTGCTGTGGCATCCTTCATAATAGAAAAAGAAGCGATATCATCCGGCTGAATGCGGGATAATTCCGTGGTTGTAACCTCATTGTTATCAATAAGAATAAGAGGATCTTTTTTATAACCGAAAGTAGTCACACCGCGAATAAAAAATTCAGCATTGTCTTTTCCCGGTTCGCCACTTCGTTGATAGGCAATCACTCCGGACAGACGTCCGGCCATTGCCGTAGTCAGGTTGCTGGAAGGAACTTTTAATTCCGATGGATTCAAGGTTGTAATAGATCCGATAACACTTTCCTTCTTTTGTTTGGCAAAAGCAACGACAGTCACTTCCTCCAGTTCATCCGTTTTGGGTTTCATCGTAATTACAAGATCCTTCTTATCCTTGACCGTTACAATCTGATCTTCCATACCCAGATAAGAAACAGTCAGTTTTTCACCAACCGAAACACTGATCACAAATGATCCGTCGATATCTGTGGCAACACCTCTTGTGCCACCAACGAGAACTATATTTGCACCGGGAAGAGGCTCTCCCATATCATCAATTACTTTTCCTTTTAAATTGAAGGTTGCCTGACTCTGATTCGGAATAATCCCACTTGCCCCTATCTACTCCTACATTAACCGACGCAAAAGATATTGTATAACTAAAAACACATAGAATAGTTAGGGATACAGCTTTTCCTTTTATATTACTGCATATAGATTTATTCATTATATTGATATTAAGTTTAACAATTAAATATGTTAATTACTGATACTATTGAATAGGTTCATTTTATGTCTTCATAAGCTATTTCATTTATGTTACTGACTATTAGTTCTTGTGGAACTATGTTAATATCAGAAACACAAAAAAGAAGACATGCATTGTATATCAATACATTAACAATTTAACACATAGTTAACACAAAAAGATTCCGTGGATTACATATCTGTTTTCAAGATGACTTTCGAAACTTATTTAGGGATAGTGCCAGTTTTATTATATTAAATATCATTTTTGTAACTTGTGATTTTTATTTAATACGGATATTTGTAACAATTAACAATCCGGATTAAATTAACATAGTTCCACAAGGACTGAGGATACCTTTAAACAACAAATATGAAATTGTGAAAAAATATGGCAAAAGAGAAACCTGCCATATCTGTAAATAGATTACATTGTAAAGAGATGAACCTTTCTTTTATAACGGGAGAGTAACTTTTCCCCTCTTGAGAGGGGGAAGGGGGTGTGTTAAAGCAAGTTACAAACTATCGGCAAACTTCCCCAAAAAGTACCTATCTTTTAAAATGTAAAGTCCCTACTTTTGATTACAAAACTAGGGACTTTTGATTTCAAAACATATATGTTTTTACAGAGGATGAACTATAGCTTCTTATTCCTCCAATTACCTTTCCACAAATAGAAGAAGGCAATAAACAGCATCCCATTATAAACATGTTCCGTTGTCCAGCAAACCGCTACATCGGCATGTAACCAGACACCGACCAGGAACGTATAGGATACATAGACTAAAATACTTGCCATATCGATCCATAATGCAACCTGTGTGTTCCCTGTTCCCGAAACGCTGAAGAAATAAATAAAAGCAGGAACCGCCAATATATAGGAAGAAAGCATGACCCAAAGGGACGGAACAGAACTTTGTATCAAGTCCGGATTATCCGTATAAATACGCAGTACCAAATCCGGAAATAAAGCGATCAATATCCCTAACGGCAACACAAAAAAGTAACAAAGCCTTATCATCCGTCCGCACAATCCCATCACCTGGTCCGACTTGCCGGAACCGATCAGGTTACTCACCAGTGAACTCGACGTGGAAGCAAACGCATTGACAAACATAAACAGGAAAGACGAGATACTCCGTACTACATTCGTGATAGCCAGCGGACGTTCCCCCTGATGCTCCATCACTACAAAAAAGATAAACCAACCGATAAACGCGATACCATGTTGCACCATTATCCAGATCGATACATTCAATATTTGTTTCAACATCCGGAAATCAATTCCGGTAAAACTAAACATTCCATACTTCTTATAATCGATCTTCTTCCAGGTATAAATGATAAAGAACAACACCGACACCGCCTCAGAAATAGAAGAAGCGATCGCCGCTCCGGCAATCCCTAAAGCCGGGAAACCGAACTTACCGAATATCAGGATATAATTTAGCACCACATTCGTCAGCACCATCACGACAGAGTTGGCCGTCAGTATCTTAGTCTTGGTGATACCGACATAAAACGCCCTGAACATCACCGCTATGAACGAGAAGAAGAACCCGTAGACACGCCAATCGATATAACTCATGGTCGCCTGGTAAACCTCATCCGAGCCGATCAGCTTCCGAAGAATCACCGGTGAATAGAAATGGGAAACCGTAAATAAGGTAGCAGCAAGTAATAACAGGAAAAGTGCTCCCTGCATGAAAACCGGTCCGATCCGAGTATAATCCTGTGCTCCGTTGCGCCGGGCAATCAGGACCTGTGCTCCGACACTAAAACCGAAGCCCAGCATATAAATAACCAGATAATAAACTCCCGCCAGTGCCGAAGCTCCCAGCTCAACCTCTCCTACCCGGCCCAGATAAGCCGTATCGGTCAACCCGATCATATGCTCCATCAGCAAACTGATGAGTACAGGATAGGTAATCTGCCAAATTTGTTTATTCGTAAATTGCATAATGGATATTCAAAAAGGGATGCAAAGGTAGTAATAAGAAGTTTTCCATACAATATAACCGTTAATTATCCGTTTATCATTTTGTCACTACTATACCATCTAATTCGGATTACTATACCGGATATTTGAAAATAGTATACCGGGTAATATTTTTTAACGTATTAAAAAGACAGAGAAATCAGTCAATACATAACATAAAGACAAAAACGATGAACTTTAAAATACTTCTGACATTCCTTATGACCATCGGCTTTTGCAGCTGTAACGGACAAAATACAAATGCAAACAATATCACGACAGCCACTCCGATGCCGATCAACCGGTTCGACAAAGCATTGTTCCAGCTAATAAACTCCGACGATACGACGCTCAACCAACAGCTATTGAATCAATATCCGCTGATGACAGAGATTCTGGGTAAAGGTATCCTGAATATGCAATCGCCGGAAATGCCCGGCTTTTTCAATAAACTGGAAAACTTTTATTCCGAACCAACCCTGAAAAATCTTTATGCGGATGCAATCAAAAAATATGATTCGGTCACAGAGACAGAGCAATCGCTCGGCAACGCATTCGCCTGGATACAGGATAAATTCCCGACTATGCAAATTCCGGCTTTGTACATGCACGTTTCCGGATTCAACCAGAACGTATTGGTCGGCGACAGTCTGTTATCACTCTCCATCGACAAATATATGGGAGAAGATTATCCGTTGTATCAGGACTTTTTCTATGACTATCAACGCCGTAAGATGCAACCTTCACATGTGGTTCCCGATTACATCGCCGGCTGGCTGATGTCCGAATACCCATTTAACGGCAATGAAAATGTATTGCTCGACCGGATGATCTATGAAGGCAAAATAAAATACCTGGTTTTATCAGCATTACCGGAGATGACTCCAGCCGCTTTGTTCGGTTATACAGACGAGGCCTGGGAATGGTGCAAAAAAAACGAAACCAATATATGGAAAGCCATTGTCGAACGGAAACATTTATATACACCGGACCAGATGAACACCATGAAATATTTCGAAGACATGCCTGCCCAATTCCTGGCAAGCGATGCTCCCGGAAATATCGGCAGCTGGGTCGGACTGCAAATCATCGAACAGTACATAAAAGAAACAAATACAACTCCCGAAGCATTGATGAAAAACGATAATGCACAGGAAATACTGGCTGCATCGAAATACAAACCATAGGGCATAAAAAAACCGCCCTATCCTCGCGGACAAGACGGATAACCTAATCTAACTTAATTCTAATACCATGAAAAACACTATATCTTAATAACAGGAGTTGATGAAAAAAGTTCAACTGACCTGTTTATTTTAATTTCTTTCACAAAATAAAGATCGTGTGAGACCAACAACACAGTACCTTTATAGTCCTTGATTGCTGTTGTTATTATATTAACACTCTGAATATCCAAATTGTTCGTCGGTTCATCCAAAACAAAGATATCCGGCGTACTATTACTGACCATCAGACAGCAGATAGCCAACCGCATTTTCTCTCCACCGCTTAATTTTGAACAACTTTTATCCCAGGTCCCGACCGGGAAAAGGAAACGGCTCAAAATCATTTTTAACTCATGTTCAGGTTTGGCAAACAGATTATACTTCTCTAATTGCTCAAACACAGTCAGGTTAGGCAACACAATCGAATATTCCTGATCGATATAAACATACTTGAAATCGGCACGATCAACAGAGCCTTCTACAGGTTGCAGTTCTCCCAGGATCAGCTTCAGCAAGGTTGTCTTTCCTGAACCATTGTTACCGCCGAACCGGATACGGTCGCCACTTCTGATCTGCAAGTTTAGTGGTTCGGACCATAAACGGTTCACGCCATAGCCAAAGTTCATATCCTTAACAGTCACCAGTATTTTACCGGTATGAAGATTCGGTGAATTAAAATCCGTTTTCATCTGCCGCATATCCGGCAAAGCGGTCTGGATATCCGTAATGGAGGAACTGAGCGAACTCATTTTCTCATCATGCACATCCTTCAACTTAACCGCACTCTGTTCTGCGTGCTGTTTCATAGCCCCCATCATTATACGGGGAATACCTTTCTTTATGGCTGCTTTCTCTCCTCTTACACTCGATTTATTTTTTCTTTCAAGCGCCTCCCTGGCTATTTTCTTTGCCTGGCGCAACTCTTTTTCTTTTTCACTCAACTGATTCTGCAAGGCTGCCAGTGCGATCTCTTTCTGCTCCTTATAAAAATCGTAATTGCCACCGTACAATGTGATCTTACTTCTGTCGAGTTCACAAGTGTAAGGCAACAAATTAAGCAATGTTCTGTCATGGCTCACAATAAGGATAGTGGCACGGCTCGACCTGATAAAGTCATAGAGTTTGTCCCTGCTTCCGGTATCCAGATGATTGGTCGGTTCGTCCATCAGGATAATTTCAGGGGAATGTATCTGTATGCCCGACAAATATACTTTTGTCTTTTCGCCACCACTCAGCGTATTCATCGTCTGTTCCAGTCGAATATGCTCCAATCCCCAAAAAGAAAGAGCGGCCACGCTTCGTTCTTCGATATTCCAGTCATCATCCAGAATCGTAAAGTTCTCTACCGAGGCATCTCCGGAAATGATAGCATGCAATGCCTTGATTTTAGCCTCAACCTGCAAGGCCTGCACTACGGTCAATTCATCGTATTGCCCGAAATGCTGGGGCACATAATAGGGTTTGGAGGAACAAACGACTTCACCCGAAGAGGGCTTCAGGCTACCTTCCATAATCCGCAATAAGGTAGATTTGCCGGACCCGTTATTTCCGACCAATGAAACTTGTTCTCCTTTATTTACCATCAAACTGATATCTCTGAATAGTGGTTCTTTATCCGCATGGATATAGCAAAGCTGTTGTACTGATATGCACATAGTCTATCTGCTTTAAAAATGTTAGAAACTAAAATTTGGAAATAAAAAAAGCGCCAGGAATAAGCGCATGAAATAGCCGGGATGGTTATACAGAAATCGGTTCAACAGAGATTGAACCTTTTAAATTATATGTTCTGAAACCGGCTTACTTAGATATTTTCATCGGAGGTATTTATAATGTGATGGGGCAAAGATAGGTATTTCCCGGAATAAACACACAAATATTTGACTAAAAAATGAACAGGCATCGGCTAAGCAACGGATGACTACCCATCCGGTCACGAGTAGTTATCCGTCTAGAAAGAATAATTATCAGCTGTTTTTTACATTTCTCATCACCCTTTCGATTGCATCGTCCATTTGGGCGATCGATTCCAGGCCGAGTGTCATGCAATGCAGATTGCTTTCTGTGACGGCAAAATGTATCGAATGTTCGCGTTCTTCATCAGTAACATGTTTTCCTTCACCGAAAATCTTCATACCCATAATACCTTTCCCGTTTTCCCGGGCTTTGCCCAGGAGGACATTTACATCTTCCGGAGTACCGTCCATATGGCTTTGGAATGGGTTCAGGCGGGCCAGGATAATGTCGCACCACGGATTTTGAGCGGCTTCAGCCATTGCATCCCAGTTATGGCAAGAAATACCGACGGCTTTTACGATGCCTTCCTCCTTTGCTTTGGCAAGCCCTTCCATATAAAATTTACGCGTTTCCGGCCAATTGCCGTCAGTCATACAATGCATCAGTAGGATATCGAAATACTCGGTACCGGCTTCCTGCCGGAAGCGGTCGAGCGTTTTCCGGACCGGTTCCCTTTTCTCCGAACCCTCATCATACGTCCACATCTTTGTCATCAGGGTGACCTTTTCACGGGGTAACTCCTTCAAGGCTTTACCGACAAAAGGTTGTGAACCGTACATATCGGCCATATCGAAAAAGCGGAGTCCGCGTTCATAGCCATGATGAGCCAGTTTCACAAAATTATCCAACCCGATACGGGTTTGGTTGGATTCATAGTTCCAGCCTTTCGTTCCGGTCCCCAAAGCGATCCGTGAGACTTCCAGTCCGGTATTTCCCAGCTTTACTTTATCGACCGACACATCTGGAGGAAGCACCCGCTGTATATCAGCCCATCCCACCTGCGCCAGAGACAATCCGGCTACTCCGGCAACACCTGTCCGGATAAATTTTCTTCTGTTCATCATTTCTACGTTGCTCATGGTAAAAGAATATTGAGTATTATGTTCGTGAATACGGATTAAGTCTTCCACAAAAATAATACTATTCACTTAAAAGCCAATATTTTCTATCCTTTTATCCGAAGGTATCCGTTAAATATATATCCGATCATCTATATCTATCAGCCGATAGATAAAATGAATAGGAAAATATCATCCCATCCCCTCTGATTTCTTTATATTTGCTTAGATAGATTCTCTATAAAAACATAACAAAAAGAAGATTATGAACAGATTATTTTACATGATATTGTGTATATTGATTTCCACCGGCATGGCAGTCGGTCAATCATCCGGCGATAATCAAGGAATTACAATGAAGGGAAAGCCAGTCACCTTGCTGGGTACAAAAGCCTATATCGGAGAGATGGCTCCTGATTTCACCGGGATAGACAGTAATATGAAAGAAGTGAAGTTGTCCGATTTCAAAGGGAAAGTCGTTGTTCTATCCGTTTTTCCTTCCGTCGACACCAAAGTCTGTGCCGCCCAGACAAGAAGATTTAATGAAGAGGCCTCCGGTTTAGGGAAAGATGTGGTTGTCCTGACGCTATCCAAAGACCTTCCTTTTGCATTGGAACGTTTTTGTGCGGCAGAAGGGATCGACCGGATTTATACCTTGTCGGATTACAGGGAAAGCGAGTTTGGAATGAATTATGGCTTCCTGATAAAAGAGAATA
>ERZ857840.2772-NODE-2772-length-15996-cov-8.268051_pt1 | contig 15996 bp, 9 predicted proteins | sample MGYA00519760_ERZ857840 | MGnify/ENA primary metagenome ERZ857840 (study PRJEB31778, sample SAMEA3449371) | human gut metagenome | biome: human gut; feature: human-associated habitat; material: faeces | place: United Kingdom | collected 2010/2012 ... | reverse complement strand
TATTTGGTGTCTCAATGGAAAAGCGATTCTTGAGTGAAAAGGTCGTAGAAGGATTAAAAAATTTTGATCTGATTACGACACGTGAGACATTATCGAAAGAAATACTTGAGCAGGTTGGATTGGAAAGTTATCTTTACCCAGATCCTGCATTCTCACTTGATCCGGTTCCCTGTAAGCTGCCAGATTTCTTTCAAAAAACAGTGGTGGGAATTAATTTTAGCCCATTTACCGATACAGATGCTGTTTTTGAGGAAAATATGAACCGTGTGATACAGTATATTCTGTCACAGGGAATGGAGGTCTGCTTTATTCCGCATGTTTTTTGGAAAGAGCAGGATGATCGCAAATCAATTGAAAAGTACACTAATAAATTTGGAAATCACACTCATTTACTCAATTCGGAAAATATGTCATATCTTCAAATTCGATATGCAATTTCAAAGTGTAGATATTTTATAGGTGGCCGTACTCATTCAGTTATATCTGCGTATAGCACACAAGTGCCTTGTATTGCACTTGGCTATTCAGTAAAGGCCAAGGGGATAGCAAGAGATATAGGGATGCCAGATTATACAGTTGTTGATAGTAAAAAACTTGAAAGTGAAACGAAATTACTCGATGTATTCATGAAACTTGAAGTTGATTATGATAAAATTAAACAAATTTATACGAGTTTGGATGATTATATCAGCAGTGTGAACGGCGCAAAAGAGAGTATTCTAAATCTGTCCTATACTGAAAGAGGAGAAAGACTGTGTTAATCCGAAAGGAAAACAAATATTATCAGCTGGTACTTAATACACTATTGTTTGCGTTAGGAAGCTTCGGCTCAAAATTTATTGTTTTTATTTTGATGCCGTTGTACACGAATACATTGACCACAGAAGAATATGGCATCAGCGAACTTGTAATAACAGCGACAAATCTGTTGATACCGTTTGTCACCGTTTCAATACAAGATGCAACATTAAGATTTTCATTAGATAAAAACAACAATAGTGATGAAGTGCTAAAAAACACACTTCTAATTCTCTCAGTTGGTACAATTATTTCATGCCTGCTTTATCCCTTGATGAGAATGTACAAAGCTGTCGATGGATGGACACAATATTTGTTGATTCTTACGATTCTTTATATGATTCGAAATGCGCTTTCCATCTATTTGAAAGCTATTGGAAAAACAAAATTATATGCTGTGGATTCAATTGTTTACACGCTGTTGCTCATGGTCAGTAATATTATTTTATTGACGGTGTTTAAATTGCGGCTCGCAGGATATTTTTATGGAACGATTATTTCTACTGTCGGCTCTATTATTCTCCTAATTATATTTGGTGATGTGATTCAAAGTTGCCGGAGTGGCAAAGTGAATTTAGCATTGCTAAAAAGTATGATACGCTTTTCGTCCCCAATGATTTTCAATAATATTTCATGGTGGATTATCAATTCATCCGATAAAGTAATGATTGGGTACTATATTTCGACAGCTGATTCCGGAATTTATTCAGTTGCGGCTAAAATGCCTTCTCTTTTGATTACACTAACAAATATTTTTAATCAGGCATGGATTATTTCGTCGGTTACAGAATATGACACAACAAATGATGGTGATTTCTATTCGAACACGTTCAATTCATTTAATGCTATGTTGATAATGGCCGCATCTGGTATTATTTTGATCATAAAACCGTTTATGCAGATTTATGTTGGACATAGTTTTGTCGAGTGTTGGCAATATGTGCCATTGCTTTTGCTGGGAAGTGTATTTCAGTCTTATGCGACTTTCTTTGGGGCAATTTATACATCGGCAAAGAAAAATGTCAGCGTTATGGTATCAACATTAGTTGCGGCAGCTATTAATTTGATTTTGAATGCTATTTTGATTCCGACAGTAGGGATTCAGGGGGCAGTTATTGCTACTGCAATTGCTTACTTTGTTGTATTCTTGTTCAGAATGCTGGACTCTCGAAAATATGTGAATATAAGGATCAACACTTGGAAGGTTCTGCTGTCTATGATGATTTTGTTTGGGCAGTGTATTTTAATAATTGTGACAGAAGGGGCACGAAGATATTTTGTGTCAGCGCTACTCTTCTGTATTTTGATTTGTATAAACAGCAATGATATTTTGAAAATAGTGAAGGCAATCAAAGCTAGAATCCTATAATGCTTATTTTAATGTTAGCTTGCCGACATGCCATGGTGAAAAAAGTAATTGATACACCGCTTATCGCGTAATTATAGCTGTTTGCATTTTTTTACGCACAAGCATCATCCGCAAACTGCATATCGCAAATATGTCGTTTTGATAGACACTATTTTAGAAAATTGCAATAATACGGATGATTACTATAGCAAGAAGGGCTTCAAAACTGTCCACTAGTATCTTGTGAATGGCAGAACGTCCTGCATAGCAGGTTTTGTATTAAAGAACACATTGTCTGATAACGGTGGCGTAACTCGCGGCATCTGCAAAAATGGATGAGCAGAATAATTTGACAGAGATTATAAAGACTGAAAACGCACCTCTTGCGAACATAAAAAACGAGTGTTATACTGAAGCCATCAAAAAACATTGGAGGTGTCCCCTATGCCCCGTCCCAAAGGAAGCAAGAACAAGCACAAGGCCGTAAAAGCAACCGTTGACTTTGCTGCACAGATTGCCGAAAAGCAGTCCGCAAAGGAAGCCGCTGCCGCCGAAATCGCATCCATCACTGCGAATATCGATGCGCTGAAAGCTGACCTGAAAACCAAGAAGGCAGAGCTGAAATCTATCGACAAGGAAATCGCCAGAATCGAGGCTAAAAAGGTCAAAGCTGAAACCAAAGCAGCGGAATCCGCAAAGAAAGCCGAAGCAGAGGATGTTCTGAAAAAACTGCTGGCAAGCGGCGTGAGCGCAGACGATATCCTCGCAAAGCTGAAGTGATTTAAAATTTCTGACGCAGTAGTTGACGGGAACATCTACGTCGCAAGCAGTGCAACTTGGTACCAACTTGCGATTTTTGAATCGGATTTTTCAAAATCCAAATTCAAAATGCTTGTTGGGCTGTGCCCAAACCCCTTGTGTTCTGCATCCGGTGGATGCAGGCTGCGCATTTTTGCAAAATGCTTTTTTGATCTGAGTGCCGATGCCTGTGGTATCGGCACTTTTTGCACAGATGAATTCCCGGAAGCAGAAAATAGTGCTATGCAGCACATCCGGAATTGTGCTATACTTGATTACATAAACCTGTTCGTCCTAAAAAGTTGGAGGTGCTCATGGCTACACGAACCATTTGTTTTCCCATATCCGGCTACCCCTATTGCAAGGAACAGCCGGTGACGTTCACATGGATAAAAGGTAGCAAGCGGCAGAATATCCGTGCCGTCCATGATGCCGTCCATACAACAGACCCGGATGTTTCGATTCTGGAAGTCAGCTCTGCATCCGTTCAGCCGGAGGGTGAGGCTGTTTCTTCTCTGCGGCTTCTGCTGCGTCTGGATTCTGTTGCGCAGGATGTGCCCATCAGCACGGTTTTTGAAGCTGCCAAGGTATTTGAACATGGTGGTCCATTCGCTGACCTTCTGACCTGTGCGCCATCCAAAGTCCATAAGGACACTCGGCTGCGAACCAATGGAAAGTTGCTACGCTACTCTCTGGAAGGAAGTGAGTATCCGATAGAGCCGCACCCGGATTCATTTTTTGAGTGGCTCTACTGCCGTGCGTTGAAGCAGTTCCCGGAAAAGGCTGCGCAGCTGAGCAGATATAATGCCTTTTCTGATATTGCTGCCGCAGCGGATTCTAAAAAGTATTATGGCGATTCCTCGCGGGCGGCTGCAATCTATGTAGGACTTGCAGCGGCAGGAAAACTTCCGTGCATCGATTCCTATGAATCATTCATTGCGGAAGTTTACACGGAGCCAAAGCCCTTGCCCAAGTCCGGAAAGTCTGAGATTGCTTCAAAAAAGACACCCGAGGTTTCTGCACCGGCAAAGGAGATTCCGGCAGACGAATCGTCGCAGTCCGATAATGCAAATATTCCGGACGGTGCGCAGATGGAACATATCCTTGAGCTGCCCAAAGCGACCTGCCTGCTCCTCTCTTTGGCAAAAAATGCTGGTCTTTCTGCAAATAATTCCAGTGAGCTGGCGTATAAGGGAAAGGAATTTTTTCTTGACGCTTATCAGAAAGCACTGAAAAACAAAACGCTCCAAATCAATATTCATAAGAATAAGATCACTTTTCCGATGGAAGATCATGACAGCGGATTTCATGCGGTCGGAGTACTGACCCGTTCGCCTGCTTGGGAATACGGATGGAAGTTCAACTATCTGGCCGAGAATACATCCGGCGCAGAAAAGCCCGAAGTCAAAGCAAAAATCCAGAAGCCTTTGACCGCATTGGAGCATCTGGAACGCTGTGGGTATAAAATCGTTCAGCAGGTCGTGCCGGAAAAACTCCCACCGATTGCTGTTCAGCGGATGGCATGGAAAACAGGCGAGGCTCTTTGCGACCCGGTGGTGGTGGATTTCTTGCAGTTTATCCGAACACATATGCAGAGCGACGGCTCTTTTTCGTTCCGTATCCCAAAGGGTGCGTCCAAAAAATCGTTTGCCACACTTTCAGAAATTGCTCAGACGTGGGACAAAATGGGACTTTTTGCAGCCATTGTGATTTACCCGCAGAATATCGTCTATGAACTTGCGCAAAATGAAACCGTCCGGCATTTTTTGAGCGGAAAGTGGCTGGAGCTTTTTGTAGAGCATCAGGTTCAGCAGATCCTGAACCACTATCAGGAGGAGCAGGGCGCAGAAGTTTCGGTTTGCTCCAATGTGGTTCTTTCAGAAACGGCATCCGTAGGGAACACGCATGAGCTGGATGTCGTGTTCTCCATCAATGGAAAATTTTTCTGGGTAGAAGCCAAATCCTCCAGCCGAAGCATTGATTATGGAAAATATGCTTCTCTGTGCGAAAAGCTGAACGTGACACCAGAAAGCTTGCTTTTGGTCAACAGCGATTTGTCCGTGGAAGAGTGCGAAGGTGTTTCTTATTTCTGGAATTACCGTGTTGCAAATTGCGCAACGATCACGCAGGAACTGGAAAGCATGATCGCTAAACAACTTGAAAGCACCGGAAATGCTGTTCCGAGTACAGACTGAGGAATAATCAAAAAAGGCCCTGAGAACCCTGCCGGATAAGCGGCAAAGTTCTCAGGGTCGTATTGTTTATCTGGAATATTCGGTCTGCTCTGGATTCCTTTCCTCATCGAAGAAAAGCTCAATATTTTTCTGCGCTCGAAGAAGCTCCTGCATTTCTTCTTTCGCTTTGCGGTAGTCCGGGTAGCGTGCTTTCTTTTCTGTCAGCAGTTTGGAATATTCCGCATCCAACTCCTTAATCTTGGGGAGCGTTTTCAAATTGGATTCATCAAACGCCGCTTTCGCCGCCTTGTGCAGCGTGATCTCTGTGCGGTGCGTTTCCAGAAAGCGCTTGCTGTATCCGGTCTTGCGGTAGGCGTCATAGACCGGACGCGTCTTGGCGTAGTTGATGATGTGCGCTTTCAGTACTGCGATTTCTGCCAGCCGCTTCTCAGAGGCTTTGATGGAATCGCCCAGTTCATGATAACGGACAGTGGCAGCGTCCACACGCTCCTGCATTTCCTCGATGCTGCCGATTTTATTTTCCTGTAAAAAAACCAGCGTCCGGGACATCTCTTTTAAGTTGTGCTGCTTTGCCCAGCGGGCAAAGCCCGCGCCTTTTCCCTCGGCAAGTTTTGCCTGAATGTCCACCAGCATCTGAAATTTCTGCTCCGGTGCAGGACACTTTTGCCGCGGCCGATGCTCCGCTTCTCCGGCAAGGACAGCCTTCAGTTCTTCCTCGCTGTACCCTGCTCCCAGAGTGCGAAACCGGATAAATCGTTTCTGCCGTGCGCCCTTGACGGAGGTATATTTTCCGCGTTTGACTTCATAGCCCTGCTGCTCCAGCTTTTGCAGAAAATCCTCGTAGTCCTTGGGTTTTTCATCCAAAATACTATCGATCACGCTGCATAGCCGGTCACGATTGCTCTCCCTTGGCGGGTAGAGTGTGCGCTTCTGCCGCTCCCGGTAAGGCTTTATCTCAATGACGGAGAGCTGATGCTCTAAGCAGATCAGGTCACTCAACCGCTGCACAGCCAACGCTGAAAAGAAAAAATCCCGGAATTTTCGTGTTCCATCCAGCGCAGTGGAGTTATAAATAATGTGGTTGTGGATGTGTTCCCTGTCCGTGTGGGTGGCAACGATAAATGCATATTTGCCTTTGGTAAAGTGCATTGCCAGCTCGTAGCCCACCTTATTGGCTTCCTCGGCGGTGATCTCACCGGGGCGAAAAGACTGCCGTATCTGATAGGCGATCACATCATTTTTCTGTCTGCGCCCTGTGGCAAGTTCGTATTGACGCTTGGAAAGCATAAATTCTTCGTCTGCGGTCAATGGGCTGCACTCGTAGCTACTGACCAGCTCTCCCCTGTTCGTTTTGTCAGGATTCTTCGCGTAGTCCGTGCGGCTTTTCAGGCAGGTCGCAACCGACTTGCCTTTGTTTTTGTGCAGCGCGATCAAACGTGTTGCAGCCATTCTGAATCACCCCCCGTGTGACAGCCAATACTTGAGCCACTTGTGGCGTTCGCAGCCCCAAACAAAAAAGCCGCCCGAAGGCGGCAAAGATAAAAATACTTACAGTTCGGCAAGCCATTCGCTGAACCGTCCGATGCCCTCTGTGATGGCAGTTGCGCCGAAAAAGAGAACGAAGCAGATAAACTCTGCCACCAGCAGAATGAAAAACTGATCCCAAGTCTGGCGGTAGGCGGTGTAGATGCCGCAGCCGAAGATGTAGAGCATCAGCGGCGCGACCACATAGCTGGACAGAGTCAGCAGCCACTTTGCCATCAGAGCCAGAAACGCCACAAAGAGAGAAATCGGGAAAAGAACAATTTTCTTCAGCATAGACATCATATCAAGCACTTCCTTTCTGTTCGCCCTTATTATAAAGGTATCGACTACTACGTTGCAAGGATGTCAAGCGTTATATGTACACCCGCAGTCCTCCAACTGCGGGAATTTTTATAGCTCTGCCAGCTTGGAAAGAATTTGCTTGCCAATGTCAATCAGTTCATCCAGACGCTGCCGCAGATCTTCCATGTCGGCGGCGTAGACCTTGCCGCACTCGTTGGCACGCTTGGCGTACTGGTTCAGATTGTTACTACACATCTGCAAGAGATATGCCATGCGTTGCAGTTCTTTCAAGTCGAGGTACAGGCAATAGCCGTCCAGTGCCATCTTGCGGATATAGGCACTCAGGCTTCGGATGCCCATGCTGAGCATCTTTTCATAAATACGGTCCTTTTCTGTTTTGCTCAAGCGCAGGATGATGGTTTCATCCCGCTTTTCTTTCATCGTGCATCACCATCCTTATCATAATAGCTGCGGAACGGTTTGACAGGCTCCGGCTGATTGGTCTTTTCCCCCAGTGCAGCCAGCACAGACGGACGAGTTGCAGGTGTTTCGGTTTCCTCGGTTTCTTCGGGAGTATCCTGCGAGGAACTGCGGTCACGGTCGATGTTCAGCAAGGCGTTCAATTCAGCAAGGCGGGCAGACTTTTCGGCCAGTTCTTCCTCCTGTGCAAAGGGCTTTGCCACTTCGACCTCTGCGGCCTGCTTCTGCTGTTCAAGGTTTTGCAGAGCATTTTCGGCATCTGCAATACGGTCAGCGAAATTGTCGATGGCATTGTCCAGACGAGTGATGTTGCCGCGCGCATCATCGCCCAGCGACACCGGGTAACTCAACTCTGCCCGGAGTACGGCCTGATGCTCATTTTTGAAGCTGTCGAATCGAATGTTCAGTTCAAAGCCACGGTAGGTGCCCAGCAGCATCATATCAGCATTGGGCATCTCCTGCCGAGCCAGCAGCAGCCGTTCGCCTGCAGCCTTTTTGTCATCGTACACCATGCCCTTGATGGTCATGCCGCAGAAGTTTTCTTTGTCCTGCGGGTGTGCTGCTGCAATCTGTGAATCCTGTTGTAAAGCAGCAATGCGGGTTTTCTGTTTCTGGATCTCCTCCGGGAAAGTTTTGAGCAGCTTATCCTCCAGACGATATTTCTGATTCTGGAAGTCTCCGCGCAGCACCTTCAATTTTGCTACCTGCACGTCCAAGTCCATCTTTTCCCGGATGCGAGGGTCGCCTGCACACAGAGCCTTGATTTCTGCGTAAGATAAAGCCTGTTCGTCAATATCATCGCAAGATCGCATAGGCGATTTGCTCGTCATGATCTGCGAGATAAACTTCTGTTTATTCTCAAGGGTCTGATAGAGGTAGGCGTCAAATGTCGATTCGGTGACATAATTATAGACGTAGACTTGTTTGTTTTGATTACCTTGACGGATAATTCTGCCATTGCGCTGGGTCATATCAGACGGACGCCAGCCTACATCCAGATGATGCACCGCTACGAGCAGCGTCTGGACGTTGGTCCCTGCTCCCATTTTGGCAGTGCTGCCCAGCAGCACACGCACCTGTCCGCTGCGTACCTTGGAGAAAAGTTCTGCTTTCTTGTTCTCCGTATCTGCGTTGTGGATGAACTCGATCTCCTGTTCGGGCACACCGGCGTTGAGCAGCTTGGTGCGAATATCATCATAGACGTTGAACGAACCGTCCCCCTTGGGAGTAGACATATCGCAGAAAATCAACTGGGTCAGCTTCTGCTCCTTGGTGTCGTTCCAGATGCGCAGGACGTTGTTGACGCAGGCATTTAACTTGCTGTTGGGGTCATCGGGCAGAGCGGAATTCATCAACCGCTGGTCAAGACCGATTTTGCGGCCATCCGACGTGATTTTCAACATATTATCCACAGAGGGGTCAACAGAACCGCTGTGGACTTCGGCTGCACGTTCGCTCAACGCCTGCACCATGTCCTGTTGGATTTCCGAAGGTTTGACCACCACCGTCTCAAATTTTGCATCAGGCACCGGGAGATGAAGCTGGTCGCTGGTCTTGATATCTGCCGCTTCTTTGAACATCGCCATCAGTTCGGGCAAGTTGAAAAACTTCGCAAAACGAGTGCGGGCACGGTATCCGGTACCTTCGGGCGCAAGTTCAATGGCCGTGGTCGTCTCACCAAAGGTGGATGCCCACGCATCAAAATGGGTCAGCCCTTTCTGTTGCAGGGTGTTGTACTGGAGGTAGCGCATCAGGGTATACATCTCGGTCATGCTGTTGCTGATAGGGGTGCCTGTCGCAAAAATAACACCACGGCCTCCGGTGATCTCATCGAGGTAGCGGCATTTTCCAAACATATCGGAGGATTTTTGCGCTTCAGATGTGCTCAGTCCGGCCACATTCCGCATCTTCGTATATAAGAACAAATTCTTATAGTTTTGGCTCTCATCCACAAACAACCTGTCTACGCCCAATTGCTCAAACGTAACCACATCATCTTTACGGTCTGCGCCTTGCAGCTTCTCCAGTTTCTGTTTCAGAGACTTACGCAGTTTTTCCAGCTGCTTTACCGTGAAATGCTCACCAACCTGTGCTTTCGCTTCTTCGATGGCCTCCTCGATTTCATCCATCTGTTCCTGAATCAGACGCTCCTGTCGTTCTGCGGACAAGGGTATCTTTTCAAACTGGCTGTGTCCGATGATAACCGCATCATAATCACCGGTCGCAATTCTCGCACAGAATTTTTTGCGATTACTGGGTTCAAAATCTTTTTTGCTGGTGACCAGCAGCTTTGCATTGGGGTACAGGCGTAAAAATTCGCTGGCCCATTGTTCCGTCAAATGGTTTGGCACGACAAAAAGACTTTTCTGACACAAGCCCAGACGTTTCAGTTCCATAGCGGAAGCCGCCATCTCAAAACTCTTGCCGGCACCGACTTCGTGCGCCAAAAGAGTGTTGTGCCCATACAGCACATGGGCAACCGCATTGCGCTGATGTTCTCGCAGATTGATTTCCGGGTTCATGCCCACAAAATGAATGTGACTTCCATCATACTCGCGGGGCCGGGTGCTGTTAAAAAGCTCATTGTACTTCTTTACCAGTAAGGCTCGCCGCTGTGGGTCTTTCCAAACCCAGCCAGCAAAAGCGTCCTTGATAGCCTGCTGTTTCTGCTGGGCGAGGGTGGTCTCGTTCTGATTCAGCACACGTTTTTCCTTGCCATTCTCCTCAATGGTATCGTAGACGCGGCTGTCGCGCAGGTTCAGGGTGTCCTCCAGAATTTTATAGGCGTTGGCCCGGCGTGTGCCGTAGGTTTCGGTAGCCATAATGTCACCGTAGCCGGTGGCGGACTTATTGCTGATCCGCCATTCAGAAGTATAAGGAGAGTAGCGGACGGTGATGGCGTTGTTGTAGCGGATGCGGTAGGGCGGCTGAAAAGTTTCCATCATGAACTGCTGCACGATAGAGGGGTCAAGCCATGTGGCACCCAACCGCACATCAATTTCAGATGCTTCCAAATCTTTGGGCTGGGCTTTTTCAAGTGCGTCCACATTGACCTTGAACTCCGGGTGGCTTTCTGCAGCGAGCTGTGCCATGCGCAGCTTATCGCGCACGTTGCCGGAAAGGTACTCATCCGCAGTCTGCCAGCCGGCTTCCGGATCGTCAGCATCAGCGGCAGGATCTTTGAAAATCACACCAGACAGTTCAGTGGTGATGCGCTCATAGTCACCGGGAGTGCCCAGCAGGTCGGCCATGTAGGGCAAATCGACCTTGCCATGCTCACCAATGGACACCGCCAGTGCTTCGCTGGGGGTGTCCACGCTTGTGACAACACGCTCTGGACGAATCGTCCGCTTGGTGAACATATCCGCTTTGCTTTTCAACTGCCTGTTTTCATCCAAGTTTTCTAGTGAGCAGAGCAGATAGTAGGAGCTATCATCATCAAAAAGTCTGGCATTTTTCTTGTCGTTAATCAGACCGTATATTGCGGTAAAGGCATCATAGGCGGCGTTCAGCTTTTCCTGCGATGCTTTGATATCCTCATCCGGGAAGTCGTTCAACTGCTGGTCGATCAGTTCACTGACAATCTGCCGCAACTCCACCATGCCAGCCACACGGCCTTTGGCGTTATCGGACAGTTCGATCTGCGTCATGATGGAGTTCTCGCGGTAGTAAATCTCACCATCCACCACAGTATACGAGAAATTCTTCACAGCGGGGTCTGCGGGCAGCGTCTTGCGCTGTGCTTCCGCATCGGCAACATCCGGGGCGGCAATCTCCACCGCGGTGTACTGTCCCTCAATGTGCTGTACTGCTTCGGCAAGTTGCTTTGCAAGGCTGGCACCCTCGATTGGGGCAACAGTCAGGTCATGGCCGTATTGGGTGCTTTCCATCTCCAACCTGCCCAGAACCATTTCCGGATGCTCCACAAAATAGCTGTTGAGGGTAAAACCATCCTCGGTCTGCCCCGGCTGCACCCATGCAGGTTCGATGTCCGCAGGGCGGTCACGTTTTTGCAGGAAGATAATGTCGCTGACGACTTCCGTTCCTGCATTTGCCTTAAAAGCGTCATTGGGTAGACGGATGGCACCCAGCAGATTAGCACGTTCTGCCATGTACTTGCGGGCACTGCTGTCTTTGCTGTCCATCGTGAAGTGGCTGGTCACAAAAGCAATCACGCCGCCCGGCCTGATCTGGTCGATGGTTTTCGCAAAAAAGTAGTTGTGGATGGAAAAACCTAGCTTGTTATAGGCTTTGTCGTTGACTTTGTACTGGCCAAAAGGGACATTACCAATGGCGAGATCATAAAAATCTCTGCGGTCAGTGGTTTCAAAACCTGCCACGGTGATGTCAGCCTGCGGATACAGCTTTTGGGCGATGCGTCCGGTGATGGAATCCAGTTCCACACCATACAGACGGCTGTCAGCCATGCCAGAGGGCAGCATACCGAAAAAGTTGCCAATACCCATGGAAGGCTCCAAGATATTTCCAGACTGGAAGCCCATCTTTTCCACAGCATCATAGATGGCGCGAATTACCACCGGAGAGGTATAGTGGGCATTCAGAGTGGAAGCGCGGGCGGCGGCATACTCCTCTTCGGTGAGCAACCCTTTCAGTTGGGTGTACTCGGCAGACCAGTTTTCCTTGTTGGGGTCAAAGACATCTGCAAGACCGCCCCAGCCTACATACTGCGAAAGCACCTGCTGCTCCTCGGCGGTGGCACCGCGATGCTCCTGCTCCAAAGTGCGCAAGGTCTGGATGGCTTCAATATTGCGGGCGAATTTCTGCTTGGGGCCTCCGACACCCAAATTATCATCCGTGATGTGAAAATTTCCTGCGGCTTCCGGCATCGGTTCAGCGTTCAGGGCTTCGTCTGCGGCAGCAGCATCCGGAAAGGTCTGCCACTCGCCATTGACCTCCACAGAGATAGGCAACTTGTCCAGTTCCTCATCAGGTGTAGGTTCATCCCGCCGCAGACCGTCCTCGAATTGCTGCTTGTTGAGTACCTCGTTATCCCACGACTGCCCATGCGCGCTGGTGTCGATGCGCACATCGGTTTCGCCAACATAGCCGATTTTGCCTTCGATGGTTCGGGTGGGAAGGTCAACAACAACTTCGTCACCGACCTTGTAATCAACAGCCTTTTCAGGAGAAACGTCAATAATTTCATCCTGCTGCTGTTCATACAGTTCCCGGATATTGGGCAACCGTTCAACCCGGAAGATGGGCTGTCCGCTGTTGGTCAAGTCCATGTCCTGCAAGCTGACGGATTTGAACATGAAGTTGACGTGATCCACACGGAAATCCCGGCCATCTAGCTTGATGATGATGCCGATCGGCAGATAATCTTCCTCTCGCAGATATTTTGTCTGATGGTGGGTACCATCTCCGCCCTGTCCGGCTAGATAGATGCTGTTGCCCTCGGCCCACAGCTTCTGCGATTTTGCTACCCACTCTCTGCGCAAAAAGCCGGTCACTTTGACTTTTCCCAGCGCATTTTCCTGTGACAGCAAATTAGAACGAAAAACTTCCTTTACAGTGATTGCATCTTTGTCATAGAACAGAAAATATCCGCCCAGTTCAAAGCCAATCAGGGTATTGGGGTACTGCTCTTTCAGAGCATTGTATTCGGCAGCGGCATCACCATCCAGCATTGGGAGCTGTCGTTCCGCTTCCTGCACGGCGGCACGATGCTCTTTTTCCTTATCGGTCAGGTAGCGGTCAGACTGAATCATCAGGTCGATGTATTTCTCGACCTGTGTCCAGCTTAACGTAACCTTTTGATGATCCGGGTAGTGGTCAAATTCAAGTCCTTTTCCATCATGATTTACAAAACCGCTGCTGCCATCCAGAAAATCCTGCGAATGTCCGCCGATGCCGTACTCTTTCGCCAATGCTTTAGCGCGGAGTTTGCGGTCGGGCTGTGTCTGGTACAGTTCGATGATCCGCTGCTTGCCATCCTGAAAACCGGAACCATGCTTGCGCAGTTCATTCTCAATTTCAGCCTGCGACAAAACAAAAGCGGAGGGCGATTTTTCGCTCTCCGCTCGGTCGATATGTTCAATTTGCTGGGCTTCGGTGGGGATGACGGCATCCAGAAAACTTAGCTGTAGATCAGTTCCGTCCGAATCACTTCCTCGACCTGCTCCTGTAGGCTGTTCATGTGCTGTACCCACGCCATCTGATTCTTCTCCTTGTCCGGGGCCGGGTTCTTCGCCAGCAGATCGGCCATCAGTTGCTTCTTCATCGCTGCTGCGGTCTGCTCCAGTTCGGTCAGGGTCGGGTACAGGCTCCCGTTCAGGAGCATCGTGTGGTACAGAACCGGGTGCTGCTGTTTCAGAAAGTTCAGGCGCATCCTGCCGTACTTGCCCAGCGGGTTCTTCGGCTGATGCAGAGTCAGGTTCGGGAGAAGATAATCCCCGGTCTGCGTGTAACTCAGATTGCTGCTCATATTCATGTTGGCTCCTTTCTGCATTGCGGCGGCGAATGGTTGTTTTTACGGTGCGCTCAATTTGGCGTAAGACCTCCCGGCTCATGTCGCTGACAGCTACGCCGAGGGCAAAGACGGCATCTGGGGTGGAAAAATTGTAGATCGCCTGAAAATCGTCCTTGTCAAACCACCCTGTCGGTTCAAACCCGCAGCGTTCCAGCAGCGTGTAGGTGACACTCATTGCTGCTGCGCTTTTGAACTGCATCTCCACCCCGGCTTCATCATAATCCATCAGCAGCGAACCGTCAACGATGGCGCTGATGTCCTCGCTGTTGTTGTCCCAGTAATCCGCCACCAGTTTCCCGGCAACATCCGCAAGCTGCTGGCTGACACGCTCTCCGCTGATGCCGTAGGTCTTGCTCAACATTTCAGAAACCGGCTGTTTCAGGTCGTCGTTGTACTGCCACACCTCCGGGTCACGGGAATTGCGGCGCACCCCGGTGTCCGACACATCGAAAACGTAGTGCAGGCGCGGGAATCCGCTGGATTCGTCCAGCAGGGCGATGCCCTTGGCACCCCGGCGCACATAGCGGTTCATCCGGTTGTTCCAGATGTCAAAGTCGGCGCAGGCGGTGGCATCCGGGCGCTGGGCGTAGATCATGAGCTGGTCGGCAAAAGGGTACTTGTACAGCCGGGATGCGGTGGTCAGGTAGTCCGTCCAGCTTTCCCAGTACCGGGTCAAGCCGTTGGCTGTGCGCTGGGCAAGGGCGAGATATTCTTCGGTTTTGCTTGGCATTTTAGCCTCCTTCTTTAGTTTTTAGGGTATAAAAAGAGCGGGCAACCATTTTGGGGTTGCCCGCTGGAAAGTGTATTGAGATAAGATTATTTGCTATTGTCCTTTATGTACTTCATAACGCAGCACCCCATCACGATGACAGGAAGCACTGTTCGTAAACCGAGGTCGCCGACCCGCACATTTGCATCAATCACAAGTCCTGCAAACCATGCCGCTAAAGTGAAAACAGTTGCCCAACCGTAGCTCATTGAAATCACCTCGTAAAGCTGTCTCAGTGCTTTGCCGCCAAGTTCTCGGCCATCTCCAGCAGACGGTCAAAGGTCTGCTTTTCTTCCGGCTCCTCGATCAGTTTTGCAAGGAGCGCACGGAACACATCGGTGCTGTCCTGCCCCAACGTAACTGCAACTTTTTCAATGCAGTCGTGCAGTTTTATGACCGCCTTATCGGAGGGTTTGGATTTTGCAAGCAGGTCGGACAGGTAGCTGATGAAGGGATAGGTGGAATCATCGTTGATGATCTCGTTGGTTTCCTCGATGATTTTCTGGTTATCTTCGGGGGTCATATCGCCCTTTTCTTCCCATATATCACGGGAAGAAGTGCGGCCTTTCAGAAAAGTGGCAAAAAGCAGGCGGTCGATGGGTGATCTTTTTGTGGTATCCATTGGCTATCCTCCGCTTTCTATTTTGAATCCGAAATGATAAAGTAGCCTTAGTATAGCATGAATCCAATTGTGTTATCAAGACCATATTTTTGAGGGTTTCAAAAACTGGAACCATCGTGAAGTTTCGATTTTAACGTAAGGACATTCTGACGAATCTGCTCCATGACTGCTTTGAATTCATCATCGCTTTTTCCGGTAGGGTCATCCAAACCCCAATTCTCATCAAAAGGTCTGCCAATGAACGGGCAGCTGACATTGCAGCCCATGGAAATAGCGATATCCGGCTTTGGAATTGCAGAGATCAGCTTGGAATACTGTGTCTCTTCCATGTCGATACCATATAGTTCTTTCATCAGGCGCACAGCATCCTGATTGATCTGCGGTTTGGTTTCGGTTCCAGCCGAGTAGCTTTCAAACACATCTGCGGCCAGTACCTTGCCAAAGGCTTCGGCAATCTGGCTGCGGCAGGAATTATGGACACAGATAAAGGCGATTTTGGGTTTTGACATATAGGTGTTCCTTCCCCACAAACTTGAATTTATCGTTCCTGTATTTCCTTGCCGCTGAGGTACTCCACTTCTATTTCAAAAATTTGCACAGCCTTTCCTGCGTGGGCAATTTCCTCATCAACTAACTGTTCGCTGGGATAGTATTTCATTGCAAATC
>ERZ857840.2766-NODE-2766-length-16017-cov-3.894437_pt1 | contig 16017 bp, 10 predicted proteins | sample MGYA00519760_ERZ857840 | MGnify/ENA primary metagenome ERZ857840 (study PRJEB31778, sample SAMEA3449371) | human gut metagenome | biome: human gut; feature: human-associated habitat; material: faeces | place: United Kingdom | collected 2010/2012 ... | reverse complement strand
AAGGGGGATAATATGAAAAAATAACTTACATTGACGCTGGCACTTATCATGATGCTGTGCCTGCTGCCGAGCGTGGCGTTTGCAAAAGACATGTCTTGGACATGGACGGGTACCATTATCGGCGGCAAATATTACAATAGCCTCAGACACAGACGGTAGAAAGTGGCAAAGAAGCTACCTTTACAGTAAATAGTAAGGAACCCACCAGAACTAACTACGATTTTAAGGGATGGAGCACCGACCAGAATGCTACGACCGCAAGCTATCATGGCGGAGAAAGCATAAAAATAAGCAAGAATACCACCCTGTACGCCGTGTGGGCAAACCCAATCCCAGCGAGAGCCCTGCTCCCAGCGAGAAACCCGAGCCTACAGCTACGCCTACGCCGAATATACCGTGGGTACCCGGCCATGACCATAACCACAACAATAACGGTGTTCCCCTATAGTTTACATACCCCCCAAGACCGGCGACATGCCCTTCTGGTACAGCAGTGCCCAGTTCCTTGGCCTGATAAAGTAACAGATAAAGTAACAGCATAACGCAAAAAAATAAGGGCGGCCCTCGGGCCGCCCTTCTGTTTATAATTTATCGTGAATACGGGAGAACAAAAAACGCGGGGCGCAATGTATTAGTTGCATAAAAATGTAAAGTATGAGAGAATTAAAAAAGTATCGATATAAAACTCTTAAAAATTACATTATAAACAGAGGAAGAAGAGAGTGGAATCAAGGAAATTGCTATGCAGGATCAAAGCGGGAGATGACGAGGCTTTCAGGACGATGGTATTGACCTATGGAAAGCCGGTATACCTGCGGCTTTTGGAGCGCTCCGGGAATAAGGAGGTGGCCAAAGAGGCGCTCCGGGAGGCGCTTATCGACCTGTATATCACCATTAAAATGGCCAACAGCAAAGACCTTGTGGAGGCGCTGCTTTACAGCAGGGCGGAGGAGATACAGGCGGATATGCTGCGCCGATCCTGCGAAAGACTGTTCTACACTGCCACGAATGCAAACGCCCCAGAGCTGCCTAGAACCCAGCCGGAGATAAAGCGGGCCGATGTTCAGCCGTCGGATATCCCTATTCAGGCCAAGGCGGAGAAAAGACCGTGGAGCGCGGGAAGGCTGGCTGCCGCCATAGCGCTCTCCGCAGGAATACTTGCCGCTCTATGGGTCATAGCCGGCCTGCTTATGGATATGGGCTTTTTGCCCTATATCGACATGGGTTATAGCTGGTTCAATATGAACATAGCGCCCTGGTTTTAAGCATGGAGGCGGCACATGAAGGATAGCAAGGTAATAGCCGTTATGTTAGTGGTGTTCATGCTTCTCTTGATGACCATAGGCGTGCTTTTTATGGTGCGGCCCGGCGTGATAGACAACAGGCGGGCGGCAAAAGAGGCGGAGATAATTGCCATGATAGAAGCGAGCGGAGGCAGCGTGGAAATACCAGATATGCAGCTACCGGAGGTGCAGGGAGAGGAGGACGAGACCTTCGAGGGCTACGAGCCGGGCTTTGAGCAGGACATGGGCTCGATTCCCGGCTATGAGCCGGAAGAAGGCACCGAGGAAAGTAAGTCGGTGGGCCGCGGGACTATATCCATACCCGCCATAGACCTGAAAATGGCGGTAATGGAAGGCGCGGATAGGCGCGCCCTGCGGGGCGGCGCGGGCTGGCTGCCCTCATCGGCTGAGATGGGTGCGCCGGGAAACTGCGTCATATTCGGCCACCGGATGAAAAAATACGGCAGACATTTCAACAGGCTGGATGAGCTGGAAGCAGGGGACGAGATAAACCTTTCCGCTGGAGATGGAGATGTTTATACATATACCGTTACGGGGAAGGAAACTATCGAGCCGGAGGAGCTGTTTAATGCGCTGAGTTCCCACAACGACGGATACTCGCTTACTCTGGTGACATGTACCCCGGTCGGTAAAGGGACACACCGGCTGCTCATATATGCGGCAATGCAGCCATAAGACAAAGGATCAAGGGGGATAAGGACTATGAAATTCAAGAGCTTTAATCGCGTGCTTGCTGCTTTGCTGATGCTTACGATGCTTGCCGGTCAGGTGCTTATGAGCACTGCCATGGCCTTAAATGAGGAGCCGGGCATAGTGATACTGGATGAATCCGATCTGCTGGAGGCGGAGCCAACGCCTACCCCGGCGGCAGAACCGCCGGAGGGCGGCGAGCTGCCTGCCGAGGGCGGCATGCCCACGCCGGGGGCAGCGGAAACAATAGAGATAAGCGAGGACGACCTTACCGCCACGCCCACTCCCATGCCTGTCGAACCCACCGATACGCCGGAGGCAAGCCCGACCATAGAACCCACCGTCACGCCGCTTATCGCCGAAAACGGCATAATGCTGCTGGGTGATACTCTGGAAGATGGCGATGGTGGACTGAGTATAACAGTAAACTCTGATAGAACCACTGTGCAAGATGGGGATGAATATATCTTTTCTGTGGGAATAAAAGATGATGACCTTACGAAAGAGCCAAATATAAAAGCTGGAGATAAGGTTACTATAAAACTGCCGGAATTTCTTGAAATAGAGAAATTCCCAAACCAATTGCAGCAGTATTTTAATTGGCCCCCAGAATACGATAAGAATACCCATACCATAACGCTTACCTTTGAGGATATAAAGCCAGGCGCACAGAGCCTCAATGTGCAATTTTCCATTACTGCCAGAGTGAATACCATAGGCTATGATGGCGATGGCCAAGGGAGCATAGAAGTCGGTCTCGGAGAAGTTAAGAAAATAAGTACGAATATTGGGTTGGACACCGGAGCAGGAGAGGGCAGTGAACAGGGTGAGCCATACCTTGTAAAAAGCATATGGAGCAATGGTAGACCGAACGGTGAAAGATACATAATGAAAGAAACCGACAAGCCTATAGGCTACTCTGTAGGTTTTGGTGTAAATAGCGGCAACGGGGCTGTAATAACCTTCGCAGATGACATGAGCAGTGGAAACCTTGCTTTGTGCAGCGTGAACGGTGATACAAGCGCACCTCTCGAAAATTGTATAACATGGGTTACTATCAATGACAGCCCGGTTTTGCCGACGAAAGGGGAGAATGGCAGCCTTGTATTCAGCCATGAAAAGCTGGGTACTATGACTATAAGCAAACAAGGTAAAGGGTTCAAGGCGGAAATTACAACTAAAGCCGAAGAGCAATCTGAATTCGTAGAAGTCGGTATCAGGTATTTTGCCGTTATAGTTGGCGATGCTGTAAACGCGACCAACACCGCCACTTTAACAATAGGTGGAGGAAAATCATATACTGATAATGCTACTATAATCAGGTATGAATCCCAGGGCGCCGTAGTATGGAAGAGAGCGTTAGATAACGGGAATGAAGTAACCGTTATAGATATTACAGAAACGGACAGCATAACTTTTCGTATAAAAATAAACCAGTACGGAGAAGGAAGCCTATATAAAGATGGTGATGTGATAGCGTTTGACGATTTGGAGCCATGTTTAACGTATGATCAAACTGCGGAAAGTTCGATACGAGGTCCATTTAGAATAGAAGCAAATAATAATCGTCTAAATATAGTAAAGAGTGGGGACGATCCGATACCGGCAGGAGAGTACAATATTGATTTTAGGGTAAAAGTAGATAAAGAAAAGCTTGATTACGGAAATGCAACCACAAATACTGTAGGCAACACCGTTACCATACGTCGTAAGGCCAAGCTTACAATAGATAAGACTTGGGCTGACGGCAAGCAAATTGGAGATGGAGCCGAATTCTCACTGCTGGATGGGAAAAAGGTCATAGCCAGCGCGCAGAGCAATAGAGACGGTTTGGTTACGCTCTATATAAGTGCTGACGATCTCAAACCGGGGCAGCATACGTATGTTCTTAAAGAGACCGTGGATGAAAAAAGCGAGTACAGCTCCGTCAAGGACAAAGAAGTGGTAATAACCAAGGCGGATAATACTATTACTATAAATTCCATTGACGGGAATGATTATAACTCCGGCGAAGCGCAGATATCCATAACAAACACGCCGGATTCGGGGCTGGGCACGGTCAGCTTCAAAAAGCTCGGTGAAGGGAACGAGCCTTTGCAGGGAGGTACATTCCAGCTCTGGAAGGAAAACGCAGGCAGCACTGATACGTTGATCGCGGATTTTTCTACCGTAAACGGAAGCTGGACGAGCAGCCCTATTGAATACGGCACATACTACGTCAAGGAGATATCCGCACCGCAGGGGTATATACTTGATAGCGAGCCCTCTGCTGGGATTACTATAAAAAAGACCGCCGCCCATGGGACAATCACCATGACCAACGAGAAGTACACCGCGGGCAGCATCACCGTAAAGAAGGTGGACGAGAAGGGAAAACCGCTGGCGGGCGCGGAGTTTATGCTGTTACCCGGAGGGACAAAGAAAACCACCGATAATAGCGGCGCTGCGGAGTTTACCGGGCTGGAAGCCGGGAAGTATTTTATAATCGAAAAAACTGCCCCGAAGGGTTACGGAGGATATGACGGAACCGTTACCGTGGAAATAAAGGCTGACGGTACTGCAACCGTAGACGACCTGCCAAAAGGAATCAGCTTTGCTGGCGAAACCGTAACTTTGACATGGACTAACACCCGCGATAAGGGCAGCATAAGCATAACCAAGACAGGAAGCGCAAATAATCCTTTGCAGGGCGCGGTGTTCGGACTTTATAAGGACGCTGCCGCCGCCGAAAAGCCGATTGACACTCAGCAGACCGACAAAAACGGCAAGGCGCTGTTTGCAGATCTGGCGGCCGGAACGTATTATGTTAAGGAAATTGCTGCGCCCAACGGTTATGCACTGGATGAAACCATACGGCCTTTCAAGATAGGCGGAAACAATGACTGGGACGTAGAAACGACAATAAAGAATACACTGAAAGAATACTCGCTGACGCTCGTCAAGAAGGGCGACGATGGGAAGCCGCTTGAAGGCGTTGAGTTTGAGATCAGCGGCAACGGCATCAGCAAGATAGCTACAAGCGGGCAGGGTGGCGTGGTAAAATTTGAGGGCCTGCCCTTTGGAAGGTATACTATCACGGAAACCAAAGCGCCACAGGGGTATGTCAAGGCAAAGCCGATAAATGTGACGATAGATGAAAAGAACACCGTGGGCGCATACACGCCGAATCAGGCTGTTGACGGAGGAACCATAACAAACGAGCATACGGTACTGACGGTTTTAAAAATAGACGATGCGGATAAAAAACGGCTTGCGGGGGCGACTTTCAGAATAAAGAACAGCGCTGGCCAGTATGTTAGTGCAGAAAACGGCAAGTTTAAGGCTTTCGTTTCCGACGAGGGAGGGGCGAGTGTATTTGAAACCGGCGAAGATGGCAAATTCACACTGGAGTACCTGCCGGTAGGCAATAATTATGAACTGGAGGAAATATCCGCGCCGCAAGGATATATAAAGGTAAAAGGGACGACATCTTTCAATATAGTAAAAGCGCAGGAAACCGTATCGGTAGGCAACTCACTGATAAAGGGAACGCTTAAGCTTGTGAAGAAAGACCAGCACGGCAAGCTGTTGAACGGCATAGAATTTGTGCTGAAAAAGGGCGGTCAGTACGTTAAGGCAAACGGCGGCAACAGCAGGTATACATACACAGGGCTTGCCAACAATAAGGAAGCTGCAACGAAGCTTAAAACGGATGAAAATGGCCGGATGGAGATAAGCGGCCTGCTTTGGGGCACATATTATCTGGAAGAGGTCAACACACCGGCAGGGCTTATTGCGGGTGAAGATATTGTGGTATCAGTAACAGACCAATCCCCAAAACCGATCATAGATTTAGAGGTTACCAATAAGCTGAATACAGGCAGCCTAAGCTTCACCAAAACCGACGGCGCGGGCAAGGGCCTCGCAGGGGCGGTGTTCAAGCTGAAGCTTGTAGAGGGAAGCGGCACGGCGTATTCCACCGTTAAGCAGATGTATGCCATTTCCGACGATAAGGGGCAGGTCAGCTTTGAGGACGTGCCGTATGGCGTGTATGAGCTTACGGAGGTAATAGCGCCGGAGGGCTATGTGCGCAGCAACGACACATATTATGTGAGCATCGGCAGCGCTGTGGCGGAAGGCAAAAACATAGGCAGCGTTCCGAACTCATGGGCCAATTCCCGGATGGAGAAGGAGTTTACCGTTGAAAAGGTAAGCGCCGACGGGGGCGAACCCTTGAACGGCGCGGCATTTCAGGTGCTGGATGAGGATGAGAATCCCATAAAGGACAAAACGATAACCACTTGGAACGGCGGCTCCGATACGGTAACGCTGCCGCTGGGCAGATATTATCTGAAGGAGACGGTAGCTCCTGAGGGCTATGAACTGAACGAGGAGCTTATACCCTTCGAGGTCACGACGAACGGGCGCAACACCGTAACCGTGAAAAATACGCCCAAGACCGGTTCGCTGACGATACAGAAGGCCGATAAAGACGGCAAGCCCCTGCTCGGAGCGGAGTTTAAAATATACGCCGCGAAGGATAAGGCCCGGGAAAATCCAATTACGTTGATAACCGATAGCAGCGGCAAGGCCGTTAAAACCGGCATACCCTACGGCAGCTATGTGGCGATAGAGAGCCGCGCCCCGGAGGGGTACGAACGGGACGATACGGAGCGTCCTTTTGACATACCGCAAAAGGCTGAGGACGGAACGGTTAGTGCGGATATAAGTATTTCCGTGGAAAACACAAAGAGCCGCTATGCCCTGAGCATTGTAAAAAGGGATATTAACGATAAGAACAAAAAGCTGGCCAATACGAAATTTGCCGTGAGGGGCGGCGGCTTCTATGCGGAGGTCGAGACCGGCAAGGACGGTACCGTTACGGTGGAGGTACCCGCTGCCGGTGAGTACAGCATAACCGAGATCGCGCCGCCCGTGGGCTATACCCTGGATCCTGCGACATACACGGTAGAAGTAGAAGGCCATACCGCTGCCGGAGAGGAAGTGGTGTTCACCGCGAGAAACTACAAAACCAGAGTAACGCTAAACAAGGTGGACGAGAATGGAAACAGGCGTGAAGGTGCGGAGTTCAGCATACTTGATGCGGACGGGAAGCAGCCTGCAAAGTTTACCCAGGAAGGCAGCGTGTATACCTATTCCGAGGACGGCGATGTTACAGCCATAGCGGCAGGATATGCCGAGATAGTCGGCCTGCCGGTGGGAAGCTATATCCTGCGGGAGAATACGGCGCCGAAAAACTATATACCAATGGAGGATATGAGCTTCCATGTGCGGGCGGATATGTACGATAAGGCGCTGGAGTTGACCGTTGAAAACCTGCCCCATGAAAAGGGCATTGCCGTGCTGAAGGAGAGCCCGGACGGAACGCGGCTCAAGGGCGCTGAATTTGCGCTGTACAAGGCGGATAACACGGAGGTAGAGAAGGTCACGACGGACAAGGCGGGCGTGGCGCTGTTCACCGGATTAAACCCCGGCAGCTACTATATCAAAGAAACTGCTGCGCCCGAAGGATATAAGCCTTTGGATAATAGGGTTGAATTTACCATAGACGAAAAAGGAAATCTGAAAGGCGATGGCTTCAGCGGCGACGGGCTGTATATGCTGACTGTAGAGAACAGCCCCCTTGAATACGGCTTTAAGGTAAAAAAGGTAAGCGCAAATGATGAAAAGCTCGTACTGCCCGGCGCGGAGTTCCGCATACTTGGGGGCGGCCTGGACAAAAGGTATACCACAAAGGCCGATGGACCTACGGAGCAGATAACGCTCCCCATTGGCGAGTATACGCTTACAGAGATGAAAGCGCCGGAGGGCTACGTTATCGCCGGCACCGGGCGGCATATATCAGTCAGAGCGGACGGCATATACCTCGACGGCGATGAGCTGGGCGAAGGGGAGGCCATCACCATCCGCAACGCCCCCGTAAACTTTAAGCTCAGGCTCGTGAAGGTGGATGCGGATACAAATCAGCCCCTTGCGAACGTTGCCTTTATCCTGAAGGGTGAGTATGGCGGTACACATTCCCTTATTACCGGCAGCAACGGCATCACCGATACGATATCCCTTGCGCCAGGGAAATATACGTTGTCCGAGGTAGCCGCGGCGGAGGGCTATGCCATACCCCTGAACGGATGGGGCTTTACCGTAAAGGAGGGCACAGTTCAGCAGGTGACGAATACCAGCGAGGTGACAGAGTGGAGCTTTAACCGCGGCCTGCTGACGCTGACCTTGAAAAACAGCCGGATATACGGTGGCCTTACCATAGAAAAAACTGACGGCAAGGACGGCAGCGCTCTGGCGGGCGCGGAGTTTACCGTAGCCGGAAGCGACGGTACGCCGCTGACCTTTATAAAGAATAACGGCAGGTACGAGGCAGCCACAGGCGAGGGCGCATCGAGCACCATAGCTACAGACGCCAACGGTAAGGCTTATATAACAGGGCTGAAGTTCGGAAATTATGCCGTAACGGAAACAAAGGCCCCCGAAGGGTATGTGTTGAAGGGAGACCGCCACAGCATAGCCATAAGCAGGCAGCAGACCGAGGTGACGCTGCGGCTGAAGAATGACAAGGCCATGTACAAGGTCACGGCGATAAAGCAGGATGCGGGCGAAAACGGAAAGCTGCTGGTTGGGGCGGAGTTTACGCTGTACAGCGCGGAGGGCGCTGTCGTGGCAAAGGCAGTAACGGGCTACGACGGCACGGCAGTATTCGAGGTTCCTGAGGGCAAGTATAAGCTCATAGAGACAAGGGCCCCTGCGGGCTACCAGCTTAGCGGCGACTTTGTGCGGGAGATCACCGTCAACGCAGTGCAGGGAGCGGTGGGCGAATTCAAATATACCTTCAACAACGAAAAGACCAGCTACTCCATAGAGATACATAAGCACGACTCCGAGGATAAGCAGAAAAAGCTTGCGGGTGCGGAATTTGCCGTTACGGATAGCCGGGGCTTTACCAAGACAGTGACGACCGACGCCTCAGGCAAGGCGTCTATTACCGAGCTGCCTTACGATGATTACACTATCCGCGAGATAAAGGCGCCAAAGGGCTATGCGCTGAGCGATAAGGAGTACTCAGTAAAAAAGACAGAGCTTGTCCATGGCAGCCCCGTAGTTATTGAGGCGGCAAACAAGTATATACTGGGCAGCGTGACCATTAAAAAGGTAGACCACGAGAACCCCGAAAAGCTCCTTGAAGGGGCGAAGTTTAACGTGACGGATGAAAATGGCAGCCTGCTCAAGTGGAAGGCGGAGGGCAGCGTATACACGCCGGATGAGCGCGGCAGCAGCGTAATAACTGCGGGCAGAGTAACGCTCAAGGACCTGCCGGAAGGCACATATACCCTTACCGAAATCGACGCGCCCAGCGGCTACGCTATACTGGACGGCAGCAGAACCTTCACTATAACCGAGGCGAATATGACGGCGCCGCTTGAAATAAAGGTAGAAAATCTGCTTAGGCGTACGGCAGTAGGCTTCATAAAGGTGGATAAAAACAACAAGGAGCTGCGCCTTGCGGGCGCGGAGTTCACCCTCTACAGGATGAATGGCGAAAAGCAGGGCGAAGTTGTGGCAACGGGAGTGACCAACAGCAACGGCCTCGTGACATTCACCGAGCTCACGATGGGCAGCTACCGGGCTAAGGAAACAAAAGCGCCAAAGGGCTATAAGCTTTGGAACGCCCCCATAGACTTTACCGTGGACGAATACGGGAAGGTAAGCGTAGGGAGCACCGAGCTAAAGCCGGAGGGTCTTGTATACACCGCCATGATAACCAACACCGCAGAGGAAAAGGAGATAACCCTGAAGAAAGTGTCGGATACCGGCGAGGCGCTTACGGGAGCCACATTCAGGCTGAGCGGCGAAAAGAGCTATATACTTACCACCGGCAGCGACGGTACGGCAAAGATTAGCCTGCCATACGGCGATTACATACTGGAGGAAGTAATAGCTCCGGACGGGTATGTGCTCAGCAGCGAAAAGCAGGCGCTGAACCTGAGCGACTCAGGATTAAAGCTGAACGGCAAGGCTGTATCAGGGTTTACGGTCACGCTGAAGAATCAGCCCGTGACATTCGCCCTGACGCTGCATAAGCGGGATGCCTCTACGGGCAAGGCGCTATCCGGTGCGACGTTCAAAATAACCGGCAACAGCTACACAAAGACCGTTACCGCGGATGCGTTAGGCAATACCGAGACCATAAAGCTCAGGCCGGGGACCTACGGCATAACCGAAACGGCAACGCCCAGCGGATATATAAGGCCTTTGGGCGGATGGACGCTCACTGTGGAGCGTGATGGGGACATGAGCGTATCCGGCAACGGCGCTTACATATCCTTGGGCAATACAGTGGTGCTGACGGTGGACAATATATCCAATCAGCCTTGCGCTACACCGACCCAGCCCCCCTGCTCAACGCCGGGCCCAGGCAGCACGCCTAAGCCCGCTGGGGGGGCAGGTAAGACGGGCAGCATAGGCAAGACCGGCGAGCTGGGCGGAGATATACGGCTGCTGTGCGGCGCGGCAATGATGCTGTTGTCTTTCACGGGACTGTTGGCGCTCCTGATAGCCGATGGCCGGAAAAAGCAAAAGCATATGATAGGCATGTAGCGGCGTACCGCGGTTAGGACGTTTGAGAACTGTATAAACAAAAACAGCCTGGATATGGTACGGCGTATGACCGTCCAGCCCAGGCTGTTTTCAAGTAAGTAAAGATTATAATGGACGGCACGTGACCGAAAGGTGAGGGCGCTGCGAAAGCGCCAAAAGGTCATGAATTCGCTTTATTCTCTCATCAGCGCGTCCACGAGGGTCTCTATGGATATGCTGCCCATGCCGCCAAAGGTTTGCAGCATATGGCCGGATAGCAGCGTAAAGAACAGCTCTGCCCGCTCACCCAGTATCCCGGCGTTGCGGGATTGCAGCTTCAGCGCGCCCAGCTCCAGCATCAACCGCCACTTTTGCTTGTACTCCGTCATGAGCTCGCGTATAGGGGTATCTTCGCTGGCGCATTCGGCGCACAGTACGCAGTACAGCCGCGCGTTGTGCCCGTCTGCCATGAGACTTTCAAACAGGCGAATGAGCGCCGGGCGGAGGGCTTCCTCCCGGTTCAGACCGTCTACCCAGGAGAAAAGTATGTCCGTCATATGGCAGAGACAGTCATCGGTTATGGTGACGATAAGTTCGTCCTTGGTGGAATAGTAGTAATAAAGTGTGCCCTTGCTCAGCTTTGCTTCGGCTGCGATATCGCCAAGGCTGGTGCCGTGGACGCCCTTTTGTGTAAAGAGGGAGGATGCGGTATACAGTATAGCGTCACGTACAGACGGAAAATCCCCGTGTTTGCGCGGCATATGCGTCCCTCCTTCCGGCAAGCCCAAATATCGGCCTTTTGACTGACAATATATAAATTATACAATACGGGAAGTGCGCATACAAGTTCAATATTGCAAAAATAAAAAAAGCGGGGAAATCCCTGCTTTTTTTATCTGTCGCAATTAGTTCATGCCATAGCGCTTCTTAAAGCGATCCACGCGTCCGCCGGTATCTACCAGCTTCTGACGGCCGGTAAAGAACGGGTGGCACTTGGAGCAAATTTCAACCTTGAGCTCACCCTTGACGGAACCGCTCTTGAAGGTCTCACCGCAAGCGCAACGAACGATGCTCTCACCGTAATTGGGGTGGATATCCTTCTTCATCGTGTTATCCTCCTGTATTTGCTGGGCGCAGGGCGATTAGCCGCCCTCCTGCTGCATGCGGGCATATACAACCCGAACGAAGTTATTATATCTTATACTGCGGTGCCGGTGCAAGTACTATTTTGATATATTCGGGCTTTTTTTATAAATGAACCCGACCGAGACCGGGGTACGGAGTGCCGCGGTTTATTTGTTGAAGGTCTTGCCTGTGGTGAAGCCGTCCTTCTCATAGGCGCTGTTCCATGCCCGTATCTTGGCGACGAATTCCTTGTTGTTTTCCGTCTTCTCAAGCATGGCGATGAGCTGCTCGGTGATTTCCGCAGGATTGCCGTTGCCCAGCATCTTGCGTATGATGTACACTGCGTCCATTTCGTCTGGGGAGAGAAGCAGGTCATCCCGGCGGGTACCGCTCTTGTAGATGTCTATGGCAGGGAATATGCGCTTTTCGGAGAGCTTGCGGTCAAGGTGTATCTCCATGTTGCCTGTGCCCTTGAATTCCTCATAAACTATATCGTCCATGCGGCTGCCGGTCTCGATGAGGGCGGTAGCGATTATGGTTAGGCTGCCTCCGTTTTCGATGTTGCGGGCAGCGCCGAAGAAGCGCTTGGGCTTATGCAGCGCTCCCGGATCCATACCGCCGGAAAGAGTCTTGCCGGTGGCGGGGATAGTAATGTTGTAGGCGCGGGTAAGGCGGGTTATGGAGTCTATGAGGACTACCACGTCCTTGCCCTGCTCCACCAGACGCATAGCGCGCTCCTGCGCCATTTCGGCTACGCGGGTATGATGCTCGGGCAGCTCATCAAAGGTGGAGTACAGTACCTCACCCTTTATGCTGCGCTGCATATCCGTGACTTCCTCGGGCCGCTCGTCTATGAGCAGCACTATAAGGGTAACGTCGGGATAGTTGTTGGTTATTCCGTTGGCTATGTTCTTGAGCAGCGTAGTCTTGCCGCTCTTGGGCTGGCTGACGATAAGGCCGCGCTGGCCCTTGCCTATGGGGGCTATGAGGTCTACCAGGCGAATGGCCAGATTCTGGTCCTTTGCGCCGGTGCCGTCGTCATATTCCAGAGTGAGACGCTCATTGGGGTATATGGGCACAAGCTCCTCAAAGGGCTTACGCTTCATGGCCTCCTCGGGATCAATGCCGTTTATGGCTGTTATGTACAGCAGCGCGAGAAAACGCTCGCCCTCCTTGCTTGGACGGGTCTTGCCGGTGACGAGATCGCCTGTGCGGAGGCCGAAGCGGCGTATCTGGGCGATGGAGACGTATATGTCCTTGTTGCCCGGCAGATAGTTGTCGCTGCGGAGGAAGCCGTAGCCATCGGGCAGCACTTCGAGTACGCCTTCGCAATCGCCGCATTCTCCGCCCTCGAGAAGGCCGGGAACTGCGGGATTGCTGGTGCCGTATTCTTTGTTGTAGTAGCCCTCGGGACGGTCTGGTCTGCGGAAGCTTTCCTCGGACTGCTGCTCATAGGCGGCCTGATAGCTCTGCTGCTGATAGCCCTGCTGGTAGGAGGGCTGCTGGTAGCCCTGCTGGGAATAGTCCCTGTTATAAGAAGGCTGATAACTCTGCTGGGAGTAGTCCCTGTTGTATGCCTGATAGCCCTGCTGCTGATAACGGTTCTGATTGTAGCCGTATCCCTGCCGCTGCTGATAATTCTGTTGATAGGGTTTGCGGTACTGCTGCTGATAGCCCATCTGACGGGGCTGCTGTGCCTGATACGCAGGTACATACTGAGAGCGGGGCTGTGCAGGAGCTTCGTGCAGAACGTCGCTGTGCCGCACGTGTGCTTCCTCAGCTGGCTGTTCTGCGGCCTGCATTGGCTGCCCGGATGCAGGGACGGCGGGCTGTGGATCAGGCTGGGCTTCGAGCTGGGGAGCCGGCGGCTCAGCTGGCTGCTGCACCGCGGAGGGTATCGCTCCGCCGTTCATTATGATGTCCACAAGCTCGTTCTTGCGGTATTTTGTGAGTGACTTTACGCCCTGAAGCTTGGCGATCTCCCTGAGATCATTCAAGCTCTTTTCCTGAAGCATTTCTCTGGTCACTGTGGGGGTACTCCTTTCGACATATGGCATAAAAATTTATAAAAAACCACGGAATTAGCTATAACTTTCAGTTGCTGATGCAGCAAAAAGCCGCATACCGATAGTATTACCAGAAAGTGGAAAAATATAATCACTGTTTTTCTTTCTGCCTGGCCTGGATCTAATCAATGAAAAAGCTATGCTGATACAATTGGTTTTATCCGGGAAAACATGTAATATCATAATAATAGTATATTCCAAAAAGAAAGCTGTCAAGCGTTAAAAGACATAAATTAACTTTATATTCACAAATGACAAAAAATGCCTGTTTTTTTATGGTATCGGCAAATTTTCCATAGAGCTTTTGCATATATATCTATGAAAGTTTCACAAGGGGGTAAAGCAAAAATGCAGGATCAGCGGCTGCTGGAAGGCGGAAGGATACGAAGCCATTCCATACACATAGACGACAGGCGGCTCATTAGCGTGACAGGTGTAAAGGACGTGGACAGCTTTAATGAACAGTTCGTACAGCTTCTTACGGAAGCGGGAGAACTGAGAATAGAGGGGGCGGAGCTGCACATTACAAAGCTGAATCTGGACGAGGGACAGGTAATGCTGGAAGGGGAGATATCCGCGCTTGAGTACGCCGAAGGCGAAGAGAGAGGAAGCCTGCTGGGAAGGATATTCAGATGAGGGAGCTGTTCCCGCCGGGAGAGCTGACCGAGTTTGCCGGATTTGTTGCGGCGGTTAACTGCGGGCTGGTAATAGGAATTATGTATGATCTGTTTGCGCTGCTGCGAAAGCCGTTCAAAAGCGCGGTGACAACGGGAATTATAGACCTGCTTTATTATGCCGCCGCTATGGTTCTTGTGGCGCTTACGCTGCTGTATATAAATTGCGGCACGCTGCGGCTGTATCTTTTTGCCGCGATAGCATTGGGAATATACCTGTATGCACGTTTCCCGGGAAGGCTCATAAGGGCGAAAAAAGCGAAGAAGGCAAAATTTACAAAAAAACAGTTGCGTTGATGTTATATATGCATTAGGATAAGTAGTAAGTAGAAGTGTCTCCGGAGCGAGCGGTCAAAACTTTGAGCAGGACGCATAGGTAATGGCAAAGAGGGTAAGAAAACGGAATAAAAAGCGTATGCGGGCGTTTGCCGTGGGTTTTGTGGCGCTTGCATTTATAATCGCGGCCGTGCTCATATCCCAGCAGAAAAAGCTGGACGCTATAGCCGAGGAGCAGGCGCAGCTTCAGGAGGTAATAGCGGCGCAGAACGAGGAAAAGGCCCGCCTCGAGTACATGATAGAGTACAGCGGCAGCGAATCCTACCTCATACAGTACGCCCGTGAAAAGCTGGGCTACGTAAGGCCGGACGAGATAAAGTTCGATATTGACGGAAATAAATAACCTATATAGCAAAAGAGAACGGCATAGCCGAGCGTCTTGCGGTCATTCGGATATGGGAACCGTTCTCTTTTTGTATTATTTAATATCCAACTCCGGCGGTATATCTATTTCATCTGAAACATACTTGCCATTCTTTTTGCGCTGGCGCACGCATTCCGTAAGCAGATATTCTATCTGGCCATTTACAGAGCGGAAGTCGTCCTCTGCCCATGCGGCTATAGCGTCGTACAGCTTTGAGGAAAGGCGAAGGGGTATCTGCTTTTTATCGCTCGCCATATAAGGGACTCCTTAATACAGGCTGCCGGAGTTTACTACGGGCTGGGCGTCGTGGTTGCCACAGAGCACCACGAGGAGGTTGGATACCATGGCGGCCTTACGCTCGTCGTCAAGGTCGACTATTCTGTTTTCGCTGAGCCTCTCCAGGGCCATCTCTACCATGCCAACGGCGCCGTCAACTATCATCTTTCGTGCGTCTATGATAGCCGAGGCTTGCTGCCGCTGGAGCATGACCGCGGCTATTTCCGGAGCATAAGCAAGGTAGGTTATGCGGGCTTCGAGTATTTCTATACCGGCTTCAGATACCTTATCCTGTATTTCGTCTTTTATGCGAGCCGCAACGACTTCGCTGGAGCCCCGAAGGCTGCCTTCGTCGGCAATGCCGTCACCGGTGGTGTCCACATTAGGGGCGATATCGTAGGGATAGATGCGAACGATGTTGCGAAGTGCGCTGTCACACTGAAGGGACAGATATTCCTTGTAGTTATCCACGTTGAATACCGCCTTTGCTGTATCCACCACCCGCCACATGACCGCTATGCCGATTTCAACAGGGTTGCCGAGACAGTCGTTGATCTTCTGGCGGGAGTTGTTGAGCGTCATGATCTTGAGAGAGATCT
>ERZ857840.2765-NODE-2765-length-16021-cov-16.102656_pt1 | contig 16021 bp, 13 predicted proteins | sample MGYA00519760_ERZ857840 | MGnify/ENA primary metagenome ERZ857840 (study PRJEB31778, sample SAMEA3449371) | human gut metagenome | biome: human gut; feature: human-associated habitat; material: faeces | place: United Kingdom | collected 2010/2012 ... | reverse complement strand
CTGCTTCATGGTCGATAGAGCGCAGCGTGTAAATGTGGCGCTCACCTCTAAAGTCTGGCGCTTCGGCAATCGTCACATCATACTTATCGCGTAATTTCTCCACATACATCTCTAAATTGTGCGACGGTACACCGCACATCTCCACACGGCCAGCGCCGGGGATATTGCGGGTGGTCAGGTTCACATCCAGCAGCTCCGCCGCCTGTTTTGCGTCCTCGCCATACAGCTCAAAGAAATCCCCTACCTGAAACAGCACGATGTTGTCCGGGTGGGCTTCCTTTACGGCATTGTAGTCATTCCATGCTGCGCTTCGCTCTGCGGTCTGCCGCTGAAGCTGCTCGTACTGCGCCTTTTCCTTCGGGGTCAGGAAACGGTCTTTGCGGATCAGCTCAGAGATACGCTTGGCGACGTTCGCCCAGTTCAGCTGGATTTCCGGGCAGTCCTGTTTTTTCAGGCTGACGCCCTTGCCGCTGTGATCCTCACCGCTGTGGGATGCGCCGGATACCGCGTGGGAGCGTCCCCCAATGCCGTATTCATCTTTCAGGAAATCCGCCTGCTCCCTGGGGCTGTGTTTCTCTTTGAAATAGGCGTAGATACGCCCCTTGTTCCCTTCAATATTGCTGCCGCGGGTCAGGGTCGCAGCGATCTCGTCCTCGGTAATAAACCGCTGCACGGCGGGGATTTCTGCCATTTCGGTGCGGTACTCCCTGCGGGGCAGGGACAGCTCCCGCAAACCCTGCTCGATATTGTCCGGCTTGTGGTAGTGAAAGCGCAGCAGGCTCCTGTCCTCCCGGCAGTCGGAACGGAATTGTGCAAAATCGTCCATGAGGACTTCGCGGAACGCAGGGTCTCTCAGCCGCTCGGCAAGCCGCGCCGTTTCCTCCGGGAAACCGCCGCCCCGCATATCTGACAGGCAGGAGAGGTAGCCCTGCGCCCGCGCCTTTTCATTTAAATCCTGCCGTAGATACCAGATAGACTGTGCCAGCTCCGCGCGCTCGTGTCCCGGCGCTTCCGCAAGCTCTACGTTGGCGGCGTATTCGCCCTGCTCCAAAAGCTGCCCGATGCGCTCCGCCGCCTCCTGCCAGCTTACGACCTTTGCAGAGGTCAGGTATCTTGCCGCGTCCCCATTGGCGATGTGGATGCCGTCCTCGGCGTACCAGGCGGAATATCTGCCGTTTTCGGTGACGACGCCGTTGCCGCCGTGGAAGCTGCTTTGAAGAAGCGCCGCGATTTCTTCCACGCTCTTGCCCTTGGAGAACTCCGTGGCGATCTTCATGCGGGCATAGTCGGCGTTACCCTCCATGCGCAGAATGTGGTCGATATCCGCCTGCGGGATGGACATGGAAAAAGCGGAGGGCGTGTAGCTCTCCGCTTCTGCGATATATGCGATTTGCTCTTCCTCCGTAGGGAACAGGCTCAGTTGGTATGCCTGCGGTATCGGAGGCTGCGCCGGTTCCGCTTCCGGCGCGTCATTGGTCAGTTGTACACCAGCTCGCTGAGGATGATCTCCTCCGCCTGCGCTTTCAGGCTGTTCATCAGCCCCACCCATTTCATCTGGTCGCGGGCTTTCAGCTCCTCCGTCACGCCCGCCGACTTCATCAGCTCCGGCATCATCTGCTCCAGCCTCCGGTTCGCCGTCTCGTCGATCTCCCGCAGGTGCGGGAACAGCTTCTCCGACAGCACCAGACGGCTGTACAGCCCCGGTCTGTGCTCCTGAAGGTAGCTCCTGCGCAGTCTCCCGTACTTGCCCAGGGGTCTCGCGTCCTCCGGCGTCTCGCTCAGCGTCAGATCGGGAATCAGGTAGTCCCCGTTCTTGGTGTAGGTCAGCTCTGTCATGGCTATGGCTCCTTTCCGCGAGTTTCTCGCGCTCGTAATTCTTGATGGTGACTTCGATCTGCCGCAGCACCTCTCCGTTGATCCTGCTCACCGCCGTGCCCAGCTCGGCGGCGGCTTCCGGGGTGTTGAAATCAAAGATGCTCAGGAAATCCTCATGCTCGAAGCGGTCGTCCGCTTCAAGCCCGCAGCGGGACATGAGCGAGTAGGCGATGCTGACGGCGGCGGCGCTTTGAAAAGCCGCTCCTACGTTGAACTCATCATACCCGTAAAGAAAGGAATCGTCAACGATGGCGAGGATATCCCGCTTATAGTCCCGCCAGTATTCCTCCGCAAGCTGAGACGCGATGCGCTCAAGCTGGTCAGGGAGCCCTCCTTTTCCGTCCACACCGTAGCGGCTTTCCAGCATGGCGCTTACCGCATCCGCGTGTTCCTCCCGGTATTCCCACAGGTAGCGGCTCTTGGGAAATTCTCTGCCGCCCGTGTCCGACACGTCGAACACATACCGAAGCCTCGGCCTTTCGCCGCTGCTGTCGATGAGGGCTATGCCCTTGGAGCCCCTGCGGACATACCGACCCATCTTTTCGTTCCAGAAGTCGTACTCCGCGCATGCGGTGGCGTCCGGACGCTGGGCGTGGATCATGACCTGCTCGGCGTAGGGGTATTTGTACAGCCTTGCGGCGGTGGTGAGAAAGCCCGTCCAGCCCCGGTAGCTGCCGGTGATCTGCCGCTGCGCCTCGTCCGCCATCTGCATATACGTTTGTAGCTTGCTCGGCATATTGCTCCTCCTTCATGGCATAAATTTAGAGCGCCCGGAACGGACGCTCTATGTAAGGGCGGTATTCGGTTTTCAGTCGGGGACTATACCGCAGTCAGTCCCTCCGTGATTTGTTTGAAAAAGTCTGCGCTCCAGATATTCAGCACGGAGGAATCGTGAATGAACGGCTCCACATCCTGCCTTGCCTGCGCATAATCGATGCTGTCGAAGCGTTCCGCCAGCATCGCTTTGATTTTCGGCAAGGAACAGTCCGCATCGGCAGAAATATATCCGGAATCAATCAATCGTGCCCGAAGGTGTTTTTGATTGACGGCCGCACCCCTTGAAAGATAGAATACATAGTCGTAAAGATCCCTGCCCTTGATGCGGCTTTGCCACGCACGGCAGATGACCGCATGGATTTTTCCTGCGAACAGGGAGGGCATATCATACATTTTCACCTCATACGGAACGGGCAGCAGCCGGTATTTGTGCTCGAATGCGGCGAAGGCGGGCGGGTTAACGTCCACCTCGAACTTAATCTTGACCGCTTCATTCTTCGCTACGCTTCCCGCCACCTTTTCATCCGCGTAGAACAGCAGGAGATGTTCCTTTGTGTTCCCCTTCAGGAAGGCGGAGCGGATGGTGCTTTCTTTTGTCTTTTCCTTTTCCTGAATCTCCACATTCAGCCCAAAGGCTTTTACTTCCTTCTCCAGCACGGGAAAGTAGACGGTCAGGTCAAAGTCCAAATCCTCCGCTTCCAGCGAAAAATCCAGATCTTCGGAAAAGCGGTCGAGACCGTAGAAAATTCGCAGGGCGGTTCCGCCGTAGAACGCCGCTTTTTTGAAGAAGCCCGCACGGGACAAGCCGCAGAGCACAATTTCCTGCATGATCTCCTTCATAGCGTTCTTTCTGTCGTAGATATTCTCTACATGGTAGCTTTTCAGCATCTGTTCAATGGCGCTGTTCATGTCAAAGCCTCCTTAAAAGCGAGCAGAGCTTCTTTACGTTCGTGGAATGATACGCTCCGCTGTATTTGCAAACCTTATTTCCGTCCAGCTTCCCAATCTCCGATTCCTCAATCCGCAAATCCTCCGTCAGCAGCCGGAAAAGCTCCTGTGTGTTCGGTACGGGCGGCATAGTATAGAGCTGGTCGCACAGTGCCTTTTCCGGCTCTGCGATCCGATAGAAATAATCGCCCTCCTGCACGAGCCGAATCCCCAGCGGGAACGCCTCGGACGGCACATCCCGATAGGTGAAGGTTCCGAAGGGCGTTTCATACTTCTTTTTCTTTTTCTTTTCAAAGGTGGCGCAGGTAACGGCATATACCGCTTCGGGAATCAGCCCGTAGCGGCTGAGGGCATATTCAAAGGAAATGTATGAAGGCCCGTAAATACTGCCCGCAAGCAGGTACGCAGGAGCGTTACGGTCAGTTTCATATAGCCCCCTTGTAATGGGAAAGCATTCGCCCCGCTCCGCCATACGCGCGAGCTTTGACTTCGGAGAACCGTATTCCCGCAGTTCCTCCAGTAGCATTGCTGTTGTCTTTATCATATTTTCACCTCGCAGTCTTATTATACGCAACTATCCGGTGAAAATCAAGTGATTTCAAAAAATAGTGCGGATTCTTTCCTGCTCATTCTGTGCGTTTTCCGGGGAGAATACGCCTCCGTATTGACACTTTTTCTTTTGTGATGCGCTCTGTTGAAAATTTTTTCGGGTACACGCACTTTTCTTCAATAGAATAATCACAGCAGGAGCGACCCGAAGGCCGCTCCCGCCGCATCCGCCTTATTCGTTCGTGTCGAAGTCCGGCACCAGCGCCAGCGCGTTTACGCCGCCCTCCATATCGTCGGTGAGATAGCGACTGTCGGTGCGGGGGTAGGTGCAAAGCTTCTTTTCGTAGAGACTTTGCAGATAATCCAGCGTCTGCTGCGCCGTGTACCCAAGCAAGCGGTTCGCATCCCGCTGGAGGGTGGTCAGGTCGTAGAGCGCCGGGGCTTTCTCCGTCTTTTTTGTCTGCACGACGGAGGTAACAGCGGCGGCTTTGCTGTTGCAGTCCCCGGCAAGCCGCTCCGCCTCTGCCTGCTCCTTCATGCGCCCGCCTGCGGCGGAGAAGCTGTCAAAGTCCAGATGGACGGTGTAGAAGCTCTCCGGCTGAAAGGCGTTGATTTCCGCTTCCCGCTGCACCAGCAGCGCAAGCGTGGGCGATACCACGCGCCCCACGTTCAGGGTGCGGTGGTACATCACGGAAAACAGGCGGGTGGCGTTGATGCCCACCAGCCAGTCCGCCTTGCTGCGGCAGAGGGCGGAGGCGTAGAGGTTGTCGTACTCCGCGCCGTCGCGGAGATTGTCAAAGCCATGAAGAATCGCCGCATCCTCCATGGAGGAGATCCAGAGCCGCTTTACGCGCTTGCGGCAGTTGTTGAGATTATACGCTGTGCGAAAGATCAGCTCGCCCTCGCGCCCGGCGTCGCAGGCGTTGATGACCTCGCAAACGTCCTCTCTGTGCATGAGGGTGCGCAGTGTGTTCATCTGCTTCTGCTTGTCCCTCGCCACGTTGTACTGCCAGCTATCCGGCAGAATGGGCAAGTCCTCCCTTCGCCATTTGCCGTACTTTTCATCGTAGGCGTCCGCGTCCGAAAGCTCCGCAAGATGCCCGAAGCACCAGGAAACGAGATAGCCGCCGCCTGAAAGAAAACCGTCCTCGCGCCCGCCTGCGCCAAGAACGGCGGCGATGCTCCTTGCCACTGAGGGCTTTTCACACACAACCAATCGGTATTCGTTCATATTCCTTTATTCCTCCTCATCGTTGATATCGAAATCATCCGGCGCGTCCCAGCCCTTTGCCCGCAGGAACTCCTTGCGCAGGGTGTTGTTCCCGCAGTCCTCGATGGCCTTCTCCACATACAGGTCGCAGTTTGCGTAGCTGTATTCGTCGAAATAGTATTTGAAGTCGCAGTAGATGGCTTTGACGGGCTTGGGGGTGCGGAGCAGCGCCTCCGCGTCCCCGCAGCCCGCTTCCACGGCTTTTACGATCTTCTGCCGGATGAAGTATTCAAAGGCTTTCTTGCCGCCCCGGTATCCGGGCTTTTGGGAGAGCGTCTGCCGGATGAAAAGCGCCTGCTCGCGCTTCATGATCTGAATAAGCCTCTCGCGGGGAGACGGCTCCATGGGCGATTCTGTGCTGACTATCTGTGTCACTTTTCTTCATCCTCCCCGGCGTCCGTCTCGTCCTCGGCTTCAAACTCGTAGTCCTCATCTTCCTCGTCCTCGCCGTAGTCGTAATCGTCCAGGTCGTCTGCCCCACGGGTGTCGGCCTTTGGCTTGCGGAGCTTGAACCAGTACAGCGCACTGCCGCCGCCCATTAGGAGCAGGAGGACGATCACTATGAGCCCCGCACCGTTGGCGCTCTTTTCGGGCGCGGTCTCCGCAGGCTCGGCGGGCTGTGGCGTAATTTCTGCGGCTTGCTCCTTGCCCGCGCACTCGCTCATATTGGTTCTGCACACCTTGCAGCCCGTGTTGATTTTGCCCACGGCGCATTTGTCCGTGCAGGTGCAGGCGGGGACGATGCTCTCGCCGTCCTTGGTCAGCGCCAGCAGGTCGGCCTCGTCCACAAGATTCAGGAAATGGACGTTCTCATTGCCCTTATCGTCCCGGTCGATGATGAGATAAAAGGTGTTGCCGCCCTTGGTCGTCACGGTGATGAACTGCTTGCCTGCGCCGAAAGCGGAGCCGATGTCGTCCATGATCGTCAGGTTGCCGTCCGGGGTCAGGGGCGCGGAACCTCCGGCAGCGGCGTAATATTGCAGCAGCAGCTCCGGCAGCCCCGCCGTATCCGCAGTGTTCCCGCTGTTTTCTTCCGGAAAATCCATGATTTCAAGGTACTTGCCGCAGACGTAGCCGGTCTGCTCCGGCACGACCACCTTGTACCAGCCGTTGCTTTTCTCCAGCACCTTCACCTCCGCGCCGTTGAGCAGACGCCCGACCACGGTGTAATCCGTGCCGGGGCCGGTGCGCAGGTTCAAATAGGTGCGGACGTTGACCACCTTTCCGGCCTGCTCCCGTTTGGCGGGAAGCGTCCAGCTCCGATCCCCGATGGTCACGGTATGGCTTCCGTCCGCATTTTCGGTCACAAGCACGGTCAGGGTCTGTCCGTTTGGGGTCTGCTCACCGGTATTCGTATTCTCCGGCTGTGTAGTTGCAGTTGGGGTTTCCATGGTCGGGTCGCCCATTGTCGAATCGATCATATCGCCGCCTGCATAGGCCGTAACGGAAAAGACCGTCATGCAGAGCACAACGGCCAATATCACGGCAAAAAATCTCCATTTATTCTTCATCCATAAATTCCTCCGTTTTTCTGTATTCGTCGGGCAGCGCCGCCGTGGGACGCTTTTCCAGCATCGCCATCAGCGCCGCGAGCTGCTCGATGGTCAGCCCGTTCTCGCGGACGATGCCCACAATATCCGTGTTTTCCAGCTTCAGAATCTGCTCATCCAGGGCTTTGAGCCGTGCGGTCAGCGATGTGAGCTTTTCCGCCAGCTTCTCGCGCTCCTGACGCAGCTTTTCAAGTCGCGGGTTCATAACATCCTCCTTTTTGCGTTGATATGGTTGTTGTTAAGGTAATCTGCCAAACTGGAGAAAATGGCTTCGCCAGTAGCTCGTGTCGATGGAAGCGTAGTGAATGGGGTCGCCGCAGTGGAGCATCCTGTTATTGCCCACATAGACGCCCACATGGGACGCACCTGCGGTGTCGTAGGTTTTTTCAAAGAATATCAGGTCGCCGGGACGGGCGCTTTCCGGGGAAACATAGGTGCACATACCCCGCAGCCCCTCCGCGCCCAGCCTGCCGAAGCTCCAATGCAGGCCGCAGCTGTTGTAGACATACGAAACGAAGCCGGAGCAGTCGAAGGAGGTGTCCGGCGAGCTGCCGCCCCAGACGTAGGGGTAGCCCAGATACTTTTCCGCTTCCTTGATGATGGCGGCGAACTGTTCATCCGCCAGCGCTTCCGGGGGTATCTCGTACTTCTCATACTTGGTATAGTAGTAGCGGTTCACATACGGGGAGCCGGGGAACAGGTCGGGGCGGTTGCCCAGCACGCTCATATACACGGCGTACATGGAGAGCTGATCGTGGGACATGATATGCACCGGCACATGGGAGAGGTTGAAATTTTCCAGCTCCACATGGCAGATATAGTAGGTGTAGGGAACCTCCGCCTCGTACTCGTAGCTTTGCAGATTGCCGTTTTCGTCGGTGTAATAGCCGATATGCGTTTCGGTGCGATATCTGGTTTCTGTGGTGACGGTTTCCGTTAAGATATACTGCTTTTCAAACAGCGTCTCCAGAATCCCGCCTATTTCGTCAATCGTCCATTCTCCGCCCTTGAGGGCGGTAATCATGGAAATGAGCACATAGGGGTCGTGCTCAATCTCGTCCAGGTCGAAGTGGTACTCGTCGTAATCGTGGGTGCTTTCGTAGCTGTTCAGGTATTCCCGCAGCTCGTCCTCCATGGCGCAGTAGGCGGCTTCCGCCGCCAGCATATCAGCATCCTCCAGCGGATAAGTGGAGGCCGCAATGCCGGACACCCCGCCCTGAAACAGCGTGGAGCAGGAGGAAATGCAGGTCATGAGCAGCAGTATCGCGGCGGCGATACCGCCCGCGATGAGGAAGCCCTTTTTGTGCCGGACAAAAAAGCTGCCGAGTTCCTTGCTTCCCTCGGCGGCGCGCTTTGCCGCCTTCGCGGTGGTATCGGACGCTTTGACGGTGTTCCTCGCGCCTTTCCCCGCTTTTGCGGCGGCGTATTCCTTTTTAATGGCCTGCTTCTGCCGCCAACGGGAATAGGGATTGGAAGCCCTGCCGTATTCCTGCTCGTACTGTTTGTTCAGCGCCTTGAGATTGGCTTTGTCTGCGGCGGCTTCCGCCTTGTCCGCCCTGCGGTAGGGCTTTTCCGCATGGGAGCGGTGCGCCGATTCCGCAATGCGCCAGGTGCGCTCCGCCGTCTCGGTCAGGGTGTTCGCCGCCTCCGTGCCGGAGTTGTCGCCGCCCTCCTCCCGGAGCTTGCGGTGGACTGCGCTGCGGACGGTATCCAGCGGCGCTTTCCTTGCGGCGTGCGCCAGCTTGGAGGGCGGACGCTTTTTGTCCGCCTCCTCAAAGAAAAGGCGCGTCGTGACCTTGCCGCTCTCACTGTCCACAACGCGCTTTTTGACCTTTACGGTTTTCCTGGGGATTTTCGCTTCGGCCTTTTCCAGCTTAACCGCCGCCCTGTCCGCCTTGCGGACGACGCGCTCCAGCTCCGGCAGGGCACGTTCTTCCTCGGTGAAAATCAGCCTTGGCGAGCGTTTTGCCATATTCATCACCTCCTGATGGGACTGCTGATGGATTAAAAGCGTTATTCAAACAGAATTTCATCCGTTCTCTCCAGAAAATGCCGCTTGCCCGCCGGGGTGATGAGGGTATAGTGTCCCAGCTTGCCGCGCTCGGTGTAGAAGTCCTTCACCAGAAACAGACCGGCGCTCTTTTTGACCGCACGGGGAAAGAGCTTGCGGTTCTTGTCCCGGAACAGATACTTCTTTTCCTCCAGATACCGGGTAAACTGCTTTTCGGGAACGCCCAGCTCCTTGGCGGTGGTGCGGATGTTGGTGCAGTCCGCAGGGTCAACAAAGGCGTCGTAATACTCCGCTTTGGGGAGGGCAAGCCGGAGACGGCGGTTCAGCTCCCGGTTTCGGGCGTTTTCGCTGCGCAGGCGGTTCAGGTACTCCGGCACGGCCTCGGGGTGCGCCTCCAGCGCATCCAACAGGCTGTCCGTCATATACGCGCCGTGCTTGCGGATGGAGGGAATGACCTCATGGGTGATCCAGCGCTTGAAGGCTCTCGCTTCCGGCTTTTTGGAACAAAGGATCAAATGATAGAGTCCGGCTTCACTTACAGCATTTATTTCAATCGTCTTATCGGCGTTCTGGGGGTGGGGTACTTCAAGTAACCCACCTTCATCCGAGTCCAATCTGGACATTGCGCGCGTAACCTGGTTCAATCCGAGAGCTTTGCACACATCAACCGCAACAAACCAAGGAGCTCCGTCTTTCAGCACGGAACGTACCCGACCAAAATCTGCGCTTTCAAAAATCATAAGGTGGTTATCCATAGTCTTTTCTCCTTCCTTACACTGTAATGGCATCCTTCGCTTCCTCCCCGGTTTGTTCGGAGAGGTCGGACAATTTTGTCGTGATGATTTTGTACAGCTCCGTATCCTTGGGGAAGCGGTCTACGAAGGGCAGGATCACGCTGCCGTAGAACAAAAGCCCCTCGCCCTCGGCGGATTGGGTCACATACGAGAGCTGATGGGGCGAGATGTTGAGCTGCTTCGCCAGAATCTGCCGGTCGCCGGAAGCCTGGTTGAGCATATACACATAGTCGGAGTTTTCAAAGATGTTCTCCACCTCACGGCTGGAGAGCAGGTCTTTGACGTTCTGCGTGATGCCCGTGGGAACGCCGCCCCACTTGCGGAAGCGCTTCCATATCTCCACCGTATACGCGGCGGTCTGCTCCTCCTTCAAAAGAAGGTGCATTTCGTCGATATAGTAGCGGGTGGACTTGCGCTGCTCACGATTGATCGTGACGCGGTTCCACACCGCGTCCTGCACCACCAGCATCCCGATCTTCTTTAACTGCTTGCCCAGCTCCTTGATATCGAAGCTGACCACACGGTTTTCGATATTCACGTTGCTGCGGTGGTTGAACACGTTGAGTGAGCCGGTGACGTAGATTTCCAGCGCCGTGGCGATATACTGCGCTTCCTTTTCATCCTGCCTGCGAAGCTCGTTGTACAAGTCCTCCAAAATAGGCATCTTCTCCGGGCGTGGGTCGCTCAGGTACTCCCGGTAAACAGAGCGCACACAGCGGTCGATGATGGTCTTTTCCACCGGCATGAGGCCGTCCTTGCCGCCCACGATCAGCTCGCACAGGGACAGGATGAAGTCGGATTTCAGGCTCAGCGGGTTTTCATCGTCGCTGTAATTCAGGTTCAAATCCATGGGGTTCAGGTAGTCGGTGGAGGTGGGCGAGATCTTCACCACCTGCCCGTGCAGGTGCTCCACCAGCGGGCCGTACTCCGCCTCCGGGTCGCAGATGATGATATCGTCGTTTGTGACGAGGAACACGTTGGCGATCTCCCGCTTGGCGGAGAAGGACTTGCCGCTTCCGGGCGTGCCTAAGATCAGGCCGTTTGGGTTTTTAAGCAGCTTTCTGTCTACCATGATGAGGTTGTTGGAAAGGGCGTTCAGCCCGCAGTACAGGGCTTCCTTGCCGTCCTGAAACAGCTCCTGGGTGGTAAACGGCACGAAAATCGCCACGCTGGAGGTGGTCAGCCCCCGCTGGATTTCGATCTGGTTATACCCCAGCGGAAGCGCGGACATGAAGCCCTCCTCCTGCTGAAAGTCCAGCCGCGTGAGCTGGCAGTTGTACTTCTGGGCGATGGAGCCCGCCTGAAAGACGTTGTTGCCGAGACGCTGCCTGTTGTCCGCCACGTTCACCACAAGGAAGGTCAAAAGGAACATACGCTCGTTGCGGCTTTGCAGCTCCTGCAAGAGCTTTTTCGCCTCCGTGCCGTAGGTGGCAAGGTCGGAGGGGATAATATCCATATCGTAGCCGGAACGCACCGCTTTTTTCTGCTCCTCAATGGTCATTTTCTGCAAGTCGGTGATCTTGCGCTTAATGGTCTTAATGGCCTTCACCTGATCCACGGACTGGACGTGCATACTGACGATAAGGGAGCTTTCCATATCGAGAAAATCCGCCAGCATCCGGTCGTTGAGCTCCGGCGCTAAAATCTGCAAGAAGGATACGCAGCCGGTCTTGCTGCCCACGCCGAAGCTGTTGCCGGTCTTGAACTCGAAGGCGCTGGGCGCGATGAAGTCCTTCACCGACAGCCCGGAGGGAGCCAGCCAGTCCCACGAGAAGCGGAAGGGCTGCGGCTCGTCCATGTGGAGCATCCCGTGCAGCAGGCGCAGGCGCTCCATCCCGTTCAGGGCTTCCGCCGTCACGCCCAGACGGCGGAAGTTGTTGAGGATATCCGTCTCAATGCGCTCCAATCGGGGCTTTGCGGCTTTCAGACTGTCCGCCTCCACACCGAAGGTCAGGTACTTGGTCTTAATAAGCCCGTTGTTGCCGCGGGCAAGCTGGCTTTGCAGCATCCCGGTGTACTCGGTGCGGAGCTTGTCGAAGCAGTCGCCCTGCAAGGGGATGGCGATGCGCCGGGCGTAGGTATCCCGCGTGGCGGAGAGGTTGATGAAGGAGAGCTGGAAGCGGATGGAGGAATCAAAATAGTTGAGGAAGTCGCACCAGCCGTCGAAAATGGCGGTCTTGTCCTCGTTCTGGTTGAGCTGGTAGTTGATATCCTGAAACTGCACGGTTTTCGTGTAGTAATTGTCCGTCACGCGGCACACGCCGTCGGGGTACATCCGCTGAAAGGGGATGCTGTCCTGGGCGGACTTCTTTCGTTTATCCTGACGCTTTGCTCTTGCAATCGCCGCGTCGATCTGCTTTCGCTCGGCTCGTGTGAGCTTTCTTGCGGGGGTTTTGTTTGTGGACAATCGCGTAGACCTCCTTATCCAAAATATCCTGCCGGTTCAGCAGGTCGTAGAAATTGTTCGTCCTGTACGGGCGCTGTTTGGGGCGCAGGAAGCACACCTGCACGATGTTGCGGATGAGCTTCTCCGGCGGCTGACCGTTCTTTTCGTACATGGCCAGCAGGAAGAAGGGCAGCATGACCAGCATCATGCAAAGAGCCGCCGCGCTGCTGCCGATATGCCCCTTGAGCAGAAAGAAAAGCGGTACGCCGATGAGTGCGCCGCCGCCGAAGCACAGAATCTGCCGTTTTGTTAAATTGAACATGACCTTGGTTTTCACCGCGTTCAAGTCCTTGGGTACGGGAACGTATGCCAAATTTCATCACCTCCGTCAGTGAGCGTGGAACAGGCTCCTGGCAAGGGAGCTCGTCTTAAACAGCGTGAAGCACAGCAGCACCGTATACCCCATGCACGTCCATATGGCTGCCGAGACGCTGCTCTCCACCACGATGTTCTGGATCAGCACCGCGTAAATCGCCACGCAGACGATGATGAGGAAGCCCTGAAACCCCAGCGCCAGCAGGCTTCTGAGGTAATTCTGGCCCATCTGCCCCCATTCCCGGTTGGCCATGGTCGCCATGGGGATGGGCGCGATGGAGGTCACGCAGTAGATCTCGATCATTCTGCCGTAGCAGATGATGAAAATGCAGATGGTCAGCGCCCACATGGAAAGATGCACGACCACGGACTCCAGCCACAGCCCCAGCAGCGACCAGACCTCCATTTCCGCAAGCGCTGCTTCAAATCCCGCGATATGCTCGTTGAACGTCAGGGACGTGTCCGATATGATGATGCCCGACGCGCTGTTTACAACGCTCTGAGCCGCTTCGAACACGCCCATGACGATGTTCCATGTGTTGGTGACGATGAGCACGGCGCAGGCGGTCTTAAATATCCATTTGAAGAACATCCAGGTGTCCACGTCGTGCATGTTGTTCTTTTCCGTAATGAGCTGAATCAGCTCCAGCGTCATGACAAAGGCCAGGACAACGCCCGCGATGGGCAAAATCACATTGTCCGACAGCGTTCGGATCATGCCGTAGACGCCGCTGTTCCAGCCCTGGGGCGTAGCGCCCACCTGTCCGGCGATGCCAGCCACGCGGCTGTTCACGTTGTCAAACAGTCCGTTCACGTTGTCCATGATGCCGCTGACCAGCAGCTCCTTCAGCCATTCGGTGAATTTCTGCCATATCAAATCCAATGGGCTTTACCCTCCTTTCCCGCAGCGCCCGCCCCGAGGGGCGGACGCCGCGAAGGATTCGTGCGGGCGATTAACCGAACAGGCCGGAGAGCAGGGGAACGAGAATGACGCCGATGAGCGCCACGCCGCCGCCCGCCATGAGCTGTTTCATACCCAAATAGGTGTAGGAAACCGGCTCGATGGCGGGCGGCGGCGTGTCAAGAAATATCTATGGAGTTTTTTTAGAACCGCCCCGGCGGGGCAGGTCAGGCTGTGACCTGCTCCACTTCCGGGAGGGGTTTGAGATTAAAATGAATTTCGATAGAAATGTGTCTTGTTTTATCGCTGTCTATGCTCTCATGGACAACGATTTCTTTAATCAGGCGATTAAGGGTAGCTGCGTCCAGTTCCGTGATGTCGGCGTATTCCTGAATGGCTTCTACCCACTGGCGGGCGTCATACGCAAGCCGGATTTCATCGGCCAGCTTCTTCCGGCCTTCCTCAACCCTCGCCTTCAACTCGGCCTGTTCCTTCTGCGTCTTTTCCATCAGCAGATTGAAGTTTGCTTCGCTGATACGTCCGGCAACCATATCCTCATACAGCCGCAGAACCATCTTTTCCAGAACGTCAATCCGTTCCTCGTCTTTGGCAAGGGAGCGTTCCAACGCTTCCCGCTGGCCTTTCTGCTCGGCTTCGCAGGTGTCGGACAGCTTCCCGGCAACGGCTTCCCCGTCCATCAGGGCGGCTCTGGCACACTCCCGGATTTTGTTCAGTACAAGCCGGTACAGGGTGTCGTACTCAACCCGGTGCTGGGAACAGTGCTGTTTCCCGTAGGCATTGTAGGTCTTACAGGAATAAATCTGCTTCGGGTGCTTCTCGTTGGTGTAGCGGATAGTCAGCGACTTCCCGCACTCGCCGCATTTGATAAGCCCCGCAAACAGGCTGATTTCCCCGGTCTGGCGGGGGCGCTGCCGGGATTTCAGCTTGCGCTGCACGATGTCAAAGGTCTTGCGGTCAACAAGCGGCTCATGCTGGTTCTCCACGACAATCCATTCCTCCGGCTTCTTCTCCCCGATGGTGCCGATTTTGAAGCGGTATTCCTTCTTCTGGGAAGCGATAGCGCCGGTATAGACGGGATTCATCAGGATGTCCTTAATCACGGTAAAGTCCCAGATATACCGCCCATTTACCGGGTCTTTCTTTTCCCACTTGGTTGACACGTTCCGCAGCCCCCGTACCCGGTTCCAGTAGGTCGGGCAGGGGATTTTTTCTTCTTCCAGCCTGCGCCGGATGTAGTTGGGGCCGTGTCCTTCCAGCGCCCACGCAAACAGACGCCGGACAATGGGAGCCGTTTCCTCATCAATCAGCAGATGGTTTTTGTCCTCCGGGTCTTTCTGGTAGCCGAAGGGGGCAAGGCAGCCGGTAAACTGGCCTTTCTGCGCTTTCAGCAGATAAGAGGAATGAACCTTCTTGGAAATGTCCTTGCTGTACATCTCGTTGAGGATGTTCTTGAACGGCGCAATGTCGTTGTTGTCCCGCATGGTGTCGATACCGTCATTCATGGCGATATAGCGCACGCCGTGGCGGGGGAAGAAATCTTCAATCAGGAAGCCGGTCTGCAAATAATTCCTGCCTAACCTCGATAAATCTTTCGTTATCACAAGGTTGGCCTGCCTGCGCTCGATGGCTTTCAACATCCGTTTCAGGTCGGGGCGCTCCATGTTCAGCCCCGTGTAGCCATCGTCCTGATAGACTGCAACAACCTCCCATCCCTGCTTTTCGCAGTAAGTTTCCAGCATATCCCGCTGGTTTGCAATGCTGGCGCTCTCCCCGTCAAGGTCATCGTCCTTGGAAAGCCTGCAATAAATAGCCGCCCGGAAGCTGCCCGCCAGTATTGCGTCCATGCCTGTATATTCCATTCCGTTCATCATAACCGTTTACCCGCACAATCCAGACGGAACACGGTCATGCTGAACCTTGTCTTTATTATACTCTAAATCTTGCTTTTTCGCAAGATATTCTTTATCATTTCTCTGGCTGTATTTCTGTGCAATCAGGCTCACGAAAACGTCCGTAGCGTCCAGTTCGCCGTCAAATACCGTTGTGACATGGATTTCAGTTTTGTTTTTTGCCATAGGCAGTTACCTCCATAAATGAAATAAGCCAGACAGGAGAGGGTCGGCAACGAAGTCCGGCAACGGGCTTCAAAAAACCTCGAAAACAATCTCTGTCTGGCGGGTTATTGTTTATTTACTTTTTCTTTTATTTTTCTGTTGCTTTGGTTGTCAGAGGGGAGAAAAGCCCGCAGTTACGGGCTTTTTCCCGGCAACCGGCTCGGCAACGGGATAGCAACGGGGTCGGCAACCGGCTGTGATTTTCCCGGATATTTCAGAAGGGAAGTTCCATCTGCTCCGTGACTTCCACAAATCCGTCCGGCGTTTTTTCACGTCCGTTGTCAGCGCCCGTTGCCGGGGCTTCCTGTTCCCAGCCCTTCTGCCTGCCGTATCCTTCAAATATCCGGGGATTGGAGAAATACTTCCATCCCGTGATACAGTGGTTCATGATGTCATTGACCTCCCGGATTTCCCATTGCTTCGGCTCGTCAAAGGGGTGGTTCAGGGCTT
>ERZ857840.2764-NODE-2764-length-16027-cov-3.409341_pt1 | contig 16027 bp, 11 predicted proteins | sample MGYA00519760_ERZ857840 | MGnify/ENA primary metagenome ERZ857840 (study PRJEB31778, sample SAMEA3449371) | human gut metagenome | biome: human gut; feature: human-associated habitat; material: faeces | place: United Kingdom | collected 2010/2012 ... | reverse complement strand
GGCTTTCAAACTGATTTTCAGCAAGAAAGCCTTATTTTTTTTAATAAAAAAGAACTGTCTAAAACTTGTTAGACAGTCCCTCCATATGCTGATAATATAGTTCCTTCACTGATATTACTGACCAGACATCATAAAGCGTGCGTCCCACCGGTTTATTCCCGAAAGGCGCCACCACCATGCTTTATTTGTCAGTAATAAATTCATATTTTGTTCTTTTCAACGGAGCAAAGATGAAAAACTTTTTTCTAAAATCAAACAATCGGAAAGATTTTTCTTCAAAAATAAATCAACGGCCCCAATCGGTCCGGGCCTCGAGCAGCATATCCAAAACAACGATAGCCGCCATAGCTTCGACTACAGGCACAGCGCGGGGAATAACACAAGGATCATGGCGTCCGTGTGCTTCCAGAGTAACTTCTTTCCCATCACGTGTCACCGTTTCCTGACGTTTCATAATAGTGGCGACCGGCTTGAAAGCTACCCGGAAATAGATATCTTCTCCGTTCGTCACGCCCCCCTGTATACCTCCCGAGCGATTCGTCGCCGTGTGTACTTCACTTCCTTTCATGACAAAAGAATCGTTATGCCCGCTTCCCTGCATAGAGGCTGCTGCAAATCCGCTTCCGTATTCAAAACCTTTGGTTGCGTTGATACTCATCATTGCATGCGCCAGTCTTGCCTGAAAACGGTCGAACACCGGTTCGCCTAACCCGGCAGGTACCCCCTGAATCACACAACTGACTATTCCACCGACACTATCCCCTTCATCCCGCAGCTGCCGGATCAATGCAAGCATTTCTTCAGCAATCCCGGCGTCAGGACAACGTACGATGTTATCTTCTGCCCGCTCCAAGGGCAACTCCTGATAAGGCCGGGTAACAGCAATCGGTCCGACTTGTGAAGTATATGCCCGAATGCTTATCCCGTAACCGGCCAACACCTGTTTGGCAACAGCCCCGGCAACGACTCGGGCAATGTGTTCCCGGGCCGACGAACGTCCGCCTCCCCGATAATCCCGGATACCGTATTTCTTTTCCCAGGTATAATCGGCATGAGAAGGACGGTATAAATCTTTCAGATGATTATAATCCTTACTATTCTGATTCTGATTTCTCACCAGAAATCCGATCGGCATGCCGGTAGATTTTCCTTCAAATATTCCGGAAAGAATCTCTACGGTGTCTTCTTCCTTCCGGGGGGTAGAAACCTCCGACTGACCGGGCCGCCGCCGGTTCAACTCACCTTGAATAAAATCAGCAGACAAGGCGATTCCTGCCGGACAACCGTCGATAACCCCTCCAACAGCACTACCGTGTGACTCTCCGAATGACATCAGCCGAAAAAATTTTCCTATAGAATTACCGGACATAAAAAGTAGAAAGTATTCCTTATATATTTAGTGACATCCTCCGCATCCGCAGCCCTCGTCGTGGGATCCGCAACCTCCTTCAGAACCACAGCCACTACACCCCCCGCATTTATGCGAATGTAAAGCTTCCAGTTCTTCATCCGTTGCATCACGGACACCTAATATCTCACCCTTGAAAAACAAATCTTTACCGGCCAGGGGATGATTAAAATCGATACGTACTTCCTCGTCACCGATAGACAGGATCTTGCCCTGCAAACGTCTTCCGACACTATCCATCATCGGTAAAACATGGCCGACCACCATCTCTTCAGCTTCTACATCTTTAAATATTTCCTGGGGTAAATCCACAATCATATCTTCGTTCACCAGTCCATAAGCATGGGCTGCCGGAATGCTGAAATCGAATTTATCCCCTTCATTTTTATCCAGAAGGTTCATTTCAAAATATTCTAAAGTCTGCCCTTGTCCACAGATAAAATCCAAGGGCCGGTCTGCACCTGCTGCTTCGAGTAACTCTCCGTTTTGTTCCGTTCTTAATTCGTAACTTACGGATACCATCTTATTTTTCGTAATCATTCTTTTTATTGATTTGGTTTTGCACAAAAGTACGATAAAATAATTGAAAAATTTCTCCCCTATTTCCAAAAAAATGGTACTTTCGCACTAATTTACATTTTTTGAAGATGCGCCATTACGATTATATTATAGCAGGGAGTGGATTGGCAGGGCTTTACACGGCCTATCACGCTGCCGCTTATGGAAAAGTTGCTTTGCTGACCAAATCCGGTATTACAGAGAGCAACTCTTATTTTGCACAGGGTGGAATCGCCGCCGTTACAGACGAAGACGATGCTCCTGCACTTCACTTCGAGGACACAATTATTGCCGGACGCGGGCTTTGCGATTACCCAGCTGTCGATATTTTAGTGAACGAAGGTCCGCAACGGATACATGAACTCATAGAGGCAGGTATGCATTTCGATATGGAAGACGGCAGCCTCGCCTTGGGGTTGGAAGGCGGACATCACCGGAAAAGAATTCTTCATGCCGGCGGTGACGCGACAGGACGTATGGTGACCAGTTTTATGATCAGCAAAGTCATCAATAATCCGAAGATAGATATTTTCGAAAATCATTCCGTGATCGGTATCCTTCAGGAAAATCAGGAATGTTACGGCGTACGGGCCTGGAATTTAGTGACAGAAAGCGAAGAACTGTTTTATGCCGACAATACCTTCCTTACTTTAGGAGGCACTTCGGCTATTTACAAACGGACCACCAATCCGCATACCACGATCGGAGACGGACTTGCTCTGGCTTTTAATGCAGGTTGTGAAATCGCCGATATGGAATTCATTCAATTTCATCCTTCGGCCATCTATACCGAATCGGAAGAGGCATTTCTAATCAGTGAGGCAGTCCGGGGTGAAGGGGCTTATCTGATCGATCAAAACGGAGAACGCTTTATGCCGGCGATTCACGAATTGGCCGAACTGGCCCCCCGGGATATCGTCGCTCAATCTATTTACCGCCAGATGCTGAAATACGATCAGGAGTACGTCTGGTTGTCCCTCAAACACCTCGATCCTCAGGTGGTGAAACACCGCTTTCCGAATATTTATGAAAAATGCCAGGAATTGGGTATCGATATGTGCGACCGGATCCCCGTAGCACCGGCAGCTCATTATATGGTAGGGGGAGTGAGGACGGACACCCATGGACAGACCAACATCAAACGTCTGTTTATCTGCGGCGAACTGGCCTCTTCGGGAATCATGGGAGCCAATCGGCTCGCCTCCAACTCGTTGATCGAATGTCTGGTATTCGGGAAACGGGCCATCGAGGCTTCACGGAATAATCTGAAAACCTCTCCTACCCAGGTATTCAAACCGATCTATCATTGCAATGACAATTATGCTGCGCTTTATGTCCATTTGAAAAAAGAGATTTCGCGGATAATGACCGATTATGCCGGCATCATCCGGAATGCAGAAAAACTGAAACAGGGATTGAACGAATTGGAAAGTCTGGAAGACAATCTGCCCCGGGAAATAAACGAATATTACACCCTGATTTGCCGTAACCTGATTACAGTTGCCAGGTTGATTATCCGTTCTGCCCTTTACCGTCATGAAAGCCGTGGAGGACATTTCCGGGAAGATTATCCCTGTAGCGATGCTTCCTATCTTTTTCATATCGTACAACAGAAAGAAAAAGACCTCCGTACCCTACCTGTCAATACTAAAAAGTCTTTAAACTGAAAATCACTATAAAATGACACAATACGACCAATTAATCGACCGCCTGATCGACCTCGCCATAGAGGAAGACATCGCTACCGGAGATGTAACGACCAACTCCATCATCCCGGCTCATTCCCGGGCCGTTGCAGAAATGAAAATGAAAGCCGACGGTGTAATTTCCGGACTGGCGATAGCCAAACGGGTGTATGAAAAATTCGAGAAAGACATCCTTTGGGACGCCAAAGTAAAAGACGGGGATCGGGTAAAAAAAGGCGATATTATCCTGCGTATCGAAGCCAGCTACCGTTGCCTCTTATTAGGAGAAAGGCTTTCGCTGAACATCTTGCAACGCATGTCGGGCATCGCTACGGAAACGGCCAGATACGTCGAAGAATTAGCCGGTACTCACACCCAATTACTGGACACCCGGAAAACAGCTCCGGGCTTACGGGTATTGGACAAAATGGCCGTTAAAGACGGAGGAGCGACCAACCACCGGATGGGATTATACGATATGGCCATGATCAAAGACAACCACATTAAGGTGGCCGGAGGAATTACCAATGCGGTCAATGCGGTCAGAGCCCATATTCCGGCCGGTATCAAAATCGAAGTAGAAACGACCAATCTGGCCGAAGTGCGCGAAGCCCTCGCTATGCATGCCGATATTATCATGCTGGACAATATGAGTAACGCCGAGATGGCCGAAGCGGTGAAAATCATTCACGGACAGGCCAAAACCGAAGCTTCCGGAAATATGAGTATTCCCCGTTTAAAAGAAGTGGCAGCCACCGGAGTCGACTTTATCAGCGTCGGTGCCTTAACTCACTCCGTAACGGCTTTGGACATCAGTATGAATATTCAAAAAAACTAATTTCATGAAATCAGCACTCAAATTATTTATCATCGGATGTCTTGTATTGATTTTCTGTCGATGTAGTATGAACAAAGACAGCTATTTAAAAGACTTCGAAAAGTTTATCACCCAAACAGAAAAAAACTGTACCACCCTATCCGATCCTGAATGGGAAAAAATACAGGCCCGGTTCAACGATTATACAGAAAAATATTACGAACAGTTTAAAGAGGAATTGAGTGTAAACGAAAAAATATCCATCAGTATTTTAAAATCTAAATTTTCCACGCTCATTCTAAAACGGGAGAGTAAAAAAATTCAGGAAGAAATGAAGATTAAATAATTTCACCTTTTTATCTTTCTTTGTTATCTTTGAAGCGGAAAATTAATATGTTATGACGAATACAGAGATTATTGACAGAATCCGGCAACTAAAAAAAGAAAAAAATGCCGTTATTCTGGCACATTACTATACTCGTCCGGAGGTTCAGGATATAGCAGACTATCTGGGGGATTCACTGGGATTATCCCAGGAAGCCGGGAAAACGGATGCCCGGATTATCGTTTTTTGCGGTGTGCATTTTATGGCGGAGACCGCAGCGATCATTTCTCCGGACAAAAAGATCCTGATTCCGGCTTTAGGAGCCGGATGTTCACTGGCTGAAAGCATTACCGGTTATGAATTGCGGGAATGGAAAAAAGCCAATCCTGACGGGATTATTGTAAGTTACGTCAACACGACAGCCGAAGTGAAGGCCTGGACGGATATTTGCTGCACTTCGGCCAATGCCCTGAAAGTCGTACAAAGCATTCCTCCAGATCGTAAGATCTTGTTTGTACCGGACAAAAACCTGGGAGCCTGGATCAGGAAAGTTACCGGACGGGAAATGGAACTCTGGCATGGAGATTGTTGTGTACACGAACGCATCACCACCGACATGATCCTGGAAAAAAGCCGGGACTATCCTCAGGCAGATATCCTCATTCACCCCGAGAGCCACTGTTCACACGACGAGGCCATTTTAAATCTTCCTCAAGCTTATATGTACTCGACGGCAGGAATGATCAGGCATGCAAGCCGGTCGGACAAAAAGCAATTTATCATTGCCACAGAAATAGAAACCATCCATAAACTGAAAAACGATAATCCGGACAAAGAATTTATTCCGGTTCATCCTAAAACCATTTGTGGACAAATGAAAAAAGTAACGCTGGAATCGGTACAGGAAGCTTTGGAGAAAGAGCAATACGTAGTCGAAGTGGCTGAAGATATCCGTCAGAGAGCCTGGGCCCCTATCGAGAGAATGTTACAAATCAAATAAAACAGCTGTATTCCCAAAACAGGAATATAAACTATCAGAAAATCAAAAACTATGAATATATCTTTAAATTGGCTGAAAGAATACCTGAAAATAGATTTGAGTGTCGAAAAAGTCTGCGAAATATTGACCAGTATCGGGCTCGAAGTGGGCGGATATGAAAAATTCGAATCTATCCGGGGTGGTTTGAGAGGTCTGGTGATCGGCGAAGTAAAAACTTGTGAAGCCCATCCGGATTCCGATCATTTACACCTGACAACGGTAGATTTAGGAGACGGACGCCTTACCCCCATTGTTTGCGGAGCTCCTAATGTAGCTGCCGGACAAAAAGTGGTAGTGGCCACCATCGGGACGGTACTTTACGATGGAGACAAAGAATTTACCATCAAAAAATCAAAAATCAGAGGACAGGAATCCGAAGGAATGATTTGTGCCGAAGATGAAATCGGTATCGGTCACGATCATGCGGGGATTATCGTACTTCCGTCGGATGCCCGGGTAGGTATGCCAGCTGCCGAATATTATCACATTACAACCGATTACACCATCGAGATCGATATTACTCCCAACCGGGTAGACGGCGCTTCTCACCTTGGAGTAGCCCGTGATTTAGCTGCCTATTTACAGCAAACCCAGGAGATTCATTATACCCTTCCTTCCGTAGCTCACTTTGCAGCCGACAGCAATACTGCCGGAATCTCGATCGAAGTGCAGCGTCCGGAAGCTTGTCCCCGATATGCCGGAGTATGTATCGAAGGAGTTAAAGTTCAGGAATCTCCCGAGTGGTTGCAAACGCGTTTGAAAGCCATCGGTTTACACCCGATCAACAATGTGGTAGATATTACGAATTTCATTCTTTTCGAGCTGGGACAACCCCTGCACTCTTTCGATAAAGATAAAATCAAAGGAAATAAAGTGATCGTCCGTAGTTTTCCGACAGGTACCAGATTCACAACACTCGACGGTGTCGAACGTGAACTGAACGAGAACGACCTGATGGTATGCAATACCGAAGAACCGATGTGTATTGCCGGAGTATTCGGTGGATTGGAAAGCGGTATCACCGAAGCTACGACCAATGTATTCCTCGAAAGTGCCTGTTTCGATCCGGTATTCGTACGGAAGACAGCACGTCGTCATGGGCTGAATACCGACGCTTCTTTCCGTTTTGAAAGAGGCACCGATCCGAACATCGTTATTTATGCCCTCAAACGGGCTGCCTTATTGATCAAAGAACTGGGTGGCGGAAAGATTACGTCCGAAATCATCGACATCTACCCGAATCCGGTAGCCGATTTCGAAGTCGAAGTAAAGTATGCCCACATCGATCGTCTAATCGGCAAAAAAATCGGACAAGATACGATCAAAAAAATCCTGAATGCTCTGGAAATAAAGATTGTAAAAGAAGATACCGAAGGGCTTTCGTTGCAGATCCCCCCTTATCGGGTGGATGTTCGCCGCGAAGCAGACGTGATCGAGGATATTTTAAGAATATACGGCTTCAACAATATCGAAGTTCCGGCTAAAGTAAACTCTACTCTGAGTTACAGCGAAAAACCGGATGATTTCCAATTGAAAAATAAAATTGCAGATTTATTGGCCGCTAACGGTTTTAATGAAATCATGAACAACTCATTGACCAAAGCTTCTTATTACGAGCATCTGGAGACTTATCGTCCCGAAGAAACGGTTATGTTGTTCAATCCGCTCAGCTCAGACCTGAGCGCTATGCGGCAAAGCCTGCTATTCGGAGGGCTGGAGACGATCGCCTATAATATTAACCGCAAAAACAGCAATTTACGTCTCTTCGAATTCGGAAAAGCTTATACCTTCCACAAAAAAGAAGGCGAAAATCACCTGAAACAATACAAAGAAGAAGATAAACTGGCCCTTTTCATTACGGGTGATAAAATCCAGGCTTCCTGGAACAGTAAAGAACAAAAGACCGATTTCTTCAATCTCAAGAGTTATGCCGAGATGATCCTGATCCGTTTGGGATTCAAAACCGAAATGCTGACTTTAGAAGAATGTAGTGCCGATATTTACCGCGAAGGGATAAGCTATACACAAAACGGTAAGCACATCGTCACAATCGGCATGCTGAGTCATAAAGTTTTGAAATCGAACGATATCGAACAGGAGGTTTATTATGCCGAGTTTTCCTGGGAAAATATACTGAAAGCGATTAAAAACCATACGATCACCTTTACTCCTATGCCTAAGTTCCCGGCGGTTAAACGCGACCTGGCCTTACTACTCGACAAAAAAATCAGTTTTAAAGAGGTGCGTGACATTGCTTTCCGGACAGAAAAAAGCCTGTTGAAATCAGTGACCTTATTCGACGTTTACGAAGGTGAAAAGCTGGGAGCCGGTAAAAAATCTTATGCGATCAGCTTCACGTTGCAGGACGATGAAAAAACACTTACCGACAAACAGATCGATAAGATCATGAATAAACTGATGGGAACCTACAAACATCAGTTAGGCGCTGAGATCAGATAAACGACCGGTCTGCCCTGATTTTACCGGATGAAAAGAACGATTACTTTTCATCCGGTAATTTTTTATACCCCTATCGCAAACAGAAGCAGGCATTAACTCAAATTTCAATCGTACTTTCGGAACTATTTTTTCAAAAACCAAAAAAAGATTACTATTTTTGGAAAAATGTGTTAACCAAATTTTCAGTTTATGAACAAAATATTTTTAAGTGTACTCCTGCTCCTGCCGGCTTTGTTTCCGGTTCATGGACAAAGTTGGCGGGCTTTGCAACAACAAGCCCAAAAGCGAGGGGAGCTGGCTTCTGCCAGACAAATCATCCTATTGGACAGTACCGCCGTTTCTGTAGCTCCCAGCGGGACAGGCACCTTTACGATCAACAAGGTTATTCTGGTGCAGAACCGGTCGGGAGCTTTGGCTAACCGGGTACTGAAATACGATTACGATCCCCTGACTGCTTTTGCCGAATTTCATCGGGTGAATATTTACAAAGCAAACGGAGAAGTTCGTCCGGTAGATGTCGGTAAAACACTGGATTATACGGCTCCGGCACGGATGATCTATTGGGGAGCCCGGCAAATCATGCTGGAACTGGGCCGGCTTGACCCAGGAGATATCATCGAATACGAAATACATAAAAAAGGGTTCACCTATGCCCTGCTGACCGATCAACCGGACGAAGAACGGTTCGTTCCTCCTATGCGGGGGCAGTTTTATGATATTGTTCCTTTCTGGTGTGACGACCCGACCATGCGCAAGGTATATTCCGTTACTCTCCCCCGGGAGAAAGAGATGCAATTCCAATTCTACCAAGGCGAATGTGCTTCTTCTATGCGTTATGAAAACGATCGTAAAGTCTATACTTTTGCCAAAAATAATATGATGCCCGTACGTCGTGAACCCAATATGGTCGATCTGTACGATGCCGCTCCCAAATTAATGATGTCCTCCACGCCACATTGGAAAGATAAATCCCTTTGGTTTCATAAAACCAACGAAGATTACGGCAGCTTCGCCCCTCTCCCCGAAGCCCGGCAAAAAGTGAATGAGCTCATCCGGGGCAAGAAAACCGAAATGGAAAAAATCGCCGTATTAACCCACTGGGTTGCCGATAATATCCGCTATGCCGGAATCACGATGGGAAAAGGAGAAGGGTTTACCCTGCACAATACGAAAATGAATTATACAGACCGTTGCGGTGTATGTAAAGACATTGCCGGCAGTCTGATTTCATTTCTGCGAATGGCAGGTTTCGAAGCCTATCCCGCTATGACAATGGCAGGCAGCCGTGTGGAAAGTAATCCGGCCGACCACTTCAACCATTGTGTAGCCGTCGTTAAATTATCCAGCGGTACATATATGCCGCTCGACCCGACCTGGGTTCCTTTCTGCCGCGAACTATGGAGCAGCGCCGAACAACAACAGAACTACCTGCCGGGAGTTCCCGAAGGTTCCGACCTTTGCCTGACTCCCGTTTCCGCTCCGGAAAACCATTATATACGTATCAAAGCAAACAATAAACTGGATGCCAAAGGCACACTGACCGGACAATTCACCATCACGGCCGAAGGACAATCGGACAGCAATATCCGCGGCATGTTTACCCGTGGCTGGCAGTCACAATGGAAGAACATGCTTGAAAGCCAGTTGCTAAACGTATCCCCGAAAGCCCGTCTGCTTAGCGTGGATTATGGAAAAGATCCGAAAGACTATCAAGCGGCTCCCATCAAAATCACTTTCCGCTATGAAATACCGGAATATGCTATCCCGGGTAAAGAGGAACTGGTCTTCAAACCGATGGTAATGAACAACCTGTACAATCAGGTAAAGAGTTATCTGCGCATCAATACCGACCTGCCCGAACGCCAGTATGGTTTCAAGGATGGCTGTTCACGTCTGGTGGAACTGGACGAAACCATCCAGCTACCGAAAGGATACACTTTGTTAAATGAGGCAAAGAACGAAAGCAAGCAAAGCGATGCCGCCGACTTCGAAGGCTCATTGAGCCAGGACGGCGATAAAATAACGCTTCACCAGAAGCTGGCTCTAAAGAAACGTGTATATGAAGCAGCCGACTGGGACGGTTTCCGTTCTGCCGTTAATGCACACAAAAGTTTCGGTGATTATTTAATTATTAAAAAATAAAAGACAATGACTAATATACTACATAAACTGGCACTGCTTCTCTGCCTGCTGGCTATTACAGCATCCGCATTTGCCGGCTCGGAAGCTGAATATAAGAAGCTGTCGAAAGCATATACATTGAATGCAGACGGAAGCCAGGAGTTCCGCTACAACATGGAACTTACGCTTTTCACACATACGGCCATGAACGGTACTTACGGGGAAAGTTTCATCGTTTACAATCCGCAATACCAGGAACTAAAAATTAATTCCTCTTATACCAAACAGAAAGACGGCAACATTGTCAAAACGCCCGACAATGCCTTTGTGGAAGTACTTCCCCGGACAGCAGCCGATGCTCCGGCTTACAACCATCTGAAAGAAATGGTCGTTGTCCATACCGGTCTGGAACTGGGAGCAACCATCTATCTGGATTATACGCTGACTTCCAAACCGGGGTATCTGCCGGAGCTGGATATTTATAACGAGCTATTACAAACCTCTCCGGTAAAAGAATATACCATCAGTCTGTCTGCACCGGAAAGCAAACCGTTATCCTACACTTTGCAGTATAACAATGCCAAGCCGGCCGTCACAACAGCCAACGGCATGAAAACCGTTACCTGGAAATTACAGAACCTGCCGGCTTCTTCCCGCGACCCGTTCGTTTCGGCTGCCAATGGCAACGTTCCTTTCCTGACTGCAACCACTTATGCTTCGAACGGAGACGCATTGAAAGCATTGTATGCACAGTTCACTCCCGCCAGCGACGTCCAGTTGACTGCCATTGCCGAAAACTTGACAGAAGGTAAAAAGAACGATACGGAAAAACTACAGGCCATCCTGAAACACGTAACGGAAAACCTGGGTTACAGTCGCCTTTCGTTGCCGGATGCAGGATATAAAATCCGTTCGGCAAGCGATGTAATCTATTCCGCCTACGGAACCGAAGCTGAAAAGACAAACCTGCTAAACGGCCTGTTAAATACAGCAGGCATCAAAGCCGAAACAGCAGCATCCTACAGTGTGAATGCCGAACCGGCCAGTTGCGGGTTGAGTGCCATAAAAGAACTGGTCGTTATTGCCAATGCAGACGGTAAACAGTATATCATGTCTCCATCATCCAATAAAATGGCAGCTGCGGGTTCGAATAACCTGACACCGGTCATCAGCCTGACCAAAGGTACGCCTGTAACAATCAGCACCCTGTCTACCGACCTCACTTATAAGGTTACCCTTTCCGTCTCTCCGGAAAAAGCAGATGCAAAAGTAGATGCAACTATCGGCAACGCTTACCTCCCCTATTACGGAGCTTATCTGTCTACCTATGCCGGTGCTGATAAGGAAGCAAAAGAATCGAAGACCGGCAACGGAACGACAATCTCCTACACAGCTTCCCAACCTTTAAAAGCGAACAACGGATATGTTATGGTTTCACTGCCCGATGCCCCGGTCAGCCTGGCACATAGTTACTACTGCAATATGAACAGTAGCCGTAAGGAAAACCTGCTGTTGCCCTGCAAAGCAAACGAACGGTATACCTATACTGTTCAAGTACCGGAAGGGATGAAACTAGCTACTCCGGAAGCAGTTAAAACAATTGAAAACGCTGCCGGTAAGGTAGTCATCTCCGTTAAGCAAAACGGAAACAACGCAGAGGTAGAACGCTCTTTGCTACTGAACAAACAGCTCTATACTCCCGCTGAATTCGGCAACTTGCGCACCCTGTTGACCGAATGGGGAAATCAGTCCGGCAAAACATTGTTATTGTCAATTAACTAAGCGAATACAATCAGTAATTTAAACAAGGATGGAATGAGATAATTCTACTGTTCCATCCTTGTTTTTTTGTTGAATATTAATAACTTTACAGTCAAATATTAATATCTTAAACCGTTGATCTATGCAAATACTATCAAATCTACTCCTGACACTATTATTATGTTGTATTCCGGGATTTACTTACGCGCAAAGCTTATCTCTCGAGTTATATCCCCAACCACAACAAATTGTTATATCCAACCAGCAATATGTGCCGTCTCATGGATATACATTACAGGGTATCAGCAATCCGGACGCTGACGCAGTGAAAATACTGAAAGAAGCATTGCCCTTCGTCCAATCAGGCAAGTCATTACCGCTGGAAGTCAAAAAGCTGAAAGCCAGAACACCCGAAATGGAACGTTCAGGTGCTTATATCCTGGATATTTCAAAGAAGAAAATCACTATCGAAATTGTGGACGACCGTTCATTATTCTATGCCGCCCAAACACTCAAACAACTGGTCGGCTACAATGAAGCAGGCAAACGCACACTTCCGTTATGTACGATTACCGACTATCCTGACGTACTCCATCGGGGAACTGTCGAAGGCTTCTACGGTACTCCCTGGAGCCATGACGACCGTATCAGCCAACTTCGTTTCTACGGCCAGTTTAAGATGAATACTTACATCTATGGTCCGAAAGACGATCCTTTCCACAGTGCCAACTGGCGTGAACCCTATCCTGCCGACCAGGCAAAGCAGATTAAAGAACTGACAACCGAAGCTGCCCGCAACAAGGTAGACTTCGTCTGGGCAATCCATCCGGGACAGGATATCAAATGGAATGCAACCGACAGTAACAACGTGATCACCAAGTTCGAACAAATGTACGACCTCGGTGTACGTGCTTTCGCTGTCTTCTTTGACGACATTTCCGGTGAAGGAACAAACGCAGCCAAACAAGCTGGCCTGATGAACTTCATCCAGAAAGAATTTATTGAAAAGAAAAGCGACATACAGCCATTAATCATGTGTCCGACCGAATACAACCGTTCATGGGCACGGACCGATTATCTCGATATCCTGGGCGAACAACTTCACCCGGCTGTCCATATCATGTGGACCGGGAATCGTGTTGTAGACGATATTACCCTGGAAGGTCTTGAATGGGTCAACAAGCGTATCCGCCGTCCTGCCTATATCTGGTGGAACTTCCCGGTAAGCGATTACTGCCGTGACCACCTTTTGATGGGACCCGCTTATGGTCTGGACACTCAGGCTTCCAATGCGATGTCCGGTTTCGTTGCTAACCCGATGGAACGCGCTGAAGCCTCCAAAGTCGCCTTGTTCGGTGTTGCCATGTATAGCTGGAATATACACAGTTACGACCCGCAACTGGCTTGGGAAAAGGCTTGCGAATATTTAGTACCCAAAGCAGCCATCGCCTTCAAGACATTCTGTGAGAATAATAGCGATCCGGGACCTAACGGTCATTTATATCGCCGTGAGGAATCTACCCGCTACCAGGCACAGGCCGACAAATTCCTTACCGGTTACCGCAACGGACAGTTCGGCGAAAGAGATGCAAACCAACTGGGTGCCTTATTCGCACAGATACAGGCTGCTCCCGAGTTGATATACAATCAGGGAGACAATAAGGCACTGATTAAAGAAATCAATCCTTGGCTTATGCAGTTCGAGTTACTCGGAAGATGCGGTTCCAATGCTCTGCGTATGGCTCACGCCTGGTATGAAAAAGACCGCCAGAACACCTGGCAACGTTTCCTCGAAGTATCTGCCGTTATGGACAGTATGAAACTGGTTAACCGTACTTTTAACCAGAATCCGTATCAGAAAGGTGTAAAAGTAGGTTCAAGAGTCCTGATGCCGCTTATTGAAGGTTTATACAGACAGACCAGCCGCAACCTACTTTCGACAGCCGATACACCTTCCAACGAAATCAGAGTTAGCACAGCTTCTACCATTACTAATATAGATCAGTTGAAAAACCAACCCTGGTCGGAAGACGAGAATCTGATAGCCTATGTCCCCATGCTTGAAGTGGTAAAAGTCGAACCCAACCAGTATCTCGGCCTCGGATGGGAAATCCAAAAGGACGCCGAATCTTTCACGTTCAATTTACCTCAAAGTAATGTGGACGGACGTGCATTCGAATGGTCGGAAGACGGTAAGACATGGACTATCCTTTCTGATATTCCTGCCGACCGGACAAAGTTCACCGTTACTACAATTCCTCTGAACGCTCATTTTGTCCGGATGCGCAACAATTCCGGCAAACAGATGGAACTGAAGGTTGCCGCTTTTTCCGTAAAGACAAAGGAAGCACCAGAAATCAACGAAGAATTGATGATGTACGATCTCAATCTGAGTACTTATAAAACGTTGAAACCGGGCGAAAAGGTTGAAGTGAAATGTAACGGTGTAGACAAGTATATCGAATTCTTCTTGTCCGGCAATAACGATAGTATGGTTTCCATCTCCGGTGTCAACAATGACGGCGAAAACAATATGCTATATTGTGGCTACGTCGGCTATGTGAAGCTGAACAAAATTTCATTTGATGATATGCAAACGCTGATAATCACTCCGGCAGGTAAAACTCCGGTACAAATTCACCAGATTGTCAGGGAGTAAATCATAAATTTCTTCCGGGAATAGCACCGCTTCGTTATTCCTTCATTTAACCGACAACATATTAACACATTACAGGTGACGCAGATATAGCAATCGGCGTCACCTGTTTCATTTGAGAACATTTATATCTTGTCCTAAAGAATACAAACCGGACATTTTGGCTGGTAATAACAGAGACCACAGACCTTAAATAGCATGAAAGAAAAAAAAAGGATAACTGGCTAATTTCCAACCTATTGCAGTTTCCTATTTTTTTTAATAAGGAAACGCCAGTTCCCCTATAAGGAAACTGGCTCCAGACAATATGTCATAAATCTTTCGTATTCATTCCTCTTCGGTATTTCATGCAGGTGTTGTACATTCACATTTTACTCCATAATAATCACGACCGGATTATCTTCTTCGCCTACTTTTCTTAAAGCTGTGACTTCCTCCGGTAAATCATTTTTATCTCCATTCTCTTCAAACCATGAAACGACCTGATCTGCCGAAATGATCTGAGCAAACTCGCCATCGGGAGAAACTGATTCAGGTTGTAAAGAAAGGAAACCGTCCAGATCGTTTTCAAAAGCGGTGTCATATTTAGCGACTTTGACTATTCCACTTTTCTTATCGAACATAGCATTATAAATAAGCTTATCCTTATACAGATCCACAATGAAACGTAAAAGAAAAACATCTTTCCCTTCCAACATTTCTGTCGGATAAGCTACATGAGTCTTTTCCTTATTGAAACGTTCCTTTGGATTCCAATAATAAGATGCCATATCCAAACGACGGACAGGTAATAAAGCATCTGCCGTTACCTGATAAATTGTATCATTGAATTGTTCCATAAAGAACAAATCTTTCCCCTGGTGCCAGAAGAAACGGTCACTTACCGGATAAGCAGCCATTTTTCCATCCTTATAACTTATAATAATCATACCACCGCCAAAACCTTTACTATGAGTGACACTGAGTGATTCTATATCATCTGGATTCACCTTCAATGACATCGTATCTTTGCCGGATGGTAAAAACTGATTAATGATCATTGTATCACGGAATACAATCACCCGGTCGGGATCACCGTTTCCTGCCGTAGAATGAGCGACAAGTGTCTGATTATCTAAATAATTAAAGACTGTAAAGGCAGGAAATACAGAAGTATTAACCGGAATTTTCTTTTCTCCGTAATAAGAACCATCAGCA
>ERZ857840.2759-NODE-2759-length-16050-cov-3.807315_pt1 | contig 16050 bp, 12 predicted proteins | sample MGYA00519760_ERZ857840 | MGnify/ENA primary metagenome ERZ857840 (study PRJEB31778, sample SAMEA3449371) | human gut metagenome | biome: human gut; feature: human-associated habitat; material: faeces | place: United Kingdom | collected 2010/2012 ... | reverse complement strand
TATTTGCGGGGGAATACCTAAAGATACAAAAAAGCCAACTAATTCGCAACATTTTATGTATGAATTAGTTGGCTGATTTTATAGTATTTACTGAATGTCCCTAAATAAGGCAATGATATACATATTTACACTTATAAACATAGAATTATTCTGTCGTTACTTATCCGTCTCCGGTGTTCGTGTTCGGGGATCCGGTCGCTTCTGCCGGTCAGTGAAGGAAAGCCTTAACGGACCGGTCCAGGCGAACCGGTCTGACGACACAAAATCCGGAATCGGAACAGAAAGAAAAAATATACCTGGGTTTAGGATAAACATGTATATAAACACCTTTTCTTTTAACCCCGAGATCACTGGCAAATCAGGTCATTCGAATGGTATAAGGATAACGTTTCTTCTACCACTTATTCATATGAACCTTCGAAGCATCCCATTTATCTTTCGGACTATGAGGCATAGCCGGATATCCTACGGGAATCACACACAATGAATTAATTTGTTCCGGGATTCCCGTATATTTTTTCACGACTTCCATGCGATCTGCATAAGGATATGTAGCGGTCCAGACAGCTCCTAATCCGATCGCTTCCGCAGCCAGCAAGATATTTTGAGTAACAGCCGAACAATCCAGATACCAATAAGAAGATTTAGTAGTATCCCCACAAACGACGATAGCCATCGGAGCTTCTTTCAACATTTTGGCATAAGGCAACACAGCAGCCATAGAATCGAGCACTTCCCGGTCGTCGATAACGATCAATTCCCAAGGCCGGACATCTTTACCACTCGGAGCAGCCATTCCTGCCTTCAATAATACCTCAATTTTCTCCTTTTCTACCGGTTTGGGTAAATATTTTCTTACACTTTTCCGGCCCATAATATTTTCCAAGGCATCCTTCGTCTGGATTTTACTTTCTTTTTTCTCTGAATTACATGCTGTCATAACTAAAAAAATAAAAGATACGATAAGTAATAAAGTTGTTTTCATATAATAGGAATTTATAAATCATCTTTTCCGAAGCTTTACAATTTCCCCTAAAGCCGGAATCTTTACCTGTATATTCCTTTTGCCGGCCTCTTCGGCAAATACAGCAGGCGGGTCACTCAGGGGTTCGTCGGATAAATCGAATGTCCCATAATGCATAGGGATCGTTATCCGGGCTTTCATCTGCGAAGCAGCCGTCAAGGAATCATAAGGCGAAATATGGTTCGCTTGCATAAACCAACGGGGTTTGTAAGCTCCGATACCCAGTAAAGCATAATCCGGAGCACCGAACAATTCTTCTATTTCGGTAAAATGAGAGGAATAGCCGGTATCTCCCCCATAATACACCGACAAGTCATCGGTCTGCAACATAAAAGCTCCCCACAAACGCAGTCCTCCGTCGTTTAAAGAACGTTTGCTCCAATGTTGAGCAGGCAAAAAAGTAATTTTCAACCGTCCTTCCTCCCAACGCTGATACCATCCGGCTTCTATCACCTGAATATCGGGCAGCCAGCCCCGGATCAAATCCTTCATTCCCAGACCACAAAATACTTTCATCCGGGGATTGTTCTCATATAAACGGGTAATACTGGGTTTGTCCATATGATCGAAATGGTCATGGCTGATCAGCAAGTAATCGATCTCTTTGAAAATATCCGGATCGGCAGGAAATTTACTCTTACGACGGACGAACGGAATATTGCCAAAGACCGGATCGAACATGATCCGTTTACCCCCCAACTGCATAAAGAAAGAATTATGTCCTAACCAAGCCAACGCATCACCGCTAATCCCTTGTATGCTATGCAGTGGAAAAAGTTGAGGTTCCCAATTTTCGTTCCGTTTCTCTTTACGTTGGGGATTGGGCGAAAAACGCCATTTCAAAACATTACCGATCCCCTGTTTAGAGCGATGTTGCCGATTCACAAAACGTCCCTTTACCACAGGATTTCCCCTCCAATAAGGCTTTACTGTAATAAGCCCTTCGTTCCGCCGAAAAGTAATCCGCTCTCCCATGATAAATTATTTTAGGTTACTTTGTGCAACAAATATACGTTTTCATCTCTTATTCCGAGAAATAATCAAAACTAAAAAACATGAACAGACTGTTATTTTTAAATCCGATATTTTAACAGAAAAAATAAAACGGGCCCGGAGCATCTCATTTCTGACAAATGCCCTTCACCCTAAAAGAAGTAAGGCAGTTATATACATATTTACACTAATAAACGTAGGTTTATTTTTTTCTATCTATTCCGATTTCGGGTTTTATACCGTCAGACCGGTTCGCCAATTCCGATCACCGAAGACGAATAAGTAACGACAGAATAATTCTACTATTTAGACGATAATTTTTTGGGCTTGCTTATAAAAAGGCAGGCGTTCTTTCAAATGCCGGAGGACAAAATCCCGGATTTCATGGTCTTCGAGCTTGCTGACGATCGGGCGTTTATGTTTTCCCCGAATCAGCCGTTCTACGATCGTATCCGTATCCGTATTCAGAAACAAGGTGATTCCCTGCGCATTCATATACGCCATATTATCATTGAAACAGGGGGTTCCTCCCCCTGTCGAGAGGACAAAATCCTGATATAGTTCACAAACCTCTTTTAAGTAAAAAGTCTCTAACCTTCGAAATCCGGCTTCTCCGATCGCAGCAAAAATTTCAGAGATACTCCTATTTTCACGTTCGACAATATAAGCATCCAAATCGATAAACCGGACCCCCTGTTCTTCCGCTATCACTTTTCCCCTGCGGGTCTTCCCGCAGGCCATATAACCGACTAAAAAATACTTCATAGTCCCGACATTATATTTCATCCGGATTATCCGTATTTTCAAAATCGAGCTTCATTTGTTCGTCGCCGGCAATCTCTTCCGGATTAGTCACTTCAAATTCGATATCCGTATTGATCTCGTCGGCCTCTCCTTCCTTCAGCAAAGGTTCTATTTCACGAATTTCATTCACCTCGAAGGTTGTGATCCGTTTACCGCGTGCTTTAAATGATTTCTCACCGATAAATTCGTCGGCCACAATCACATCGGCAGGCCGGGCTTCATATTTTCCACCGAATATCACTTCAAAACGAGGATGTCTCTCGTCACTCAGACAGATCAAACGGGAGCCTTCCACCTCACCGATGATGGAATTCAGTTTCACACAATCCTCGAAACGGAAACGTTTCAGGTAATAATAATTCTGTTCGGCATCGAAGAAAACCGCCGACCAAACCTTATCGGCCTCGAACTTTTCAAAAACGATATATCCTTCGTCATAATGATTATTCAGATCAAAATCGGTCGTATGGTAAGTACCATTCTTATTTACAACCAGAATCCGGTCCTCTCCCTGGAATTCTCCCAGGTATTTTCCCCGGCTATCGGTATTCAAACGCAACACATCTTCATCCAGCCAGATTTTACACCCGCCCAAAGTAGATACACCTTTTTGCACGACACTGATCTTGTGGACATCGTTCTTTGTCAGTGTATTCCCCTGAGAATCACGCCCTTTGATCGACAGCGCAGCAAAATCATATTCGAATACCAGTTTCTTTATACTGGGTTTCGGTTTCAGGCAAACTTTAATCACTTCGGCCTCCCCGTTGGGATTGGCAGAAAAATGCAAAATCCGGGATCCGGCGGTACCTTTAGTCAGGTTATACACTTTATCCCGGGTCACACCGGTAACATTGAAACGCTTCACATAAGAAGCCCCATATTTACCGTCCCGGTATACGACATTATAAATCGTACGTTTATCGTTCTTTTTGAAAACATTCACATATTGAACATCCTTACCGACGAATATCTTATCGGCCACCTTCGTCACATAATAGGTACCGTCTTTCTTAAAGACAATCACATCATCCATATCCGAGCACTCGCAGATAAACTCGTCTTTCTTCAAGGCCGTTCCGATAAAACCTTCTTCCCGGTTGATGTAAAGCTTTTCATTTGCGATGACGACCTTAGCGGCTTCGATATTTTCGAAATTACGGATTTCCGTTTTCCTTTCCCGTCCTTTCCCGTATTTCGCTTTTATCCGTTCATAATAAGCGATAGAATAAGGAATGATGTGTTCGATATTATGTTTCACCACAGCAATCTCTTCATTCAGACTCCGGATATAATGATCGGCTTCTTCAGAGCTAAACTTCAGGATTCGTTTCATCTTGATCTCCAGCAATTTTTTCACATCGTCATCGGTCACCTCCCGGTAGAGTTCCGGTAAGAAAGGCTGTAACCGCCGGTGTACATGAGCGATAACCAACTCCATGGTTTCGCTTTCTTCAAACTGCTTGTCTTTATAGATGCGTTCTTCGATAAAGATACGTTCCAGAGACACATAATGCAGATCTTCCAGCAATTCTTTCAAACGGATCTCCAGCTCCAGTTTCAATAGGGCAACCGTATCGTCTGCCGACTGCCGCAAAATATCGGAGATCGGCATAAACCGGGGTTTTTCCTCCTCGATGACACAAGAATTGGGTGAAATCGATAATTCACAATCGGTGAAAGCATACAAAGCGTCGATCGTCTTATCGGAAGAGACTCCAGGGGCCAGTTGAATCAATATTTCAACATCCCGGGCCGTATTATCATCGATTTTTTTGATTTTAATCTTTCCTTTCTCATTGGCTTTGATAATGCTGTCGATCAAACTCGAGGTCGTACGTCCGAAGGGTATTTCAGTAATCTTTAGTGCCCTATTATTATTATCTTTCTCGATTTTCGCTCTGATTTTAACATTTCCTCCCCGCATACCGTCACAATACTTGCTGACATCGATCATTCCACCAGTAGGAAAATCCGGATACAACACAAAATCTTCGTGCTTCAGATGAGCGATACAGGCATCTATCAGCTCGTTGAAATTATGAGGTAATATTTTAGAAGCCAGACCGACGGCAATCCCTTCGACTCCCTGAGCCAACAATAAAGGAAATTTTATAGGTAAGGTGATGGGCTCACGATTACGTCCGTCATACGAAGGTTTCCAATTCGTTGTCTTGGGATTAAATACCACTTCGAGGGCAAATTTAGACAAGCGGGCCTCTATATAACGGGGAGCAGCAGCCCCGTCTCCGGTCAGAATATTCCCCCAGTTTCCCTGACAATCGATCAATAAATCTTTTTGTCCGAGTTGCACCAGCGCATCTCCGATCGAAGCATCTCCATGAGGATGGTATTTCATGGTATTACCGATAATATTGGCAACCTTATTGTAACGCCCGTCATCCAGTTCGCGCATAGAGTGCAGAATTCGTCGCTGTACAGGTTTCAAACCATCGTTCACGTAAGGGACGGCCCGTTCGAGAATAACATAGGAAGCATAGTCCAGAAACCACTTTTGGTACATCCCGTCCAGATGCTGAATAGAACGAATCTTCCCACTTTCTTCTCCCGAATGCTCCATGATCAGTTGAGGGATTTCCTCGTCGTCTTCTATGTGTTGTTCTGTTCCTGCCGCTTCAGCCTCGTAAGGCGCTGTCTGTTCCGAGGCCGAACGATCGGTCCCGGCCGCTATCTCTTTCCCTTCTTCGTCAGTTTCTTTACGTCCCCCCTCCATATTCAAATCCATGTCAATTATATCCTCGCCCATAACACTATTTCAAAATTACCTTAATTCATCCTTTTCAATATACAGATTGTCGATAATAAAATCCTGACGTTCCGGTGTATTTTTTCCCATATAATAACTCAACACCTCATCGATCGAATCTCCTTTTGAAAGACGTACCGGTTCCAAACGAATATCTTTTCCGATAAAATGTACGAACTCATTCGGAGAAATTTCTCCCAGTCCTTTAAACCTTGTAATCTCAGGTTTCGGACCTAACTTTTGGATGGCATTTTCACGCTCGGCATCGGAGTAACAATAGCGGGTTTCTTTTTTATTCCTGACCCGGAACAGAGGAGTTTGCAAAATGTATACATGCCCGGCCCTCACCAGATCGGGGAAAAATTGCAGAAAGAAGGTCAGCAACAACAAGCGGATATGCATACCGTCGACATCGGCATCCGTGGCCACAATGACATTGTTGTACCGCAGTTCTTCCAACCCGTCTTCAATATTCAAAGCAGCCTGCAATAAATTGAATTCTTCATTTTTGTAGACTATTTCTTTGGTCAGCCCGTAGGAATTGAGCGGTTTACCGCGTAAGCTGAACACAGCCTGAGTATTCACATCCCGGGATTTCGTAATAGATCCGCTGGCCGAATCTCCCTCTGTAATAAAAATCGAAGATTCGTTTTTCCGTTCGTGATTGGAATTGAAGTGCACCCGGCAATCCCGCAACTTCCGGTTGTGCAGGCTCACCTGCTTCGCTCTCTCGCGTGCAATCTTCTGCACACCGGACATGGCTTTACGTTCTTTCTCCGTCTCGACGATTTTCCGTAACAACAATTCGGCTGTATCCGGATTCCGGTGTAAATAATTATCCAATTCCCTGGTCACGAAATCCATGATAAAGTTACGTACGGTAGGACCGTCGGGCCTTATATCTTTCGAACCCAGTTTCGTCTTCGTCTGCGACTCGAACACCGGTTCCTGTACTTTTATACTGATCGCCCCGATAATAGAAGTACGGATATCCGATATTTCGAAATCTTTTTTATAAAAATCCCGGATCGTCTTGGCCACCGCTTCCCGGAAAGCACTCAAATGGGTTCCTCCCTGTGTGGTATGCTGCCCGTTGACAAACGAGTAATATTCTTCCCCATATTGCCGTCCGTGCGTCATAGCCATTTCGATATCCTCACCTTTCAGATGGATGATCGGATACAAGCCTTCTCCGCTCATATTTTCCATCAGCAGATCATACAATCCCCGCTTGGAGTAATATTTATGGTCATTGAAGAATATGGTTAAACCGGTGTTCAGAAATACATAGTTCTTCACCATCGCTTCGAGATATTCGGCAATGTAATGGTAATTCCCGAAAATGTCCTTATCGGCGAAAAAGGTTACCTGTGTACCGTTCGGCTGGTCAGTCGGTTCGATCTTCCTTTCCTCTACAATTTTTGCACGGCAATAACGCACATATTTGGTCTCGCCATCCCGGAACGACTGAATCTCAAAGCTCTCCGACAAAGCATTCACCGCTTTAATACCGACGCCATTCAAACCGACAGATTTTTTGAAAGCTTCCGAATCATATTTTGCTCCGGTATTCATTTTAGATGAAGCATCCACCAGTTTGCCTAAAGGAATACCCCGACCGAAGTCCCGAACGCTCACCTTACGGTCTTCTACCTTAATCGTAATCTCTGTACCGGCTCCCATGGCAAATTCGTCGATGGAGTTATCCACCACCTCTTTCACCAAAATATAAATCCCATCGTCAGGCGCCGAACCGTCTCCTAGTTTACCGATATACATCCCCGGCCGCAACCGGATGTGTTCCTGCCAATCCAGCGTCCTGATCGAATCTTCCGAATAATTCTCAACCATCAAATTTTATCTATAAAGTTTATTAAGTCCATCCCTTTCAGCACTAAAACATATTGTTTCAATTCGGTTCATAAAGTTGCCAAAGTGCTCTTTCGGCACTTAAAGTATATAAAGCCTAAGACTGCCAGGGGCGCTTTGTTCACGGGACTTTCAATCCCAATGGGCACATCGGCGACCGTAAAAAAGCACCTGCTGTATTCAATACATAAACCGTTTTTTGGACTGTCATGCAAAAATAATCAAATTTTACTGATTTCCCTACCCGGTTTTTCGGTTTTTTCCGGTTTTTCCAAGCATTTTTCAGAAAGTAACCTGCTTCCGATCTTTCCGCATACTTATTCGGAAAGGCTTACGGGTAAAGTAGAAACGACAGGTATAGATAAACTGGATCAATCCTGAAAACAAATGACTTCCCCGGTCGAAAGAATCCGAAAAGAAAGTGAGATTAAAGTCAGAGAGGTATTGATCAGCCCATACCCAGCCCTTCCGGAATAAATCCGGTATAACAACTGAAAACACAAGACCGCAACGTATAGGAGAAATCAGCAGACATATCTCACTTCTTTGAATGCATATACCCTTTCCCGCCCATCCGTATCTTTCAGGATCAGCTGGCCATATTCATCGATTCCTCCGACCGAAGCCCGGAAGATTCCACGTTCATCTTCAAAATCATATATTCCGGTAGACCGGTACATATGCCGTAAAAAGTCATTTTCCAGTTCGGCATACCGATGAATCTGTTCATATCTCTTCCCGATACATTCCAACAGCTCTTCCAGAACCTCCTGTAAGGGAAGTTCCCGACCGAGTAATTGAAATAAAGACACCGGATTAGGGGCGTCCGATAAAAATTGTTCCTGATTAATATTCACCCCGATGCCACACAACGAACTTTGAATATGAGCTCCGGCCACCCGGTGTTCGATCAGGATACCTGAAATCTTCCGTTCCCCCACATACACATCGTTCGGCCATTTCACCGTCACCCCCTCGACATAATGGCTTAAAAAATCGAGACACCCCAAAGCGATCACCATCGACACGGCAAACTGTTTTCCTGCCTCCAGACGCTCCGGACGGAAAATCACCGTCATTGAAATATTCTTTCCCGGGGCACTCTCCCACCGATTCGTAGCCTGCCCACGCCCCTGTGTCTGTCGCCAGGTCAAAATCACCTGTTTATCTTTCAATTCACTCAGTGGCAATTTTTCCGCCAGACTATTGGTCGAAGCAACCTCCTCATATTCCATTACCCCGAACCCACTCACTTCATATCTTTTCATACCCTATCGTATATTTTATTCTCTTTTCACCTTACCCTAATCTCCGTCCTCCTATTCTCCTTTCTCCCCTCTTCCGTATCATTAGTCCTCAAGGGGCGATCCTTGCCATATCCTTTATATTCCATCCGTTCCTTCTGAATATGATTCAAGAACAAATATTTATACACCTCGAAAGCCCGATTTTCCGACAGCCGATAATTATGTTGATCACTCCCCGTATTATCGGTATGGCCGGATATTTCGATCTTTACCTCAGGATTCTGTTTAAGAAACACGACCAATTGCCGTAATTCCGGATAAGATTCGGGCCGTAACCGATAGTCGTCGACATCAAAAAAAATTCCCTTGAGAACCAATGTCTGTTCTTTTTGGATCGGTCTTAAACAGAGCGTATAGATTTGGGGATTTTCTCTCGTATTTTCTTTCACTTGCAGGGTATCCGAATAATACAAATAGCCCTGTTTAACAGCGCTCACCCATAATAATTTATTCACAGGAATACAAGCCAGCATATCCGTCCGGGCATCGACCCGGTCATAACAAGCCAGGGTATCACCGGTCCCCACTTCTGTTAATGTCAACCCATCGGGTATTACCGGCTCACCGGCTTCATTTACAGTCAACAGCCTCAAATAAGAGGCAGGCGGACAAGCCACCTCTTCTCCTAGCCGATATCGGTAAATACAACGTTTCCCGCTGATATCCGACGAAAAATATCCCCATTGACCGCTAGCATCCACCATAAACCCGAATTCATCCCTTTGGGTATTCACTGTAATACCGATATTCAGCGGTCGGGTCACCTGTTCCACGTCCACTTTATAGATATCTTTCCGTCCCATCCCCGCATATCCGTCGGAAGCAAAAAACAACGTTTTATTATCGAAATACAGGAAAGGGGCCATTTCATCTCCTCCGGTATTAAAATAAAGGCAACGCGGCTGTGACCACAACTGTCGTCCATCCGCCTCCCGCCTTAGCAAATACGAAAACCAAATATCGCTTCCCCCTCTCCCTCCCTCACGGGTAGAAGCAAAATACAAACGTGTACCGTCGGCCGATACCGCCGGTTGAGCCTCCCAGCCATCGGTATTGACGGGGGCGCCCAGATTGACCGGCTCCGACCAGGACGTATCCGACAAGCGGTAAGCCACATAAATATCAAAACTATTCCGGCCGTTTTCCCTGGAAAAATACATCATTCGCCCATCGGCTGTCAGTGAAGGAGCCCCATAATTTTCTCTATCGGAAAAATTCAACGCATAGCGTCTGTCGCCTTGCAACATCCACATCGTTTCTTGTTCGCCGGCCTGTTCGGTAAACAAGAAGGTTTGTCCGGTCACATCCAATGCCGGCCAATACACCGGGCATCCGGCCTCATAAAACACTTCGGGAGGTTGTTTGGTTTGGGTCCGCAAAGCCTCCAGGGCAAACCGGCAATTTTCCATCTGTCGCTCCGCCACTGCCTTTACCTGCAAGCGTTTATCCCAACTCAGATACCGCCCGTAATGTGCCAAAGCTTTTCCGTAATCGGCTTCATCGAAATAATATTCGGCCAAAATAAAATAATAATAAGGATGACTTTTCAGAGAATCCAAAGCCAAAGCCGTTTCGATAGCACGGATTTCCTGAATCTTATCTCCTTTTTTGTTGTATATATCTGCTTTCAACAGATACAAGGGTGAAAAACCCTGATCGAAAGTCTCTGCTTTCAAAAGTAATCCCAAAGCTTTCTCCTTATCTCCTTCGCGAAAAGACTCCCGTGCCTGCTGGAAAAGTCCCCAGGCCTTTTTATTTACCGGATGTTGCTGTTGTGCTTGTACACCGAAAACAACAAAGCAAAATAACACACAACCAACGATATTCCACCTATCTTTCATTTTAGTTCCATTTCCCGCTATCATCCGCTCAAATTTTTACAAAGATACCGGAAAATTTTTAAAGACCTCACCTCCCGCTTCGAAACAAAAAACCTGCGTAAAGAAAAAATTCCTCACACAGGCCGGATTTATACAACCGAATCGTTTTTTAATAGTTATCGGGGAACAGTTCAAAATATCCTTTCGGATGCAGGCAGGAAGGACAAATTTCGGGAGGAGTTTTGCCGACATGTACATAACCGCATTTACGGCAATACCAGCGGACTTCTTCCGGGCGGGAAAAGACCAGATTATCCCGTATATTTTGTAATAATTTCAGGTAACGTTGCTCATGCATCTTCTCCACTTCGGTCACATATTTAAAAGTTGCGGCCACTTTTTTGAAGCCTTCCTCTTCGGCAATTTTCCCGAATGCCGGATACAAATTGAAAGCCTCGTCGTGTTCGCCGTCGGCAGCTTCTGCCAGATTAGCCAACGTATCCAATAAAGCTCCGGCAGGATAAGCGGCTGTGATTTCCAGCATTCCTCCTTCAAGGTAGCTAAAGAATCGTTTGGCATGCATTTCTTCCTGTAAAGCGGTCTCATAAAATATGCCGGCTATTTGCTCATACCCTTCTTTCTTTGCAATCTCCGAGAAAAAAGTATAACGGTTCTTTGCCTGTGATTCTCCGGCAAAGGCTTTCAGCAAACTCTTTTCTGTTTCTGTACCTTTTATCATTTTGTCCATAAGATTAATATTTAATGAATAGCTGAATCTTATACGCTCAAAATACAAACAGGTTTAAAATTATTCAAATAAAAATCCATCCCCATACATCGGACGAGTTGGAAATTCATGTTCAAAAAAGAAATAATCCTTTCCAAAAGCCGGACGCAGTTCACTAAACCAGGTCGCTTTCGGATCATAGGCGGCAAAAAAAGGCATATCTACCCACTTCGGATTACGACCTTGGATAAAACGCAGGACAAACACTTTCTCACCCTTGATTTCGGCCACTCCCAGCAGTTGGATTTTGCCCGGCTCGTCGCTCATACTCGGTCCTCTCACCGTACGGCAGATACCGCTGACCTGACTATAAGCCTTACGGAAAATATCCCAGCATTTCTCTAAAGGAATTTCAAAATAATGCTTAGCCCCGGTATCCCGGGCCACAAACATATAATAAGGGATACAACTCAAGTCGACCTGTTTCCGCCACATCTCCCGCCAGATCTCCGGAGAATCGTTGATGTGTCTCAATAAAGGAGACTGGGTACGAATCTGTGCGCCCGTATTCCGGATCCGCCGGATAGCTTCGCATACAGCTGCCGTAGAAAGTTCCACCGGATGATTGAAATGGGCCTGAAAAGACAAGTTTTTACCGGTAGCGGTCACTTTTTCAAATAAACGCAATACCTCAGCGGCATCCACATCGGAAATAAACCGGTAGGGCCAGTATGCCAAAGCTTTCGAACCGATCCTGATCGTACGGATATGCTCTAATCCTGGTTGTAATAAAGGTTCTATATAAGCCGACAATAAGGAAGCGCTCATGGTCATCGGATCCCCTCCGGTGAATAATACGTCCGTAACCTGAGGATGCAACCGCAGATACTTCAATAACAGGTCCGTTTCTTTCATTGCGAACTTCAGCTCATTCATACCGGAAAACTGCGGCCAACGAAAACAAAAACTACAATAGGCATGACAGGTCTGTCCCTGAGCCGGAAAAAACAATACGGTTTCCCGGTATTTATGCTGTATACCTTTCAAACGGATATCCCCCAGCATAGGTACGTTGTGATCCTGGCCGGCGGGGTTAGGATTCAATTCAAGACGAACAGCATTGACTGCTGCTATAAATTCTTCTTTTCCGACCTCTTGAGCCAATAATTTACTAACGACTGAAAAATGTTTTTTCGATAACATTTCACGACGTGGAAAATTCAAGGTAAAAATAGGGTCTGTATCTATCCGTTCCCAATCGATCAGTTCTTCCACGACATAGTTATTCGTCTTAAACGGTAACACCCTTCCAACCACCTCAATTGCCTGTAATTCTTCCTTATTCAAACGGGTTATTTGACGAATATTCCGATAATTTGTCAGACCATAAGCCTGATAAGTTCGTTCCATTCTACTTCCTTTAAAATAAATATTATACAATCGACCAGTACTCCACCCAGGGAGTGAGAATAATGTACCTCTAACCAGAAAAGTAACAGAGCCACAAGCTTTCTGCTGAATATCGATAAAGTCCGAACGTTCTTCGCGATGAGCAATCCCCATCCGAAACAGACACCCCGCAGTAATCAGTAAATGCTATTTTATCAAGTTTATAAAATTACGACATTTTTTTCAAATTTCCAAATGGTCTCCCTTGTCGTTCTTTTTCTTTTCCACTCAAAAGGGGTGCCGGCTTCCCGAACACCCCTCTATCAGAACAACATAAATACAATTTTATTTCACAATCTGCATATAAACAGGATCTCCTTTGTAAGGATAGAAAGAAATATCGGTAGCAGCCCAATTTTTCAGGTCCGGTTGCATCTGGATCGCCTTTTGCAAAGAGACTGCCATTTCTTTGGTATCTTTTATCCTGGCAGCAGCTACAGCCTGCATATAATAATCCATCGCATTCTGCATTTTAATCTTACGGAAAGTCTCCAAAGCTGCGCGGTTGTCGTTATTCATCAATTGAGCATAAGCCAGGTTGATGTTGGGTTTATCTTTCAGATAGGGAATCGCTTTTGCATATTCTCCGTTTTGCATCAGGATCAATCCCATATTATAACGGGCTTCTTTCCGGATCTTGGCTTTGTCGAAATATTGGGCAGCTTCCCGTTTATGCCCCATTTGTGCATGGATTACCCCCAGGTTATTGTTTACGGTAGCATCCTGCTTCAAAGCAACAGCTGCTTCCAGTATTTTCTGTGCTTTCGAATATTCTTTATTATTGATAGCCATCACAGCCAGATCGTTCAATAACTGCCAATTGGTCTGAGCGGTCACTGCCGGAGTCTTTTCAGTCAACTGAGGTACAAAATAAGTCAGTTGCACATCTTCCTGTACAGTAGTGGGAACCGTGTAGAATACGAAGAAATCGGCACGGCGAAGGACCGGAAGGATCACCTCTTTCAATTCAGGAATTTTAGCGATATAAGAATCGATCACTTTATTCCGGGCAGTGGCATTCGGAGCACTTTTCAAGTCTTTGATAATCTGATCTTTGTTCTTAATATTTGAATCTCCAAGAAGCATATACAAACCGTTCCAGTTTTCAGTAACCGTTTGCTGAACTACAAATTTCGGATTACGGGCCATCGGTGTATTCTGCAATTTCAGGTCTTTTTCAAAGAAACTCTTGGCAGACCGGAAACGGGTATTGGCCAGGTTCTTATTCAAACGTTCGGCACCTTCGGGAGAATTGGATACATAAATAAACATATTCGTAATTTTGGCATTCTTATCTGCCAAAACTTTTTCCATGGCTTTCACCGCCTGAGTCATTACCGGCGAATTTTGTTCAGCCTGGCTAATCGTAGATTTTCCCAGTGGAAACATCACATAACCACTTACCACACCGACAGCCTCTGCCGGAACATCACTCACAAAAGTCTCGGTCATAGCCGGAACATAATTTACTCCGTCCAGCGTGAATGCCGGTTGTTTCCAAACTTTGATTCCATTTTTATTCAGGATTACCGGGCTCAGCATAAAGGACTTGTTACCGCGCATAGCTTCGATATCTGCCCAAAGTACTCCATTCTCCATTCCCGGCTTGAAATTAAAGGACATTTTCTGAGTAAAACTGGTTCCTTTATCATAGTTCACCACCGGATAACTGGCGTTTTTCACATTTTCTCCCTGTAAAAACATCGGTTGCAAATTCATCATCTGGCTACCGTACTGAATTTTGGGTGTAATTTTCAGAATCATCTTTTTATCAAACTGTTTAGGAGCAAAATTGATGGTATAATTGAAATTTACCACTCCATTCACAGATTCCAATTGTTCCGGATTAACATAGCCCACAACGGCTGTTTCGATCACTTCCTTCTGTAATTTTTTCATCGAATTACATCCGGTCATGAAAAACGCCAGTGTCAAAACTGCCAATCCCGTCATTAAAAATGTACGTTTCATACTTCTCGTTTTTAGTTTAACTTATCAGTTTTTAATTCAGTTTTCTCTTACCTACTCTTTTAACGGAAAGCCTCACCGAAAGTTTCATCCCTAAAAGGGAGCAGGTGACGAAGGATTTTCAAAAATTCCGTTTTATTTATACCTTTGCAGGTATAATTCGTTTATAAAGTTTTTAAAGTTGCTCTTTCGTCGCTTAAAGTTTATAAACCAATCCGACTCTACGACTAAAACAAGATACTCATGGCAGATAATCAGGGTTTAAAACCGATCTATATCGAACAACTTTTCAGAAGCAAAAATCCGGGAGTAGCCAAAATGATTCCCGGGTTTATTTATTCCTATCTGAAAAAAGTGATCCATCAAGACGATATCAATGATTTTATTACCCGTTACGGTGACCGGAAAGGGCTGGACTTCTCCGATGCGATATTGGAATATCTCCATGTTTCCTATCAGGTGATCGGCGAAGCGAACCTGCCTTCCCCCGACGGCCGGTATATTTTTGTGTCCAATCATCCTCTGGGTGGACCCGATGGTATTATTTTAATCTCTTTTTTAGGTACACGTTACCCGGAATTGAAATTTCCGGTAAACGATCTTTTATTAAACCTAAAGAATCTGAACAACATTTTCTTACCGGTCAACAAGCATGGTGCCCAAGCGAAAGACGCCGTTTCTGCATTGGAAGACGCTTATGCTTCCGACTGTCAGATGATCATGTTTCCGGCCGGTCTGGTCAGCCGTAAACAACAAGGGATCATCCAAGACCTGGAATGGCAAAAAAGTTTCGTATCCAAAGCCATCCAGCATCGACGGGATATTGTCCCGATCTTTATCGATGGAAGAAATTCGAACTTTTTTTACAACCTGGCGAATTTCCGGAAAAAAATCGGCCTGAAAGCCAACATCGAAATGCTTTACCTGCCGGATGAAACGTTTAAACAACGTAACCGCACGTTCACGCTCTATATCGGACAGCCGATCGAATGGGAAAGTCTGGATAAAAGCAAAAAACCGATCGAATGGGCTCAGGAAATCAAACGTAAAGTTTATCTGCTGAAAGAAGGCCGGTAAAGTATTTTTGCCTGATGCGAACTCTTACCGTCATTCCAACCCGTTAAACCGGAAACCCAAAGTAACTTTCCGGGAAAATTTACGTTTGTTTCAAATTAAAAAAGGTAGAATTATTCTGTCGTTACTTATTCGTCTTCGGTGTTCGTGTTTAGGGACCCGGTCGCTTCTGTCGGTCGTCTAGCCCTTTCTATCACTGACCGGCGGAACTCCTCACTACGTTCGTCAGACACCACCGGTCGGGCGTT
>ERZ857840.2738-NODE-2738-length-16144-cov-3.866866_pt1 | contig 16144 bp, 9 predicted proteins | sample MGYA00519760_ERZ857840 | MGnify/ENA primary metagenome ERZ857840 (study PRJEB31778, sample SAMEA3449371) | human gut metagenome | biome: human gut; feature: human-associated habitat; material: faeces | place: United Kingdom | collected 2010/2012 ... | reverse complement strand
TTGACTTTACCCCTGTTTAACGTGGCGAGGAGACCACGACCTGCTCCTCAGTTCAAACGTACCATGTCGAAACCAGTCGCCCCCAAATGCGTGCCGCGCGGGCACCGAGGGTGCTGTCCACCATGCGATATGCTTTTGTCAAGCACCATGCCGGGTTGCCCCAGCGGAAAACCTATTGTATCGAGGCGGCGGCCAATGTCAAATGCCGACACGCTCCTGAAACCTTATTTCAACAGTTCCTTGAGGTTCATGCCGCCCGTGATGTCGTCGAGGGCTTCTTTCAAATCGCGCGCCGCGAGTGCCGTCTCGCGCGCAAGCTCGACGCCGCCCTTGGCAGCATTCTTCACGTCGCCCTGCGTGACGCCCTTGAAAAGGACCTTATCGTCTTCGTCTTCCTCTTCTGCCGGGCACCAGTCGTAGTGCTCGCAGTTATCGCAGTCGCCATCGCAGCCATCTTCGTAATACGCCTCGGCGGCAGCCTTCGCGGCACGTTCCTCGTCGGTGAGTTCGACGTCGTTTTCCTCTTCGACCTCGACTTCAACGGCCTCGTCGGCCTCCTCGGCGGCTGCGCCCTCAGCGCCCTCGTCGACATCGGGAGCCACGGCTCCCTCACCTTCAGCTGCGGCAGACTCGGCCTTCGCGTCTTCGGCAGGTGTCTCGTCCTCAAACACTCCATCGAAATCGTCAGGGCACCAGTCGTAGTATTCGCATGTCTCGCACTCGCCGTCGCAGCTGGTTTTGTAGTATTCCTTCCACTTTTCGGTCATGAGCGCATTGTATTTCTCCTGCAGCTCATCGTATTCGGCGTCAGAATGCTGCGGCGCTGCCGGCTCGGCAGACTTATCGCCTTTGCTCTTCTTGGATTTCTCGTCTTCGGGCATGACGATCTGCCTCGCGGCGTTTTTCGCCACGCGACTGCCCAAGCGAGTTGCTTTCCTGAAAATACCCATGTATGAACCCCCTGTTCAAGCCCCGCAGGGCACCTTGCCAATTAACGAGAACGCATCTTCAACGCGCGAGCGATTTCGCGTTTGGAATCGCGTTCCGCCATCGCCTGGCGCTTATCGTGCAGCTTCTTGCCACGGGCAAGCGCGATTTCAAGCTTTACCAAGCCGTTTGTCGAGAAGTAAATTCCAATGGGAACAATTGCCAGTCCCGCCTCGCGCGTTTTCTGCTCCAAATAGCGAATCTGCTTGCGATGAAGCAGCAGCTTGCGCTTGCGGTCGGGGTCGGGATTGTTCAAATTGCCATGCGAATACGGCGAGATATGCAGCCCATTGAGCCACGCCTCGCCCTTGCGAATGAGCACGAAGCAGTCGGTAAGCTGGCAGTTGTTCTCGCGCAGCGAGCACACCTCGGTGCCCGTGAGCGCGATGCCCGCCTCAAACGTTTCAATTATTTCGTAATCGTGGAAAGCCTTGCGGTTTTTCGCGATTTGCTTCTTTTCGCGCGCCACGCGCCACCTCTCATTCGTGCTTCACGCCGCCGGAAAACGCGGCAGCTCGCGCCATTATACCGTTCGATGCGCTCATGGAGTGTCATGCAGATTAAGGAAACCGCCCCTACCCCTGCAACAACTCGTACAAATCGTCGGCATCGAGCGATGCGAGCGAAATTCCGCCCGCGCCCACAACTTGGTCGGCGAGTTCGCTTTTCGTTTGCTGCAGACGCACGATGCGCTCCTCGATCGTGTTTTTCGCCACAACCTTCTCGACGCTCACCACGCGCGTTTGCCCAATGCGGTGCGCGCGGTCGGTCGCTTGGCTTTGCGCCGCGGCGTTCCACCACGGGTCGGCATGAATCACGACCGACGCGCCCGTAAGGTTCAAACCCGTGCCGCCCGCCTTCAAAGAAACGAGAAACGCCGGGGTGTCGTCTTCATTGAACGCATCGACGAGCCGCACGCGTTCTTTCTTCGGCGTAGCGCCCGTGATGGAATAATGTGCGATGCCCGCCTTGCGCAGCCGCTCGGCAATCAGCTCAAGGAAACTCGTGAATTGCGAGAACACAAGCGTCTTTTCCCCGCCCTCCACGGCGGATGAAACCAAATCGACAATCGCGTCGAGCTTGGCGGAAGGCCCGCGGTAATCTTCATACACCAAACGCGGGTCGCAGCACAACTGGCGCAAGCGCGTGATTTCGGCGAGCACCTCGACGGTTGACACAGGCTTTCCCGCGGCGCGGGCCGCTTCGCGTTCTTTGCGGAACATGCGCTGCGCGGTAAGCTCTTCGCGAAGGCGCTGCTCGTGCGCGTCGTAGAGCTTCCTCTGCTCGACATCCATGTTCGCATATACCACCGATTCGAGCTTATCAGGCAAATCGGTGAGCACGTCGGCCTTCAAGCGGCGCAGCATGAAAGGGGCGACGATGGCCTGCAGCCGGCGAGCCACCGCGTCGTCACCGCCCACGATAGGAGACTCGAAGCGCTCGCGAAAGCGCGCATAAGGTCCCAGCAACCCGGGCATAAGGAAGTCGAAAATGCTCCACAGCTCCGAAAGGCGGTTTTCCATAGGCGTGCCCGTGAGCGCGAACTTGTGGTCGGCTTCAAGGCTTTTCACCGCGCGCGTCGTGAGCGCCGCAGGGTTTTTGATATATTGCGCCTCGTCGAGCGCGCATATGAATAGGCGGCGGCTCGACCAATCGTCGATATCGATACGAAGCAGGTCATATGAGGTGACCAACACGTCAACGCGTCGATGGCCGCCGAATGCCTCGAGGCGCGCAGCTCGGCGCTCTTGCGCGCCACCCGCCACGGCGACCACGGAAAGCTCGGGCGCGAATCGCTCGAACTCGGCCGTCCAGTTGTACACAAGCGACGCCGGGCACACGATAAGGCTCGGATACGGCTGGCGCTTGGCATGGCGGGCCAAAAGAAGGGAAATGAGCTGCAGCGACTTGCCTAAGCCCATCTCATCGGCCAAAACGCCCCCGAAATCGGCATCGCAGCGCGCCGAAAGCCAACGGAAGCCCGACTCCTGATACGGCCTGAGCACCCCTGCAAGCGTTGGCGGCACAGCATAATCGGCCTCGTTCACAGCCTTGAAGTGATCGATATATTCCTGAAAGCTTCGGTCACGCTCAAGGTTCGCTTCTTCGTTCAAATAGAATGCGCGATATGCCGGCAAAAGCGCCTGCCCGCTCGCAAGCTCGCGCGCCGTAAGGCCCAAATCGCCCGCAAGGCGATCAAGTTGAGAAAGATCGGCTTCCTTCAAATCGATAAACGCGCCCGAACGCAAGCGGTGGTAGCGCTTGCGGCGTCGATAGCTCGAAAGCAGCGCTGAAAGCTCCGACGCCGGCAAATCGCCCGCATCGACCACAAGGTTGATCAAGTTGCCCGAAAGCGATACGCCCATAGTAACGCGCGGCTTCACGTCGCGAATAAGGCGATCGAACGCGGGCGTGGTGAACACCGTGCCCGCCTCGCGGAATTCCACAAGGCCGCCGAAAAGCAGCGCGCCCACCGCGTCTCCGTCGGAAAGCGCGAGCGATGCGCCTGCGCCAAAATAGCGCGCGGCAAGAGAGCGAGCCTTCGCTTCGCGCTTCACATCGCGCACGGGAAGAGGCACGTCCACGGGCTCGGGGCGATCGGTGAGTTCGCCCACCAAATCGTAACGAATCGCGCCATACACAGCCTGGGCGCGCATGGTCACGCTCGTTTTGTCTTTGTCGAAAAAGAACTCGAGCGAGCACGTGACAGGGCGGTATTTATCGATATCGGAAGGAAGGTCGACGCGCAATCGCTTCTCAATCGCAGGCAACGCCGTCGCGCAAAAAAGCGGCATGTCGCGCTCGGCTACAAAGGGGCGGTTTTCCTCGCTTCCATAAACGCCGCGCAGAAAATCGGCGCACTTCATGAAGTCGTTCGAGCATCGATAGAATTCACTGCCGCCAAGCCACACGAAAAGTTTCGAGCCGCGGCCCGCAAGCCAAATGCGGCTGCCGCGCTCAACGGTAAAGCCGCCCCGCGACGAGGGCCGAACCGCAAGCGCGATTTCAGGGTCGGCATCAACCACACGCACGCGCGCCACGCTCGGCGCAATGCCATCGGCGCCCTTGATGGAAAACGTCTCGCCCGCCAGAGCTGAAAGCACATCGACCATATCGCTTTCGGAAAGGGACATGGTGCGGCCAATGCTCGGAGCAGCGTATCGCCACGAGGAAAGCGGTGCCGTACGGCGCTGGGCATCGACAATGCCCGCGACGAGCTGGACTATCGCGCGACCGCGCTCCGTGAAACGCGAAGGCACGTGGGTAAATGCGAGCTTCTTTCCATACTCGAAAAACGTGCCCTCATCGAGGCGGCGGCAAAAATCGGAGATGTTCTTTACGATGTACGTCGCATCGTCGGTCGCCACGCGCAACCCCATGGACCATTCGCCGTATTCCACGGTGAAATCGCACAGCACATCGACGCTTCCATCGGGCGTGTCGTCACGCTCGAGGCGTTCGGCTCGCTCCATGAACGCGGCGATGCAGTCGGAAGATACTGCAGAACGATCGCGGCGAAAGCCCGCATAGCTATCGGAACGAGCTGCGTAATCGAGCGCGAGCGCCACGGCATGCTTGCACATGCCGTCGTACTGAAACGCCGCCGGACATGTACAGGAGTAATCTTCGACGAAATCGGCGCCCTCGTTGAGCTCGACCATAACGCGGTAGCCTTCGGTTGAGCTCGTTTGGGAAGCCACGACCGCGTTGATGATGGTCGACTCGCCATCGTAGCGCACGCGGCGATCGTATACCGAGCGCCCGCCTGCAGCAATCGAGCGCCCGCGATGCAAAACGCGCGGCGCGCACATATGAGAAAGCGATTCCTCAGAAAGCACGATGGCCCCTTCCCTACGGTATTGCGAACCTTGAGTATACCGCGACGCCGCGAAGAGAAAAGGCGCACCAGAAACAGCGCATTACTTTCGGGCGACGAGCCTGGGGCCGATGCGGCGCACAAGGTCGAAGTCGGCGCGGCGAGCATAGGGGTACACCGACGAAATGCGCACGCGCACCTTCGTGCCCAAGCGATAGACCACGCCCGAATCAGAGCCGAAAAGCACGCGTCGCGCCGCATCGAGCACAAAGTATTCCCCCGTATCGCGCAGCGAAACGAAGCCTTCGCACGTATCGGCCAGGCGCACGAAGAAGCCCTGGGCCATAACGCCCGAAATCATGCCATCGACCTCATCGCCAATGCGCTGCTCGAGCAGCTCGAACAGCTTGAGCTCTTGAGATTCGCGCGCGGCTTCTTCGGCGGTGCGTTCCGCGGTCGATGCATGGTCGGCAATGCGCGCCAGGGCCGATTCCAAACCCGAGGTCTCACCCGTGCGGCCGAAAAGCGCCACTTTCAGCATGCGATGCACCATAAGGTCGGGATAGCGGCGAATAGGGCTCGTGAAGTGCGTGTATGCCGTGCTCGCGAGCCCGAAGTGCCCCTCGCACGAATCAACGTACACCGCGCGCTTCATTGCACGCACCACAAGCGACGACACGAGGAATTCCTCGCTGCGCCCACGCGCGAACGAGAGCACCTGCTGGATGGCGAACGGATCGCCTGCCTTGAAATTCGCAAGCGATACATGCCTGTCGTAGCCAAATTCCTGAAGAATTGGCACGAGTTCTGCCAAATCGCCCGACGAAGGCGGCTCATGCACGCGAAAAATCGACGGAATTCCCGCATCGCGCAAATATCGAGCAACCGCCTCATTGGCGGCGATCATGGCCTCTTCGACAAGCGCCGTCGCATCGGTTTTGCGACGAATAGCCACGCTGACGGGCACGCCTTCATCGTTCAGGCGGACCTTGGCCTCTTCACTCTCGAAATCCATGCCTCCACGACGCACGCGATTGGCATGGAGTGCCTGAGCGATTTCATGCAGAACGCCAATCGATTGCGCGATGTCTTCGGCAAACGCGCCAGCCATAGGCCGCAGGGCCGCAACCGCCGCCTGAAAATCGCCAGCCTGCAAAGCGTCAATGGAAACTTGCACAGCGCCATACGTAAGCCGCGCTTTCGACTTGATGACCGACGGGGTTATGCGCGTGTCCCGAACAAAGCCCTTTTCATCGATGAGCATCTCGACGCTCATCGCGCGGCGTTCTTCATGTGACCGCAGCGAGCACACATCGTTCGAAAGCGCCTCGGGAAGCATGGGCAGCACGCGATCGACCAAATACACGCTCGTCGCGCGTTCGCGAGCCTCGAAGTCGACCTGAGAATTCCAAGGAACGTAGTGCGATACATCGGCGATATGGACGCCCAGAATGAAGAACCGCGCGCCTGCAGCCGAAGAAGCATCGTCTGCCTCGCAGGCAACGCCCGGCTCGGAGCTGCCCTCCTTCTTGGCGGCAAGCGCCCTATGGGCACTGCGAAGCGTTGCGGGGCCATCAAGCCAAACGCACGCCGCGCTTACGGCATCGTCGAAATCTTTCGCATCATCGGGGTCGACCGTGAACGCGAGCTCGCTTCTCAAATCAACATAGCGTCCGCTGTTGAAAGCGGCATCGGCATCGACGTCAGCGCCTTCAACTTCGGCAAGCGATGTTGCCGAAAACGATGTTGCCAGCTTATGGCGAGCAATAATGAGCTCGACATCGGCCCCAGGCTGGCCTTCATGCCCAAGCACTTCCTCGACCACGCCCTGCGCGGGCTCTCGCCGCGACGGGAACGAGGTCATGCGCACGCGCACGATGTCGCCATCTTTCACATGGGGAGCATCGCTGCGCAAGGTGAAGATGTCATGCTTGATGCGGGGGTCTTCAGGAACAACGACCCCAAAGGGTTCGGCGATTTCATATCGCCCGACAACCGTTTCGTGAGCGCGGCCAACCACGCGAACCACGCGCCCTCGAAGCCTGTCTTCAAAGCCGCCCTCGCGTTCGCCATCGTGAATGCGAGCGACCTCCACCACATCGCCATCGAAAGCGTCAGCCGTTTTAGAGGCGGGAATAAAAAACTCCCCTTCGGAAGTCTGTACAAAACCGTATCCAGCACCCGACATCTTCAAAACGCCTTGCGGCAAAATGCGCGGGGTGCGGCGGGCAGAGCTTTTTCTTGTACGTGAACGAGACATAGCATCCCTTCATAGGTCAAATGGAATATGAGTAAAAGAAGCAGCTGCGAAGCCCACCGAAGCTCGCAGTTTGTCGAGGCATAAGCAAAAACGAGATTACTTTCGCATAGAACTCAGCAAGAAGGAAGAGTCGAAAGCGAACCGTAACCGCAAAAACCCATGAAGCGCCGAGGAGGCATGAGCCCAGCCAAAGGCAAACCTACGCAACGAAACAGCAAACCGAGGTCACGAACAACGTCGCAACCTCGGCTTGGAGGCAATCATATGTAAATACAGCGCCTGTCCTAGTCGACAACGAGCGAGCCAGCCGTCTCGATGGCGATTTCCTTCTGATTATCGACCGACGATCCCTCGCGCAAGGAAATCACCACGTCAGGCGACACGCCCACGCCATCGATCGTATACCCCGAAGGGCTCTTGTAACGCGCGGCGGTATAGCGCAACGCACCGCCGAACGAAAGCGGCTTAGTAACCTGCACAGAACCGCGGCCCATGGTATTGACGCCCACCAACGTCGCACGGTTCGAATCGCGCAACGCAGCCGCAAGAACCTCGGCGGAACCTGCGGTGTTGCCGTTCACAAGAACGACAACCGGCGCATCGGTTGCCACATTGCCCGAAACTTGCTTGGTAGTTTGGGCGTCGACCGTGTCGATTTCGACCACGACGCCGCTCTTCACGAACAGCGAAGCCACGTCGACCGCCTTGTTCAAATAGCCACCGGGATTATCGCGCAAATCGAGCACGAACGACTGAGCCCCTTGCGAAGAGAGCTCTTCTATCGCCTGGCGCACGAGCGAATCGGCGTTCTGCGTGAACTGGCGCAGTTTGATGTAGCCGACGTTGTTCTGCAGCTGGGCAGTCACATTCGGCTCAGTGTAATCGGTGCACACGAGCGTCGTGGTGAATTCATCGCCGCCCGAAGCATCGAGGGACGTAGGCCGACGCCACGTGATGACGACGGTCGAGCCAGCCTCGCGCTGCACGGCATTGATAACTTCGGTCGACGTCCATTCTTGCGAACGATCGCCATCGATGGCCACCACGAAATCGCCCGGCAAAACGCCCGCGTCGCTCGCCGAAGAACCCTCAAACACATCGAGCGCATAGGCTTGGCCGTTGTATTCCGAGAAGAACACGCCCACGCCCGGATAATCCTCCGACGCTGTTACGTCGACATAGGTCGAATAGCGATCGGCGGAATAGTAGCGCGTGAAGGTGTCATTCGTGGATTGCAGGAACGAATCCAAAACCGCAGACGTGCAGGCATCGGTATCGTAGGAATCGAGGCTCGATTTCGCCAAAATGCCTTCAACCTCGTTCAGACGCGAGGCAACCTCGCCAGAATCGGCCGAAGCCGCCTGGACGGCGGCTTTCGTTTCCGGCTCTTCAATTCCCAAACGACTCATAAGGTCGTGGTTTCCGCGCACGACGAAACCGGCGCAAAAAAGCGCAACCGCGCACATGCATAAAGCGAGTTGCTTTATGATGCGCGCGTTGCGGGTCGTTACGTCGATATGGCCTTTGCGGTGTCGCACAGACATAGACATGGGGGCTATTTACACCTTCAAGTAGCGTCGCATAGCGAACAGCGAACCAATACCAGCAATGACCAAGCCGGCGACAATAAGCGCGGCGTAGATCATGAGATACGACGTCATGGACAAATCGATGGGCAGCCATGCCAAGGTGTTCGAAACCTGCGGCAGCGCGAAGCGGCGCAGCATTTCAATGGTCAGAATGGCAAGGGCCGAACCGATAACGGCATGCATTGCGCCCTCCATAAGGAAAGGCCCGCGAATGAAGCCGTTGCTCGCGCCCACGAGACGCATGATGGCGATTTCCTTGCGGCGTGCCAAAATGGCCAAGCGGATGGTGTTGTTGATGAACACCAGCGCAATGAAGATGAGCAGGGCAACGAGCGCGACGCCAATGTAGCGAATGTAGTTCGTGAGCTCGAACAGGCGTTTCACGCTGCTCTGGCCATACTTGATGCTGTCGGCGGGGTTTTCCTCGTCGGCGATTTTCGCGAACGTGGAGTTACCCTCGATTTGAGAGGCGATGCCCTCAACCATCTGCGGATCGGCGAGCTCGACGTCGATGGAAGCCGGCAGAGGATTCATGCCATCGAGCTGGTCGACGATTTCGCTGGAGCTCATGGAGTTGCTGAAGTTCTGCAGGGCTTCGTCTTTCGTGGTGAAACCGACACTTTGCACGCCGTCCATCTTCTCGATGGCCTTCATGACCGTATCGATGTCGGATTGCTCGGCATCGTCGGACACATACGCCGTGATGGAAACCTTGTCTTCCACCGACTTCACCGTGTTGTCGACGATAAGGCCGCCAACAAGGAAAATGCCGATGATGAGCAGGGACAGGAAAATCGTGATAATCGAACCGAGCGTCGTGGAAAGGTTTCGCGTAAAGCCCGTGAGCGATTCTTTGAAGAAGTAGAAAAGACTAGACATCGGAACCGTACACACCCCTATCTTGGTCGCGGGTCAACTGGCCGTTGTCGAGAGCAATAACGCGACGACGCATGTTGTCGACCATTTCGCGGTCGTGCGTTGCCACGAGCACCGTGGTACCGGTGCGATTAATGCGCTCGAGCAGATCCATAATGCCGCGCGAAGTTTGCGGGTCGAGGTTGCCCGTGGGCTCGTCGCACACCAGAAGCGGCGGACGATTCACAATGGCGCGCGCAATGGAAACACGCTGCTGCTCGCCACCAGAAAGCTGATCGGGACGCTTGTTAAGCTTGTCTTGCAGGCCAACCAGGCGCAAAACCTCGGGGACCTGAGTCTTAATCACGTGGCGGCTCTTGCCGATAACCTCGAGCGCGAACGAAACGTTCTCGAAAACGGTTTTGTTCGGCAGCAATTTGAAGTCTTGGAAAACGCAGCCAATGTTGCGGCGAAGATAGGGCACGCGCCAGTCGCGCATGGTCGTAAGATCTTCATCGGCAACATAAATATGGCCGCTCGACGGCTTGAGCTCGCGGGTAATGAGCTTGATGAAGGTAGACTTGCCCGAACCCGAATGGCCAACGAGGAAGACGAACTCGCCCGCATAGATTTGCAGGGAGATGTCATGCAGCGAAGGCTTGTTCGGCTGCGCCTGGTAGACCTTCGTCACATGATCGAAGGTGATGACAGGCGCACCCATGGGCTGGGACTGCTGCGCGTCTTCAAGCGAAAGAGAAGGAAGCGCCGCCGACAAGTCGGAACGAATGGCCGGCTGGGCGGGAGCATGGTGACCGCGGCCAGCGTGGCCGGGTGCAAGTTTGTTCATTGCGGGGAGCGCGCCAGTTGCCTGGGGGCTCACAGCGCGGTTTGCCGAAGTGGCGCCCGCGGATTGAGCGACGTTGGAGCCTGCATGGGCGGCATGGCGGCCCACAGGCGGCGTCACCCGCGACGTAGCCCCCGCTTCGAGGGGATCGCGACGTCGCGCGTCATTGGTGTTCGTCACAGAGTGCTCCGTTCAAATAATGGTTACTGGACTCAACCCGCTTATTCTACCAAGACACGCAAATCCCCGCTCGCTTCGCTACGAAACAAACACTGCGCTGAATAGAGCCTGAAAGCATGGAGGAGCGCCGCACCTAAGAAACTCGCCGGCCACACAATGCAAACCAACATAAAGAAAAGGCCGGGCATAAACCCGGCCTTGAACAAACGACGCTTTAACGCGCTATTTGCGAGAGATGGCCTTTTTGGCCGCCTCGGCGATAGCGGCGGCATCCATGTGGAATTCCACGAGCAGTTCCTCGTAGCTTGCCGACGTGCCGAAGCAATCCTGCATACCCACGCGCTCGAGTGGAGCGGGATGCTTTACGGCCAGGCATTCCGCCACGGCGCCACCAAGGCCGCCGATAACGGAGTGCTCTTCAGCGGTCACGATGCAGCCCGTCTTCTCGACTGACGCCAAAATGGTGTCTTCGTCGAGCGGCTTCACGCAGAATGCGTCGATAACCTCTGCGGAAATGCCTTCAGCGGCCAGCAGGTCAGCGGCCTTCAGGGCCTCATCGATTTCGACGCCGCAGGCGACGATGGAAACATCGCTGCCCTCGCGAAGCACGTATGCGCGACCCATCTCGAGTTCTTTGCCCGGTTCATAGACGCACGGCACCGATGCGCGGCCCATGCGCACATACACGGGGCCCGGCGTTTCGGCGGCCAGCTTAATGGCGGCCTTCGCAGCATAGTAGTCGGCGGGAACGAGAACGCGCATGTTCGGCAGCACGCGCATAAGGGCGATATCTTCGACCATCTGATGGCTGCCGCCGTCGGGACCTACGGAAATGCCGGCATGCGTAGGGGCGATTTTCACGTTCAGATTCGCATAGCACACGGTGTTGCGAATTTGATCATACACACGGCCAGTACCGAACACGGCGAACGAGCCAGTGAATGCGGTGTGGCCCGTGAGCGAGAGACCAGCGGCCACGCCAACCATATCTTGTTCGGCGATGCCAACGTTCACCAGGCGCTCGGGATGCGCAGCGCCCAGCTTTTTGGTGGTGGTGGAACCAGAAAGGTCGGCCTCGACGGCTACGACGTCGATACCCTGTTCCACCAATTCGACCAGCGTCTCACCGTAGGCGGCGCGGGTTGCTTTTTTCTCTGCAGCCATTATTTAGCCTCCTTGTTCGCGGTGAGTTCGGCGAGAGCCTGCTCGGTTTGCTCGGCGTTCGGCGCCTTGCCATGCCAGCCAGCCTGGTCTTCCATAAAGGAAACGCCCTTGCCCTTGGTGGTTTCGGCTACGATTACGCACGGCTTGCCGCCGCGGGATTCCTTGGCGCTTTCAAGCGTGGCGAGAATGGCTTCCATGTCGTTGCCGTCGCACCGGAACACCTGCCAGCCGAACGAGCGGAACTTGTCGCCCAAGTCTTCCGGCGAGCATACGGTTTCGATGCGGCCGTCGATTTGCAGGTGGTTGTGATCGACGATGGCGACCAGGTTATCGAGGCCCTTGTGAGCCGCGAACATCGCAGCTTCCCACACCTGGCCCTCTTGGCATTCGCCGTCGCCCATAAGGGTGAACACCGAAGACTCAGAACCGTTGAGCTTCAGGCCGAGCGCCATGCCGGCAGCGATAGAGAGGCCCTGGCCGAGAGAGCCCGTAGATGCCTCAACGCCCGGAAGCTTCTTGCAATCGGGATGGCCCTGAAGGCGGCTGTGCAGCTTGCGCAGCGTGGCGAGCTCTTCTTTCGGGAAGTAGCCAGCCTCGGCAAGCGTGGCGTAAAGCGCCGGTGCCGCATGGCCCTTCGAAAGAAGGAAACGGTCACGGTCTTCGGCCTTCGGATTTTCCGCATCGTGCTTGAGCACGCCTCCGAAATACAGCGCGCACATAATGTCTGCCGCCGAAAGCGAGCCACCCGGATGCCCACTTCCCGCTTCGGCCACCATTTTCACGATATCGACGCGGATATCGCCGGCCATGCTCTTCAGCTCTTCGAGATTCACGACGCCCCTTTCTGTCGTTCAAGAAAAAAGCGCCCCGCATGCGCGGGACGCCTCATCACGCAATTGATTGCATCGTATCGCAAATTCGCGTTTCGGGCTATTGGGATACGCGCCAACGATGATAGCCCACAACGAATTCATCGATATCGCCGTCAAGCACAGCATCGACGTTGCTCGTTTCGACGCCGCTACGCAAATCTTTCACAAGCTGGTACGGATAGAGCACGTAGTTGCGAATCTGGCTACCGAAGCCGTTTTCCTGTTTTTCGCCACGAATGGCATCGAGTTCGGCATCACGCTTTTGGCGCTCAAGCTCGTACAACCTGCCGCGCAGCACCTTAAACGCAGATTCCTTGTTCATAAGCTGGCTTTTCTCGTTTTGGCAGGTTACGACGATGCCCGTGGGAATATGCGTGAGTCGCACGGCCGAATCGGTGGTGTTCACGCACTGGCCGCCTGGACCGCTCGAGCGGTATACGTCGACGCGCACGTCGCTCGGGTTCAAATTCACCTCGATGTCGTCGGACATCACGGGCATGACCTCCACACTGGCGAACGTCGTTTGGCGGCGGCCCTTGATGTCGGTCGGCGAAATGCGCACGAGTCGGTGCACCCCATGCTCACTGCGCAGCATGCCATAGGCGTTTTTGCCTTCCACCTGGAACACCGCGCGATCAAGGCCAATGCCCTCGCCCGGCACCACATCGAGCACTTTGAGTTTCCATCCCTTTTTCTCGACGTATCGCGAGTACATGCGATAGAGCATGTCGGTCCAGTCCTGCGCCTCGAGCCCGCCTTGGCCAGGGTTTACCGACACGATGGCGTCAGAGGAATCGAGGTCGTCGACGAACCAGGAGTCGATTTCGAATTGATCGAGCATGGAATCGAGGCGCGAGAGGCACATTTGAACCTCGGCGGCGAAGCCTTCGTCTTCACTGGCGAGTTCATCGGCAGCACGCGCATCGTCGAGCAGGCCGCACGCGACGTCATACGCATTGAGCGTGTCGCGCAGATTGCTCGCCTTCTTCGAAACCTCCTGTGCCGCAGCCGCGTCATCCCAGAAACCAGGCTGCGCGGCCTTATGGTCGAGATTGACGAGCTCGGCTTTGGAGTCCTCGATATGCAGGTATTCACGCGCCGCAGCCAAACGCTCGGCAACATCGTCGATATTCAGGTTTTCTTTCTCAGCCATAGCTCAAACCATTCAGAATTCAAAAACAGCATTTCGGCAGCGCGCGCATAAGCGAGCACGCAAGCCCTGATACAAGCAACGGCCCGACGATGCATCGGGCCGAGCAAAAGCAGATATCGTTCCAACGCCGAATCCAGCAGAAAGCAAAATGCAATTCGAATGCAATCAGCGCCTCACTGCGAGATTGGCCGTCAAACGGTGTACGACATCCATCACCGCGCCGCCCCTCTAGACGGCGCGATATTGCATCACCTATTGAAACCGTGGCACTTCTTGAACTTCTTCCCGCTTCCGCACGGGCAAGGATCGTTCGGCTTCACGTTCACATAGGGGTCGGAATCTTCATCTTTGCGATACGTCTTCGGCTTCGCCGTCGCCGCGGGCTTCGGCGGCTGGCCAGCGGTTGCCTGCGTGGGACGAACGCCGCGACCGGCGATGGTATTTTCGGAAAGAGCGGCCTCGGGCGAGGAATAGCTCACCTTGCCATCGAGGGGCGACGACTCTTCCTGCTCCACGGGAGCAGCGATGCGCAGGCGCAGCAGCGTGCGCAGGAAGTCTTCGTACATCGAAGACGTGAGCTCCGAGAATGCGCGATGCGCTTCTTCTTTATATTCGACGAGCGGGTCGCGCTGGCCGAAGGCGCGCAAGCCAATGCCCGTCTTCAAATAGTCCATCGCCTGCAGGTGGTTCATCCAACGCACATCCATGATGCGCAGCATAACCTGGCTTTCGAGCTGGCGCATCGCGTCGGCGCCAAGGGTTTCTTCCTTGGAGCGATACGTGCCCATGAGATATTCCTCAAGGGCGTCTTCGAGAGCCTCGGGGTCATCTTCGTGGTCGACTTCCTCGGCCTTGAAGGAAGCTTCGCCCGTCATATTCGCCGCCCACACGTCGACGGCCTTCATGTCCCAGTCGTCGCTCGGCAGCTTGGCCGGGCAATTCTCGTCAATCACAGCATCGACTTCGTCGTCGACGATTTCCTCGATGCGAGAAGACAAGTCTTTGCCGTCGAGAATCGCGTTGCGCTCCTTATAGATGGCGTTACGCTGCAGATTCATGACGTCGTCGTATTCGAGCACGTTTTTACGAGCGGCGAAGTGCATGGCCTCGACCTGGCGCTGAGCGCTTTCGATAGCCTTGGTCACCATGCCCGCTTGAATCGGCATGTCGTCGGTCGCGCCGGTTTTTTCCATCATGCGGCTGATGGAATCCATGCGATTGCCGCCGAACAGACGCATGAGGTCATCTTCGAGCGAGAGGTAGAACTGCGTGAGGCCCGGGTCGCCCTGGCGGCCGGCGCGGCCACGCAGCTGGTTGTCGATGCGGCGGCTCTCGTGGCGCTCGGTGCCGATAACGGCCAAGCCACCCGCACGGCGCACCTGTTCCTGCTCGCGCTTGCACGTTTCCTTCGCCTGGGCGAGCGCCGCATCGCGATCGGCCTGCGTAGGAACCTTCAGCTGATTCTCGCCTTCCTGCGCCTCGGTCTCGGGGGTTGCTTCGGGGTCAAATCCGCGCTGGCGCAGCACGTCGTCGGCGAGCACCTCGGGGTTGCCGCCGAGCAAAATGTCGGTACCACGGCCAGCCATGCTCGTCGCGATGGTCACAGCGCCCAGGCGGCCCGCCTGCGCGACGATATGCGCCTCGCGCTCGTGGTTCTTCGCGTTCAAGGTCTCGTGGGGAATGCCGCGCTTGTCGAGCAGACGCGAGAGCTTCTCGGAGCTTTCAACCGAAACGGTGCCAACCAAGCAAGGCTGGCCGGCCGCATGGCGTTGCTGCACGTCATCGGCCACGGCTTGATATTTCGCCTCGATAGTGCGGTACACCAGGTCGTTTTCGTCTTTACGAATGACGGGCTTGTTCGGCGGAATGGCCACGACGGGCAGCTTGTAAATCTGACGGAACTCGGCGTCTTCGGTCATGGCGGTACCCGTCATGCCCGAGAGCTTGTCGTAGAGACGGAAGTAGTTCTGGAATGTGATGGTCGCGAGGGTTTGGTTCTCTTCGCGAATGCGAACGTTTTCCTTCGCCTCCATCGCCTGATGCAGGCCTTCCGACCAGCGACGGCCTTCCATAATGCGGCCCGTGTTTTCGTCGACGATTTTCACCTCGCCGCCCACTACGACATAATCGATATCGCGATGGAACATGAAGTGGGCCTTCAAGGCCTGTTGTAAGTGGTTCGCAAGCTGGCCCGAAGGGTCGTCGTAGATATCGTCGATGCCCAAGCGGGCCTCGATTTTCGCCAAGCCAGTCTCAGTCGCGAAGATAGTCTTTTTCGCCTCATCGAGCTCATAGTCTTCGTCGCGAACTAGACCGAACATCGCCTGGGAGAACTTCTTGTAGGTATCGGCGGCCTTCACGCCCGCGCCGGAAATGATGAGCGGAGTGCGCGCCTCATCGATAAGGATGGAGGCGACCTCGTC
>ERZ857840.2734-NODE-2734-length-16158-cov-3.711358_pt1 | contig 16158 bp, 10 predicted proteins | sample MGYA00519760_ERZ857840 | MGnify/ENA primary metagenome ERZ857840 (study PRJEB31778, sample SAMEA3449371) | human gut metagenome | biome: human gut; feature: human-associated habitat; material: faeces | place: United Kingdom | collected 2010/2012 ... | reverse complement strand
GTTTTAAAATTGTAAAAGTTGGTGAATTAATAATTCTTTTAATTCCTAAACCCTTTCCTATTCCCTTAGTAAAGGTTGTTTTGCCTGCACCCAAATCACCATTAAGTGTCAATAACATATGCGGTTTTAGTAATTTTCCTAAATATTCACCAAAAGCTAATGTTTCATCTCTATTATTTATAGTAATCACTTTTTCCATAATAACCCTCTTTTAAATCTTGATAAAAACCATACCATTTCTTAGTAAAATTCTGATCAAATGGTCCTCCCTTTTTTACCGCTAAATCAATCAAAACATCTAGTTGTTTCTTTAAAATTTTGTCTAATTCATCACTATAGCCCATTTCACGAGCATGTTGACGATATTCTTCTTGATCTAAAATGCGATAGTTTCCATCTGGAAATACTTTTAAATCTAAATCATAATCAATATATTTTAAAGCCTCTCCATCATATAAAGTTGGTGAAGCAATATTACTATAATAATACACTCCTGTTTTTCTAATCATACAAATTACATTGTACCATTTATGTTTGGGCATATACCAAATAGCAGGTTCACGTGTATGCCACATTCTGCCATCTGATTCTGTCACCAATGTCCGATTATTAATAACAATGTAATGATCATCCGTTTCTTGTAAAACAAGTCCCTTTGACCAACATCTATGTATTTTACCATTATGTTTATATCCATGTATTAAGATTTTCTTTCCTACAATATCTTCCACAACAAACGACTCCTTATTAACATTTACATTATACACAAATTCATCTTTCTTTCAAAGAAAAAAAGACTCGAAACGAGTCTTATAAATGAACTGCTTTTTTAAGTCTTGGATATAAAAGAACAAATAAAATAAAGCAAGCAATAATTGTCGCGATATTATATGGAAGGTTATATACCAAATTTGCTTTTAATGGTGTTTGGAAAGCATACCATCCTGAAATTAAATGACAAATTGTTTTCAAAGCACCCGTAATAACAATTCCAATTGGTAATTCATACTTACCTACTTTTAATAAAGGAATAAGTGGTGTAAGTCCAATTAAAACCATTGGTAATAAATAATCAAAGATTACCGATAAAGGACCATAAAATGTTGCAAGTCCTAAAGCAAAATGTAGACCTAAACAAACAAGTGAAACAATCAAACTGTAACCCCAATTCATCAAATAGCCACATAAAATAATTGCAACAAGTGAAAAAGCACAGTTACCACCTTTTGGCATCTCATAAAATTTTGTGCAATATTCATAGTTTCTTTTGCGAAAAACTGTGATATAATCTAAATGTATAGCTATGTGCTACACCATGGAACCGGGAGGATGAAAATTTGGCAGAACGATCTTTGGAACTGGACAGCATTGAACTGGCAGCAGCCATCTTTGGCAGCGGCGACCAGAATATCCACCTGCTGGAAAAGGAATTCCGCGTCACGGCGGTCTGCCGCGGCTCGGTGCTGCGCTTTACCGGTGAGCAGAAGGATGTGGACGCCGCCGCCCGCGCCGTGGACGGCATGGTCACCCTGATGGAAAACCACACCCCGCTTGAGGAGCAGACCGTGCGCTACTGCATCAGCCTGGCCCACGGGGGCGAGGAAAAGCGCCTGCGGGAGCTGACCGACGATTTCGTCGCAGTCACGGCCAAGGGTCGTCCCATCCACCCCAAGACGCTGGGCCAGAAGGAATATCTCGCTGCCATCCGCAAAAATGCCATCACGTTCGGCGTCGGGCCTGCGGGCACCGGCAAGACGTATCTGGCTGTGGCAATGGCGGTCAAGGCGTTCAAGTCCAAGGATGTCAGCCGCATCATCCTGACCCGCCCCGCCGTCGAGGCGGGGGAGAAGCTCGGCTTTCTGCCGGGCGACCTGCAAAACAAGGTTGATCCGTATCTGCGCCCGCTCTACGACGGGCTGTTTGATCTGCTGGGGGCCGAGACGTTCCAGAAGCTGTTTGAAAAGCAGGTCATTGAGGTCGCACCGCTCGCCTATATGCGCGGGCGCACGCTGGATGATGCCTTCATCATCCTGGACGAGGCCCAGAACACCACGCCCGAGCAGATGAAGATGTTCCTGACGCGCATGGGCGTCGGCAGCAAGGTCGTGGTCACCGGCGACGTGACCCAGATCGACCTGCCGGATAAGGTGCGCAGCGGCCTCATTGATGCCCTGCATGTCCTGCGGGACGTCGAGGGCATCGCGCAGGTTCGCCTGACCGAGAAGGACGTCGTGCGCCACCGCCTGGTGCAGCAGATCGTAAAAGCGTATGAAAAGGCCGCCGAGGAGAAGGCTCCCGGCAGCCACAACCATAAACAAACAATGGAGGTCGATTAACGTGTCCAATAAGGTGTTGATTACGAACGATCAAAACGTGGTCAAGGTCCCTTCCGGGCTGCGCATCCTGATCCGCCGCAGCTGCAACGCGGTGCTGGATTTCGAGCATTTTGACGGTCCGGCGGAGATCAGCGTGACCTTCGTGGATAACAACCGCATCCACGAGCTGAACAAGGAGTACCGCAACAAGGATTCCGCCACCGACGTTCTGAGCTTCCCGCTCGGTGAAAACGGCGAGTATGACATTGACGAGGACAACGGCTGCAAGCTGCTGGGCGACATCGTCATCTCGATGGAGCGCGCCATGGAGCAGGCCGAGCTGTACGGCCATTCTTTGCAGCGTGAGGTCGCGTATCTGACGGTACATTCGATGCTGCACCTGCTGGGCTACGACCATGAGGCCGGCGGCCTGGAGGCCGTGCGCATGCGCGAGAAGGAGGAGGCTGTGCTCATCCAGCTCGGCCTGCCGCGCACGGTTTCCTATACCAGCGATGAAATTTGAGCAGCTGACCCGCTTTGCGCGGGGCTTTGTCTATGCCTACAACGGCATACGCGCCGCTGTGCAGGAGGAACGCAACTTCCGGTTTCACCTCTGCGCGGCGTTCTATGCTTTTGTGGCTGCGTTCTGGGCGGAGCTTGACCCCGTGGAGACCGCGCTTATCGCACTCTGTGTGGCGGCGGTGCTGGCGCTGGAGCTTGTCAACTCCGCGATTGAGCGCGCCGTGGACAAGCCCGACACCACCCACTGGTGGAGCGCAGGCGCGGCCAAGGATATGGCCGCGGGTGCAGTGCTCGTCATGGCGGTGGGAACGCTGATCGTGGCCCTCTGCGTGTTCTGGCCGCGGCTGGGCACGCTGTGGGCTAACTTTACGCTGCGCCCCACACGCCCGGCGTGGCTGGTGCTGACGCTGGTCCTCTTCTGCAAATTCATTTTCCGTTCTTCCAACTCAACAGAGAAAGGCAAACAACCGAATGGCAAAACCGATTCCTGAAATGCCGTCCAGCGTCTTTGTGGCGCTGGTGGGCCGCCCCAATGTGGGCAAATCCAGCCTGACGAACTACCTTGTGGGCGAAAAGGTCGCTATTGTGACCAAAAAGCCCCAGACGACCCGCAGCCGCATTACCGGCGTCATCACCAAGGGCCCCGTGCAATATGTGCTGATGGACACCCCCGGCATCCACGCTGCCCGCAATAAGCTGGATGCCCGCATGACCCAGACCGCCGCCGCCAGCCTGAAGGACGTCGATGTGACGATGATGCTGTTTGAACCGGCGGGGGAGTTCACCGACGCCGAGCTGACGATGGTCAAGGCGCTGCAAAAGGGCGGCCCGGCCATTGCCGTTATCAACAAGGTGGACCTGCTGGATAACTTTGCCGCGCTGGAAGCCCGCAAGAAGCAGCTGGAGGAGTTCGGCTGCTTTGACCACATCGTCACGATCTCGGCTAAGGACGGCACGGGCTGCGATGAACTGTTTGCCATGCTCAAGCCCTACGGCAACGAGGGCCCGCACTATTTCGATGATGACGCTTTCACCGATATGCCGGAGAAGGAGCTTGTCGCAGAGCTTGTGCGCGAGAAGGCACTGCTTTTCTTGCGTGAGGAGGTGCCCCACGGCATCGCCGTTGTTGTCGAGCGGTTTAAAGAGCGCCCCGACAAGGATCTCATCGACATTGACGTGGACATCTACTGTGAGCGCAAGAGCCATAAGGGCATGATCATCGGCAAGGGCGGCCAGATGCTGAAAAAAATTGCCTCCGCCGCCCGCATGGACATTGAGGAACTGCTCGGCGTCAAGGTCAACCTCCAATGCTGGGTCAAGGTCCGCGAGGACTGGCGCGATAACGAACTGCAGCTGAACTCGCTGGGATTTGCGAAGCCGTAACGATGCTGCACGTCGTAGGGGCGGGGCATGCCCCGCCCGCAGCCTACCCGTTATAGAGCATTATCCGTAAGGCCGCGGGCCGGACATGTCCGGCCCCTACAGCAACCGCAAATTTATTTTGTTCCCCATTCCGCCAACATCCCCGCGCCCCCTCTGCTACACTGTAGCCATGGGGGTGAACGGCATGGACAAAACGGCGGACGACTGGCGGCGCTTTGCGCAGACAGGCAGCATTTACGACTATCTGACGTACAAAAATCAACAAAACACAGCACAGGAGGACGTATATGCAGGTGGCAACAACGGGCCTTGTGCTGCGGCAGGTCAAGGTGGGCGAGGCAGACCGGATCCTGACGATCCTGACGCCTGACCTCGGCGTGGTGTCGGCGTCGGCCCGCGGCAGTCTGCGGATGAAGAGCGCCCTGTTCAGTGCAACAGGGCTGTTCTGCTACTCGGAATTCACGCTCACCAGCGGGCGCAGCCACTATTTTGTGGACACTGCGCAGGTCAAAAAGGTGTTCCACGGCATCTCTGCGTCCATTGAGGGTATGGCTCTGGCCAGCTACATGGCGGAGATCGCGGCGGAGCTGTCCCCCGCGCCGCCCGAGGCCGACGCCCAGCTGCGCCTGCTTCTCAACTGCCTGTATATGATCAGTGAGCGCCACTATCCCTGCGCGCAGCTCAAAGCCATCTATGAGCTGCGCGCCCTGACGCTGGCGGGCTATATGCCGGACGTACTGGCCTGCGCGGGCTGCGGTAAATACGACGGGGGAGAGTTTTACCTTGACCCTGTCGAGGGCCGTCTGCTCTGCGCCGACTGTGCCGAAAAAGCGCACCATATCACGAATCTGGACAACGGCGCGCTGTACGCCCTGCGCCATATCTGCCTGGCCGAGGATAAAAAGCTGTTCGGGTTCAAAATCTCGCCCGAGAGCTTACAGGAACTTTCCCGCACCAGCGAGCAGTACACGCTGGCGCATCTGGAGCATGGGCTGAAAAGCCTGGATTTTCTCAAATCTGTACTTGAATAAGGAGACCTAAACCCTGTTATGGATACCGCCTATAAAACAACACTGGAGCTGGACAAGGTCCTGAACCGCGCTGTACAGCTCTGCGCCTGCCAGGAAACGAAAGAAATGATGCAGGCGCTGGAGCCGGCCCCCACGATTGAGGATGAGCGCTACGACCTGACCCAGACCAACGCCATCAACGCGCTGCTCATCAAGAACGGCAGTCCCCGCTTCGGCAGCGTGCGCGAGGTGCGCCGCATCGTTGCCCACGCCCGCAAGGGGGGTATCCTCTCGATGGGTGAGCTGCTGGAAATTGCCGCGACCCTGCGCAATTTCTCGGGCCTGTCCCAGTGGTACGGCCTGAGCGAGCATGAGATGCTGCCCACCGACGACCTGTTTTTTGCGCTGGCCCCGCAGCCGGTGCTGGAAAAGCAGATTTCGGAGAGCATTATTTCTCCCGAGGAGATGGCCGACACTGCCAGTGTGACCCTCCACGATCTGCGCCGCAAAATCCGCCAGACCGAGGATTCCATCCGCACCAAGCTCGATAACATCATCCGCAACTCCACCACCAATAAATTTTTGCAGGATGCCGTCGTTTCCCTGCGCAATGGCCGCTACGTCGTGCCCGTCCGCGCCGAGTACCGCGGTGAGGTCGGCGGCGTCATCCATGACGTCTCGTCCACCGGCGCAACGGTCTTTGTAGAGCCTACCGCCGTCGTCGAGGCCAACGCCCGCATCATGCAGCTGCGTGCGCAGGAACAGGAGGAGATCACCCGTATCCTGACCTCGTTCTCGACGCAGGTCGGCTCGCTGGAGCCGCAGTTCACCTACAGCTATGACGCGATGCTCAAAATCGACCTGCTGCTGGCAAAGGCCCGGCTGGCTGTGGAGCAGAACGCCTTTATGCCCGCCGTCAGCGACACGGTGCACTTCAAGCTGAACAAGGCCAGCCACCCGCTCATCGACAAGAAAAAGGTCGTGCCTGTGGACATCGAGCTGGGCAGCGAGTACGACACCCTCGTCATCACCGGCCCGAACACCGGCGGCAAGACTGTTTCGCTCAAAACCGCGGGCCTTCTCAACGCGATGGCCCAGTACGGCTTCCTGATCCCCGCGCACGAGAGCAGCATTGTCTGCCATTTTGACGAGTACCTTGTGGACATCGGCGACGAGCAGAGCATTGAGCAGAGCCTGTCCACCTTCTCCGGCCACATGAAGCGCATCAGCGGCATTCTCGACCTGGCGGGCCACGCCACGCTGACCCTGCTTGACGAGCTGGGCGCGGGCACCGACCCTGCCGAGGGCGCGGCGCTGGCCGTCAGCATTCTCGAGCAGCTGCGCCGTCAGGGCAGTCTGCTCATGGCCACGACCCACTACGCTGAGCTGAAGGTCTACGCGCTGGAAACGCCCGGCGTCGTCAACGCCAGCTGCGAGTTCAACGTCGAAACGCTGATGCCCACCTATAAATTGAGCGTCGGCGTGCCGGGCAAATCGAACGCCTTCCTCATCAGCGCCAAGCTCGGCATCCCGCAGGAAATTATCGACGCCGCACGCAATCACATGTCGAACGACGATAAACGCCTCGACAGCGTGCTGTCCCAGCTGGATGACTTGAAGGTCCAGCTGAAGGACGCCCAGGCCGAGGCCGAGCAGGCCCGGTATGAGGCGGAGCACGCGCTGGAAAGTGCCGAGAAGAAACGCGACGACCTGATCAAAAAGGGTGAGGAAGAACTCGAAAATGCCCGCCGTCAGGCCCATGACCTGATGCAGCAGGTGCAGAACGAGGCCTACAGCCTGACCGACGAGCTGCGCCGCATCCAGAAGGACGAAAAGACCAGCGCTGCCCAGCGTGCTGTCCGCGCCCGGGAAATTGCCCGCAGGGACACCGAGACACTGCTGAAAAAGACAGACGCCAAGCCGCAGCCCGTAAAGGAGTTTGTGCCTTTGAAGGAGGTACAAATCGGGCAGGAGGTCGTTATTGCAGACCTCGGCCAGACGGCCACTGTCACCGCGCGGCCTGACCGCAACGGCATGGTCGAGGTGCGCGCCGGCATCATGAAAACGAAGGTGCCGCTGACGAACCTGCGCGCGCCCGATAAGATGGAGAAGCGCAAGCCGGCCGAACCGCGCCGCTCGACCCGCGTGCAGCTCGACAAGAGCCGCAAGACCAGTATGGAGTTGAACCTGCTGGGCTACACCGTGGACGAGGCCCTGAACGAGGTGGACAAGTTCCTGGACAGCGGTATGCTGCGCGGGCAGTCCACGCTCTATATCATCCACGGCAACGGCACCGGCGCGCTGCGCACGGCCATCCAGAAGCATCTGCGCACCCACAAGGCCGTCAAGAGCTTCCGCCTGGGCCGCTACGGCGAGGGCGAGAGCGGCGTGACCGTTGTGGAATTAAAGTGAAAATCAAAACAATCCGCGTGTTTTGTCTATGGTAATCGTTCACCGCGTTTGCTATGCTAACAGTATTATGATAATCTTTTCAATAACAAATTAACAGGAGAGCGAGTGAACGCTTTGGCTATGGATTACAACAGCACACGCAGCTTTACCATGACGCTGGCACACCGCGCTGTGGGGGACATCCGCCGCGGCGGCTTCCGCCAGCTGCGCAACTATGTGGATATGTGTGCCACACTGGCTAAAAAGCAACAGCAGAAGGACTTTTTTGCCTACGCGCAGAAGGCTCTGCAGCGCACGGACAGCTGCTACTACAGCCTTATCCACCGTCTGTTGGATTCCGTGGATGAGGATCGCATCTGCACCGTCGGCGTCAATATGGGCTTTGGCGGGTTGATTTACGGTGCCAGTGAACTGAAAAAGCAGGCTGACCTCGAAGGTCAGCCTATTGCCTGGATCACGGCGGCCCGCTGCGGCGACGAGCGCCTGAGTGAGCTGGTGCCCAAGGCCGCCGGGCACGGCAGTTTTGTCTGGCTGCTGGATGCGACGGACACCGACCCCGCGCAGGTCGTGCTGCTGGCTAAGGACAATCCGCAGAGCGCCTTCGGTCTGCTGGCTGACCCGTCCGCACTGACCGAGGACTGCGTCAAGACGCTTGCGGCATGCCGCAATTTGGTGGTCATGCCGCTGCTGCAGACGCCGGAGCTGACCCCCGAGGTCTGCCGCGCCGCCCGCCGCCTGAAAGCCCAAAAGATGTTCTATGTGCTGACGGTTCTCATCGATGACGAGACCGCGGGCGAGGTCATGCAGGACGACTGGCTCGAGAGCATGGCGCAGGAGACGCTTTGCTGCATGTGTGCCCGCAAGCCCGGCACATCGGACGAAACCTCCCGGAAGTTGCGCCGCAGCATCGTGAACGGACGCCTTGAGACAGGCAAGCCCGTGCTGCTGCTCGACTGGGACGGCGATGTGCGCTATCTGAACAACCGTATTTCGGAGTATATGACCTTCGGCAGCGTCCTGCCGGAGGGCAGCACCTTCCCTTTGCAGTTGGGCTGACTTCTTGGCCCCCTCTGCGCGGCATCCGTCAGGCCGCGTTCCTTGCACACTTTGCGGTTGGGCTGACTTCTTGGCCCCCTCTGCGAGGGGGCTCCCGCCGCAGCGGGTGGGGGAGAGAACCTTACGCCAGCTCGAAATACTTCGGGTTATGGCAAAGCTCGCTCCCTCCGGCCCTTCGGGCCGCCTCCCTCGCTGAGGGAGGCAAGTACTGCCGCATAAAATGACAAAAACCGACCCCGTACCGATGTTATGATCGGATACGGGGTCGTTTTTTTTTGCGTTTATTGCGGATCGCCGCGCAGCAGCTTCTGCATGATCTCGTGGTTGAACACCGGGATCGACAGCTCCGACATGTTGGACAGGGCGTTGCTCTTCATGCCGCTGAGCACCCACGGAATCAGGATACCCATCATCGCACCGGCAAAGAACTGCCCGATCTTGCGGGTATCCTCGGCGCTGGCATCGGGGTTCAGCTCCCGCACGTTCTGCTCAAAGATGGAGCGCAGATAATCGAACATATATTGCTGCAGGCTGTTCTGCCCGTTATAGGCAAGGGCATTGCAGTAGAACACCTTGTTTTCCAGAAAATCCTCCAGCGTCTCCCCAGACCGGTGCCACAGCAGATACCCGCACAGCAGCGCCATGCCATAGGGGCCTCCCTCTCCCGCCGTTTCCATAACGGCCACAGGCGTCCCGGTGGCCGCGGACAGGATCCGCTGTCCCACCTCCGGCGTCTTGAAGAATCCGCCGTGGGCATAGAGTTTGGTCAGCTCCACTTTTTCCTGCCGCGTCAGAATATCCAGCCCTATTTTCAGTGCGGCGAGGGCAGACAGGAGGTGCGTCCGCATAAAGTTTCCCAAGTTCAATCGGCTGTCCGGACTGCGGACCATCAGCGGGCGTCCCTGATTCAGGCCCAAAACAGGCTCTCCGGAATAGAAATTGCAGCTGACCAGCCCGCCGCCATCCGGGCTGCCCTCCAGTGCCTTTCGGAACAGCAGGGTATACAGCTTTCCCGGCTCCTGGGGCGCACCGATCGCCTCCGCAAATTCCTCAAACAGAGAAACCCACGCGTTGATGTCCGAAGTGCAGTTGTTGCAGTGTACCATGGCGACGGGAATCCCCGCGGGCGTTGTCACCATGTCAATTTCCCGGTGTACCGCCATTTTACAGTCCGTAACCAGCATTGCGAAATCGGAGGTTCCGGCGGATACGTTGCCGGTTCCCAGCCGGACAGCATTGGTAGCCGTCATACCGGTTCCCGCGTCTCCCTCACAGGGCGCCAACGGGATTCCCGGCTGCAAATCTCCGGAAGGATCCAGCAGTGCGGCCCCCTCCGGAGTCAAAACTCCCGCCGGGGTTCCCGCAGGAACCGGTTGGGGAAGTATTTCCTCCAATGTCCAGGAATAGCCCATTTCCGCCGCCAGCGAATCAAATTTATGGACCATCTCTTTGTCGTAGGCGCAGCTGCCCCGGCCAATGGGGAACATGCCGGAGGCCTCGCCCACGCCCATGCACTTCTCTCCCGTCAGCTTCCAGTGCAGGAAACCCGCCAGCGTCGTAAGAAACGAAATCTCCTTTACATGGGGTTCCCCGTTCAGCATTGCCTGATACAGGTGGGCAATACTCCAGCGCTGGGGAATATTGAAGCCAAACAGGGCAGTCAGTTCTTCCGCAGCCTGTTCCGTCATGGTATTTCGCCAGGTCCGGAACTGCGCCAGCTGGTTTCCCTGTGCGTCAAAGGGCAGATAGCCGTGCATCATACCGGAAACGCCAATGGCCCCCACCTGCCGGATGGTCTGGCCGAAGCGCTGCTGAACCTGCCGCTTCAAGTCCGCGTAACAGGCCCGGAGTCCCTGATAGACCTGGTCCATGGCATAGGTCCAGACCCCATCGACCAGTTGGTTTTCCCAGGCAAAGCTGCCGGAAGCCAGCGGCCGGAAATTTCTGTCCACCAGCACTGCCTTGATTCTGGTCGAACCCAGTTCAATACCGAGGACCGTATCCTTCAGCTCCATATGTTTCCCCTTTCAGCGCAGCTTCCAGGCGATGTCCTGCAGCATCAGCTGCTGTTCCAGCTTCTCCTGGGTGGTGTCCTTGTCGATATGGACATACTCGATGCCCATAATCGCGGCCCAATCCCGCATCTGCTCGGCAGTCACGTCATAGCTCAGAACCGTATGGTGGGCACCGCCTGCGGTGATCCAGCATTCCACACCCGTAAGCAGATCCGGCATGGCCCGCCACATGACCCGGGCCACGGGCAGATTCGGCATTTCCATAATCGGCTCCACCGCCTCAATATCCTGAACGATCAGCCGGAACCGGCCACCCATATCGATCAGACTCGCCACAATGCCCTTCCCCGCCTTGCCGTTGAATACCAGCCGGGCAGGATCCTTTCGGTTCATGCCAATGCCCAGAGGATGTGTTTCGATCCGGGGCCTTCCCTGGGCCACGCTGGGGCAGACCTCCAGCATATGCGCGCCCAGCGAATACTCTCTGCCCGGCTCCAGATGATAGGTGTAGTCCTCCATAAAAGCGGAAGCGCCGTTTTCGTCTTTGCCCATGGCTTTCATGACCGCCAGCAGCGCCGCCACTTTCCAATCGCCCTCGCCGCCGAAACCGTAGCCCTGCGCCATCAGATTCTGAGCCGCCAGACCAGGCAGCTGCTCCAGGCCGTACAGATCCTGGAAGGTATCCGCAAAGGCCCGGCAGCCCTCACGGTCCAGCATCCGCTTGATGGCGATTTCCTCCCGGGCCTGATAGGCAACGGCCTCCCTGTTTTCCGTGGCAAGATCGTATTTTTCCAGATACGCCGCCATTTGGGCATTGACCTCTTCTTCCGTAACCGTGGCCATTTCCGCCGCCAGATCACCTACCGCCCAGGTATTGACCTGCCAGCCGAATTTCAGCTGGGCCTCGATTTTATCGCCCTCGGTCACGGCAACATCCCGCATATTGTCTCCAAAACGCATGACCTTCATGTTCCTGGACACGGCAACGCCAATCGCCGTTCGCATCCAGCGGCCCAACCGCTCCGCCGCGGCAGGGTTTTGCCAATAGCCCGCGATGATTTTCCGCGGCAGGCGCAGCCTTGCCCCCGCGAAGCCATGCTCCCGGTCTCCATGCGCCGCCTGGTTCAGGTTCATGAAATCCATATCGATCTCGTCATTGGGGATATCCCGGTTATATTGCGTCACAAAATGGCAGTAGGGCTTCCGCAAAGCCTCCAGACCGCTGAGCCACATCTTGCTGGGTGAAAAAGTGTGGCACCAGGTAACCAGGCCGCAGCATTTTTCCTGATAATTGGCCTCCCGCACAACCGCGGAAATCTCTTCAGCGGATTTGGCGGTTCCCTTGTATACCAGAGGATATGGCAGTCTTTCCGTCAGATAAGCCGCCATCTCCCTTGCCCGGGCGTCCACCATTTCCAGCACTTCCGGCCCATAAAGGGTCTGGCTGCCAACGATAAACCAGAATTCGTGGGTTTTCATTTTTGCTTTCTCCTTTGCATTTGACAGAGCAAAGAAGCCTCCCAGTCTCTTTGCTCCTTAGTTGGTCACCTGATCAGACCGCAAAAGCATTCGTGCAAATCAGGATCATCGCAGCCATAAATGTCGCCACAAACCAGCCGACATAAACGTTCTTCGTCTTTCTGTACAACGCCGTATTAACAAGGGACACAATCGTAAATGTGGGTACCAGGACCGTCGTCTTCATGCTGTATACCAGAGAATTTGGGTGTCCATTGGAGAAGGGAGCATAGGCAAAGAAGAACGGAGGCCGGAATGTCGTGCGCAGGCCGATGTAATAGATCAGCATGATCGCCGTATAACCGCCTGCCCCGATTAGCCAGCCCAGCAGATACTGCTTGGCGGTGCTTCCCTTGTTTCCCTTCTCGCCAATAGAAGCAAAGGCTGTGCTCACAGTGTTCATGATTCCAAATGCCACCAGGAAGAAGACGCCATAGGGAATGAAGTACGCAAACCGTTTCAGCGTAATGGGCATAATACCAAACTGCCAGAAACGGAAGTCAATCTTAAGCAGGCCGTAGCAGAGGTTTACGATAAAGTAGATAGTGGCAATCACCGTCACGGCAAACAGGAACGCCTTGAGGATCCCGGAAGCACGAACCTTTCCGTCATCTTCGGCAAAGCCATAGGCCGCAAGGCAGCTGCCTTCCTTTTTACCCCAAACAAAATGCCATACCAGGAACACAACCAGCATGATCAACGCATTGATAACCGCCAGCCACATCAGATTGTTTGCCCAGTTCATCGGAAGGAGCTTCGTAGCCTTCTTTGTTGCCAGCCACAGACCCACCTTATGCAGGGTCAGCGCAGGTACAGCAATACAGATCAACGTACCAATCAAGCGCGGAACACTGCTTCCACCAGCAATTGCCTTCCCTCCGGAATGCTTCAGGGCCGCAAATACCGGGCTGTCCAGCAGAACAAACGCAAAGCTGATCATAAAAGCAACAAGTGCCGCAATCGCCAGAACGCTGAACGCCTCCTTGTACATCCACACCTGATTATCAGCAGAAATTCCGGAATCTGTAGGCATGGCCATTTCAAAAAAGCTTGCCATAGCACCCACGGACCCTTTGCAGATGATATTGCCGATGTGAGTCGCCTTGGGAGTATAAATCACTCTGGCCGTACCTGCGTCAAAGCTGCCGTACACCTGCTCCGGCACAATTCGCGCGTCGGTTCCGAAAAAGTTCTTCAGAGAGGCGTCGTCCAACAACTTGCTGGTTTCCTCGCCTGTGGCAAAATACACCATTTCATCACACTGCGCGTTAATATAGCCCACGTTGAACCGGAATTCGGAAGAATCCGTTGATTTCATCTTGTCCACAAAGGACCCGGAACCCCATGGCATGATAGCTTTCACGCTATCCGCATATTCCAGCGCCGCATTGGCGATGTAGGTTCCGCCCATGGAATGTCCCGTTAGGCCGATGTTTTCCTTGTCGACAAACTTATACGACAGCAGCTGCTCGATGCCAAGGGATGCGCCGCCGTCCATTTTCAGCGCCGAGGTGCTTTCCTGCCCAACACCGGCGTTTACAGCCGCTTTTCCGTCAATATAGTCAGACGCACCGCTGCCGTAAGCGTCCACAGACAGTACCACATAGCCGCGTCGTGCCAATTCCAGGCTGTAGTTGCTTACCGTTTGCAGGTAATCGCTGCCGCCATGCATATTCAGGATAGCGGGGAGAGGATTCGCAGAAGACGCATTTTCAGGAATGAACAACTGTGCGTGGATCATACCTCCCTCAGAATTGGGATAATAGACATCCGAAATATGGACGCGACCCCAATCATTATTAAAGCCAGCGGCAACAAACATAAACACAAATACCAGGATCAGTGAGATAACCGCAGTGGTTTTTGTTTTTCTTGACATAAGACATTGTATCCTTTCCAAGTGCTACTTTTTAGTTTGTGTATAATCTTCGCATACTCTTTCAAATCTCCCACTTTCCCTGATCCCCCCGCTTATGCAAAGCAGGGGGATCAGATTTGGTTATGCGAGGATTTTTACAGGCCGAACATGCTGAGCTCGACGCTCTCAACCATATACTGGCCGGTACCGACCTGCATCATGATAAACAGAAAGGCGTTCAGCAGAGCGCCGGCCCAGATATTGCCTGTACGCTTATAGGTGTAGCGCGCAATGATGGGGCCAACTTCCAGAGGAACCAGCATCGCCCAGATAACCGTGCAGATGGAGTTGGCATCAGGCGTTGCCAGCATGCCTGTGGAGAACAGGGTGCCGTATTCCTTAAACAGGAAAATAACGATGGCCAGAATATTACCTACACACACAATGGCTGTGGATGCCCACTCAGGCAGATCCTTGAAACGGGTATTCGCATTCAGGATTGCGTTGACGATATAGAACGGTGCGCACAGGAGCATATAGCGGAACATAACAAACAGCTTTACCGGCCGGAAGGTCGTAAAGTCAACCGTTGCGATGACAAAGTCCACATTCAGCACCGCGTCAATGATCCACAGTACAAAGTGCATCAGCATGAACACGCTGAATGTGAGCAGTGCCGTCAGCGCCAGATCGCCCATGCCGATCTTAGCGGGAAGCAACGGATTCTGCCATGTATACTCCGCATTTTTGCGGTTCAGCAGCACCTTCACCCGGGATACAATGTAGATGCCCGCAATGGAGACCAGGGCAATGATCCAGGACCAATAGCCCTGTGCGCTGGAAGTATGGCCCGCGTTGGGGAAGAACTTGCTGGTGGGAATCAATTTGGGGCCCATGGTATTGCAGGGCACCAGAGTCAGATAGGAAACTGCCGTGAGTGCCAGGAACATGACGATCAGCGGCACGGATTCTCTGGGATTTCGGAACGAGGGAAGTTTCTCTCTGTCCTGAATGAACAGACTTTCTTCGCTCCCTTTCAGTTTTGCAAACAGCGGATCCAGAAGCAGAATGTTGAAGAGTGCCAGCCCCAAAGCAAACCAGCCGATCAATCCGATCACTTCAGCAGCAATGAACAGGGGCCATACCTGTTTGGAGGAAGGAATATACTTGGCGCCGGAGGGTGTGCCGAAAGCGCCATAGAAGAAATTGATATTGGTTCCAATCGCGGTGGTGGAGAAGAGTGCCGCGGGATGCGTATTTGCGGGATTGTACATCACACGCCCGCCAACGCCCGGGAATTTCGTTCCCTCTGCCAGTTCATGGGCGCCGTCCGCGTCAAACCATACGCCCAAAGGAACTTCCGTAGCGTCGAAGGCCGGGTATACCGCCTGGATCCAGCCTATGGCAAACGGTGTGGAGGCAAGATTATACGAGCCAAAGTAAATCGTGTCCATCTCATCATACTTGCCGGCGCTGAAGCCATAGGTCATACCCTCGGCAGCTTCGGGCTGAAGTTCGAAGGCCGCCAGAGAACCCTGTGCAATCAGAATGGCATTGATTCTGGGATTTTCGGTCTCCAGGTTGATAACATTAACCGCTGCCGCAGAACCCTGATCGCCCCAGCTGTGGCCAGTAACGGCGACCTGATTCTCGTCAACGCAGGGCAGGCTCATGGCCAACTCAACCATAGCTTCCATACCCATGGTATTGTGGGTCAGTCCGTCCACAGCTTTATCGGTTTTGCCATGGCCCATGGCGTCAAAAGCGATGACCACATAGCCGCGGCGGGCCAATTCAATAAACACAGGCGCCGTGGTATCCTTATTGGACAGACCGCCGTGCATGATGACAACCGCGGGAGCCGGATTCTCTGCCGTTGCGTTCTTGGGAATCAGCACTTTGTAGGTCATCTTCGCCGTAGCACTGTCCGTGAAGCTCACAGAAATATTTTTTCCGGAAGCAGCACTGTTTTCCTGGATTTTTTCAGCAATCTGTTTCAGGGTTTGGTTGTTGTAGTTTTGAACCGATACCGCTCCGAAGCCGGATTGGATCAGGCTTGCCAATGTGCT
>ERZ857840.2719-NODE-2719-length-16214-cov-4.797636_pt1 | contig 16214 bp, 10 predicted proteins | sample MGYA00519760_ERZ857840 | MGnify/ENA primary metagenome ERZ857840 (study PRJEB31778, sample SAMEA3449371) | human gut metagenome | biome: human gut; feature: human-associated habitat; material: faeces | place: United Kingdom | collected 2010/2012 ... | reverse complement strand
CCCCTGCACGGATTCCATGTTCTCCCAGGGCGAATGGCAGCTTCTCTCCATAGCCCGGGCCGCTGCCGCCGACCCCGGCGTGCTGCTGTTGGACGAGATCACCGCCAACCTGGACGCGGAAACGGAGCACATGGTTCTGGAGGCACTGAACCGGGTTTCCGAGAACCGCACCGTGATCTCCGTATCCCACCGCGCCTCCGCCCGCACCGGCCGCATCGTAACAGTCACGCCGCAGGCGTAAAAGAACACCCAAAAGGGGGCGGCAGCTTGCCGCCCCTTTTCAGACTGTCGGAAAACCCCTTACGGGCTTTTCCGACAAACTTTCGCAGTCTGCTGCGCGCACGAATTGTTTTCCGTAGGCGAACAATTCGCACACTCCGCATCCTGAGATGTATTTTCTGTCAGTAGAATATTTATTCCAAGGGATAAGGACAGCTTGAAGCCGTTTCCTCTGTGTGTTATAATTTCAGTAGGATTGACGAAGCGATTAATTTTGATTTGGAAAGGAGCCATGAGCTTGTGAAAAAACTTGTGCCTTGGATAATATCGTTGGTAGTAATTATGTTGGCATTGCCTTGGCTTGCAGTTACCGTTATACCAGGCGATGGTGGAATGGCAGCTTGCTTTATTCTGTTTTTTGCAGTGAATCCAATTTACGCAATTTGTGCTGGAGTATATGCTGGTAAGGATATAAAAAAATTATGGGTGTCGCCAGTTCTTACAGCGTTATTCTTTCTTGCTGGAACATGGTTGTTTTTTGATATGGGTGAAAAGGCTTTTGTGCTCTATGCGTCGGTCTATTTATTTTTAGGGGCCGCAGCGATGCTAATCTCGGTGTTCGTAAAGAAAAAGCATAGTGAGGTAAGCAAAATAAAAGCCTATTTCAAGGCGCAGAACATCGAGTTTTCCGCAAAGCGCATCTTTATAGACGGGCTGGGCGGCATGGCGTATGGCCTGTTCGCTTCGCTTTTGATCGGCACCATTATCAGTACCGTCGGCACCTATCTCTTTGACCTACGCTTTACGCTGTGGGGCAATGAATACAGCCTTTTTGCGGATGCAAACGGCTTTGCCAAGGCGGTGCAGGGCGCGGCCATGGCTGCGGCCATCGGCTATGCCATGAAGGCGCCTGCATTTGTGCTGTACTCGCTGCTGACCGTCGGCTATGCGGCAAACGCGCTGGGCGGCAGCGGCGGTCCCCTGTCCGTTTTCTTTGTGAGCATTGTATCCATCTTCTTTGGCAAGCTGGTTTCCAAGCGCACGCCGGTGGATTTGATCATTACCCCCGCTGTAACAATCCTGACGGGCGTGCTTGCCGCTATGCTCATCGCCCCGCCAATCGGAAAGATAGGCACGGTTATAGGCAACTTTATCATGTGGGCGACTGAGATGCGCCCCTTTGTCATGGGTCTTCTCGTCTCCGCCGTAATGGGCGCGGTGCTTACCCTTCCCATCAGCTCCGCGGCAATATGCGCTGCATTCGGGCTGACCGGCCTTGCGGGCGGCGCCTGTGTGGCAGGCTGCTGCGCCCACATGGTGGGCTTTGCCGTAGCCTCCTGGCGGGAGAACCGCTTCCAGGGCCTTGCGGCGCAGGGTCTCGGCACCTCCATGCTCCAGATTCCCAACCTGATGCGCAAGCCCGTGCTCTGGCTTCCGGCGGTCGCCGCCTCTCTGGTGGGAGGGCCTCTTGCGACCTGCGTGTTCCACCTGGAGCAGAACGGCTTTGCAATCGCCTCCGGCATGGGGACCTGCGGCCTTGTGGGTCCGATTGGCGTCATCGTGGGCTGGGTCAACGGTGACGGCGCCACTGCCTGGGATATTGTTGGCCTCATTTTGGTGGCCATAGTGGTTCCTGCGCTTGTATCCTGGGCCGTATCCGAGCTTATGCGCAGACGTGGCCTGATCAAGCCGGGGGATTATAAGCTGGAGCTGTAAAAAGCGAAGCAGCAGCGTCTGCGGTCTTCACGGACAAAGCTCTTCCGCCTTATACATGCCAAAACCTCAAAGCCCCCGGAAATCCGGGGGCTTTCTCAATATACTAATGCTGCGAGGCCATCTATGGGGCCTGAGCTTTATGACGCAAGCAGCTTCTCAACATTCTTATCCGTTCCCAGCACCCATATGGTGTCGCCGGTCTCCATGACATTGTCGCCGTCAGGCACTATGGGCTGCACACCGCCATGGCTCAGGCCTATGAGCACGCAGGAGTATTGATCCTGTATGCCGGAATGCTTTACGGATACGTTGCAATAGGGTTCACTACCATTAAGCTTTATCTCGGCGCAGCGGAGCGGCACCTGCCGCTCGCCCCTGCCCATACCCATAAACTCCTTCAAGGGAGTTACAGTGTGCTTTCCTATGTCATGGTTAGCGCAGTATTTCTTTATATGGCGTTCTGCTCCCATGGCAAATATGTGGTCTCCGGCTTGCAGCACCGTGCGGCCTGCGGGCAGCATCATTATCTCCGTATCCCGCTCTATCTTGAGCACAAACAGGCCATTGTTCTTACCCCAGCCAATATCCATAAGCGATTGGCCCACGAATTCATCCGGGACTATAAAGGAGAGTATTTTATAGCTCTCGTCGTATATTTCCATAGTTTCAGGCATTGGCATACCGTCAGCTACAGCCATGCCGGCAAACAGTATCGATGCCCTTTTGAGCTTTGAATAACGTGCGCGCTGGCGGCTGTCAAGCACATACAGCACTCCGCCTATGGCCATCCAGCAGAGGAACAACACCGTTGCCAGCTTGCCTATCCATACAGGCTGCCCGGGCATCAGCAGCAGAACCAGAAGCACAGCCATACAGAGTCCCGCAAACCAGGCTGTCTTTGCCCCTCCGGGTATCGTATAAGGGCGCTTAAGGCCGGGCTCGCTGCGGCGAAGCTTTATGAGACAGAAAGCTGTGAGCATCCAGCTGACAACGTATCCCGCCGCCGAGAAGGTGGTAAGATCGCCTATAAGCCCACTGCCGAGGAAGGGGCCCATAAGAGAGGCGATAAGCGTAACCTTTAACGCGTTTACCGGAGTCTTATAGACCGGATGCTGCTTTGCAAGTACATCAGGTACGATGCTGACACGAGCCATCGCCATGAGTATCTGCGAGGAGGCCATCATGAAGCCGTTCCATGTGGTAAGCAGGCCGCATATGGAGCCTATAAGTATCAGCAGATATAAGGATTGGCCCAGAGGACCGGGGTAAATATCACGGAATAGCAATGCCGCCGCCGGACTGTCAAACCCGATGAACTTCTCCCAGGGCATCGCCCCTCCCAGGGTAAAGAGCAGCAGCGCGTAAAACAGACAGGAGCTTACAACTGTCAGCACAACTGTTTTGCCGACTGACTTTATGTTGCCGCCGGCGCTTTCGATTCCCTGCGGTATGGTCTCAAACCCCGCTATAAAGAATGGTACCGAGGCAAGTATTGACAGCATACCGCCTAAAAAGCTGCTGTGTGATCCCTTGCCAACGTTTTCGTAAACCGGGCTTAAGTTGGCAAAGCTGAACTTGCCCATGGCAAATATCATAGCCAATACGCCGCTTCCCACAAGAACAAAGCACAGCACCCTCTGGAGCATGGCGGAAGCGGAAACGCCCTTGCGATTTATGCAGTACAGTATTACGGAAATCACCGTGCCAACGATTATATGACCTATGTATATATCCGCCCCGGCAAGCGTATATAAAGGCTCGCCATGCTTGAGCACCGGGAACAATATGCTGAGAATATCAACTACATATATGGCTTCCCAGGGTATTATGGTTATGAATGCACCGAAAGCCGTCCAGCCGGATATGAAGGCGGTATTATCGCCAAAGGCGCGGAAGGCATATGCCATTCCGCCGCCTGTTACGGGCAGCATTGCGCAAAGCTCGCAATAGCAAAGCGCTACCGGTATCATCATAACCAGGGCAAGTATGTAGCCCAGCGCCGCAGGCAGGGGGCCGCCGCTTCCTGCCATCCAGCTGTTTATGGATACAGCCCAGCCCACGCCGACTATGGCGCCAAAGCCTATGCAGAAAAAGTCAACGGCAGATACCTTTTTTGTCTCGTTCATTTCGCGTGCCTTCTTTCCAGTACGATTACTAATTGTTAGCATTAATAATTCTCATCAATCAAATTGCCGCTTTATATGATAATCGCGGTTAAATTCTTTGTCAATGCATAAAAACCTATTTTTATGAGTCATATTTTTCACACAGTCGGCGTGCGGCAGCCCTGCGGCGTCAATGGGCAAGGATAATAAAAAAGCGCCGCGGCGATCCTTGCGGATGTGCGGCGCAATCATGCTTCCTAAGGGGTGATTCTTTGCGCTATGCCTGCATTTCCTCGGCAAGCTCGCGGAAAATAGGCAGGCTGCGCTTTATCATATCATGTGAAACGCAGGTACTGAGGCGGAAATGGCCGGGGCAGCCGAATTCATTTCCCGGCACCACAAGAAGATCCTTCCTCATAGCCCGAGCGGCAAATTCTTTTGCGTCCCCGCCGGGCGCTTCAACAAAAAGATAAAACGCTCCCTTGGGCTTAACGCATTTGTAGCCGTATTCCGCCAACGCGTCGTAAAGGGTACGCCTGTTCCTGTCATACGCCTCCACGTCGGGGCGTAGCTTTACGCAGCGCGCCAGCATCTGCTGCATGGTGGAGGGGGCGCATACATGGCCCATGCTCCTTGACGCGCCGGATATGGCAAGCAGGAGCTCATGGCTGTCCTCCGCCTCGTCCGTCACGCAGGCATACCCTATGCGCTCGCCCGGGAGAGACATCGACTTGGAATATGAATAGCACACTATGGTATTTGCATACAGCTTGGGTATGAACGTGACCTCGGCGCCGTCGTATACCAGCTCGCGGTAGGGCTCATCCGCTATTATATATATCGGATGCCCGTACTCCGCGCTTCTCTGCTCAAGCAGCCTGCCCAGCCGGCACAGCGTCTCCCTGCCGTATACCGCGCCGGAGGGGTTATTGGGGGAATTCACTATCACAGCCTGAGTATGGGGGGTTATGCGCTTTTCCAGCTCGTCGAACCGTATCTGGAATGCCTCGGTATCCGCCGGCACCGTCACGAGCTTCATTCCGCTGCTTTCTGCATACATCGGGTATTCAGGAAAGTATGGTGCGATCACTATTACCTCGCTGTCCTTTACGGCGATAGCCTTCAGTGACGCTATAACGGCCGCTGCCGCGCCGCAGGTCAGCAGCAGGTTATTTGAGCTTATATTCATGCCGTACCGCTCATTCAGATCCTCCGCTATGGCCTCTCTGGCCCGCTTATCTCCCCCGGCAGGCGTATAGCCGTGAAGCATAAGGCTGTTCTTGGTTTGTATAAGGGTGGTGATGGTATTATCCACCTGCTTGTGTGTGGGTATAGAAGGATTCCCGAGCGAATAATCAAATACGTTTTCTTCGCCGACCTGCTGTTTGCGTTTTAGTCCGAACTCAAATATTTCACGTATGCAGGACTGTTTTGATCCCAGGACGTACATTTTTTCCGATATCATATTATCCCCACCTCGTCTTTTTTGTTAACCCCGCGCCGCAACCGCTCCAAAGGCGATCGACGCCAGCTTTGTCTCCGCATTGTCTGATCTGGATACCAGTACTATGGGTACCTTTGCCCCAACGATTATTCCCGCGCTCTTTGCGCCGCCAAACAGCGACATGGCCTTTCCCATTGCATTGCCCACCTCATAATTGGGGACCAGAAGTATATCAGCCATACCGGCTCCGGGGGCGTTGTATTTTTTATGCGCGCAGGCCTCCCGGCTCACCGCAAGATCCAGCCCTACCGGGCCGTAAACCTGCATATCATACTTGCTCCAGCGCTCCGACATACCCGCAAGCTCCTGCGCGTCCACCATAGACTGTATCTTTGGGTTTACCGTCTCAGCGCCGCATATGCAGGCTGCGTACAGCCTCCCAAAGCCTATGCTTTTCATCGTGATGGCGGCGTTTTCCAGTATCTCTGTCTTCTTTGCGAGGTCGGGGAAGGGGTTCATGCCCCCGTCCGTAACCGCCATGAGCCTGTGTCCCGCAGGCTGATATAGCATGACGTGGCTTATCAGCCTTTCGGTGCGGATGCCGTTTTCCTTATCCAATACGGCGCGCATAAGGTCAGCAGTATTCAGTATTCCCTTCATGAGAAGGTTTGCCCTTCCGCTTCGCACTGCGCTGACGGCCTTTGCGGCACAATCCGCATCGCTGTCAGCCGGAATAAGCTCAAAGCCGCTGTCCTCCTCGCCCAGTTCACTGAGTATGCTCTTTATCCGTATTACATTTCCCACCAGTATGGCATTTGCGATATTCTTTCGTTTTGCCTCGCAAACCGCCTTCAGTACCTCCTCATCGTGGGCCGCGGCTACCGCTATTACTCCGGAAGCCATGCCCGACGCCGTCCTTATAAGGCTTTCTATGGTGATCATCTTTACATCTCCCATCAATATTCAAGGCATTTCCCGCCGTGAAGCACCCTCAGCGCCCCCTCGGCCAGGCTTCTCATTTCCTCCTCACCCGGCAGGCAGATAACCGGCGCCACCTTTGAAACATATGAGGTTATCTCTCTGCACAGGCTCTCGCTGTACGCCATACCTCCCGTATATACTATGGCGTCCACCCTGAAGCGCAGTACAGCTGCCATGGAACCTACATCTTTGGCAAGCTGATAGGCAAGGGCACGGAATATCAGCGTTGCTTCCTTGTCACCGTCATTCATCTTTTTTTCCACTTCGCGGAAATCCTTTGTTCCGAGGTAGGAATACACCCCCGCCTCCGAGCCAAGCATGCGCTTCACTTCCGCCTTTTCCCGGCCGGAATAGCACAGCTCCACTACGGCGTTCACCGGCAGCGCGCCGCCCCTGTCCAGCCCCATACTGCCGTCGTCCTTGACGTTATATACGTCAACTACCCTTCCTCTTTCGTGGGCTGCCACCGATACCCCGCCGCCCAGATGAGCAACGATGAGGTTCAGCTCCTCATATGACCTCCCCATTTGCTGCGCCGCCCTGCGCGCCACCGATTTGTGATTGAGTGCATGGAAAAAGCTCTGCCGCTCCATGCCCTTCATTCCGGATATACGCGCAACATCCTGCATCTCGTCCACACAGACCGGATCCACAAAATATGCCGGTATCCCTGCGGGCTTCGCAAGCTCCTCTGCGATATACGCGCCCAGGTTTGCCGCATGCTCGCCATAGCCGGGATGGAGTATGTCATGTATGACTCTGTCGTTTACGGCGTATGTGCCGGACGGAATATGACGCAGCAGGCCGCCCCTTCCGCATATGGCGTCAAAGTCGGATACCTTCATGCCGTTTTCCCTCAACGCATCCAGTATCAGTTTTTTGCGGTACGGCATCTGCTCAGCTATATGGGCGAATTTTGAAAGCTCCTGCGCGCTGTGGCTTATACTCACGCGCATAACTTCCTTTTCTTCGTCAAATGCGGATATTTTTGTTGACGTTGCCCCCGGATTTATCACCAGAACCTTCATAAGCATCCCTTCCGATCAGGCTATACGGCCCCGTATCCGGCGCGGTAGGCCCTGATGTTCATATCCCTGAATTTTTCCGGCACGGTATCCGCTATGACCGCTTCCCAGTCTATGCCGTCCATGCCCAGCACCTTTACCATGCTGCCGAAGAGCACTATATTCATGCACTTGGGATTGCCCATATCCTCCGCTATCTTTGCCGCATTCAGCGTATAGCAGTTAAATCTGCTCTTCATGGCTTCTATGCAGCCCTTGGGATATTCGCACATACCCGCCGCCGTGGTGGAGGATTCTATCTCAAAATCGTTTATAACGGCTATCCCGTCCGGCTTGAGATAGTCGGCATAGCGTACCGCCTCCATCTTTTCAAAGGCCACGACTATATCCGCCGCGCCCTTGCCTATGACCGGGGAATATACCTTTTTGCCCCAATGTACCTGCGTAGATACGCTTCCACCGCGCTGGCTCATTCCATGAACCTCAGACATCTTTACGTCATATCCGGCGCGCATAAGTCCATTTACCAGAACCTTCGCCGTCAGTATCGTTCCCTGGCCGCCTACGCCTACAAGTATCGCGCTTTTATTCTGTTCCATGGAAATTACCTCTCCCTTCTTGAAATGGCGCCCTTGGGGCATACCTGAGCGCAGACGGTGCAGCCTATGCACTGTGCGGCGTCTATGCGCGCCTTGCCCTCATGCACCATGACGGCAGGGCAGCCGACCTTTAGGCACATTTTGCAGCCTATGCACTTTTGCGCATCCACCTCGCACAACCCTATATCGTGCTTTATCCTCTTTATCAGCACGCAGGGACGGCGGGTTATGATAGCCGCCGGTACCTCGGAAGCCATGGCTTCCTCTACCGCTTTTTCCATGGCGCGAAGATCCTGCGGATCCACTATAATAACCTTTTCATAGCCAATGGAAGCAAGTACGTCCTCTATCCTTATCTTTTCCGCCACATCCCCCTGCAGCGTATAGCCGCTGCCCGGGTTATCCTGATGCCCCGTCATGCCTGTTATGGAGTTATCCAAAACCACGGGAATAACCTCGCCCTTGTTGTAGATTATCTCCGCCGCACCGGTCATCCCGCTGTGGAAGAAGGTGGAGTCCCCCATTATGCCGAATACCTTTTTATCCTTTACGCCGCTCTGCCTGAAGGCCTTCGCCATGCCCATGGCAACCGTAAAGCCTCCGCCCATGCACACGCAGCTGTCTAAGGCGGAAAGGGGCGCCGCCGCTCCGAGCGTATAACAGCCTATATCCCCGGCCACTACCGCGTTCTTGTGGCGGGATATGGTATAGAAGAAGCCACGGTGGGGGCATCCCGGGCAAAGCACCGGCGGACGCGGAACAGGCTTCACGTCAAGCTCCATGCTTGCGGCCTTCTCGCCGAAGAGCCTTTCTTTAAGTATCTGCGGGTTGAGCTCGTACATATCGCCTATGAGCTCCTTGCCCACGCACTCTATGCCGGCGGCCTTCATCTGCTCCTCCATAAAGCCGTCGAGCTCCTCTATGACGTAGAGCTTATCGACCTTCTTTGCAAAGCCTCGTATCAGCTCGATGGGAAGGGGATTGGTAAGCCCCAGCTTAAGAAAAGACGTATCCTCCGGGAAAGCGTCCTTTGCGTACTGATACGCTATGGAGGCGGTCACAACGCCTATTTTGCCGCCCTTCATTTCTGCTACATTAAGCGGGCAATCACATGCGTACTCCTCAAGCTTCTTCATGTTTTCTTCCAGCTTCGCCCTGTTTGCGTATGCGTTGGCGGGGGTGGATACGAACTTGCGCACGTTGCGCGTATATTCCTTTGCCTTGTGCTCCTCCCTTTCGCCGAAGGTCACGATGCTCTTTGAATGGGCTATCCTTGTGGTCGTCCTGAACAGCACCGGCATATCGAAGCGCTCTGATATCTCGTATGCGGTATGCATGAAATCGAGGCACTCCTGAGAATCCGACGGCTCCACCATAGCTATCTTGGCGGCCCTTGCGTAGTTCCTGTTGTCCTGCTCGTTCTGCGATGAATGCATGCTCGGGTCGTCTGCGGATATTATTACAAATCCTCCGTTGACTCCGTTATAAGCCGCGGTAAAGATGGGGTCTGCCGCCACGTTCACGCCGACGTGCTTCATGGCCGCGAGGCTGCGCACTCCGGCGATGCTGGCGCCGTATGCCACCTCCACCGCCACCTTTTCGTTTGGCGCCCATTCGCAATACAGGTCATCTCCATATTTGGTCAGGTTTTCAAACACCTCGGTGCTGGGCGTTCCCGGATATGCGGAGCATACCCTCACCCCGGCTTCATACGCGCCTCTTGCTATTGCCTCATTTCCGTAAAGTAGATGCTTTTCCAAATTTATCCGCCTCCCGTCATACTAAAAGAGTTGTTCCATAGCTGAATTGACTGACTTTTTTCTATTTTCCTGCTTATATTTTATTTCAGCTTATTGCGCTGTGTAAAGCGCGACCTTATAATAGTGATATTAGCAAACCTTATTATAAAGAGAGATGGAATTCAATGAACATACTTCAATTAATATATGTCCTGGAGGTTGCGAAATATCACAACGTATCCAAGGCGGCAAGCAGGCTCTACCTCTCCCAGTCCGCCCTTTCCCAGCAGATATCCCGGCTTGAAAAGGAGCTGGGTTACGAGCTTTTTTCCCGGGCTTCCCACGGGTTTTACCTTACGGAAAGGGGCAGGCAGTTCTGCGATGCGGCGCAGCCCGCAGTAGACAGCTGGCAGCGGTTTCAGCGCAGCATAGGCTTTGAGAACAGCAGGTGTAAAAAGCATCTTCGCATCGCCATGGGATCGCGTGTGTATTCAAACGGTCTTTTTCAGGATATAGCGTCTTTTTTTGATAATCTTCCGGATTTAGAGGTAACCTTCATAACCGAGGCGGGCTTTGACTACCTTGCGGGACTTAAGGACGGCTCCATAGATCTTGCGCTGGACAGGCTTCCGCCCCACAGCCTTATGAACGATTGCCCCCCTCTGGGTTGCTGCAATCTTATAGGTGAAAGCCAGTGCGTTCTCATGTCTCCTATGGATCCAAGAAGTACGCTGGAGTATATCTCCCCCCGGGAATTGCAGGGCAGTGCCATGATAACCGGCCTGGAAGGCTCCATCGAGGACAGAACGCTGAAGGAAACCTTCAAAAAGCACGGCATATCCCCCGGGCGCGTATACCGTTCCGATGGTATACATACGGTCATAAACCTTATCCGCAGCGGCAAGGGGGTAGCCATAGGGCCCCGTTCCTTCGCTTCATATTATGGCGTAGCGGCAGTGCCTCTCAACCCTCCCGGGCTGGTTTATCTCAGCTTTATCTGCCCCGCCGACCGCTCCAGCTCCCCCGAGATAGTTATGTTCCGCAAATACCTTCTCGATATATGCGGTCACAGATTCTGACGGCTTCTCCCCGCTTTTTTTGATGAAAAAAGGGCTTTCTGACGCTTTTATCGCGGCAGCAGGCCCTTTTTTTCTTTGTCTTATTTTTTTATTGATTTGCCAGGCTCACGTACTTGTCGTACAGGAAGCCGTACTGCTTTCCGCACTTTGCAAAGCACCATCCGTCGGATACATAGTATACCGTCACATTCTCTCCCTTATCCAGCTTGCCCAGCTTCTTGCTGCCGGTGGAAGGGCCGCTCCTGATGTTCACCTCGGAATTCGTTACGCATTTCTGCGGAGTTATTCCTGAGCTGACCTTTTGTATGTCCACAGTACCCGCCTTTGTGGGCTTGAGATAATCAGAACTGATAAAGCCCGCCTGCCCGCCGTATACGACGTAATACCAGCTTCCCGTCTGGCCTATTATCTCCACCTCGGCGCCCTTTTTAAGGGTTTCGTAAACCTTGGTATTCTTCGTATTGGGGCCGCTCCGGAAGTTCACTTTGGAATTGGTCTCGCCCCTGGGCAGCACCACGCCGGAGCCGCTGTCCACATTCGCTGCCGTATCCTTATCATTCTCCCCGGTGCCTACGGCCGTGCCTTTATCGTGTACAGTGCCCGTGACGTACTTCGCGTATATGTAGCCCCTTGTACCCTTGTATTCCACAAGGCACCAGCCATTTTCATTAGCGTATATAGTAACCTCGGTGCCCTTGGGCAGGCGCGCGAGTTTCTTTGTACTGGAGGAAGGACCCTGCCTCATATTCACCTTGGTATTGGTTTTTCCAGTGCCTATGGCGTCGTCGCTTTCCGCCCTGCCTGCATTCTGCTGCTCGCCCCCCGCATATGCTTCCGTCACCTTTACATACTTTGAGCTTACAAAGCCCTCCGTTCCGTCAGAGGTCTTTACGGAGTACCAGCCATCCTTTTTGCCATAAAGTATAAGCTCTGTATCCTTTTTCAGAGTAGCTATTATCGCTGAATCGGTATTGCTGCCCTTGCGCAGCCTGACGCTGCCAGTGGTAACGCCCCTGCCGGCAGCATCCGAGCCGCCGTTTACCTTCTGTGTGCCTGTCTGCTGTATGTAGTCCTTGTGTACATATCCCTTCAGCTGCCCTGTCTGGACGCTGTACCAGTTTCCGGACTGTCCGAGTATGTATACTCCGGTGTTCTTTTCAAGCTTCTTTAAGGAATTATACGACGTGCCGGGGCCTATGCGCATATTCACTCTGGAGGAAGTCACCCGGCCTACCTTTACTGTATCTCCGCCATCGTCCTGCTTCGGAACAGTCGCGGCATCGTCCTGAGATTTGATATTCTCCTGCTTCTCCCCGCCCGTGACCTTTACGTAGCTTTCGCTGATATATCCAAGCTTGCCGCCTGCCTCGCCGTAATACCAGCCGCCAGTCTTGCCGTATATGCTTATGCTGGTGTTTTTATCCAGCTTGTCTATGCTGGCATAGGACGCCGCGGGGCCATTGCGGAAGTTTACCCCCTGCCCCGTCACTATGCCTGAGGCCACAGATTCCGGAACCAGTATTATATCCGCCGCTTCACTGTCATTATCGCCGCCGTTTGCGCCATCGGCCTTCGGTACCTCCTGCTCTTCATCGGCGTCTGACTTCTGCGCTGGGTAGCCCGTTATGCTCACATATGTGGATATGACGTACCCCTTCTTGCCGCTTGGCGTGGATACCAGATACCAGCCTCCCGCGGAATCGTATATGTACAGCTGCGTATCTCTTTCCAGCTTATCGATGCTCTCATAGGAGGTGCCGGGGCCTGTCCTCATATTCACGCCGGAGCCGTTCACAGTACCGTATGCCCGCACGCCCTCCGGAGCATCTGCAGCAGGACTGCCGGACGGCGCCGGGGTTGCCTCAGCCTGCGGCCTTTCGCCCTTATACTCCAGATACTTTTCGGATATATAGCCGCTCTTGCCATCATACACTGCCTGAGCCCATCCATCGTTGCTGCCGTATACGTATACGGTGCTGCCCGCGGGAACGGTGCATATGCTGCTGTACTTTGTGCCTGCTCCGGAACGCAGTTTCACGCCGCCGGTAGTGACCGCTTCGACGCAGCTGCCGGAGGGGGTAAACTCCACGCTGCTGTTTTTATTGATAGGATCCTGCGGCGCAGATACATCGATGCTCGCAAAGAACGCGCCAGGATAATAGAATTTCAGTATTTCCCTATAGCTCATGCCCGCGCTTCCCATTGTCTGCGCGCCCCGCTGGCTCATTCCTACGCCGTGGCCAAAGCGCACGTGGTATATCTTATAATACCCCGATGAGTCCATTTCGCCCCAGTATGCGCGCAGTGTCTTGTCGTACACCACGCCATAGCTTTCGAACTCGCTGGTATAGAACTCCAGAGTCACTCTTTCGGATCCCATTCCGTTCTGGCTGGCCGCAAGCTCTATGCTGCACTTTGACATACAGCGGCTGGTGCCTGAGTACTTGGGTGAATGTACGGATACGGAATATATGCCGTCTATCTGGCTAACCTGGTAGCCCAGCGCCCTCGAAGCCTTGTCCAGCAGCATATTCATCAGTGCCGGGCTTATCTCGCCGCCCATGTTCACCGGGAGCTTTATGGTTTCCATCTTGCTGTATGCGTTGCCGAGATCGTATGGATCGAGACGTATATCGTAGCCGCCGTCGCTCAGCCGCTTTGAGGGCCACGCCTGGCTGGGCAGCAGAGTCTCGCCTCCGTTGCTGGCAGCGTAGTAGGTACACAGCATTCTGCCGTTTACTGCAAGTATTTCGTCAAGCGTACTGTCCACCGCCTCTATCACATTGGTATAAGAGGCGTTATATCCCTTGTATACCTGCTCCGCCGAGGTGTCGCCTATATAGTAATCTCCCGATGTGGTCATGTTGGAAAGCACGTAGCACTTTGCCGCCACCGCCTGTGCCTTCAGGGCCTCTATAGGAAATGTATTGCTCATTTCATACCCTACCACACCGTAAAGGTAGTGAGCCAGCGGCACCTCGTTTACCACGCGTATATAGCCGGAGGACATCACCTTTAAGTTAAAATGGCCCAGGTAGCATCTGCCGTTGAGCTTAATATAACCCGCCTCACGAGATACCCTCTCGCGCATTATTGAAAGCGACTGGCCGGTATATATCTCCCCCTGGGAGCCGGAATGGTAAAGCGTCATGGTACCGTCGCCGTTGCTGCGCACCGTTACTGTGCCTCCGGTAAACTCCGCGCCGTTTTCCTTGATAAAATACTTACCGGAAGCATACATGGTAAGCACGGTAGCATTGTTGGTGGAAAGCTTTACCTTTATCCAGCTATAGTCTGCCGCCGCGTGGGCCTGCTGCGGCACAGCGCAAAGCAGCAGCACCGTCGCCATTAGCATCGCCATCAACCTTTTCATCATGCATTACCCCTATATAAAATATAAATTGATCGAATCGTATCGAATTATATAGAAATATACCATATATCGGGGTAATTGTGTACTTTTGCACAATTTATTTACAAATTTGGGACAAAAAACCGGCTGTTAAAAACTCCCCCGGTTATCCGGGGGAGTAAGCATTTTAGCGTTATACGGTTCAGATGAGGTTCTTTTCGTTCTCCTTGCTGAACATATGCAGCACGTTGCCGCCGAATGTAAAGTTTACCTTGCTTCCGTAGCCGAACATCTGCTGTGCGCTGCCGTCCAGGTCTATTGTGGGGATTATCACCACAACATCTTTGCCATTGGCGTTTACATGGAGATGCACGGAGCTGCCCATCATCTCGGATACGTCCACGGTTGCACTGATGTGCGCCGCCGCGTCGTCAGAGCAGAGCATTATGTGCTCCGGCCTTATGCCGAGGGTTATATCCTGTGGTTCAACATTATTGGCCCTAAGCGCCTGCTGCTTTTCTTCGGGCAGGTGAACCCTTGCACCGTCCAGCTCTACATAATATCCGTCAGCGTCCTTATCCAGTTTTGCATCAAAGAAGTTCATCTGCGGAGTTCCTATGAAGCCCGCCACGAAGAGGTTTGCAGGGTGGTTGAACACCTCCTGAGGGGTGCCTATCTGCTGAATGAATCCGTCCCGCATTATGACTATGCGGTCGCCCAGGGTCATAGCCTCGGTCTGGTCGTGAGTAACGTAGACGAAGGTAGTATTTATCCTCTGGCGCAGCTTTATTATCTCCGCACGCATCTGATTGCGCAGCTTTGCATCCAGATTTATTCCGAGAGTTATGCTCTTTATATCACGAAGGCTTTCGTCTGTATCCGAAATGAATTTCGATATGTTTATGTACCATGTTTCGTTTTTTATTTGTTCCGCATATGCAAACAGCGATAAAAAGCCTTCGGAAAACATCTTGCCGTTAAATTTTTCGGCGGAACCGGAAATAAGGTCAATACAGTCCGTAAACAGCAGCAGCTCTCTGAATGCATAAAGAAGCGATTCATTATCCGAATAGACCTCGATATCCTTTCTCAATTTTTCAACTTCGGAAAGCTCGGTTATTTTTTTGCAAAGCTCTTCAAGAAAAATGCTCAGCTCCGGATTGTTCATTATATCGGAAAATTCTCTCTGACGCATAATTATCACGTCTTTGTCGCTTACGATAAATTTGCCTATATTTTTTGAAAATTCCGCATCTGCAAAGAAGGACATATTAAGATCTGTCAAAGCGTTTTCCGAAAGATAAGTTTGCTTTTCATTACTTGCGTGTATCATATTCAACATATGTTTTCCTCCCGAAGTCAATTGAAAATCAATTTATATGCCATAAATAACAGTTCCCTGATGAAATGCGAAGCGACAATCTCCAGAACTATAACAACCGCACTGAAGATTCCGTATTTTATTTTTGATATTCCAAACTTTTTCAGCTTGCTTAAAAACACATAAAAATATTTGTACAGCATCATAACCCATGCGGGCACAAGCGGTATGATAAAAAGGTAAAACGACATGAGCGCAAGGGGGAAAAACCGCAAAAACCAAATAAACGTTTCGTGAAATATTGCTTTCCACGGGCGCCGAAGATATGTGTTTTCGGAATTTGTCAAATTCATAATCTCTTTTGCGGATGCATATGCGCCTGCGGATGGATCAATATAAAAATTATCGCCGGTTCCGGATTTCCACGCTTTTCTTCTTTTTTTCAAAAGCTCTCGCCCTCCATCGCATAATAAATATTTGAAGCACCTTTACATTTCAATTGTACCATATCATCCGTTATTTTGCAATACCTTCAGCTCCCCGTATATCGTGCAAAATAACGTTATATTTCGGAAAACAAAATATAATATTCGCACTGCGGACACACTTTTCGCTCAAAAACCGGATGAAAAGC
>ERZ857840.2714-NODE-2714-length-16241-cov-3.850612_pt1 | contig 16241 bp, 10 predicted proteins | sample MGYA00519760_ERZ857840 | MGnify/ENA primary metagenome ERZ857840 (study PRJEB31778, sample SAMEA3449371) | human gut metagenome | biome: human gut; feature: human-associated habitat; material: faeces | place: United Kingdom | collected 2010/2012 ... | reverse complement strand
ACCTCTCCGTCTCGGCTTCGCCGAGCCACCTCCCCTGGAAGGGGAGGCTTTGGGATCGCGCCTGCCAAGGCTTCCCCTATGAGGGGACGGCATTTTTCCGCTACATCCACAGCGGGAGGATCTCGATGCCTTGTTTGGCGGCGAAGCGGAGGGTGGAGGCGGTGCCGCCGGGGGTGCCGTCGAAGACGGAGATGAGGAGGGAGGCTCTTTGCACCATGGCGCGGTTGCGGCGGAGCATGCAGCCGGGAGTATAGACCGGCTCGAGCACCTCGACTGCGCTGCAGGCGGCAAGGAGCGCGTCGTAGCGCGCCTGCTCCCCGGCCGGCCAGCCGTCTTTCTGCGAGGGGCACGGGACCATGGCCGTAAGGATCGCCTCCGGCGCAGTCCCGGCGGCGCGGCAGGCAAGGACGGCCTCGGCAAAATACTGGTCGCAGCCGCGGGCCATGCCGCACAGGAAGGTCCGGAAGCCGCGGTCATAGACCTGCTGCACCGTGCGGCGCAGCAGGATCTTCAGCGCCCGGCAGCGCGGGTCGTCCTCGTCCCGGCCCCAGGGCAGATGCTCCGGCCTGTGGCCGGTAAAGGCGCAGATCATGGCAGCTTCCCTCCCCGTCGCGTTTTCCACAGTATAGCAAAAAAACAGCCTCTTTACAAGCGGCCCCCGGCGTGCTATGATGAGGGCGAAAAGTGAACAGATCTTCAGGGCAGGGTGCGATTCCCGACCGGCGGTAAAGTCCGCGAGCGAAAGCTGAACCGGTGTGATTCCGGTACCGACAGTACAGTCTGGATGGAAGAAGATTTTCTTTGGCGGGACCGGTGGAAAATCGGGCCGTCCGACTGCAGCACCTGAAGATCTCTTCAGGTGTTTTTCATTTTTATCGCAAAGGATGGTCTGTATGCACACATTTCTGGAAACCCTCTCTGAAAACGCCCAATTCGTCCTGCTCTGCCTGGGGATCACGGCGGGCGTCCTGCTGCTGGCCTGGGTCAGCGAAAAGCTCGTCATGCGCCGCCGTCACCGGTTGAACGCCGCGCACACGATCACCACGATCGCCATACTGGCCGCCATCTCCGGCGTGCTGATGGTGATCGAGATCCCGCTGTTCTTCGCGCCGTCATTCTACAAGCTGGATTTCAGTGAGCTGCCGGTGCTGATCTGCGCGTTTTACCTCGGGCCGGTGTCGGGCGTGGTGTGCGAGTTTCTGAAGGTGCTCATCAAGCTGCTGCTCAAGGGCACGTCGACCGCGTTCGTGGGGGATCTGGCCAACTTCCTGGTGGGCTGCGCGTTCGTGCTGCCGGCGGCGATCGTGTATCAGAAGACGCTGAGCAAGAAGGGCGCGGTCGTCTCGCTCGCGGTGGGCACGGCGGTGATGACGGTGTTCGGGAGCTTCTTCAACGCCTGGTTCCTCATTCCCCGCTTCGCGGTCATGTACGGGATGCCGCTCGAGGCCATCGTCTCGATGGGCACGCAGATCAACGGGGCCATCACGAATCTCTCCACGCTGGTGCTGTTCGCGGTCGTGCCGTTCAACCTGCTCAAGGGCGTACTGGTGTCGCTGCTGACGTTCTTTTTGTACAAACGCGTGGAGAAGCTGTTCTTCCGGAAAAAGCATACCGCGTGATTTCGGACAGAATTTTATTTCTGCCCAATCTTCATAAAAGTTTAACAAACGGCATCTTGTTTTTTTCGCGCGCATCGAGTAGTATTCTCTTTACCAAAGAAGGAGAACGAAGGATATGAAGGAAAAGTCCCGCCAGAAGCGTCTGCGGCTGCTCGCAGAGGCGAAGAAGAAGCCGGCCGTGTTCACGGTCTACATCGTTTTGCGATTGATCGTTGTTGCGATCCTCGTTTCTTCGATCCTGCGGGGAGAATATGAAAACGCGGCGATCTGCCTGCTGGTGCTGTTTCTGTTTCTGCTGCCGCTGTTCGTGCAGCGGAACTTCGGCATCGAGCTGCCGGGCACGCTGGAGATCATCATCCTGGTCTTCATCTTTGCCTCGGAGATTCTGGGCGAGCTTGGCTGCTTTTTCATCAACGTACCGAACTGGGATTCGATCCTGCATACGACGACGGGCTTCCTCTGCGCGGCCTTCGGCTTTGCGCTGATCGATATCCTCAACCGCAACGACAAGATCAAATTCCAGCTGTCGCCGATCTACGTGGCGCTCGTCGCGTTCTGCTTTTCGATGACGATCGGCGTGCTGTGGGAATTCTTTGAGTTCAGCGTGGACCGGCTGTTCCACATGGACATGCAGAAGGACACGATCGTGCACACGATCTCCTCCGTCATGCTCGACCCGACAAACAAGAACATCCCCATCACGATCGACGGGATCACCTCTGTTGCCGTCAACGGCAAAAACCTGGGCTTTGACGGGTATCTGGACATCGGCCTGTACGACACGATGGAGGATCTGCTCGTCAACTTCATCGGCGCTTTGACCTTCAGCATCTTCGGCTACTTCTATATCAAGCGCCGCGGCAAGGGCCGCATCGCAAAGGCGTTTATCCCTACCATCACCACAGAAGACAAGGAGCTTGATGCACCTCATGAGCAACTCCAAGCACAAGACCGGCCGGAAGCCCCTGAAGCTCGGGACGGTTGAAAATTATCACCACCACTGGTATCTGCTGATCTGGCTCGTCTATCTGACGCTGTTCGCCATTGCGGAGCATGTTGTGACCGACAATTACTGGGTCTCCTATCTGCCGCTGGACGACAAGATCCCCTTCTGCCGCTATTTCATCATCCCCTACTGCCTGTGGCATCCGCTGCTGTTTCTGATGACGCTCTATCTGATGTTTTACGACGCGGAGGGGCTCAAGCGGTACATGCTCTATATCGGCCTCGGCTTCGGCGGGTCGATCCTGTTCTGTCTGATCTTCCCGAACGGGCAGGATCTGCGGCCGACAGAATTCGCGCAGCACGATCTGTTCACCTGGCTAGTGCAGCGCATCTATGCCGCCGACACCAACACGAACGTGCTGCCGAGCATGCACGTCATCGGCTGCGCGGCGCTGACGCTCGCCTGCTTCGACTCCGAGCCGCTGCGCAGGCGGCACCTGCAGTGGGTCATGCTGCCGCTGGGCCTCGTCATCAGCATGTCGACGGTGTTCGTCAAGCAGCATTCCATCCTTGACGTTTTTGTCGCCATTCCGGTGTGCGTGATCCTGTATTTCATCATCTATCACCGCGCCTTTGTGAAGAAATTTGGGAAGGCAGCAAACCGGGACGCATAAATTTCAGAAAAAAGCGCGGGAATCGCGCTTTTTTCTTGACTTTCTCCGGAACCTGTGAGATATTAACAAAACTTCTCTGTAAAGGCTGTGTAAGATATGAGTATTCTGGAAATCCTGCTGCTGGGCATCGGTTTGTCGATGGACGCGTTCGCCGTCTCGATCTGTAAGGGACTTTCGGCCAAGCGGCTGCAGACCAGGCATTATCTGATCATCGGCGCATGGTTCGGCGGCTTTCAGGCGTTGATGCCGACCATCGGATTTTTTCTGGGCTCGACGTTCGAGCAGTACATCACAGCCTTTGACCACTGGGTCGCGTTCGTGCTGCTGTCCGCCATCGGCGCGGGCATGATCAAGGAGAGCCTGTCCAAGGAAGAGTCCAACGGCAACGACTCGTTCAGCTTCAAGACGATGCTCCTGCTGGCGCTGGCCACGAGCATCGACGCGCTGGCCGTCGGCATCACGTTCGCGCTGCTGCCGGACGTCAATGTGCCGCTGGCGGTCTGTCTGATCGGCATAACGACGTTCGTCTGTTCCGCCGCGGGACTGAAGGTCGGCAATCTGTTCGGCCTCAAGTACAAGGCCAAGGCGGAGCTCGCGGGCGGCATCATCCTGATCCTCATCGGCCTGAAGATCCTGCTCGAGCACCTCGGCGTCATCAGCTTCTGAATCTTTCCCGCCGGCAGCAAATGGCGAACACGCATAAGGACAACAACGAAATACCGCTCAGAAGCAAACGGTGACCTTCCTGAAAGAAAGAAGGTCACCGTTGATTCTTTAGAGAAGAAATGCAGCTGACTGCTGGCTTTCATTTTCAGACATGGTTAAATCGAACATTTTCGTTTTGAGCTGTTAGATTCTATATGATATCAAGCATTTGGATTGCAAAACATTTTAAAACCCGCCGCACATCAAACTTGTTCTGATGTGCAGCGGATTTTTGTTTATCTGTCAGTCCAACTGGATTTTTCCGTGCTCTTTCTCGTAATCTGCAATGAACTTCAGCATGAGCTGAATAATCTGCGCATTGGCTGAACGTCCTTCGAACCCGCAAACATAGCGGAACTTTGCCAAAATATCGCCGTCCACGCGCAAGCCGAAGTGCTTTTCGTTTGTTTTATCCATGTTACCATCTCCAATTAAAGTTATTATGGACTCATAATAACTTTTCACCTTGTCAAAAATCCGAAACAGGGTTAATATGGAGTTATAATAACTTCAATATTTTGAGCGAGGTGAACACAGAAACGCTTACTTGAACGGTATGGTTAACAGCTGACTTACAATCTATCGTATCCGAAATAGATTGGAGGTCTGAAAAATGGAGTATGGGTATGCACGTGTATCTACAAGGGAACAGAGCGAGGAGCGGCAGCTGATTGCGTTGACTGGGTTTGGAATTGCGGAAAGCGCAATTTTCGTGGACAAGCAGTCCGGAAAGGATTTCGAGCGGACGCAGTACCGACGGCTGATGCGCAAACTGAAAAACGGCGATACGCTTGTTGTCAAGAGCATCGACCGTTTGGGCAGGAACTATGAGGAGATTCTGGAGCAGTGGCGCATCATTACGAAAGAGAAGCGCGCTGCAATTGTGGTGCTGGACATGCCGCTGCTGGACACGCGGCAAAACCGCGACCTGACCGACACGCTGATCGCGGATATCGTCTTGCAGCTTCTTTCTTATGTTGCGCAGACGGAGCGCGAATTCATCCGGCAGCGGCAGGCAGAGGGCATTGCGGCGGCAAAGGCGCGAGGCGTTCAGTTTGGTCGACGGCCATCTCCAAAACCGGCGGAATTCCCGGAATGGAAAGAGCGGTGGAGCAGAGGTGAAGTCTCTGCCTGTCAAGCGGCCAAGGCATTAAAAATCACCCACCGGACCTTCCTTCGGTGGGCAAGGGACAATGCGGATACATAAGTACAGTTTGTTAACCAGAGGCAAACCGTTTCCTCGGCAACTTTGGATACACCCAAATAATAACATTTTCATATGTATTTTGCAAGACCTGATTCTACTTTAATATCGATAAAAATGTGTACTTTTGTATCCGAAATATTCTGGCTAGAACTGTTCCTTCGGTATGACTTCAAAAGGAAAATCGGGAGGAAAGGGAATGGAAAAACGCATTTGTTCCATATTTCTGCTGCTGACACTGCTGCTTGCACTGCTGCCGCTGCAAGCGAATGCGGTGACCGCAGGTATGGTTGCGCTGGATATGCAGGAGATATCCAGAACAGAGTACCAAATCTCCAAGGATGTCAAGGAGTATGAGTGGCTACTGAACAACGGCTCACTGACCAAGCAGATGGTGGGTCACGTCATGGAGGTCAAGGTAGGAAAGGATTCTACCGCGACGATCGCGGCGGGCTACAGCGACTACAACATCGGTGACATCAAAAACAACCAATGGGCGATGGTCAAGACCACCGAGCAGGCGCAGGCAATGGAGACCCGGCGCAAGGTGAACGTGGTCGGCGCGATCAACGGCGGCGGCTTCGACATGAGCAACGGTCGCCCTTCCGGTGCGCTGGTGCTGGACGGAACTGTGATCCAGTCCGCGAACAGCACGACTTTCTGGGTCGACAAAGAGAATGTCGCCCATATCACAGATGGCACGGAATATACTCAGGCGGTCGCCGATGGGCGCGTCAGCGAAGCAATCTCCAGCTTCGGCGATATCCTCAGCGATGGTAAGGCGTATACCGGGCTTGACAACAGCACCCGCGCCTCACGCACGGCGGTCGGTATCAAGCCGGACGGCAGCGTTGTGCTGTTCATGGTGGACGGGAGGCAGTCTCCGTACTCCGCCGGCATGACCATGGCAGAGCTGGCGGCGGCGATGGAAGAACTCGGCTGCGAGAGGGCAATTAATCTGGATGGCGGTGGCTCGTCCACGTTCGCAACGCAGCGCGAGGGCGACGTGGTCTCAGAGGTCGACCCCAACGGCAAAAGCGCGGGTCTGACGCTCCGATGCCGCCCATCCGACGGCTATGAGCGGCGCGTGTCCAACACGTTGATGGTGCTTTCCAGCGCGAAGGCGACCGGCGAATTTGACCATGCGGTTCTGATGCCGAACAACGAAATATATACGCCGGGCAGCACGGTCGCATTTAAGGCGAGCGGCGTGGACGGCGGTGGTTTCCCGATGGATATCCCGGCGGGAGCTTCGTGGTCTCTGACAGAGGGCGTGGCGCTTGGCTCCATCAACGCACAGACGGGCGTTTTTACCGCGAACGAAGGCGCTGAGGGCACGGTCTCGGCAGCCCTGACGGTAAACGGTGCAGTTGCCGGAACGACGCAAATTGAACTGCACTGGCCAGATACGCTCGGCTTTACGAACAACAGCGTCTCGCTCGATTTCGGCAAGACGAGCGATATGACCTTCAAGCCGACGTGGAACGGGCGCGAGGTGCGGTATAAGGATGGGGACTTTGTCTGGTCGCTCGACGAGTCCGAAGAGATCAGCTATAAATACACGGCGCTGGTCGAAGAAAAAGGCTATGGCTTCTCGCAAAAATGGAACGGAGGTAAGCCTTTCAAGTGGACAGGTCCGAATCTGGATCAGGAAAAAACACCGTGGGGCGTTGCACCCAAAATTTTCATGTCTCTGACCGGTAACATCGGCGAAACGCAGATGATCGAATGGGGCGCTGGCGACGGAAGCACCTATCAAACCTATTTCACCGAGAAAAGCGCAAGCTATCAGGTCGGTGCGGACGGAACGATCACTGTGCAGGAGCTTTTGACACACGATAAGGCTGAAAAGCTGACAGACGATGGCTGGAAAGAATGCACTGAGGACGAAAACACAAAGCTGGTGCATCTGGAGCATACATTCACCATCGGTCAGTTTGAGAATAATCAATTCGTTGCAGACAAGAAAAACTCTCTTCGTGCAATGGCACAGGTTGTGCTGAAGGCTAACCCGTCTGTTTCCGGCTCAATCGAATTGGTAGTAGGTCTGGAACCGCTGGTGCTCTTTGACTTTGAAGCACTTGACGCATCGACATCCATTGAGAACTACTGGAATACCTACGTAGAACCAGGTTCTGACAACCATGAGGCAAATAATGGTCACGGCGGGCAATTGAGCGCGGATGAAATTCAGAAATATCGTCTGTGGGTTCGCTCCGGAGCAGGCAGAGTCGGAGCCAACTATGCAGGATCCGGCGTGGTGACCGGGAAGGAAAACGGCGTGCGCTTTGGCGAGGGTGCGTATAAGCTGGCGTATGACTTCAACCAGGTGAGCGCTACAGCACCCATTGCCGCAGATTTCGGCTATTCCTGTGACCTGCTGGTCAATATGCAGCAGCCGACCAAGATCGGTATGTGGGTCAACGTTCCGGCAGCGCGCAAGAATGACGATTCCATCCTGAAGGTCATCTCCGCCGGCGGCGCAAACAGCACAGTGGATGGGAACGGCTACAATAAGCTGAACGCGAACGGCACATTTACCTTTGTCGAAGGTAAGATACCGTCGTGCGTGACGATGTATTCGCAGTATTACGGTTCTGCTGTGGATGAGAAAGGCAACACTGTCATTCTCAGCACACTGAGCGACATGGCAGGGCGCGGCTGGATTTGGGTGGAAGCCGATATTTCCAGTATGCAGATGCCGATCGACCTTTATCGCGGCTATGCGGTGCATCTTGTTTCGCCGCAGAATGCCGGTAAGCTCACAGAAGGCAGCACGACGAAGGATGCCTGCAAAGACGCATACATTCTGATCGACAATATCCAGTTCATCTACGGCACCAACACGAACGACATCAACAACCCCACCATCGAGTCGGTGACGGAGACGACGACCAATACGGTGCTCTATGACGGGCAGGAGCCGGAGGTGACCGGGAGCTCGCTGAACTTCACAGTCAACTACTCCGACAGCGAAGCGACCGACAAATATGCCAGCGGCATCGATACGGCTTCGACGCGCGTCTACATTGACGGCGTCAACCAAACGGCAAACGCTGAGATCAATACGGGCTCGCTCTATCTGCGCAATCTGAACCTGCGCAACGGCGAGCATTCGCTGACGGTCTATCTCAAGGATCTGTACGGCAACGAGACGAACACGACATATTACTTCCGCGTGGCCGACCCGGAGGGTACGGAGGCTGGCATTGCCGTTGTGCCGCAGCAGGCAGCGCCAGAGATCGGCAAAGAATTTGCGCTCTATGTGGTCAACGTGACCAACGAGATGGTCTCCAGTGCCGACTTGGAGATCGAGTTCCCCGCCAGCTATCTGGCTGCCGGTGTTACGGTGGAGGCTGCGAGCGGCTATACGGCTTCGCTCGGTACAGTTTCTGGCAATCGTGTTCCGGTCCACATTGAGGCTTCTCCCATTGCAACTCAGATGGCGCGCACGGTGCAGGAGTATGACCATGAAATGGCGTGTCTGGTGCTGACGATCCCGGAGAGCGCCGCCTCGGACAAGTATTTTGAGTATTCCATCGCGCAGGCGACGTATCAGATGCCGTCCGGGCGCAATACCTTCGTCGGGAGCGCACAGCGGGTGATACTGGAGACGGCGTGCGAGCTGCACGTCGATCGAACGCTCCTCGTTGGCACGAAGACGACGCTGCGCGTCACGGACCGAAGCGGCGAGCCGCAGGCACGCGCCAGCATTTACGCAGGCGAGACCCTCCTCGGCAAGACTGGTCCGGACGGAACACTCAAATATACGTTTACAACGACGGGTCTGCAAACGCTCCACGCGGTATCCTCCGCCGGACGCTCACAGAACGCAAGCGCCGTGGTCTGCGACAAGCCGTATGTAAACGGAGGTTTACCGTTTGGCGTGCAGAATAACGCCGTGGCGGGCGCATCCACCGCTCAGAGCATCACCTGGCTGAGCAGCATTGACGGCTCGGCAGAAAAAGCGCTCGTCCGCTATGCGGAAAAAGCAGACATGACGGGCGCGATGGAATTTACCGGAACGTCCAAAATTCAGTTCTTCGTGGAAAGCACATCTGGCAATGCGCTTCGCTGCAATATCGCACGGCTGAGCGGCTTGAGTTCCGGAACGACCTATTATTATCAGGTCGGCGACGGCACGACGTGGTCTGAAGTCTTCCATTTTACTACGGCGGACCCCACGGAGCAGACGACGAATTTCTTCATCCTCGGCGATATTCAGACGAGCAGTACTGCCAATCTGGAACGCGCGCTGCAGGAGCTGCGCGCGGGCAGCTATGACTTCGGCATCCAGACCGGCGACGCAATCGACGATGTCACCAAGTTTGAAAACTGGCAGAGCTTCTTTACCGTGGTCAATCAGGAAAAGCTGAACGGCACGGCGCTGGTCCATGCGCTTGGCAACCACGAATATATGGGCGACAGCGACGGCGAGGTTTCCGGCAACATCTTTGACCTGCCGCAGAGCGAACCGAACCTCTGGTATGCGGTGGAATACGGTGATGTCTGCGTCGTGGTGGTCAACCACCAGAGCGAGGGCGTGCCGAACGGCAGTCTCGTCGACGCGACCGCGGAGATCGCAGAGAAGCTGAAGACGGATTGCAGCTGGAAGGTACTGGTCACGCATATGCCGGTCTATGGCACGGAGGGTGTTCTGCCCGAGGCGTCCATAAAGGCGATCGCGGCGAATCTGGAAAAGGCGGGCATCGACTTCGTGTTCAGCGGCGACGATAACTCGTATACGAGAACCTATCCGATGATTGGCAACGTGAAGCAGCCGGAGAACAGCTCCAAGGGCATTGTCTATTACATCTGCGGCGACCTGTCCGGCAAGACTGCGACCTGCACGCGACTGGACTGCCACGCGAAGGTCATCGAGCGCACGGAGTATCAGGGACTGTATATGACCGCCGAGGCAACGCGGGAGTCCATGACGATCCGCGCCTACAAGTACGACGGCACCCTGCTCGATACCTATACCAAGAAGCGCACGGACTGCGAGCTTGGAAGACATACCTTCAATTCCACGAGCCTGTACGATATGCACAATGGCACGATCACCTGCGCCCGGTGCGCAGCGCCTGTCGATGCGGCGATCACGGATTATAACGGTGTGCTGGCAACGACGGACGGAAAGCATACCATCCTAGCGGACGGCAAGTTGAAGAAAGACGAATTTTCGAGCTTCGGCGAGGAGAACTATCACTCCTGCGCGGACGGCTATGCCTACGTGACCGTGCGTACGGATGAGCGAACCTGCATTAAGGGCGGCCGCACGACTGACACGTGCCCCGCGTGCGACGCGAAGAACGTAAGCCAGTTCCTCTACCCGCTTGGTCACGAATGGGACAACAACCATGTGTGCAGCAAGTGCGGTTATGTGGGTATCAACATTGCGAGCGACGCGGTTGTGTTTAAGTTCAGAACACCGGAAAACCCGCGCGATCTGGATCCAATCCCGAAATATGCATATCTGCCCGGCGGCGTCCGCCCAAGCAGCTTCGGAAAGCACGGCAATTATGTTCTGACGAGCTCGAACGACGCCGGTGTCGGCAGTGACGGCATCATGAAGGACCTCTATGTGCAATGGCCGAACAATAAGGACATCGGCACGGCAAAGATCGTCTACGAGGGCAAGGGCAATTACTATGGGACGGTCGAGCTGACGTATGTGATCATCCCAGCGCGTGTTGAGAATCTCAACGTGACGGAGATCACGGAAATGACGGCAAAGCTGACGTGGTCCGCCGCGCCTGGCGCAACGTATTACAAGATCTATTCCTGCAATAAGAGCGGGGGAGACAGCAAAATGCTCGGCACGACCGACCGATGCGAATTTGCGCTGACCGGGCTTGTGCCGGACGAAACGACCTATTATTTCGTCGAGAGCTGCGCGAAAGCGTCCGCAGAAAACAATAAGGAATACAGCAGCGGGAAATCCCCGGTTTGCACCGTCAGTGCGCTGCCGTTGTCGGCTGACGTAACGGCAATGACCGCGACGGTCGACGGTGTGCAGATCCCGGCGGTCCATGTGGACGGCGCGAATTACCTGTTCCTGCCCGCCTCGGCGGAGCTTACGAGCCTGAGTGTCACATTCACGCGCTCGTCTGATGCCGGAGATCTGGTGCTCACCGGCGATCTGAGCAGCCAGACCGTGTCGGACGCCGAGCCGTTGAACGTTTCGGCGCTGGCATCTCTGACGGACGGCGCGCGGACTCTCACCGCGAAGGTCGGCAACGGCGCAGCCTTTACCGTCCGCGTCATGCAGGCGACAAAACTGCCGACCGTTTATCTGACAAGCACGGACGCGAGCGCGGAGGATCGCGCCTACATTGATGCGAGCAAGGCGCACAGCACAGCCGCAGCGCTCAGGATGATCGGAGCGGACGGAAGCGAGATCAGCGCGGCAAGCATCATGGAGCTCAAGGCGCGCGGTAATTCCACTTTCACCTACGCACAGAAGAAGTCCTATCAGATCAAGCTGGAAACGGCAGCCGATCTGCTGCAAACCGGCGAAAACGTGAAGACGTGGGTCCTGCTCGCGAACTACTTTGACGCGACCCTGATGCACGACAAGCTCTTTAAGGACCTGGCGGCCGGTTTGCAGATGCCCTACACGGCAAGCTGCGGCTGGGTGAACCTGTACTACGACGGCGAATACCGCGGCGTGTATCTGCTGAGCGAGAAGAACGCCGTCAAGTCGACCGGTGTTGCGATCTCTGACATGGAAGCGGCGTATGAGGCGCTGAATCCGGACTATGGCAAGGATATGCGGACCGAAAGCGGCGAAAATGCCTACGGCATGACGTATTTCTATACGAAGGACCTTACAGAGCCGGAGAATCTCACGGGCGGTTATCTGCTGGAGCTGAATCATGATAAGCCCGACGAGGTCAGCGGATTTATCACCCGCAGGGGCAAGGGCATGAACGTCAAGAGCCCCGAATGGTGCGGCGACGCGGCCATGCGGTACATCAGCGAATACTATCAGGCATTTGAAGACGCGGTCTATGCTGTGGACGAGAACGGCAATTACACCGGCGTCAACGCAGAGGGCAAGCATTATTACGACTATGTCGACCGGGATTCCCTTGTGAAGATTTTCCTGATGCAGGAGCTTGCACTGAACCCAGATGGCTTCGTTTCCTCGCTGTATTTCTACAAGGATGCCGACGATATCATGTATGCAGGCCCCATCTGGGATCAGGACATGACGCTCGGTACGGGTTGGACGAAGCAGATCAGCCCGGAGACCACGGACTATCACTATCTGGCACAGGCGCTGATCCAGATACCGGATTTCCGCGCGGCGGTTCTTCGCTGCTACACGAAAACCTTCGCGCCGCTGGCAAAGGATCTGATTGCGGAAAACGGAATGGTCGATGAGTACTCCGCTTTCTTGGCGAAGAGCGCAGAGATGAACTTCGTCCTCTGGCCGTATATCCGCGTCGGCGAGCCGGACAATGCCGGACATATCTGGCAGAACGCGACCTACACGTCCGTCCTGGCCGACATGCGCAGCTGGCTCATAAGGCGCATCGCCTATCTGGACAGCACCTTCGCAGAGCCGGAGTTTGAACCGGGCGATGTGAACATGGACGGCACCGTAGACACATCCGACGCGGTACTGATTCTTCGCTATGCGCTTGGATACGAGGACGAGGGCTTCAACGTTCTCTATGGCGACCTCAACGGCGACGGCCTTGTGGATACCTCGGATGCGGTGCTGGCGCTTCGCCGTGCGCTCGGCTATACGGATTGAGAAGGCGCACGCTTTCTCCTGAACTCCGGTTTGCCTGCATCCCGCGTGATGGCGGGATGCAGGTGGAGATAGATCGAAACAACAGAAAGGACTTGATGAAATGAAAAGAACGCGTATGCTGAGTATTCTGCTTGCGGTTCTGCTGGTGTTTTTGTTTTCTGCCGCCGTGCTGGCAGCAGAGCCGATGACAGTCACCGTGGAAACTAAGGCGGATGCGGTACAGGTTGGCGATGAGGTGTCGTTGGCTGTAAGCATTGCAGGAAACCCCGGCTTTACAAACTACCAATGGACGCTCGAATACGACGCGGATTCGCTGGAAGTGAAGAAGGTCGAAAATAAGCTGAACGGCCTCTTCGATACCCGCGAGGAGGCAGGAACGGTATTCCTTGGTCTTGTGAATTCGCAGCCGGTCTCGGAAGACGGAACGGCTCTTGTCGTGACGTTCCTCGTAAAGCAGGACGCGGCAGATGGGCTGTCTGAGGTGAAGATCAGCAGCAAGAAGTTGTCAAATGTTCCTGAAAAGGTCGAAGCGATCGATGCGCAGTACATTGCGGGCGGCGTAACCATCGCTTCCACGACTGGTGGCTCCACAACTGGCGGTTCGACGACTGGCGGTTCGACGACTGGCGGTTCGACGACTGGCGGCTCCACCACTGGCGGTTCCACGACCGGTGGCTCGACTACAGGTGGTTCTACGACTGGTGGTTCCACAACTGGCGGTTCGACAACGGGTGGCTCAACGACCGGCGGTTCGACGACTGGCGGCTCGACGACTGGTGGCTCTACGACAGGCGGCTCGACGACGGGCGGTTCGACGACGGGCGGTTCCACAACCGGTGGCTCGACGACGGGCGGTTCGACGACGGGCGGTTCCACAACGGGTGGCTCTACGACGGGCGGCTCTACGACGGGTTCGGAGCATATGGTTGAGCTGGTCGGCGGGAACAGCAGTGCGACCTACAAGGTTACCGGCAACACGCTGAATGTGCAGAACGACGCGGCGTGTGTGGTGCTTTACACCATCGACAACGGCGAAACCTACACGAAGCTCGCTGCCACTGCGAACGAAGCAGGCGGCTATGACTTCGACCTTACGAATGTTCCTGCGAACGCGGTCATCAAGATCGCCATCCAGGGCGACTTTAACATGGATGGCTCTGTAGATGCATTGGACGCGGTGATGGTTAACCGAGCAGCCGCCGGACTGCTGCCGCACAACGAACTGCAGAGTCAGATTGGACACGTTGGCGGAAGCGACGCTCTGGATGGATTGGATGCATTGCTGATCAATCGTTCAGCCGCAGGTAAGTATACAATTGCTTGGTAAAGGAGAAAACATGAAAACATCGATGAAAAAATTAGGGACTGTCCTGCTGACAGTAGCTCTGCTCATTTCAGCGTTAGGCGGTTTTGTTTATGCAGCAGATGGAAACTATGTTTCGCTGCATGTTGAGAAAACAAGCGACACAGAAGTCACAGTAACTGTAAAAACGATTCAGCCGATTGATGACATTCTGAGCTTAAATGCAAAATTTACGGTTCCGGATGGCTTTTCTTTCAAAAGCATGACCTCTGTGCTGACCACGCTCGGAACGCTTGCGGAGAGCAGCACGCCATCCTGGATGACGAGTAAGCTGGAGGGCAGTGACAACATTGCTGCAAATGAGAACCTGTATACGGTCGTTTTTGAAAAGAGCGACGCAATTGCGGCGGGTACGTATACATTTGGTTTTGAGGTAACAAGCGCCGGTACGGGAGCATATACGCAGCACGCGATCAAAGGCGAGAATGTCACCGAAACCCTTACGATTGCCCCCACGGTGGAAAGCATTTCTCTGAATCAAGAGGCGATCAGCATGGTCGTCGGCGATGAGGAAACCATGACCGCTACGGTTGAGCCCGAGGGTGCGGCGGATAAGGTGGAATGGACAAGCTCTGACGAGGATGTTGTGACCGTCGACGAAAACGGTAAGATTACCGCTGTCGGTGAGGGTACCGCGACCATCACTGCGACTGCCGGCGGCAAAACCGCGACTTGCACCGTGACCGTCACCGCAAAGCCTGTTCCCGTTACCGGCATTTCGCTGGATGACGTAGAGGTTTCGGTTGGACGCACTATTCAGCTCAAGCCGAAATTTACCCCTGCAGACACAACGCAGCGCGGTGTGACATGGGAAAGCTCCGACGAGACCATCGCGACGGTTGATAAAAACGGCCGTGTCAAGGGCCTTGCAGAAGGTGAGGTAAGCATCACTGTCACCAGCACCGAAAACGTTGACATCACTGCGACCTGCACTGTTACCGTCACGCCCGCCAAGGACAATGACGATGCCATCCTCGCTGGCGGTGTAATCATCTCCGGTATCGGCGGCGACGATCTGCCGTTTACCGATGTTTCATTCCGCAACTATTACTACAATGCTGTGAAGTGGGCTGTCGACAAGGGTATCACCAGCGGCACCAGCCGTTATACCTTCAGCCCGGATGTAGCCTGCACCCGTGCGCAGGTTGTGACGTTCCTGTGGAGAGCGGCTGGAAGCCCTGCACCGATGCTGAACAAGAATCCGTTCACGGACGTTCACACGAGCGATTACTACTATGACGCAGTCCTGTGGGCCGTCCAGAACGGCATCACCAACGGCACGAGCGCCAAGACCTTCAGCCCCGACGCGACCGTCACACGCGCGCAGGTCGTGACCTTCCTCTGGAGAGCGAACGGTCAGCCCGCAGCTGGCAACAGCGGCTTCGTGGATGTCAGCAGCAACGCCTACTATGCCAAGGCTGTTGACTGGGCGTTTGCAAATGGCATCACCACCGGTATGGATTACGGTGCATTTGACCCTGATACCGCGTGCACGCGTGCTCAGATTGTAACGTTCCTTTACCGGGCAAGATAACTTCCTGCGCCTGTTTCTATAGAGCATTAGTTGAAGCAGAATAAGACCCGAAATCAAAGGCGATCCCCACACTGGTCAGTGTGGGGATCGTCCGTTCTAATGGATATTGAGATTTCATTTGTTTGGGGGGAGTACCTATAAAGTATAGCGCGAATATAATTTACATGAGGACGGCTACAACTATAAGTATATTAGTCGCAGTGATCCTATTATTGTCATCAAAAGTAGAAATCCTGAATTGCTGATGGAATCGATTCAGGAGTGAAATCGGCGAGAGAAAATTTTCTGCAAAGAGCCATTGACAAACGTTTGTTCTAGTGCTATCATATGAATCGTGACAGGAAATCCTGCCGGCAACAGAATATTCCGAAGCGCATCATGAAAAAGTAATGAAGGAGCGCTGCGACCGAGAAATGGCCGCAGCGCTCCTTT
>ERZ857840.2710-NODE-2710-length-16264-cov-4.405824_pt1 | contig 16264 bp, 12 predicted proteins | sample MGYA00519760_ERZ857840 | MGnify/ENA primary metagenome ERZ857840 (study PRJEB31778, sample SAMEA3449371) | human gut metagenome | biome: human gut; feature: human-associated habitat; material: faeces | place: United Kingdom | collected 2010/2012 ... | reverse complement strand
CATCCACACTTGAAATGGGTATAGATATTGGTGATTTGAATGTATTGGGCAATACGAACGTGCCACCTAAACCAAGTAATTTTTTACAACGTGTCGGCCGAGCCGGACGTAAGGAAGGAGCTGCATTAGTATTGAATTATTGTCATGCATCCGAACCACATGATATGTATTATTATACCTATCCATTGGAGATGATGCAAGGAGAAATTAATACGCCTGGATGTTTTCTCGAAGCAAAAGATATTCTTAGAAGACATTTCTTAGCATACTGCATTGATACGTGGACTTCAGCAGATGTAAACAATACTTTGCCACAAAGTATTCGTGAACTTAATTTGCTGAATGATAACATTTTCAATGATCCTGCATTTGTAATAAATAGAATCATAGAATTTATTAAAAATCATAAGGCCACATTACGTTCTGAATTCAGTTTCCAATATGAAGATAAAACTCAGGATGTACTTAAGAAATTGTTTGAGACATTGGATGATGGTACTTTCTATAATCGTATTATTTCTGATTTTGCTCTGTTATCAAACAAGCTTCATTTCCTTGGAAAAGAGCTTGAACAGTACAGGGAACAAGAAAAACATATTCAGGCAAATGACCCACAATTGATGCAGATTAAAGAATTGATTTCTGCTTCAAAAAAACAGTATCGTCTGCTAATGAACGATAGTGTCATTGAGTTCATGACAAATATCGGTCTTCTGCCCAATTATGCTTTTCCTGAAACTGGAGTCAAGTTACAGGCAAACGTATATGCTTCGAGGGAGAAATGTGATAAAGAAGGGAATATAGCTGAGCCAAAGGCTTTTGAACTGACACGATCTGCATCTCAAGGTATTAAAGAACTGGCGCCAGGTAATCATTTTTATACTCAAAGATTTAAACTGAATGTCAGCGGGCTCAATACATTTGATTGGAAGGATTCTCTGACAGAAATGAAATTCTGTTCCAAATGTGACTGTATTTCACTGAAAGGAGAAGACGGATTTAATCAGGTCGCCTGTCCTAAGTGCGGTGATCCTTCGTGGGGTATAAACAAACATAATATATTGAAATTTACCGGCGCACGAAGTGTAATGTATAGCAATGATGCGGCATTGGATGATTCGAAGGAAGAAAGAGAAAGTGAAAACTACATTATAAAGCGTCATTATATATTCCATCATTTGGGAGCTACCACCTCCTATGCTATTAAAGGAGTTGGATTTGGTATTGAGTTCTGCAATAATATGGAACTCTATGAAGTGAATTATGGAATGAAGATGCAATCGGGAAGTAAAGTGGAAGTCAATAATGATGCCAATGTCTCTCAGAATGGCTTTATAACTTGCCGGTACTGTGGTAAATCTACGCCATTGATTAGTGGGACGTCAAATGATGAGCAACATTACAGATTCTGTACGCATAAAGACATTTCTTTTGCCGATGATACAAAAAGCGAGTTTTTTGAAACTCTTTATCTTTATCGTCACATGCAAACTGAGGCCATCAAGATTCTGCTACCTATCCAGATAATGGATGCATCATCGGCTGTGGAGATGTTTAAGTCAGGTATTCAATTAGGGTTGAAAGCTTACTATAAATCGTCGCCTGAACATATCCGGATAGATTCATATTCAGAAATGAATCTGGCTACCATGAAGAAGGATTACTATCTGGTCATGTATGACACAATACCCGGTGGTACCGGTTACCTTTCAACGCTTTATAATACAGAAGAATTTTCTAAATTGTTACAGTATGCATACGATAAGATTCATGATTGTCAATGCCAATATGAAGGCAAAGACGGTTGCTATCATTGTATTCTTACATACGGAAACCAATACAATAGAGAGTTGTTCAGCAGAGAACAGGCTGAAGCTTTGTTTGAAAAACTCATAGAACATACAAAATCATGGGAAACGCTGCCGGGTTCTGTAGGAACCATATCACAGACTGGCGTGGCTGAAGACAGTGAATTGGAATTGAAATTTATTGATTCCATTAAGACTGTAGCCCGCACCAATAAATGGGATTTTGAGAAAGTACCAGACGCGGACTCTTATCGCTATGAATTAAGAATTATGGATGGAGAAAATGATATTAGATATTATATCATTCCTCAGTTTGCACTTGGTGGTCACTATGGAGTAAAACATTATACCGTTGCAGATTTTCAGATTATTTGTATGTTTGCAAGAATTAACGGTAATGATTTTAAGGAGATTGATAAATTGCCTATGTGGGCTATATTTCTTGATGGTTACACCTATCATGCTCAGGCTCCGAACATGAGATTCTATGGCGATAAAGAAAAACGCGATGGAATACGTGATTCTAAAACGCATAGGATATTTTCATGGACGATGACATGGGAAGATATTCAGCTATTTGAAAATGACAAGGAGGATTCTTTGGGACTTAATTCAATTACCCGTTTAATTGAGTTCTTAAAAAATCCTCAGATGGGATATATCAGAGAAACCGCTTTTGGATGTATCGCCGATGCAGAAAACTTTATGGGACATGGAGGTGCACTTTATCAAGGTGAAATAACGATAGATGAAAGTTGCTATGACGAACTTACCGATTTCTCAACAGACGAGGACGTTGCTGAAGAAATTGATAAGGGTATATCATATAACTGGAATCTGCAACAGATTTATCCGGATATTGATAAAGATGAATGGATCGGATTTTGGAGACGATATAATTTACTGCAATTCTTCTCTAATACAACAAAGGCTGAATCTATTACAGACACGGATATGGTTGCTGTCGACCGGGATGAGATAAAGATGTACTATCCTGGACTGGAACATATAGTAGATGTTCTATTAGACCATAATATTCCATTCGGACCAGACGGTGATGTGGATTTAACCGATTCTGACGGAATCGTTTTAGCTTCGGCCGGAATGATTATCCGTGATTTAAAGGTTGTAATTGACCCCGTTGATGACAACTCTGAATCGATCTTTGAAACTGCTGGTTTTAAAATATTTACAGCAGAAAACTTTGATATTAATGAAATAACAAACATATAAAATTATGAGACTGTTTTTATCAGACACTTGTTATGAATCACTTTTTGATTTGCCTAAAAGAATACAGACAAAGGTGGTCAATTTCCAGAAAAAATTCCGTGAATGCACAACTTCCAATGGTATGCACTTAGAGCCAATAGCACAGTTTAATGACAGCTCAATGCGAACAGCTCGTATTGATGACAATTACCGTGCTGTAATTGGAATTATTGATAATAATGCATATCTCTTGTTTATTGGTACACATGAAGTTGCCTACAATTGGGGTATTAGAAAACGTCTGATATGGAATGATCATACTCAGGCGTGTCAATTGGTTACTGTTCAGCAAACAACTGAACTTGTTGCAAAAAAGGTTGAAACAGAACCTATGACATCATCTGATTCTGTATTTAAAGATGTTTCGAAAGAACAAATATTAAAAATTGGAGTTCCCGAGGATTTAATTCCTACGGTAATGAAGATAACCTCTCTTGATGATTTGGATCCATTGGAAGATTGTTTACCATCTGATGCATACGAGAATATTTTTAATTTGCTGGATGGGGTATCTATTAATGATATAATAGCTGAGATAGAAGAAGGCCAGGCCAAAGAGAACGAAGACCAACTTCTCAGCAATAATAACAAACGTAGATTTGTCGAACTCACAGATGATGAAGCCCTTCAACGTATTCTTGATAATGATACGGAAAAATGGCAAATTTTCCTACACCCAAGTCAACAGAAATTGGTGAATGCCGATTATAAAGGAACTATAAAAGTTAGCGGTGGCGCAGGAACAGGAAAAACCGTTGCAGCATTGCATCGACTTAAATTTTTGAGTACAAATCCTAATGCAAAAATCCTTTTTACCACTTACACAAGAACACTTAAAGAAAACCTTGAGGACCTGATAAAAAAGATGGACATCAATCAGAATAGATGTACATTGAGTAATATTGACCAGGTTTTAATTGAAATAGCCAAACAATACAAAATAAAGGACGGATATAAGGTTCTGGATTATTCCGGTAATGAAGAATCCATAAAATTATGGCGTGAGGTTCTTGAAACAGAAGTGACAGAATTTGATGAACAATTCTTGTATGATGAGTATATAGACGTTATTATCTATTTTGGAAATACTGATGCTAAGTCATATATGATGCAACAGCGTGTAGGACGTACTAAAGCATTAAGTCGTAAACAAAGAATTGATATTTGGAAATTGGTTGAAAAGTATGTGGCACTAAAAAATGAAAGAAAAGTAGTTGACAGACTTGAGCTATTTAATGAAACTACGAAATATCTTAACGACAATAATATTCGTCCCTATACGAATATTATTGCAGATGAGTTCCAGGATTTCTCAAATCCAGAACTTAAATTCTTACGTTCATTGGTAGCAGAAGGAAAAAATGACCTTTTCCTTACAGGTGATCCTATGCAACGAATATACAGTGGACGAAAGATCAATTTCAGTGCAGCCGGTATTAACGTAAGAGGTGTCAGAAGCCGAAGACTTAAGATTAATTATAGAACTACAGAACCTATAAAACGTGTCGCTGTAGGAGTGATAAAAGGCCAAGTATATGATGATATGGATGGTGGAACAGAGTCAATAAAAGGATATGTCTCTCTCATCCATGGAGGAGAAACGCCATTATATAAAATTGTTGACAATGCAAACGATGAAGTCATGCAAATTGTAGAATGGGTGAACCAATGTACTCAGAATAATATTCTTTTAAAAGACATATGTATCGCTTCTCCAAGCATGGGATTGATGAAGGACTTACAATCACACTTGCATGTTAATGGTATTGCATATAAGGTCTTAAAAGGAACATCGAAAGTTGGATCTAACAATGGCATTTCACTTTGTACATTCCATTCACTTAAAGGACTTGAGTTTAAAGTTGTTATTTTAATGGGAGTAAATGAACGGAATATTCCATCAAAGGCGACAGACAGCTATCCTTTTAATGGAATGGATGTACTTGAGAAAAAAGAGTTTCTTTCATCTAAACGTTCATTATTATATGTAGCAATAACGAGAGCAAGACAACTCGTCTATATGGTTGGTTATGGTGAACCATGTGGTTTATTGGATGATATTGTTGAAAAGAGCGGTTATGTTTCATAATGTTTCTATTTTTATGTGTATGTTCTAGGTTGCAAGATACTATATATGCTTTTCATGAAGATATAGATTTAGACAAGTAAAAAGAAAAGTTCGACATGGGTTAAAACCAAGTCGAACTCTTCTTATTTTACAGAACTCATTGCTATTTCAACGAAATCTTATTCGCCGTCTCTCGCTTCTTGGAATTTACCAAATCAGCATAAATCTGTGTGGTGGTGACATTCTTATGCGTCAGCATCTTCGACACTGTGTAAATGTCTGTGCCTAAAGAGATTTGGATGACGGCGTATGAATGACGAAAGCAGTGGAAGGTTATGTGCTTTCTGATTCCGGCTTCGGCAATCCATTGTTTCAGGGGATGATGGGTCATGGAACGGGTTAAGCCTTTGAAGACTTTTCCAGTGCCCCATTCGCCACACAACTCCAATGCTTCCTGACTGATGGGAAGGGTGGCCTCGGTTTCTGTCTTTTCGGTACAGATACGGATGTAGTAGCCTTGATCTGGGCCGACTTCAAAATCACGCCAGTCCAACTTCAGAATATCACTGATACGGAGACCGGTCATGCAGGCAAACAAGGAGGCTTGTTTCAAGACTGGAATTTTGCAGGGTGTAGCTGCCAGTTTCTTGACTTCATTAAGTGTCAGATACTCTTTCTTGACCTCTTTCCATTCTATCTTTTCCAGAAAGTCGTTCAAGTTCTCGCGCAACATCTTTTCTTTATAGGCTATTTTCAACAGGGCACGGAAGGTAGAATAATAGCCAGCTGCCGAATTGCGTGAGATGTAAGCATTGGGATGATTGATCTGTTTGCATTTGAGCAAGTAATCCCTGAACTTCTCGCACAGTTCTACGGTGACATCACCAAAGGTGCATTTGCCGCCGACAAATTTCTCGAAGTGGTTGTAAACACAATCCCATTTTTCATATTTTTCCCGTGCCTTTGTCCGGAAGTAGGCAAGGAAATCTACCTTTTGCTTGTTCTTGTCCAGGAACCCGAATTCTTCATTGATAAGCGACTGGACACGGATACAGCGGATTGCCTCTGCCTTGTTCAGCATATCCTGATTGAACATTCTTTGCTGCTCGTTCTTTGGCTTGGCATAGATGTAGATGCCGAGAAATTCCCGGCGACTCATCTTCATCGTATAAGGATTGCGTATGGCCGGATAATAATCTAGATAAAGAGATATGCGGTCGTTACGCAATGGCTTTTGTCTCAAAGTTACGTTGGTGCATGTAAGTGTCATAGCTATATTGTTTTTTGATTAATACTTGTTTTTGTTGCAAATTAAAAAGGTGTTATGATGGTGGTATTTATCACCGGAAAATAACTTTCGGCTCATTCTATCTTTGGAGGCTCAAAGAACTTGTCCAACTCTGCCCGCAGGATCTTGGTATATTTACCGACCTTGATACGGGGGATATTATGGTATTTCACATAATGGTAGAGTTGATCCCGCGTCAAATTGAATCGCTCCATCGCTTCGGCAATGGTGTAGTATTTGGGCTCTTCGGAAGCTATGAGACCTTTGGCAATGTCCACATGCTTTTTGGAGTAGTACACCATAATGCCGACTTTCTTTTTGGGAATGGCATTCTTTGATACAAAAGAATAGATGGCCGTTAGTGTCATGCCGAACTTCTCCTGCATGTCTTGCGTGCTGTACCATTCCTTGATCTCAGGATCGGGAGCTTTCTTTGCAAAGTAGTCATCAATATGCTTTTTGCTCCAATAGGTTTTACCACGATGAAAGGTTCGTGGGATATTATGTTCCTTAGCGATATGGAATATCCAGGAATCCTTTACGCCATACTTTTCCTTAACTTCAGCTGTGGTGTAGAAATCATTAATGGAAGGTTTGTCTCTGACCGGAATCTTAAATTCTATAGACTTATTGAATAAGTTATCAATATCTTCTTTTTTCAATAGAAATTTATATCCAAGTCGGGTGGCTTTTAGTTCACCTCTTTTCAGATAGCCATAAAGAGTAGGTCGGGTTACTCCAATGTATGTGGCAGCTTCTGTGATAGTAAGAATAGGCTTGTCTCTGATTTTTGCAATCGGCTTTTCCTTGATGACTTTTTCGACAATTTGGTTGTTAGCCTTAATAGAAGCCTCACGTTTCTTCTGTTTATACAGAAGGTTTGCACATCTGTGCGAACAACAGGTTGTAGTTGTTTTATGTGCAATGAATTCTTGCTTGCACCACGCACAGATTCGTCTGATTTCAATGTTGCTACTCATGTTATTTCTCCTTATTTCTCCAATATTTTTGTATAACTCCGTAAAATCCCGTAAAATGGTGTAAAAGTTCTCCACGACCTTGCCAACGATAATCCTCGGATTTTCGTGGCGAGGTACACAGGAGGTACAAAAAATGGCGTAAAAAGGCTTAGCAACGATTATCAACGATACTTGAGCAACAAAAAAGGCGCCCGTAAAGAGCGCCATATTAATCGATTATAATCAATTCAACTATTTGATAATCAAGCATTTACTTGCCGACGCAAAACCTATGGTATATTTCCAAAATAGGTTGTAACTCGCTATGACATATCGGTTTACTCATGGCCGATGAACGCCACTTTGGATGCCGAGTAACAAGCCGGTAACAGAATCGAATGAAAAACCCTCTCAACGCCCGATCCATCGGTCTGTCGAGAGGGGTATTCAACGCAACTGATACGGGGTTATCAGTACCGCAAAGATAGCAATTTATTCGGATTTCTATTGCTTGGAGTAGATTATCGCATTCTCGGCCTCGGTCAAGCCATAATCCCACATCTTGAAAGAGGATGCGTCGATGACCTTGATATTGCGTTTATCTTCGCTGTTTACTACGTCGCCGCCCGTCCCGTATTCAAAGAATGAGATCGTCGGGGTCGCTCCCTCATATTTTACGTCGATTGAATAATAGCAGGTCGATGAGCCGCTGATCGCTTCAAATCGGGTATCGGTTATTACGGCGGTTCCGTATGCCGTGAAATCAGGGAAAAGAATTACCGTCGGATTGATCTCTTTCGGCTCGGAATAGGGCTGAAAGACGATGGTTTCCGTATAGGAGGCAGCCGAGGAGAGTTTATCCTCGTGGAACCCGGCGTATCTGCCGTTCAAAGTCTGCCAAATTTGCTTGACATCTTCGTTCATACTCGGTTGCGGATTGTCATCTTTGGAGCAAGCCGTAAAGCAAAGGGATAGTAGCAGAATAGATAAAATTCGTTTCATTGTGGTATTGGTTTATGATTTCAAAAAATAGACGGGAATAATCGGGAGCAGGGCTTTGTCCTCCTCGCTCATACGGTCGTAGTAGCGAATCCATAGTTCGATGAACTCGTCGATGTCAATCAGACGCAGGCAGCGATGCCCGTTGCGGGCCTCTTTCTTGGATTCGCTGGTGAATGTCCCCGACGTAACCAGCAGGCCGACCTCGCCCTCCTTGACGAGAACCCCCAGCAGACTACGGACGACATCGACGGAGATCGCCGAGGTGGGATAGTGCTTGACCTGCACTTTTAACTGCGGGGCGGTCGTGCCGAGCGGGTCTCGGTAGGCGATAATATCGACGCCGCCATCCTTGCCTTTCGGGGCGATGAACGGCGTGTAGTAACCCATTGCCCGCAACAGAGCGGCGACCAAATCCTGAAACTCATAGGGGTTCTTTTTGATGATGTACTCCCGAATGCCTTTCGACGCCTGACCTTGCAGCATATCCAAATCATCGGGCTGATCCGCATTCTCCTCGATGACCGATACCGCATGTTCTTTCTGTATCTTGGAAAACTTGCCGTGAAAATCGGCAAAGAACTCTCCGGCTCCGGCGGCAAGTGCTTTCGCGCCCTCTTCCGTCAGATGCCAAATCCCGCTCTTTTTGACGAGATACCCGACCTTGCCTACCTCTATCGAATAGAAGTTGAGATACGCTTTCCAGCGGATGACTCCGCTCTTGGTTTCTTCTTTTTCATAATCGGTCAGCGGGAACGATTGTGAGAGGGTTTCGTATATATCCGAAATCCTCATTTCGCCGCCGTTGGCCTCGATTGCTTTCATGGCGGCAAATACGATCTCCGCCTGCCTTGTTGGTTTCTTTTCGTTCATGCTATCCGTAAGTCAAGCATCTGCTGTTGTTTACGGATAGGCGCAGAAAACGTGGGCGTCCTTAGTAAGCTCATAGGCATCGCCAAACGCCCGTACTCTCCACAAAGGAAACGCCCACGTGATATACGCAGGCGTCCACCATTGCTCTTTGAGAGTACTCCGAAATTTTGGCGATTTTATGAGCCTCAAAAACAATAGCAAACGCTATAATATCAAAACTTTTGCAAAGGTACAAAAAGTTTTTGAAATTTGGAGCTATTATTATAATCGGCTGTATTTATCGCCTGTGCGTCCTCAAATAAACCGCCGAATCAAGGGAAAAATCTTTTTCCGGAGTAGTACGAGGATGATGATAATCGCCACCCAAAAACCGCGTATTTGCGTCTGTTGCCACCATGTCAATTTGCGCTCTACCTCGACAATCTTTTCGACCTCGATCTCCCGATCCCGATAGACGATGCTATCGCGATATTCTATCGGCCGCTGCGTCGGTATTTCCCGATCGTTCGTCTTGTTTTCGAGCGAGTGGGATAGCGATCCGTCGGGGTTGATCCGTGCGTCCGATACCGCCGCCGAGGTTTCAAGGTGGCTTGAATCTTGGCGGACGGTCTGCTCGGTTCGCTCGGCCCGCAGTTGCACCCGCACCGTGTCGTGAATCCATATAGTGCGATGCCTGATCTCGACATGCAGGCTGTCCCGCGTCCCGGTCGAGGTCGTCAGATGTTTGCACGGGCAACAGCCGACTACCGCCAGCAGGATTATAAAAAATACTATAATTTGAAATCGTTTCATGTTTGTTCGTTATTTTTGTGTCGTTATGGAAACAAAGGAGTTTTATCAGTCGCTTATGGCTGTAATCGAATACATTGCGGCGGGGCATTCGGAAGTTACTTGCGAAAAAGGCGAGGAACTATCCGGGGAATATTGGCCTCGTATATATCGGCTGTTCTCGAATGAGCATGTCGGGGTCGGAATCAGCGGTGGCGATTTCCATATTACTCAGCCCCAATACCTCAGTCCTATTTACGCCGATTGCGGCCATGCCCTCGAAGAAATCGGAAAGAGGGAAGCGGACAGGCAACTTGATAATAGGGTGAAAGAATCCAATATCAAATATGCCCGTCGAGCCTTTTGGATTTCAGTAGGGGCACTCATAGTGGCTGCGACCTCGCTTGTTTGGCAACTCATCCAAGCGACAGCATGAACGATAGGAAAGCCAATGCTAATGCCGTCAAAGCTATGATATATGCCCTATCTACAATCTGTTCGTAGGTCGGTTTCTTTTTCTTCACGTTTCTCATACGATTTCGATTTGGATTGGTTCGCCCCGGTCGGAGGCCGCTTTGAGCATGGCATAGACCCGTCGGAATGTGGCCGTCGAGTTCAGCACCTTGCCGACCTCCTTGTTTTCGCCGACCAATATGCACCCCGCGCTATCCTCGGCGGTATTGCCGATATGGATCAGGATGCCGTCGAACTCCGGCACATTGAGCAGCCGAGGGAGGTAGCCGTCGCAGAATTTGTACTGCGCCCGATCCTTATACTTCGGGGATTGGACTTTCAGCGTGATGGCGTATGTCCCGTAGGGGATAGCGGTTTCGGCGTAAACTTTCTTTTCGCCGTTGTCGAACCGCCCGTTTTTGTTCAGGTCTCGCACGGCATCTTCGATGGTGTCGCAGACCTTTTGTCCGTTGATGTAGAGCCAGCCGATGGTATAGGTTGGTTTCAGGGCTATTCGTTTGAGTAAAAGTTTCATGTCCTGGAAAGTCAGTTAGATAGTAATGTCGCTACCTGTATGCCGCATTTGCGGATGGATTTCCCGACGGCCACAGCGTCCATGTGCTTATCATTGCAGAACGATACCCCGATTACTCCGAGCGGTTTTTCTCCGGTATATAGCGCGATGATAGCGATCTCATTCACGGAGTTGGATTTGAATTTGAAATACATTCGTTCGTCGGTTTCTCGGATCGCATCCACTGATCCCCAAAAAAAGCCGTCATCAAACAGTTTTCCGATAAACGGGTATTTCGATAGTTGGAAGTTGATATATTCATCATCTACATTGCTGATACCGTCGGCCACGACTTCAATGCGCATATCACCGTATAGGAACGGTAATCCTGAAGTTAGATTTTTCGCTCCGTTATGTAGTTCGATAAGCCATGCTCGGTCAGCATTCAGCGTATGGAGCAGATGATGCAGTATCAGGCGAATATCGGCATCCGCCTGAATGCGTTTTATCACAGATTCGTCATGTTGCTCTGTTTGGATGGATTCGACCTTATCCAACACATAGCGCGGATTTGTGATAATGAGGATTACAAATCCCGTGAGGAGCAAAAGCAGAAGTACTCGCAGAAAGCGGAAGAACCCGTATTTTTCCTCCATTTTGAGCAGTCTTTCGAGCCACCCGATTCCCTTTTCAATTTTCTGTTCCATAATAGGTTTAGATTTATGACAAAAGTAGCAAAATAATACCTAACAGGTACTTATTTATCGAAAAAAAAATTGCCCCCCCCCTCTGTGGAATAGAGACAATGTAATACTATAATACTACAATTAAATAATATTTATATCCAATCGTTCAAATTGATAATCTGAAATATAAATGAACCGTCGTTACGGCTTTATATCGAAATAGGTCGATTGTAAGTCTATTACGGCAGCTTTGATTGGTGCGGAAGAACTACCGGACGAATATCCTTTCCCGGTGGCCATAACTATATAGCTTCCTGCAATCAAGCCCCAATTAGAAGGTACATTTACCCTATACTGGCCTTCGCCTAATCTACTAACGAATAATTTACCGTCGTCAAATGATTTATACGAAATGGAAGCCCCCGAAGAATCCCCGGACACTATGCCTTGCGCCAAAATATTCAAACTCCGCCCGTACCGTGCAGTAGTCATCATGTTTATACGATGTAATACGATCCACCCGAAAAAAGTTTTATTATCGCCATATCCCATTAGTTCTATAACTTCTCGGCTCATTTGAAGTTCCGATTTGGATATGCCATTTTCAAAGAAATATTTTCCGGCAGGTGCACTTATAGAAGCAAAACCGGAACTAATAGTATTTCCCCAACGGTAATTTACAATACATATACGCCGACCGCTTTGTTCTAAATCCCAAGGTAAACTATAGCTGGTCATCCAACCGCCGCCACTTGAAAGCAAAACAACATTATCGCTATAATCAACGTCGAAAGAATCATTTGCTTCTGAAAACGGGTTGCGTAAAGAACCGGTAATTTTAACGTTAGTAAAAGTTCCGCCTTTGGCTTTCAAATTGCCGTCTTTATCCCAAGTAATATTACCTTTGGCAAGCTGCCCCGATCCATCGACCCCGCTGAAATAAATCATCGTTTGCCCGGCGGTGTTTGAAATCTGCACGGTGGCGTTCCGCATAGATAGAACGTTTGCTATTAAAGCGTTCCAGTCGATATAGGTTTTGTCGTTGCCGATACGGAACGCATTATTCAGGAAATCCATGAAGTTCTTGCCATCGGCCGATACGACCTTATCCGTCGTGATGCGACCGGGTAATACCTCCGAGAACCCATAGAGCGAAACATAGCTCCGTTCGCCGTCGTATTCGCTGTTCAGAATGCCGACCAGCAGATGATAATACCCTGCAATGTCGGTCATCTTGATCGCCCGGTCAGAGAGCAGGAAATCGCCCTTTGCGGCGGTGTCCGTGCGGCTGACTTTGGCATAGAGATAATACTTCTTGTCGCCGTTGTCGAGGTACGGCGAAAGGTATTCGTTCATCTCCCAAACCTTGTACTCCGAATCGGCATGAGAGGACGAGATCGTGCCGATTCCGAGCGTCATGTGCTGGATGAATCCGTGCGGGATATGTAACTGCTTCGCCGCATTGTCGTAGGTGATGCCGTCGCTTGCCGCCGTGAGGTCGGACTTGCTGGCCACGAACCGGAATTGCAGGCTCTCATCCCCGACGAGCATCATCATCGTCTGCACGGTCAGCGGACTGATGGAGTTCGTGAAGTTGTCGAGCATCGAATCCTCCAACATCGCCATCGTCTCCCTGACATCGCGGAACCGACGCTTGGTATAGCTTACGGCATTGCGGATGCTGTTATCCGTCGCCACCTCGTTTTGGCCGATTTCCCGAAGCTGCGACGATACGCTCTTGCCCGAAACCGAGTTGGAGATTTCGAGAACAGGAGCATACGGCGAGGTGAGAAATTCCTTGATACCCGTGATGCGGATCGGGAGGCCGTCGGGGGCGAACTGCTCATCGGAGAACAGGACATACCCGCCGACTTTCAGCCGACCGCCGACACGGAGCCAATTCTTTTTCGCCCACAGCCCTTGCAGAGTGCCGGTAAAGGTGAATTTCTGATCTTCGTTCTCATAGAGCTTACGGGCCGCTTCGCGGAACATATCCCATGACGCCCCCGTCTTATCCGCATTGTTGCAGATATAGGCGTCCGGCAGCATGATCCCGAAAACGGCGTAGGTGTCGCCGACGGCGGGCTTGAATGTTTCGTTCGGCATCGTAACCCCGTCGATCTCCTGCGGCACGAGTTCAAAGCGGCGTTCCGAGTGGTTGTATTTGAACTCGAACTGCTTGTCGTCGCCCGCGAGCATCCCCTTTTGGAAGATGATCGTCGCCGTCTCTCCCTCGATGACATAATCGTTGAAATTCAGATCGGCAGGAATGGAGTTATCGATGATGTCGTAGAAATTCTTTCCGGCGTCGATACACTCGACCGCCGATACCGTTCCCTCACGGGACGGGTATATCTCGGAACAGTCGAGGCTGTCCTCCTTGACAGCATCGGAAACCTTGTCGATGCGCTCGATGGAATATCCCTCCGCGTCGGATTGATAGGTGCGGCCCTCGTAAACGAGCATCTGCGACTTCGGCAACAGCAATTCCGCCGAGCCGTATTTCGAGCGGTCGATATTGCGGTCGCCGCCCTGAACATAGAGCCGCTTGATCGGCAGCTCATTGCTCTGCGTGGTGCGCCCGACACCCGGCTCGAAGCCGTTGCCCTTGCCGTATGCGAGCGGCAGGGGATCGTCCTTGAAATACTCGACTTTGTGCAGCGAGATCGTATAGTCGTTGATTTCCCACTCGGTCTCGAATTTGTTTGCGACATCCTGCAATGCAGCATCGACGTAGGTGTGATTGAACTCGACCGTCTGCTCCGCCGCATCGAGGCATTCGCCGACTTTCCAAACTCCGGCCCCGTCGCGCTGGTTGAGATTCCAGACGATAGCTTCGACGAGTTCGTGGGGCTTGGCGCACATCGACCATTTGAGGCGTTTATCGACGGGATTACGCATCTTATACAGGCTCATGTTGTCCTCCAATGTTCCGAGGGTGAGCGTGTATTCGATATTGCGGGTTCCGTTCTTCTTGATGTTTTCCGGCGATCCGAGTTTGTATTTCACGCTTTGATACTCGCACCATGCCCCGACCGGAATTTCGACAAATTCCGATAGGGAGAATTTCAGGACGAGTTGCGGCTTGGACATGAGGGAGCGATAGCGGTAGCTGCTATCGCTCTCCTGTACGTCCAATGTCGTGTTGTTGAAATGCAGGGTCAGCATGATCTGATTTTATTCGATGTTCAGCTCGGCGCAGTCTGCGTCGATTTGGGCTTTCAACTCGGCTCTCGCTGCGAGAAATTCCTTGTACGAAGCGATCTTCGCCTTTGCCTCGTCGCTCGTCTTGGAGCCGCCATATACGCCGAGAGAGGCGGCGTTGTACTCGTTGATGAGCTTCTGCTCGTAGTTGGCATCCCACATCGAGCGGATGACGGCCTCCGTAATCTTGTTGCTCGATACGGAAGCCCATACGATTACCTCATAGCAGGAATACTGCGTGCGCGAACTTTCGGCAGCGGGCTGATCTTCGCCCTCCGCCATGATCTGCTGCGGCGCGGCCTCTTCCTGAATATCCCAACGGTAAATGTAGCTGCCGTTGCCTACGGCCTCGAATTTAGACGGCCTTGCATCGTAATACGAACGTGTCATAGAATTGTGATTTAATGATGGTTTTGAGTAAATGTTTTGAGTTGGAGACTTTCGCCCATCCGTACCAACTGCATAATCGCTGCTTGTAGTTCATCGCGCTGATATTGAATTTCTTATTCAGACGCGCGGCCATGCGGCAGAAATTCTGCTTGATGGATTTGCGCATGAGCGTTTGGTTGTGGTAGAACACGAAGCCGACGAAATCGAGGCCGCGCCCGTGCTTGTCTGCCCGGTTCTCGGCAATCGGAAATATCTGCTCGTTGCCTTTCAGCGTCAGTTTCAAGGCCGCGAGATACTTCTTGATGTCGGCCAGCAGGATGTGCAGTTCCTCTTTCGTGGAGGCGAGAAATACCATGTCATCGGCATATCGGAAATAGCACCGCACCCGCTTCTCCTCCTTGATCCAATGGTCGAAGTAGGCAAGCATCAGGTTTGCGAAGTATTGGCTCAAATAGTTGCCGATTGGCACGCCGTCGGTGCTGTCGATGATCGTATCGAGCAGGGCGAGCGTATCCTTGCATTTGATTTTGCGGCGGATGATGGCTTTCAATACGTCGTGGTCTATCGACGGGTAGAACTTTCGGATGTCGATTTTGAGGCAATATCGGGCGTTTTCCCGATCTTTGATAGCCCTCTTGACATTCCGCATCGCTCCGTGAATGCCGCGCCCCTTGATGCAGCTATACGTGTCTTTCGTGAAGACCGAAACCCATATCGGTTCGAGGATATTCATGATCGCATGATGCAGAATGCGGTCGGGGTAATACGGCAATCGAAATATGATCCTCTCTTTCGGCTCATAGATCGTGAACGTGCTGTATTCGGAGTTTTTGAATGTACGATTTTTCAGCGTTTCATGCAGGGCAAGGATATTCGCTTCACGGTTTTTGTCATGAAGTAAGACGCCATACGAGCGGAGTTTCCCGCGCCTTGCCTTTTCGTCGGCGAGGCGGAGGTTGTAGGCGATTATTCTCGGAGAGTA
>ERZ857840.2693-NODE-2693-length-16361-cov-11.364590_pt1 | contig 16361 bp, 9 predicted proteins | sample MGYA00519760_ERZ857840 | MGnify/ENA primary metagenome ERZ857840 (study PRJEB31778, sample SAMEA3449371) | human gut metagenome | biome: human gut; feature: human-associated habitat; material: faeces | place: United Kingdom | collected 2010/2012 ... | reverse complement strand
AAAAAAAGCCGTTAGCCTCGATGCTAAAGTGTTAGATGTAATGAGGAAGTTTCCGGCAGTGCTCTTGCCTCTCCCTTTGGGAGAGGTGGATGCGAACGTAGTGAGCAGACGGAGAGGGCGCACGCCGTTAGCCCTATTTTAAAGTATCTAAAAGCAGCAAGGCCGTCCGGCATTCGCCGGACGGCCTTGCTGCGCTTATTGGAAAGGATCGATCGGGAGATGGCAATGGTTATTTCGCCAGACCCAGCTTTTTCAGCTGGCTCCAAGCACGGATGACCTGTACTTTGGTCACACGCTTGCCGGGCGTAAAGACGCCCTCGCCCATGTCGGGCAGCAGCCCGGCCTCCACAGCCCAGCGGGCTGCCTTGACAGTGTCAGGCTCGGCTACATCGCTGTAAACAGCGGGTGCAGCGGGTTCAGGTTTGCCTGCGGTGCTCCACAGCAGCACTGCCAGCTGCTCCCGGGTGCTCGGGATGGCCGTGCCCTTGGGCAGCAGGTCTGCAAGGATGCTGCCGGTAACGGCCTCGTAGCCGATCACTGCGCAGCCAGCAAACATCGCCGTTGTACCGGCCAGAATGCCCACCGTTTGCAGCGGGCTGTACTCGGTGCTGTCCTCCGGCGGCTGCTCTGGCTGCTCCACCGTGGTGGTCTCGGCGGTGATCGTCAGGCTCTTTGCGGGCATTCTGAAGGTCAGGGTGCGCTGCTTAAAGGCATCCTCTTTCAGCGGTTCGTCTGCGGCATCCATCAGGTCTGCCGGGCTCAGTGCGCCGTCAGCGCCGCTCACTACCCACTGGGCAAAGTGCACGGTGTCGGTGTCCGGGTAAGCGGTCAGGCTGACCAGCTGTCCTGCTTTCAGGGCGCTGGCGTCTGCATCCTCAGGCAGGGTGATGTCCGCACCGGCAACGGTAAGCTGATAGGTCTTTTCCGGTTCGGGGTCGGTCGTGCCTGTTTTTGTAATGCGGAACGAGCCTGTTTTAACAGTGCCGCCCACATACCGTGCGCTGCCTGTAGCGGTGACGGTATAGCTGTATTCGCCCGGTTCAGTAGGAGCACCGTTCAGTGCTTCACCATTCTGCTTGTAGGTCACGGTGATCTCGCCGTAGTCCTTATCGCTGGTGTTCTTAACGGTTACTTCCTTGGCGCTGCCGTTATAGGTCAGGTCAGTGGGCTCTGTCACGGTAAAGTCTTTGGGGTTCAGCGCGGCCTTCTGGATGGTAAACGTGTTATCCTTCGGGGTCACATCACCGCCCGCACAGGTGGCGGTAGCTGCTACATTCGCGGTAAAGGTGTAAGTGCCCGGCTCAACGGGAGCACCGTTCAGTGCTACACCATTCTGCTTGTAGGTCACGGTAACAGCGCCGTAGTCCTTGGTGGCGTTGTCCCGAACGTGCACATCCACCGTCTTGGGGTTGCCGTTATAGGTCGGGTCGGTGGGCAGGACAAAGGTAAAGTCTGCGGGGTCTGCCGGCGGCAGCGCTGCCGTGCCCTCGTCGGTGGCGCTCAGGTTGAGGACATGGGTCTGCGGGATCCCATACTTGCTCAGGTCGATGGTGCTGGTGTAGCGCTCTGTATCATAGCGCTTAGAGCCGCTATAAGCTACGCCGTTCACACTCTTGATGGGCGCGTGGGTGATGACCGAGATGGTGTTCAGATCGGTGTCAACGTAGAGGGTGGAGGTTTTTGCGTCCCAAATACCCTCCATCATGCCATTGATGCCGTTGATGTATTTTTTAGCGTACTCGGCATCTTCCGGTGCAGTGTAGTTCAGGGTGTAGTAATCCGCAGCGCCGTTCAGGTCCTTGGTATCCTTTGCCACCAGCGCGTGGATGATGGGGTTATTCTGAATGATGCCGCCCTCATTATAGACAACGGTGCACTCGCCGCCGTCAATGATGGGCTGGTAGGGCTTTGCATTGCCGTCATGGCCGGCCGTATTTTCCACTGGCAGCTTCAGGGTGTTCTTGCTGTTTTTGAGACCGTGCCGCCGTTGCCGATCACGGCAGTGCCGGTGTAACCGGCGCTGTTATAGCAGCCGTCCAGTACAGCCTTATTGGAAGCCATGTTGGCCAGCAGCCAGCCGGTGATATCCAGCGCAGAGTTGCGGATGGTAGCGGGCTGCGCCGTTTCGCGCCAGCCGTTGCCGATGTAGTCAAAGCACAGCACCGAATCCTCCACAAGGCCGTCATTGTAAAGGCTCTGCGGGCTGTTCAGCTTGGCATCCGTGATGACGCCGCCCTCTTTGTTGTACACATACCGGGTGGAGTTCAGCGTACCGCTGAAGGTGCCGTAGTTTTCAACCGCAAATTTTACTGTACCGGCCTTATTTGTCACCTTGCCGAAGTCCAGCACAGCGCCCTTCTCGATGGTCAGGGTGGGGACATCGTTCGTAAACAGTTCTGCGTGCTTGTGGTTCGGTTCAAAGGACCAGCCGTTGCCCTTGGCACCATAGACGCCGCCGTCCGTGCCCTTGGGGAAGCCGTCCTTTTCAATGACCAGTTCTTCCAAAGTGATACTGTTGAGCCGGACAGCTTCCGTGCCCACAGTAAAGCTGACCGCGCCGTCCTTGGCGTTATTGTCCAGCTCCGCGCCGCCGCTGACGATGCTTTCCAGCTTGCAGGTAGGCTTCAGGGTGACACTGGTGTTGGGCGTGACATAGACGGTACTATAAGTATCTGCCGACCACGCGGTCACCGTGCCGTCCGCTGCCACCGCGACAGGGAGGTACACCGGGTCTTTGGATGCATCGATGGCTACAAGCCCTGTGTGTTCTGCCGTGAAATAGCCGCCGTTGACGGTTGCGTCCTCGGGCAGCGGGTCATCTTCAGTGGTGAACAGACCGCCGTTGACGGTACATTTATCTCCTGCAACATACAGCTTTTCGTTGAACAGACCGCCGTTGATGATGATTTCCGTTGTCCTTTCAAGATCCGTGAGCGAGGTTTCAAAGCTGCCGCCGTTGATGACGATTTTTTCACAATTGTTGATATCCACGGAGCAGGTGTACTTACCCTTAAAGGTGCCGCCATTGATGGTAAGGGTACCCGCTGCTTTAACGGTCACGCCGCTGGTATAACTACCCTCTTCAAAGGTGCCACCTTCAATGGTGACCTCGCCGCCCGCAGCATTAACAATGGCATTTCCTTTAAAGGTGCCGCCGCTGATGACAGCCCCGGCTTCACTGATCACCTTGCCGTAGAAGGTGCCGCCGGAGATGGTGCCCGCGTTGGTCACGGTATAGCCGTTATGGTATTCCGAGCCGATCCGCGCCTCCTGCAGGGTGGCATTGGGCTCGATCTTCACGTTCAATTTGCTGTAATTATTGGAGCTGCTATAACTATAATGGTAGAGCCGGAAGGTGCCGTCTACCAGAGTGAGCGTATTGCTGGTCTCATCGTAGGACCAACTGCCGTTGCTGTTGCCGAAGAGATCGCCGTAGGGCTTGCTAGAGTTGTCGTCTGTATAGATATCGGTGACATCGCCGTTTTCCTCTGCCAGTGCGGCGGCTCTGGCGGTGTCGGGCGGGGCGCTCTGGGCAAGGGCGGGCAGCGGCATTGCGGTCAGTGCCATGCTCAGCGCCAGAACCATGCTGATGAGCCGTTTTTGCATAAGATCCTCTCCTTTTCAAGCGCCCTCCAAGCCGGGCGCTTTTTATTGTACCCAGTGTACCACGTTTTGGCCGCTTTGGACGGTTTTGGGCACGAATCGCCCCGCAAATGCGCTGAAACGACCCGGTGCACCACACGCACCCGCAAAAACAGAAAACCGCCCGGTTTGCGGTTACCGGACGGTTTTCTGCTCTATAGGAATTACGGGAATGGCATATTGAACAGAGCACTGCTCTGTGCTTGTAGTATACCACCAACGGCGGCAAAAGTAGAGCAATTCTGCGTGAATGGCCCCTGAAATGCATCGAATCGCCCTGAAAAGCCCTAAAAAAGCCCTTGCGCACCCTTTTGGGACGCAAAAAAGGGACTGCCGCACAGCGCTGTGCGGCAGTCCCTGCGGGGTTATAAGGGGTAAAGGGGCAGCGGTTTTAGCCGCGCTGCTGGTAAGTCTTCCAAGTGCGGATCACTTCCATGCGGCCCACGCGGCTGCCGGGCTTGAAGCTGCCGTCCTGTGCGGACATCAGGCCGGTCTCCACGACCCAGCGGATAGCCTGCAGCTCTGCGGCATCTGCTGCCACATCGTTGAACAGTGCAGTGCTCTGGGTAGCGGGCTTGCCTGCGGCGGTCCACAGTGCAACTGCAAGCTGCTGGCGGTTAGCGGGGATGGCCATACCCTCGGGCAGAACGCTCTTCAGGTAGGCCGTGGTGCCTGCGATATAGGCACCCACGCCAATGGCTGCGCCGCCCACAGCGGCTACTGCCACAATGGCTGCACCGCCGCCGTCACTGTCACCGCCGGGTGCGGGGGTGGGGGTCGAATCCTTCTTATACTGCGGGGTCAGGGTGACATTGTTTTTGGGCATCTTAAAGGTGATGGTCTCGCTGTTGGTGTCCGTACCCTCGGGCACGCCAACTGCATCCCAACTGGTGAAGGTCTCGCCCGCCTTTGCAGGTGCAATGATGGTCACATCTGCACCTACGGCGTACTCCGTGGTCTCATCGCCCATGGTCACAGTGTACTTCTCGGGGACGTTCTCGGTGTACTGTGCTTTCAGTGTAACGTTGTTTGCGGGCATCTTGAAGGAGATGGTCGCCTTAGTGGTGTCCACATCAGCGGGCAGACCGGTCACTTCCCAACCGGTAAAGGTGTAACCATCCTTCTCGGGTGCGGTGGCAACGAGCTCTGTGCCCACACGCACAGCCGTCAGGTCGGCAACATCGCTGCCGTCCTTCAGGGTAACCTTTGCATCGGTGACATCGAGTTTATAGGTCTTGGGAGCGTTCTCGGTGTACTGTGCTTTCAGCGTAACGTTGTTTGCGGGCATCGTGAAGGAGATGGTCGCCTTGGTGGTGTCCACGTCAGTGGGCAGACCGGTCACTTTCCAACCGGTGAAGGTGTAACCGTCCTTCTCGGCTGCGGTGAAGCTGAGCTTCTCACCTGCAACGTGCTCGGTAGACTTGTCGTCCACGGTCAGAGTGTACTTCGACTCAGCCACAGTATAGGTATCCACTTTGTACTGGATGCCATCGTAGTGGTCACTATCATTCACCACGATGTAGACAGAGTAGGTGCCTGCCTTGGTGGGCTTCGTCACAGACGGGAACGAGCCATCCTCCGCGACATACTGGATGGAATACTGCGGAGCATCCTCAAAATACATCTGGCCTTTATAGGCTGCAGTTTGGGTCTGGGGGTCATACGCAAAGTCGTCGAGCTTCGGTTGATATTTGCGTACCACCTCGCCGATATCAAGCGAGCCGTCTGTGTACTTGTCGCCCTCTTGCGCTACGATGCGCTGCTTGTAGAGGCCGTACATGTCCGCTCCCGCCGGGTAGGTTTCAAACACCCTGTCGTCGTAGGTGCGCACATAGACGAGGCTCAATTTGCCCACGCCCTCCTTGCTGCTGGTGACGGTCTGAGGTCCGATGATCGTCCCGGAAACGGTAAAGTCGCTCTTGCTCAAAGAAGAGAAGGGCAGCTTTCCAGTGGCGGCCATGTTCACCACAATAGGCTCGCCGTCATTCTTGGCGGTCAGGGTCAGGGTCTTGCCATCTGCGGAAAGCTGTGCGCCGTTGTAAGCACTGACATCCTCGCCGTTGATATTCGTGACCTTTGTGCTGAAGGTGAGCGTTACCGCAGTATTGCCGACAAGGTAAACCGCGTCTGCCGTTACGGCATTGCTGTCAACGGCTTTCACAGTGCCGTCCGTCATCATCAGCTTGCTCTGCTGCTGACCGGCGGCAAGGAATCTGCTTTCAATATAGCCGCAGCTTACCGTATTGGAAACAGCGGCCTCGCTGCTATTACCCGTCAGGCTGCCAAGGATCACGGCATTCTGGATGACCGTTTTCTCCGAGGCATAGTTCGGCAGCTGGACATCGTGGAACACGCCGCCGGTGACCTCGCTGTTCTGGTTCAGCTGAACCTCAGCGTTGAATGCGCCGCCAGTGATCTTGCCATAAGCGCGGACGACATCCTGGAAAGTGCCGCCTGCGATGGTGCTGTTTTCATCCATGTAGACATCCTTCTGGAAGGTGCCGTCCTGAATGATGGTGTTCTCCGCACCAACAGAGCCCTCTGCCACGATGCCGGTGACAGTCACATTTGCAAAAGTGATCTGCTCCACGGCAATGGCCTTATGGTAGGGGTTGATGGCACCCGAAGCAAGATCCACCGGGTTGCCGTCCGGGGTGGTGATGTAGAGCGCCGCGCGTGTCCTTCCGTTCTCTTCCATGGTGGCGTACTTCCAGCCCAGGCCCTCATAGAGGTTAGCCGTCATGCCCTCGCCGCTCATCGGCACACCGGTCACACCGGTCAGGTCGGGCAGACCCTTTTCGGTAATGCGCAGGGGCTTGAGGTCGCTTGGATCGGTGGACTTATTCACAAAGATCTTTGCGCCGTCATTCTTGCCGGTAATGCGCAGCACCTTGCCGTCGGCAGAGGTGTTGGCGTTGTAGTTTTCGACCGGTGCATCGTTGATGCTCAGTACATCGGTGTTCAGGGTAAGTTCTGCGCTGCCTGCGCCCACCAGATAGATGGTATTGGTGGAAAGAGGCAGAGTTCTGCCGTTCATCGCAGTCACACCGCCGTTACGCACCACCAGTGTGCTGAGCTGCTGTCCTGCGGGCAGCAGCTTCTGGATGCCGTCAGGCAGTTCGCCCAGAACCGTATCCGAAATGGTGTAGGTGTTATTGCCATAGGTATTGAAATTGCAGCTCTGGATCACCGCATTGGCAATAGAGCAAGAGCCATTGCAGAACAGGGAATCAAAGGTGCCGCCGGTGATCTCGACCGCACTGTTCCCATTGATCGAGTTGATGCCCGCGCTGACATTGTGGAAGGTGCCGCCGCTGATCTTACCGCTGGTGATCGTCAGTCGGCCGTTTTCGCCAAACTCACCGCCGGTAATATTAGCATTGGTGATCTCGACATAGCAGTTGATAGGCACATCGCTCAGCGCGCTGAAGTCGAAGTTTGCACCGCCCTGATTCAGGATCTGCAAAGTGCTTTCATTGCTGCTGTCGTTGGGGTAGCAGTTATAACCCCAGCCGTTGCCCATGTAAACACGGTGCAGCTTTGCGTCCGTGTCCAGACTGTCCACATAGGTCACGTCGGTCAGATCGGGCTGACCCTCATTGTTAAAGCGCAGTTCTGTGGCGCCAAGTGCCATAGGAACCAGCTTCATGGGTGCGCCGTTCTGCGCCGGGATCATGTTAAAGCTGGCGGAAAGCGTTTTTCCGTCTGCGCTGATGGAGATCGTGGCAATCGTAGAGTCAAAGTATGTGAAGGCGTAATTTTGGGTACCGGCGGGCAGTGCCATGACACTGCCGCCGGTAGAGGCTACCGCCCATACATCGCAGCCGGTGTCGCTTTCCACTACCAGTTCCAGATCGTTCCCGTTACCGGAATAGTTATACTTCTTGATGATATAGATTTTTGTTTCCTTTTGTCCGTTCAGGGTGCAGTTCTCCGGCAGCAGCAGCTGGTGTGCCTGCTGCTGCGTGTCGGCGCTCAGACCGGAGATATCGCGGAAAAAGCCGCCCCGGACATTGCCGCCGTTCTCGGTCAGCTTATCGTAGGTACCACCGTCAATGGTGCCCAAATTCAGTTGCACATCGGCGTAGCTGCCGCCCAGAACGCGGACGCCGTACATATTGTCGGCTTCTATCAAAAGTGTGCCGGTGACAGTGCCATCCAGCAGATAAACCGTGTGACTATTAGCATTCTTGACGGTCACATTGCAGCTGACCGTGCCGTCCAGAATGTACTCGGTATCTTCACTGCCGGTACCGGTGATGGTCAGCCCGGTAGTTTCGTCATAACTCCAGCCGGTACCGGACGCTGCCTTGGGCAGACCGTTCGTGCCGACCTCGATCTTGACCACCTGATTATTTGTTTCAGAGTTCTTACCAACAGCCTCATGCTCTTCTTCGGAGCTGTAAGTAATGCTGTTGGTTTCTTCCGCCGCTGCGGAAGAAAACCCTGCCCCTGCATCTGCAAATGCGGATACAGGAAGGATGGAGAGCACCATACTGAGTGCCAGTATCATGCTCACGATGCGTTTTTTCATGATATCCTCTCCTTTGTCGGTTGATTTGTCCGGCTATACCCCCAAACGGCACAGCCGGAACAGACAAAAAACGCCAAGTTGAGTATAGCACCAAAATTCAAGGAAATAAAGCGCTTTTGCGGGCAGCACCTGCCAAAAAATGGCGCAAAATTATGGGCAAAATCACGATACGGGGGGGGGTATGCTTTTCTCCCATAAAAAAGCAGTTCCGAAACGCCCGCAGGCGTTTCGGAACTGCAATAAAAATATTCTTTCCGCTCTTTATGCCCAAAGCACACGCGGCGGGCATTCAAAAGCGTTTTACTTGCCCGCCAGCAGCACCGCCAGCACGGCTTTCTGGACGTGGAGGCGGTTCTCTGCCTCGTCAAAGATCTCGTCCGCGTGCTGCTCGAACAGGGCGGTGGAGATCTCCTCGCCCCGGTGGGCGGGCAGACAGTGCAGCACCAGCGCGTTGGGCTTTGCGTTTTCCAGCAGACGGCCGGTGAGCTGGAAGCCCACAAAATCCCGCAGACGCTGCTCGTTCTCGGCGGTGCCGGGGGCGGTGGTGTTCCATGCGGCGGTGGCTACGATGTCCGCGTCCCGCAAGCCCTCGGCGGGGTCGGTGGTCAGGTGGAAGGCATTGCCGTATTCGTGGGCAAACATCAGCACATCCGCTGCCGGGCGGTAGCCCGGAGGACAGACGCAGGATACCTGCATCCCCGCCAAAAGGCCGCCCACGATCAGGCTGTTTGCCATGTTGCTGCCGTCGCCCACAAAGCAGAGTTTCAGCCCTGCCAGCGTGCCCCGGCGCTCCCGGATGGTCATCAGGTCAGCCAGCACCTGACAGGGGTGGGCGTAGTCGGTCAGGCCATTGATCACCGGAATGCCGGAAAGCTCTGCCAGTTCCTCCAAATCCCGCTGGCGGTAGGTGCGCCAGACGGCACAGTCGTAGTAGCGCCCCAGCACCCGGGCGGTGTCCCGCAAAGGCTCGCCCCGCCCGGCCTGTAATTCGGCGGTGTTCATGTAGTTGCCAAGACCGCCCATCTGGTACACGCCCACCTCAAAGCTGGTGCGGGTGCGGGTGGACGCCTTGGAGAACAGCAGCGCCACGCTTTTGCCCGCCAGCAGCGGGGCGGTGCGGCCTGCCTTGCAGTCCGCTTTCAGCTGGTCTGCCACATCCAGAATGTGGGTCAGCTCGGCGGGGGAAAGGTCGCCCATTTTCAGCAGATTTTTCATGCCTGCTCCTTCGGAGCCGTCGGCTCCATCGTGCCCAGCACCTCGGCCAGCACCTCCAGCGCCATGTCTACCTCGTGCTCAGAGACGGTCAGCGGCGGCAGCAGACGCAGCCGGGTCTTTGCGGTAAGCACCAGCAAGCCCTTTTCGCGGCAGGCAGCCAGCACATCCGCAGCTTGCACATCAAAGAATTCGATGCCCACCATCAGACCGATGCCGGAAATATTCTTGACGTGGGGCAGCTTTGCCAAGCCGGTGCGCAGCTGTACGGCGCGCTCGCTGACCTGTGCAAGGAAGCTCTGGTCCAGACGGTCCACCACCACGTTGGCACCGGCGCAGACCACCGGGTTGCCGCCAAAGGTGGAGCCGTGGGTACCGGGGCCCATGCCCTCGGCTACCTTTTCATTCATCAGCACCGCGCCGATGGGCAGGCCGCCGCCCAGCCCCTTGGCAAGGGTGACGATGTCCGGCTTGAGGTTATAGTGCTCACAGCACAGGAAGGTGCCGGTGCGGCCTACGCCGGTCTGCACCTCGTCCACGATGAGCACAAGGTCTTTTTCGTCGCACAAAGCGCGCACGGCCTGCACATAGTCCGGATCCAGCGCCATCACGCCGCCCTCGCCCTGAATCAGCTCCATCATCACGGCGCAGGTATGGCGGTCTACCAGCTCCCGCAGCGCTTCGATATCCCCCGCCGGGACGTACTGGAAGCCTTCGTTGAAGGGGCCGAAGTAGTTGTGGAACACCTCCTGCCCGGTGGCGGTCAGGGTGGCAAGGGTGCGGCCATGGAAGCTGTTGACCAGCGTGATAACGTTGTAGCGGTCCTTGCCGTAATGGTCCACGCTGTACTTGCGGGCGGCCTTGATGGCACCCTCGTTGGCCTCGGCACCGGAGTTGCCGAAGAAAACTTTGCTCATGCCGGTGCGCTTGCACAGCTTTTTCGCCAGCTTGCCGCAGGGCGCAGTATAGTAGAGGTTGGAGGTGTGCTGCAATTTGTGTGCCTGCTGGGACACAGCTTCTGCCCATGCAAGGTCGCAGTAGCCAAGGCTGTTCACCCCGATGCCGCTGGTGAAGTCCAGATACTTCTGTCCCTCCGGGCCCTCGGCGTACAGCCCGTGGCCTTTTTCCAGCACAACGGGGTTGCGGTTATAGGTGTGCAGGACGTACTCGTTGTCCCGCTTGATGACTTTTTCAGAATCCATAGGTGTACCTCCTGTGAATAGAAGTTCCGCGCATGCGCTGCTCCCCCGGAGGGAGCGTTTTTTCTATTATAATACTGCTTTTTCGCTTGCGCAATCTTTTTATTCGCGGTGGCTGCGGCGGTAGAAGCGGGTACCGGAGCCGCGGTCGGAGAACAGTTCCAGCAGGATGGAGTGCGGCACGCGGCCATCAATGATGACCGCCTCGTGCACGCCCTGATAGATGGCATCCGCCATGCCGCCGATCTTGGGGATCATGCCGCCCGCAATGATGCCGGCGGACTTGTAGCCCTCGATCTCGGTCACCTCCACCTCGGGGATGAGGGTGGTCTCGTCCTCCTTATCCCGCAGCAGGCCCGCGATGTCGGTCATGGACACCAGCTTTTCCGCCTTGAGGGCAATGGCGATCTGGGCCGCGGCAGTGTCGGCGTTGACGTTGTACGCCTGCCCAAGGTCGTCCATGCCCACGGTGGCGATCACCGGGATAAAGCCGCCGTCCAGCAGGCTTTCGATCAGGGTGGCGTCCACATGGACGATCTCGCCCACATGACCCAGCTGGGGGTCCAGCTCGGTGCAGCGGAGCATCTGTCCGTCCATGCCGCACAGACCCACGCCGCGCCCGCGCAGCTTTGCCACAAGGTCTTTGTTCACCTTACCTGCCAGCACCTGCTGCACGATCTCCATAGTGGCATCGTCCGTCACCCGCAGACCGTTTGCAAAGTGGCTCTCCACGCCCACCTTTTTCAGCATCTCGTTGATGGCAGGCCCGCCGCCGTGCACCAGCACCACCCGCACGCCCAGCAGCGTCAGAGTGACAAGGTCGTTCATCACGGCGTTTTTCAAGCTCTCGTTGATCATGGCGTTGCCGCCGTACTTGATGACCATGGTTCTGCCATGGTACTTCTGGATATAAGGGGTGGCCTCCGAAAAAAGCCGCGCCATTTCTTCGTTTTTCATCTGTTCCGCGCTCCTGTCAGGTTCTGTAATCGCCGTTGATCTTCACATAGTCGTAGGTCAGGTCACAGCCCCACGCCTTGGCGCTTGCCTCGCCGGTGCCCATATCCACCTTGACCAGAATATCGTGCTCTGCCAGCACCTTGGCGGCTTCGTCCTCGCTGTAGGGGTGGTAAGCGGCGTTCTCGCACACATACACCTCGCCCGCCTTGCTGGAAAGCCAGACGCAGACTTTATCAATGGAGAAATCCCCGGGGGTGTAGCCGATGGCGCACAGGATGCGTCCCCAGTTGGCATCGCGGCCAAAGACCGCCGCCTTGAACAGGTTGGAGCAGACCACGCTGCGGCTGACGGCACGGGCGGTTTTGAGGTCGGGCGCGTGGGTCACCTCGCAGGCAATCAGGTGGGTGGCACCCTCGCCGTCTCCGGCGTGCTCGGCGCACATATGCTCTGCAATGGCGGTCAGCGCTGCCACAAAAGCGGTGTAATCAGCGTTTTCCTCGCAGATCTCCGGGTTGCCCGCAAGACCGGACGCCATAATGATCAGGGTGTCGTTGGTGGAGGTATCCAGATCCACGCTCATCTGGTTATAGGTGCCGGGCACGACAGTCTTGAGCGCCTTTTCCAGCAGCGCGGGCGAGACGGCGGCATCTGTGGTGTAGAACGCCAGCATGGTAGCCATGTTGGGGGCGATCATGCCGCTGCCCTTGCCGATAGCACCCACAGTGCACACCTTGCCGCCCAGCTCGAACTGGATGGCGTACTCCTTTTTATGGGTGTCGGTGGTCATGATGGCGGTGGCAGCGTCCGTGCTGCCCTGCGCGGTGGCAGCCAGCTTTTCCGCTGCCGCCGGGATGCCCCGGGCAAAGGGGTCAATGACCATGGGCTGACCGATGACACCGGTAGAGGCGGGCAGAACATCCTTTTCGTCAATGTTCAGCGCCTTGCCCACCAGAGCGCAGCACTCCTCTGCCAACGCCACGCCGTTGGCGGCGCAGGTGTTGGCGTTGCCGCTGTTTACCACAATGGCCTGCGCATAGCCATCTGCCAGATGGGCGCGGTCCACCTTGATGGGCGCACCGCAGACCTTGTTGGTGGTGTACACGCCCGCAGCAGCGCAGCGCACCTCGGCCTTGATGAGCGCCAGATCGTATTTTTCGCTGTGATTTGCCCGGATGCCGCAATGGACACCGGCGGCGGCAAAGCCCTTGGGCGCGCAGATGCCGCCCGCAACTTCCTTATACTGCATTTTACTTCCCCCATCGTTCAGCATACGCCCTCATCAGTCACCTTCGGTGACAGCTTCCCCCGGCCGGGGGAAGCCTTTTACTTCTGCCGGGTACGCTGATTCTTTTTCATCAGCACCCTCTTATAAAGCCTTCCCCCAGACGGGGGAAGGTGTCATTGCGCCAGCAATGACGGATGAGGGTGTGTTGTTATTCCAACCCTTTGGTCTCTTCCAGACCCAGCATCAGGTTCATGCACTGGACGGCGGCACCGGAGGAGCCTTTGCCCAGATTATCAAACAGCGAGACCAGCATCATCTGATCTCCGGCGGCGTTCACGGTCAGGTACAGTTCCATGCGGTCGGTGCCCGCCATGGCGTTGGAGTACAGGCCGTTTTCCGGCAGCGGCTCGTTCAGGCCGTGCACTTTCACGGTGGCGGCGTCCTTGTAGTAGTCCGCAAGGGCGGCAGCCACGGCCTCGGCGGTAGTGCCCGCAAGGGTAAGATCCAGCGGCACCAGCACCTGCATCCCGCAGTAGTAATCACACACCACCGGCACGAACATCGGCGTATGCGCAAGGCCGCTGATCTTCTGCATCTCCGGCAGGTGCTTGTGGCCAAGGCTCAGGCCGTAGCTCTTGGGCGCATCCAGCTTGCTGTGTGCTGGGCGGTCGGGGCTTTCGTAGTCCGCGATCATCTTTTTGCCGCCGCCGGAGTAGCCGGAGATGCCGGTGCAGCTGAAGGGATACTCCTTTGCCACCAGCCCCAGCTCCACCAGCGGGCGGGCAATGCTGATAAAGCCGCTGGCATAGCAGCCGGGCACTGCCACGCGGTAAGAGTTCTGGATCTTTGCCTTCTGCCCCTTCAGCTCCGGGAAGCCGTAGTCCCATGCGGCATCGGTGCGGAAGGCGGTGGAGGTGTCCAGCACCTTCACGTCCGGGCGCAGCAGGGGCATGACTTCTTTAGAAGCTGCATCCGGCAGGCAGAGGAAGGCAAGGTCGGCAGAATTGATGACCTTTGCCCGCTCGTGCACGTCCTTGCGCCCTTCGGCAGAGATGGACAGCAGCTCGATCTCCGGGCGGGCTGCCAGACGGTCGGCGATGCGCAGGCCGGTGGTGCCGGAAGAGCCATCAATAAACACCTTTACCTTCATGCGTTTTCCTCCTCCCATGCGTCCAGCCGTGCCGTTGCCAGCGCGATCTGGCGCTGGACGCTGGCGGCGCTGGGGCCGCCGTAGCTGGTGCGTCCCTCGCAGCAGTGCACAAGGTCGATGGCATCATAGATATCGGCCCCGAACAGCGGGCTGTAACTCTGGAACTGGGTCAAAGTCAGCTCCTCCAGCGTTTTGTCGGCGGCAATGCAGTCCGACACCATGCAGCCGGTCAGCTTGTAGGCATCCCGGAAGGGCATCCCCTTCTTGGTCAGGTAGTCGGCGCAGTCGGTGGCGTTGATAAAGCCCTTTGCGGCGGCGCGGCGCATATTGGCGGGCAGGGTCTTCATGGTGTCCAGCATGGGGGTGATGGTCTTGAGACAGAGTTCCAAGGTGTCCACTGCATCAAAGATGGCTTCCTTGTCCTCCTGCATATCCTTGTTGTAGGCCAGCGGCAGGCCCTTCATCATCACCAGCAGGGTGTTCAGGTCGCCGTACACCCGGCCGGTCTTGCCGCGGATGAGTTCGGTCACGTCGGGGTTCTTCTTCTGGGGCATGATGGACGAGCCGGTGGTAAAGGCATCGTCCAGCTCAATGAACTTGAACTCCCAGCTGCACCACAGGATGATCTCCTCCGAAAGGCGGGACAGGTGCATCATGCAGATGGAGATGGCGCTTGCCAGCTCGATGCAGAAATCACGGTCGGACACGCCGTCCAGACTGTTGGCGCAGGGGGCGGCGAAGCCCAGCTTTTCGGCGGTGAAATCCCGGTCCAGCGGGTAGGTGGTGCCCGCCAGTGCGCCAGAGCCCAGCGGGCACTGGCTGTCCATGCGGGCGGTGGCGTCCGCAAAACGGTCAAGGTCGCGCAGCAGCATGGAAGCGTAGGCCATCAGTGCGTGACCGAAGGTGATGGGCTGGGCACGCTGCAAATGGGTGTAGCCGGGCATGACGGCGGCGGTGTTCTCCGCTGCCTTTTTGCACAGCACCCGCACCAGCTCCACGATGTAAGCCTGCAAAGTTTTGCTGTAATCCCGCAAAGTCAGGCGGATATCCAGCGCCACCTGATCGTTGCGGCTGCGGCCGGTGTGCAGCCGCTTGCCTGCATCCCCGATACGGGCGGTCAGGGTCTGCTCCACAAAGGTGTGCACGTCCTCGGCGGCGGGGTCGATGGTCAGCGCACCGCTGGACAGGTCGTCCGCGATGGAAGCCAGACCGCTGAGGATGTCCGCACAGTCCTGCTCCGAGATGATGCCCTGCCGTGCCAGCATGGCGGCATGGACGCCGCTGCCGCGCATATCCTGCGCGATCATCCGCTGGTCGAAGCGGATGGAGGAGTTGAAGTCGTTGACGCGGCTGTCCACCGCCTTGGAAAACCGACCCTTCCAGAGTTGTTCTGCCATAATAAGCTCCTTAACCGTAAACAGGCAGCTATCCCGCGCCCTCATCAGTCAGCTGACGCTGACAGCTTCCCCCGACCGGGGGAAGCCTTCAAGGTGCCGCCGTGTCGAAAGCCTTCCCCCAGACGGGGGAAGGTGGCATGACGCGGAGCGGCATGACGGATGAGGGTGCAATTTCTGCCGATAATATATTTCTTATAAAAACGGCAAAGCCGCCGCAGGGGAAAACGCTCCTGCGGCGGTGCCGCCGGCAACGATGCCGGTGTGAGAACCCGCGTGTGAAAGTGTGAAAACACACGCAGTCGAAAATGTTGCGATTACTTGACCTCCGGCCAGTTCTTGGACAGCTTTGCGCGCTCCTTGATGGACAGGCCGAACAGGTTGATGAAGCCGGTGGCATCGGACTGGTCGTAATCCTTATCGACGCCGAAGGAAGCGGTCTGCTCATCGTACAGGGTGAACGGAGAGGTCACACCGGCGTTGATCATGTTGCCCTTGTAGAGCTTCAGCTTCACATCACCGGTCACGGTCTTTTCCAGACTGTCGGCAAAGGCATCCAGTGCCTCGCGCAGCGGGGTGAACCACTGGCCGTTGTACACGATATCGGCGTACTTCTGTGCCAGCTGTGCCTTGAAGTGAGCGCTCTCCTTATCCAGCGTGATGGTCTCCAGCACATCGATGGCCTTGTACAGGATGGCGCCGCCGGGGGTCTCGTACACGCCGCGGCTCTTCATGCCCACCAGACGGTTCTCCACGATGTCCAGCAGACCGATGCCGTTTGCACCGCCCAGCTGGTTCAGGTACTCCACCAGCTCCACAGCGCCCATCTCCTTGCCGTCCACAGCGGTGGGAACGCCCTTTTCAAAGTGGATGGTCACATAGGTGGGAACATCGGGTGCCTGCTCGGGGCTGACACCCAGCTCCAGAAAGCCGGGCTTATTGTACTGGGGCTCGTTGGCGGGGCATTCCAGATCCAGACCCTCGTGGCTCAGATGCCACAGGTTCTTGTCCTTGGAGTAGTTGGTCTCACGGTTGATCTTCAGGGGGA
>ERZ857840.2690-NODE-2690-length-16372-cov-25.013544_pt1 | contig 16372 bp, 14 predicted proteins | sample MGYA00519760_ERZ857840 | MGnify/ENA primary metagenome ERZ857840 (study PRJEB31778, sample SAMEA3449371) | human gut metagenome | biome: human gut; feature: human-associated habitat; material: faeces | place: United Kingdom | collected 2010/2012 ... | reverse complement strand
CAGCAGGCCCGGACGGAGCTGTCCGACGCCCAGGCCCGGGCGGAGCGCCTGGTGGCCGATGCCCAGACCCAGGCCGACGCCATCCTGTCCGACGCCCAGGCCCAGGCCCGGACCGTTACGGACCAGGCGGAGCAGCACGCCCGGGACCACTGGGACCTGTTCCGGGAAAAGGCGGAGCAGCTGATCCGGGATCATCATGAGCTTTCGGCCCTGCTGAACGGAGAGGACCCGCAATGAAAAGAACCGGCCGCGCGCCGGAGGATCTGCCCACCATCCAGCAGCTGGAGGCGGAGCGGAGCCGCCTGCGCAGCAAAAACCGATACAACCGCACCCTGCGTAGCACCGTGGCCATCCTGGTGGTGGTGGCGGCGCTGGCGGTACTGGTGGCGACGCTGTGGATGCCGGTGCTGCGGATCTACGGCACGTCCATGTCCCCCACCCTGACCGACGGCCAGGTGGTCATCACTGTCAAAACCGGGCGCTTCCGGTCAGGAGATATTGCCGCGTTCTACCACGGCAATAAGCTGCTGATCAAGCGCTATATCGCAGGCCCCGGGCAGTGGGTTGATATTGACCGGCTCGGGAACGTTTCCATAGACGGAAAAGCCCTGGATGAGCCGTATCTGACGGACAAAGCATACGGCGAAACCAACATTGACCTGCCGTATCAGGTGCCGGATGACCGGTACTTTCTCATGGGAGACAACCGGGAGGTTTCCGTGGACTCCCGCAACACCACCGTGGGCTGTGTGGCCCGGGACCAGATCGTGGGCAAGGTCGTGTTCCGCATCTGGCCCTTGAAGGACTTCGGCCCGGTGGGATAACTTATTGGAGGTGAGGATGTGCAGAGCATGATGCCGAATCCCGCAGACGGCTATAATGAGCGGCATATTCGCAAAATGAAATGGCGCAGGATCGTGACGATCCTGTCGTGTATCGTGGTGTTCTGCACCGCCTACGCACTGATCATACCGGCAGTGACCATGTCCCGGGACACGGCCTGCGGCAAGGAGGAGCACACCCATACGGAGGCGTGCTATGACGAGAATGGCGCGCTGATCTGCGGCAGGGAGGAGCATACCCACACGGATGCGTGCCTGCTGGCGGTGCGGGAGCTGACCTATGAGGACGGCCAGCTGACCATCTGCCTGCGGGTGGAGAGCATGGATCCCCTGCCGGAGGACCTGACCCTGTCCGTGGAGGAACCGCAGGCGGCGGTGCAGTCCGCCGCAGACGGCAGCGGGCAGACCTTCACCCGGCGGCTGACCCTTCTGTCCCAGGGACAGCAGGTGGACACCTCGTCCTATGCCATGACGGCCACGGTGCAGGTGAAGCCCCAGGCCCTGGAGCCGCTGGAGGCGGCTCTGGAACAGCTGCGGCAGGAGGCCCCGGAGTCGGACACCGGCATTTCCCTGACCCTGAGCCAGACCACCGGCCGGCAGGAGGAGCAGCTGGCGGAGGAGCTGATGCTCCCCGGCGGCGAGATCCCCGCCGTCACCGCCGATGTGCGCAGCGGCGTGATCAGCGTCCAGGCCGCCGGGACCGCCAACCCCCACTATACGGTGCAGTATTACGCTAACATCCCCCGGTTCAACGAAAGCGGCAGCAACCCGCTGACGGTGATCGACACCAGCGGCGGAAAGCTGCCGAAAAACAGGCAGACTCTTACAACAAAGGAAATCTACCTGACGCCGGCCGACGGAACCACCAACAAAAACAACGGCAATGCGACCCAGCAGTACCGGGTGGCCGAGTCCAAGCAGCTGACCCGGATGTATACCGACAACCAGTTTGAGTACATCAAGTCCCCCAACCCTTCCTATATCAACAAGCTCATGGACAGCCCCAGCTATACACTGGCGCAGCTGTGGGTGCTGAAGGATGGGAAAAGCTCCAGTAGCGAAAACCGGGCAGATTGGGATGTCTACGACAATCCCGGCAGTGTCCACTTCACCAACCGGGAGGGCGTGACGGGGGACAACGTGGTCTACATCCAAGATGGCACCGTGATCCGTCTGGTGTACAACACCGACCGGGCCGAAGAGAGCTTCCCCGCCAACTTCTATGACTATGATATCTCCGGCGGGCAGGACAGCGCTGGCCGCTATCTTACCGGGAGAAACGGCATCAACGCGGCGTCCAACTACGGGACCAGCCGGAATGGGAAGAGGACCTGGGGGTCCTATTGCGATGTGCTGGCCTTCGGCAACGACAACTGCGGCACCGGTATGTCCCGGTACAGGTTTGACGAACTGTTCCTGAACAAATACAGCACCAAATGGACAGACAGCAATAAGGAGACGCACACAATAGGCGCCGACCAGTATGGCTGCACCTTTGGGCTTGCGGACAGCCTCAAGGATGAAAAGATCGTCTACAATGAGTGGCTTGTTGCGCCCGACCTGTTCAACGAGGGCACTGCCAACGGAAAAACCATCTACACAAACGACAGTAGCCTGACCTTCTCCCGGGTGGGGGATACCTATACCCTGTCTGCGGCCACGGTGGGCGGAGTAGGGACCATCAATGACCTGCAATACCTGTTCAATCCCTCGCCCAATGGCACAACAACGTACAGCAGTATTTTCACCAACGACTTCTGGCCCCTGGACGGAGCAGCCAATGGAGCCGACCCGCTGTTTGGCAAGGATACGCCTGATTTTTACGGTTACGATGCCGATGCGCAGGGGAAGGACACGAGCAAAACGAACGTCTGGAAGGAGACAGCCGGACGTCTCCCCGGTAGCGACGACGGCAACAACCACAACTGCTTCTTCGGGATGCAGTACGCCGTGAAGTTCACCCTGACGGCGGACTATGTGGGGCCCCTGGAATACTACTTCTTCGGCGACGATGATATGTGGGTGTTCCTGGACGACAAGCTGGTGTGCGACATCGGCGGCGTCCACTCCTCCGTGGGCGAGTATGTGAATCTGTGGGACTATCTGAAGAAGGACGGACGCACCGAATCCGAGACCCATACCCTGACCTTCTTCTATACCGAGCGCGGCGCCTCCGGCTCCACCTGCTACATGAACTTCACCCTGCCCTCCGTGTCCGGGGTGAACATCGAGCAGAAAACCAGCGACCTGGAGGTCCGCAAGCAGGTGGTGGGCCAGGATGAGTCCGCCCCGGACTTCGAGTTCAACATCCGGTTTTATGACCAGAACGGAAACCCGGTGCTGGACGACTACGCCTACACCAAGTATGACAAGGACGGCAGGGAGCTGAGCGGCGACCTGGTGGTTCACGACGGCGACACCTTCACCCTGAGGGACGGCCAGTACGTCCGCATCCGGTATCTGCCCTTCGGTCTGCGGTATACCATCACGGAGGTCCCGAAAGATGGCTACACCGTCAGCAGCACCATCAACGGCGTCACCGGCCAGGGCAGCGAGGCCAAGGGCACCATTCTGAACACCGGCCAGATGAACACCGTCCTGTTTACCAACACCATGACCTATAAGGGAGCCATCACCCTGCAGAAGCAGGATCTGGACGGCCACATCCTCACCGGCGCGGCGTTCCGGCTGGTGGACAGCAAGGGCAATACCGTCAATGTGGTAGACAACGGCAGCGGTAGCTATACCGTCCCTTCCACCGCCGATGATCTGATCAAAGACAAGGAGCTGTATTACATCGCCAGCGCCGCTGGTGATACCGGGCAGTGGGTGATTGAACAGAATACAACGGATAGTAGGTTCCCGGCTCAGTTGCAGAAAAAGAAGGACAGCGCCTATCAGAAGTTCCGGGTATACCGGCAGTCGGACGGCTCCTATAGCTTCTATTGCGAGGAAAACCAAAGGTGGCTGGATTTGGACAACGCAGGATTGACCAACGGAACGCTGGTCCACTTCTGGACCAACGAGGTTCATCCCACCACCCACGACAACCAGAAATGGTACATCACGGTGACGGAAACCGGGCTGAAAATCAAGCCGCGAGTGGCGGTGCTGAAAAGCTCCACGGCGGTGCTGGACCTGAACGCCGGTACCCTGACCCCGGGTGGAAAAATCCAGGTCTGGGAGGACAACAACAGCAAGGCCCAGCGGTGGAAGCTGGTGCCGGTGAACCCGGCGGCGGCAGTGACCACCACGGACACCCTGGCGGTGGACGCGAACGGCCGCCTGACCATCCAGGGCCTGTTGCCCGGGACCTATACCCTGAAAGAAGTCACCACGCCCGGCGGCTATCAGACCATGGCGGACGCGACCATCAAGGTGGACGCCAATGGCCGTGTCACACGGGTCAGCGACAGTCCGCTGGTCAGCGCCAAAGACTCCCAGATAACGGTGAAAAACCGGCCCACCGACAAGACCCTGACCCTGACAAAGCAGGTAGTGGGGGCGGCCACCGGGAACCAGAAGTTCGGGTTTACCGTGACATATGTGGACGCAATCACCGGGGAAACCAAGACGGAGAAATGGAACCTGGCCAACGGCGGTAGCAATACGCTGCAGATCCCCTACGGGGCCACGGTGACCATTTCGGAGCCCAGCCACCCGGGCTACAGTCTGTCCTTCCGGCAGGGGGACACGCTGGTGGAGAGCCGTGCTGATGGTTCCTATCAATTCACCATGACAAATGACGTAGACATCACCGCCGTGAACGCGGCGGGCTACGAGTTGCCGGACACCGGCGGCCCGGGAGCTGTCTGGTATACTACCGGGGGACTGCTACTGATGGCAGCGGCAGGGGGCCTCCTGCTGTATAAAAACCGGAATCGCAGGAAAGGGGGCCGCTTGCTTTTCTGAGAATCGGAAAACTTGCAGAAGATGAAAGAAAACCGAAAGAAAGGATCCGAAACATGAAACGCACAAAGAGAATCGCCAGCGTCCTGCTGGCACTGGTCATGGCCCTGAGCCTGATCACCACAGCCTTCGCCGCGGGGGAAACCGGCAGCATCACCATTAATAACGCGGTTGTGGGAAAAACCTATACCATCTACCGCATCTTTGACCTGAATAGCCACAACAATGACTATACGGCTATCAACTATAAGGTCAGCACCAAGTGGGCGGCGTTCTTCCAGGACGGTGCCAAGGGCCACGATTATGTCACGATCGATGACCAGGGCTATGTGACTTGGAAAGTGGGTGCCGATAAGGTTAAATTTGCTGCGGATGCCTATGCGTTTGCGCAGGCGAGCAGTATTCCGGATGACGGCCAGGACAAAGCGACCAGCAGTACGGTTAAGTTTGAAAATCTGACGCTGGGTTATTACCTGGTTCAGTCCGACCTGGGTGTTCTGTGTTCTCTGGATACCACCATGCCTGATGTGACCATCAAGGAAAAGAACTCCCAGCCCACCGTGGACAAGCAGGTCCAGGAGAACTCCAACGGGACCTGGGGCGATACCAACGATGCCAACATCGGCGACACCGTGAATTTCAAGACCACCATTAATGTCATCGATGGCCAGCCCAAGAACTATGTCCTGCACGATAAGATGAGCGACGGCCTGACCTTCGATGCCGGCAGCGTGGAGGTCAAGATCGTTGATCGTACCCTGACGCCCGGTAGTGACTATACTCTCATAGCCAATCCTAAGGACGGCTGCACCTTTGAAATTGAGTTTAAGGAAAATGTTCTGAAGCCCAATGATGTGGTTATCGTGACCTATTCCGCCACGCTGAATGAAAAGGCTGTTATTGCTGGCGAAGGCAACCCCAACGAGACCTGGCTTGTCTATGGTGACAACAACCATACCGAAAAAGATACCACCCGCACCTACACCTGGCAGATGGACGTGCTGAAGTACACCATGAAGGATAATAAGGAGACTCCTCTGGCTGGCGCCAAGTTTGTACTGTACAAGACGGTTGATGGCAAGAACCTTTACGCTCTGGCAGACGGAAACAACAAGATCACCGGTTGGACCGAGAATGAGAGCGAAGCCACGATGTTCGAGACGCCTAATAACGGCCGGTTCAGCATCATTGGCCTGGACGCCGGTACCTACTACCTGAAGGAGATCGAGGCTCCTGCCGGTTATAATATGCTGAAGGACCCCATCGAGGTTGTAATTACCGCCACGGTCGACGGTGCAACGAATACCGGCACCGCCACGGTTACCCCGGCTGTTGATGGCACCGTCAAGGTCGAGAATAAGACCGGCGCGGAGCTGCCCTCCACCGGCGGCATCGGCACCACCATCTTCTATGTGGTGGGCGGCCTGCTGGTGGTGGCTGCGGGCGTGCTGCTGGTGACCCGCAAGCGCATGAGCAAGTCCGAGGACTGAAATAAACAAGAACCCATCTGCTGACTGAGCAGGCGGGGAGCGGGCTGCCCCGCCCCCTGCCTGCCGCAGCGGCAAGGAGAGACCTGCAAATGAAGAAAAAAGGAACCACCATACTTCTGATCATTGTCTTTCTTGCAGGCCTGTCCTTGCTCCTGTACCCCACCGTCAGCGACTACTGGAACTCCTTCCACGCCTCCCGGGCGGTGGCGGCCTATGACGAGACGGTCCGCCAGCTGGACCCGGACCGCTACCGGGACCTGTGGGACGCCGCCCGGGCCTATAACCGGGACCTGGCCGCCCGGGGCGGCGGCACCTCCCTGACCCCGGAGCAGAAGCGGGCCTATGACAGCCTGCTGGACGTGGACGACACCGGCATCATGGGATATATCGAGATCCCCAACATCAAGGTGTCCCTGCCTATCTATCACGGGGCGGAGGAGTCTGTTTTACAGGTGGCCGTGGGCCATCTGGAGTGGTCCAGCCTGCCCACCGGCGGCGAGGGCACCCACTGCGTTCTGTCCGGCCACCGGGGCCTGCCCAGCGCCAGGCTGTTCACCAATCTGGACCGCCTGACGGAGGGGGACACCTTTGTGATCCGGGTGCTGGACGAGGTGATGACCTACGAGGTGGACCAGATCCTGATCGTGGAGCCGGAGGACGTGTCCGCCCTGCAGATCGAGCCGGGGCAGGACCTGTGCACCCTGGTGACCTGCACCCCCTACGGCATCAATACCCACCGGTTGCTGGTCCGGGGACACCGGGTGGAAAATCAGTCCGAGGCCATCCGCGTCACCTCCGACGCCATCCGGATCGAGCCGCTGATCGTGGCGCCCATTGCGGCGCTGCCGGTGCTGCTGGTCCTGGTGCTGGTGCTGATGCTGCCGGGACGCAAAAAGAAATCTTCCGGAGGGAATGACAATGCGGAAAATTCGTGATATAGCGGCTTTAATGCTGGTGTGCGCGCTGGTGGTGACCACCGTGTGGGGCGCCGGGGTCATTGAAACGGACCGGGAGGCCGGTCTGACCCTGACCTGCCGCCAGGAGGGGCGGGCCGTCACCGGGGTGACGTTTGCCCTGTACCGGGCGGCGGACGTGGACCCCTACGGGGCCTATACCCTGACCGGGGACTTCCGGGACTATCCCGTCCTGCTGGACGGGCAGACGGCGGAGAGCTGGCGTCTGCTGGCCCGGACTCTGGCAGGCTATGTCCGCCGGGACGGCCTGACGCCCCAGACTACCGGCACAACGGACGAAAACGGCCGGGTGGAGTTCGGCGGCCTGCGGCCGGGGCTGTACCTGGCGCTGGCGGAGCCGATGACGGAAAACGGTGAGATTTTCACCGCCGAGCCGTTCCTGGCGGCGCTGCCGGAGCTGGATACTGCCAGCAACACCTGGAACTATCAGGTCCAGGCGGCCCCCAAGTTCACGGTGGAGCCGGTGCCGCCGGAGCCGGTGGACCGGCAGGTGGTGAAGATCTGGAACGACGGCGGCAGCGCCGCCCGTCCGGCCTCCGTCACCGTCCAGCTGCTGAAAAACGGCGCGGTGTATGACACCGTGAAGCTATCGGAGGAGAACAGCTGGCGGTATGGCTGGACGGACCTGCCCGCCATGGAGAACGGACAGCCCGTGGACTGGCAGGTGACGGAGCTGACGCCGGAGGGCTATACCGTGACGGTGTCCCGGGAGGGGGAGACCTTCCTGGTGACCAATACCGGCCACGGGCCCCAGAACCCCGGGGAGCCTACCCTGCCCCAGACCGGCTCCTTGTGGTGGCCGGTGCCGCTGCTGGCGGCCTGCGGCCTGATCTGCCTGGCCCTGGGGGCACGGAGACGCCGCCATGACTGAGAAAAAACGCGGACGGGGCTGGACCCTGGCGGGGATCGTCCTGCTGGCGGCGGCCCTGCTGCTGACGGGGTACAACCTGGCATCGGACCTGCGGGCGGGACGGTCTGCCCAGGCGGTTTTGTCGGGGATTGCCGCCGCCCCCCGGGCAGACAGCCCGGTGCCGGATTATCTGCTGACCCCGGGCATGGAGATGCCCACCTGCCTGGTGGACGGTCAGCGGTATGTGGGCACGGTGTCTGTCCCCGCCCTGGAGCTGACGCTGCCGGTGGCGGCGGAGTGGAGCTATCCCCGGCTGCGGCAGACTCCCTGCCGCTACAGCGGCACGGCATACGCCGGGAACCTGGTCATCGCCGCCCACAACTATACCCGGCATTTCGGCCGTCTGAAGGCTCTCAGCCCCGGGGATGAGGTGGTTTTCACCGACGTGGACGGCCACGTGTTCCGCTATCAGGTGGCGGAGCTGGAGACCCTGGCCCCCACGGCGGTGGAGGATATGACCGATTCCGGCTGGGAGCTGACCCTGTTCACCTGCACCGTAGGCGGGCAGGCCCGGGTGGCCGTCCGCTGCCGGGCGGCGGGATAGAACGGCCAAATCGGAATACGCGGAACGCCTCCTGCCGGGGGCGTTCTTTTTTTGCCCCCGGGCGCATACGGTGAAGAAAAAACGGGGAGGGGTTTGCCATGAAAAAGCTGCTGGGGGCACTGCCGGTGCTGGTGCTGCTGCTGACGCTGTGTCCGGCCTGGGGGGTGGAGCTGCCGGTGCAGGCGGAGGCGGCGCTGCTGATGGAGAAGGAGACGGGACAGGTGCTCTACGCCAAAAACGAGCACCAGGCCCTGGAACCGGCCAGCGTCACCAAGGTCATGACCCTGCTGCTGGTGATGGAGGCCATCGACCGGGGTACCCTGGCCTATGACGACGTGGTCACCGTCAGCGACTATGCCGCCTCCATGGGCGGCAGCCGGATTTTTCTGTCCCCCGGGGAGCAGATCACCGTGGAGGACCTGCTGAAGGGGGTGTGCGTGTCCAGCGGCAACGACGCCGCCGTGGCCCTGGCGGAAAAAACGGCGGGGGTCACGGAGCTGTTTGTGGAGCAGATGAACAACCGGGCCCGGGAGCTGGGGATGCAGGACACCCATTTCGTCAACTGCACGGGCCTGCCGGCGGAGGGCCACGTCACCAGCGCCTGGGACATCGCGGTGATGTCCCGGGAGCTGATCCGCCGTCACCCGGACATCCGGCGCTTTACCACCATCTGGATGGACACCCTTCGGGACGGACAGTTCCAGCTGTCCAACACCAACAAGCTCATCCGCTTTTATGAGGGGGCCACGGGGCTGAAAACCGGGTCCACGGACTCCGCCAGATACTGCATTTCCGCCACGGCGGAGCGGGAGGGCATGGAGCTGATCGCCGTGGTGCTGAAATCCCCCACCGGCCAGCAGCGATTCGAGGACGCCAAGACTTTGCTCAACTATGGGTTCTCCACCTATGGCCTGGTCCATGCCGCCCCGGAGGAGCCGCTGCCGCCGGTGCCGGTGACATTGGGGACCCGGGATGCGGTGCAGTCTATGGTGGACCCGGCGGAGGGCCTGCTGCTGGCGGAAAAGGCCCGGCTCCAGGGGCTGGAGCAGACGGTGACCCTGCCGGAGTCCGCAGCGGCCCCGGTGCGTCAGGGGGACGTTCTGGGGACCCTGACCGTCACCCAGAACGGCGAAACACTGCTGGAGGTGCCCATCCGGGCGGCGGAAACCGTGGAAAAGCTCACCTTCGGGGAGATGTTCCTGCGCCTGGCCCGGACCATGTGCTTCTGCGGGTGATCCTTGGCGGAAGCTGAACAGGAATGATATTGCGGCATAGAGGAAACAACGATACAATAAAATATAAACTCAGGATAAACTCAGGAGGGTAATCATAATGCAAAATATTCTTCGATATCTGACCCCGGAGATCCTGGCCTGGGAGAGCGGCAATATCCGGGAGGTCCGGCCCCTGGGCAGCGTTCTGTGTCTGCCGGACGGGCGGGAGTGGTACGCCTTCGGCTTTACCCGGGATGCGTATTACGGCAGTCTCAGCCTGCTGATGGCGTCCTCCCGGAGGGAGTGCGGAGAATGGGCGCGGGCCAACAGTCCGGCGGCTATCCGCTTCGGCGCGCAGCGGTATCTTATTGATACGACCGGCTATGGGATGTTCAGTGGCAGCGACGATCAGCTGTTCCGGCTGCCGCTGCTGCTGCGGGACCGCCCGCCTATGCCGGACTGGCTGAGAAGCACGCCGCTGTCCCGGCTCCTGATGGTGGATGCCCGGGTGGACCGGGCCCCGGAGCACATCCCCGGCGGTCCGGCGGAGCTGCTGCTGCGGGATGGGCGCGGCTGGGACCTGACCGCGCCCCGGGCAGAGCTGCGGACCATGTGATCGGATAGGATTTTCACCGTTTCGACGGGAATCCCCTTGTATTTTCCGGGAAAACGCGGTAAGATACGGTGTGATGAAAAATCCGATTTACACAGGAGGTAATCCCTATGATCCAGGTGGACCTGACCCATATGCGGCGATTTATCGCCCTGCCCTATGAGGCGGCGCTGGCGCCCCGCCTGCGCATCGCCCACAACCACTTGCAGAAGGGCGACGGCGCTGGAGGCAACTTCACCGGCTGGGTGCGCCTGCCCCAGGAGTATGACCGGCAGGAGTTCGACCGCATCCAGGCGGCGGCCCGGCGCATTCAGAGCGATTCCCGGGCCCTGGTGGTCATCGGCATCGGCGGCTCCTATCTGGGGGCAAGGGGCGTCATCGAGTGCCTGTGCTCCCCCAACTATAACCTCAGGCGCAAGGACACCCCCAACATCTATTTTGTGGGCAACGGCCTGTCCGACCGGCAGCTGCGGGAGACCATGGAGCTGCTGGAGGGGGTGGACTTCTCCGTGAACGTCATCTCCAAGTCCGGCACCACCACGGAGCCTGCCGTGGCCTTCCGGTTCTTCCGGGAGCTGCTGGAGAAGAAATACGGCCCCGACGGCGCGGCCCGGCGCATTTACGCCACCACCGACCGGCAGAAGGGAGCCCTGAAGTCCCTGGCCGATCAGGCCGGGTATGAGACCTTCGTGGTGCCTGACGACATCGGCGGGCGCTACAGCGTCCTCACCGCCGTGGGCCTGCTGCCCATCGCCGTGGCGGGCATCGACATCCGGGCCCTGATGCAGGGAGCCGCCCGGATGCAGGAGGTCTGCACCGCCGGAGATATGGAGCAGAACCCCGCCTGGCAGTACGCCGGGGCCCGGTACCAGCTCTACCGCGCCGGGAAGAAGATCGAGATCCTGGCCTCCTATGAGCCGTCCTTCCGGTTCATGTCCGAGTGGTGGAAGCAGCTGTACGGCGAGTCCGAGGGCAAGGAGAACAAGGGCCTGTTCCCGGCCAGCGTGGAGTTCACGGCGGACCTGCACTCCATGGGCCAGTATATCCAGCAGGGGGAGCGCCATCTGCTGGAGACGGTGGTGCGCTTCGACCCGGAGGAGCAGGAGAGCACGGTGCCCTTTGACGCCGCCGACGGCGACGGGCTGAACTTCCTGGCGGGCAGGACCATGGACTTTATCCGCACCCAGGCCATGGACGGCACCCTGCTGGCCCACGAGGAGGGCGGCGTGCCCAACATCATCCTGCGCTGCGGGGCCCTGAACGCGGACACCCTGGGCCAGCTGATCTATTTCTTTGAATATGCCTGCGGCCTGTCGGGCTATCTGCTGGACGTGAACCCCTTCGACCAGCCGGGGGTGGAGGCGTATAAGAAGAATATGTTCGCCCTGCTGGGTAAGCCCGGCTATGAGGACATGGGCCAGGCCCTGCGGGAAAAGCTGGGCCGGTAAAAAACCGTATATTTTCCCATTGCCATTTCCGTCTAGTTATGGTATGGTATACATATATGCAAAAGGAGTGATCTCTTATGGTTAGATTGATTATGGGCGACAACGGCGCCGGCAAGACCAAGCAGCTCATCGAGCTGGTTCATGCCTCCGTGGCCGAAGAAGGCGGCTGTGTCGTCTGCATCGAGCCCGGCGCGGACATGACCTACGACATCAAGTCCTCTGTGCGCCTGGTCAACGCCGGTGAATACCACTTGGATTCTTTTGAGTGCCTGCGGGGCTTCATCAGCGGTCTGTATGCGGGCAATTACGATATTTCCCACGTCTATGTGGACAACCTCTGCAAGATCGTACATAGCGAGGACTTCGCCGCCGTGGAAAAGTTCCTGCACTGGCTGGACAAGTTCAGCGACGCCAACACCGTGAAGTTCACCGTGACCCTTACCGCCGACGCTTCCGTGGCCACCGAGGGCATGCGCAAGTATCTGTAACCAAAATCGGAACGACGCCCCGAAAGCCGCCGGGAAACCGGCGGCTTTTTCTGTTGACATTTCCCCGCCGGGCAGATACAATAAGGGTTCAGGGATAAAAATCCGTTAAAACGATGAAAATAAAGGACTGAGAGATATTATGGCAAAAGACCAGAGAAATGTGGAAGCCATCACCCCCATGGAGGTGGACTTCGCCAAGTGGTATACCGACATCTGCCTGAAGGCGGAGCTGGTGGACTATGCGTCCGTGAAGGGCTTCATGATCCTGCGGCCCTATGGCTACGCCATCTGGGAGAATATCCAGCGCATTATGGACGGCATGTTCAAAAAGACCGGCCATGTGAACGTGGCTATGCCCGTGCTGATCCCCGAGAGCCTGCTGAAGAAGGAGGGCGAGCTGGTAGAGGGCTTCGCCCCGGAGGTGGCCTGGGTCACCATGGGCGGCAGCGAGAAGTTAGAGGAGCGCCTGGCCTTCCGGCCCACCTCCGAGACCATGTTCTGCGACCATTGGCACAACGTGCTGCAGAGCTACCGGGAGCTGCCCATGCTGTATAACCAGTGGTGCTCCGTGATCCGCTGGGAAAAGACCACCCGCCCCTTCCTGCGGTCCCGGGAGTTCTGGTGGCAGGAGGGCCACACCATCCATGAGACCGCCGAAGAGGCCATTGCCGAAACCGAGCAGCAGCTCAACTGCTATGCCGACTTCTGCCGGGACGCCCTGGCCATGCCCGTGGTGAAGGGCCGCAAGACCGACAAGGAGAAGTTCGCCGGGGCCGAGGCCACCTATACCATCGAGGCCATGATGAAGGACCGCAAGGCCCTGCAGTCCGGCACCAGCCACTATTTCGGCGACAAGTTCTCCCGGGCCTATGACGTGACCTTTACCGGCCGGGACAACAAGCTGCAGTACCCCTTCCAGACCAGCTGGGGCTCCACTACCCGCCTCATCGGCGCGTGCATCATGACCCATTCCGACAACAACGGCCTGGTGCTGCCCCCGGCGGTGGCCCCCATCCAGGTGGCGGTGGTGCCCATCGCCCAGCACAAGCCCGGCGTCCTGGACGCCGCCCGTGAGCTGAAGCAGCGGCTGGAGGCTGCCGGTCTGCGGGTGAAGCTGGACGACAGCGGCCAGTCCCCGGGCTGGAAGTTCGCCCAGTATGAGATGAAGGGCGTGCCCCTGCGGGTGGAGATCGGCCCCAAGGATATGGAGAAGCAGCAGTGCTGCATGGCCCGGCGGGACACCGGCGAAAAGACCTTCGTGCCGCTGAGCGATCTGGAGAGCGCCGCGCAGACCCTGCTGCAGGACGTTCACGACAACCTGTACGCCATGGCGGAGAAGAACCTGGAGGACAACACCTTCGACTTCACCTCCTGGGAGGAGGTCCGGGATATGGCCCAGGGCCGCGGCGGCTTCGCCCGCACCAAGTGGTGCGGCAGCCTGGAGTGCGAGCTGGCCATGAAGGAAAAGGCCGGCGTGTCCAGCCGCTGCATGCCCTTGAAGCAGTCCGGCACCGTGGGCAAGTGCCCCGTGTGCGGCAAGGAATGCACCACCGATATCTACTGGGGCGTGGCGTATTGATGCTGCCTCCGTCGGCATGAACAAAAACCACCAAAAAATTTCGTGAAAATAATAGAAAAAGTCCCTTGACAAAAGGGGCTTTTTCTATTATGATATACCGGTACGCGTGCGATGGGTGGTATACACCCGGAGGCGTTTACACTGCGATGAACCGGGAGATTGCGGCCCATGGCCGGTAACTTCCGGGGAGTATGTCCGATCATCGGGCGGCTGAGAAGATTCTGCACGTCAGCGTAGATCGCTGCGCCAGAAGGGCACCGGCCGGATTCAGCCGGTGTTTTTCATGAGCTGGAATGATACGCACGGAACGGCGTATAAGAAAATTCTCGCCGTACGGCAGTTGGTCACGCAATCAAAAACCGTACGAAGTAATGGAGGAACACACCAAATGGCAAAAGAAATGATTCGCATTCGTCTGAAGGCCTATGACCACCAGGTCATCGACCAGAGCGCAGAGAAGATCGTCGAGACCGCCAAGCGCACCGGCGCCACCGTGTCCGGCCCCATCCCTCTGCCCACCAAGAAGGAGATCGTCACCATTCTGCGGGCTACCCACAAATATAAGGACAGCCGCGAGCAGTTTGAGCGCCGCACCCACAAGCGTCTGATCGACATCACCAACTCCACCCCCAAGACCGTGGAGGCCCTGATGGCCCTGGATCTGCCCGCCGGTGTGGAGATCGAGATCAAGCTGTAAACGCATCTCCCTCATTTAATTACCCCCCGCCGGGAGGAACCCGGCAAAGCAAATTTGCTTGCTGCCCAGCCATCCGCTGACTTGCGTAAGGCGGATGGGGGTTACGTCGGCAGAGCAAGCGGTCCGATCCCAATGCGGACTGAATCTATGCCGACCAATAACCTTTAAGGAGGATCATACATGAAAGCAATCATCGGCAAGAAGGTTGGCATGTCTCAGATCTTCGACGAAAACGGCAAGGTGATCCCCGTCACCGTAATCGAGGCGGGTCCCTGCGTGGTCGTCCAGAAGAAGACTGCCGAAAAGGACGGCTACAACGCTGTTCAGCTGGGCTATGAGGACATTCCCGAGCGGAAGCTCACCAAGCCCGAAATGGGCCACCTGAACAAGGCTGGCGTGGCCCCCAAGAAGTACCTGCGCGAGTTCGACCTGGAGAACGCCGCTGAGCTCAACGCCGGCGACATCATCAAGGCCGACACCTTCAAGAAGGGCGACTTCGTAGACGTGACCGGCACCACCAAGGGTCACGGCTACCAGGGCGTCATCAAGCGCTGGGGCGCCCAGCGCACCCCCATGAGCCACGGCGGCGGCCCCGTCCATCGTCATGCCGGCTCCATGGGCTCCACCACCGATCCCTCCCGCATCTTCAAGGGTAAGATCGGTGCTGGCCAGATGGGCTGCGATCAGGTCACCATCCAGAACCTGGATGTGGTCAAGGTCGATCCTGAGCTGAACCTCATCGCTGTTCGCGGCGCCGTTCCCGGCCCCAAGGGCGGCCTGGTCCTCATCAAGACCACCGTCAAGGTCCACCGCGTCAAGAACGTCGAGTCCGGCATCAGCAACAACCCGCAGAAGGCTTCCGGCCGTAATCCCCAGAAGGCTTCCGCCCGTAACAAATAAGGAAAGGAGTGCTTGAAATGTCTACTATCAAAGTGTTGAACATGGCCGGCGCAGAAGTCGGCACTGTTGAACTGTGCGACAGCATCTTCGGCATCGAGCCCAATCAGGCCGTCGTGCACGAAGTGGTGAAGAACCACCTGGCCAACTGCAGACAGGGCACTCAGAGCGCTCTGACCCGTGCAGAGGTCTCCGGCGGCGGCAAGAAGCCCTGGCGTCAGAAGGGCACCGGTCACGCCCGCCAGGGCAGCACCCGTGCTCCCCAGTGGACCCACGGCGGCATCGTGTTTGCCCCCAAGCCCCGTAGCTATTCTTACGTCCTGAACAAGAAGGTCAAGAGACTGGCGATGAAGTCCGCCCTGTCCGCTAAGGCGGCCGCCGGCGAGATCATCGTCGTTGACTCCATCAAGATGGACGCCATCAAGACCAAGGACTTCCGCGCGTTCCTGTCCGCCGTGAAGGCCGACGGCAAATCCCTGGTGGTCACCCCCGCCAAGGACGAGACCGTTATCAAGAGCGCCCGCAATATCCCCGGCGTCGAGACTGCCATGGCCGGCCTCATCAATGTCTATGACATTCTGAAGGCCAAGTACCTGGTCCTCGACAAGGAAGCCCTTGCAGTAATCCAGGAGGTGTTTGCGTAATGGCTAACGTATACGACATCATCATCCGCCCCATCATCACCGAGCGCTCCATGGAGGCCACCGCTGACAAGAAGTACGTCTTTGAAGTGGCTCCCACCGCCGGCAAGATCGAGATCAAGAACG
>ERZ857840.2688-NODE-2688-length-16385-cov-3.146050_pt1 | contig 16385 bp, 11 predicted proteins | sample MGYA00519760_ERZ857840 | MGnify/ENA primary metagenome ERZ857840 (study PRJEB31778, sample SAMEA3449371) | human gut metagenome | biome: human gut; feature: human-associated habitat; material: faeces | place: United Kingdom | collected 2010/2012 ... | reverse complement strand
ATGACCGTCGTCGATGCCCACGTTCACGTATATCCTGAGAAAATCGCGCTCCGCGCCGCTAAAAGCGTGGGCGACTTCTACCAGTACCCCATGTTCAAGGAGGGGTCCATCCCCGCGATGCTCGCCGCCGTGGAGGGCTCGCCCATCACGCACCACATCATCTACTCGGTGGCGACGAAACCCTCCAACGTCGAATCCATCAACGATTTCATCGCGGCAGAGTGCAAAAAGCACCCCAACTTCGTCGGCTTCATGGCGATGCATCAGGACTATCCCAATCCGGAGGCCGAAATCGAACGTGCGATTGGCCTGGGACTTCGAGGGATGAAGCTCCATCCCGACACGCAGAAGGTGAACATGGACGACGATCGACTCATGCGCATCTACGAGCTGATCGAGGGCCGCATGCCACTCGTCATGCACTGCGGCGACTACCGAACCGATTTCTCGCACCCGCGCCGCATGAAGCGCATCCTGCACGAGTTCCCAAACCTCGTCGTTGACGCGGCGCACTTCGGCGGCTGGTCGGTGTTCGACCTGGCTGTCGAGTATCTGGAAAACGAAAACTGCTTCCTCGACATGTCGAGCTCGCAGAAGTTTCTGGGGCGTCGCCGCACGCGGGAGCTCTGCGAAATCTACGGCGCCGACCGCATCCTGTTCGGGTCGGATTTCCCCATGTGGAACCCCTCAGAAGAGTTCGAGATGTTCGAGTCACTCGACTTTCCCAAAGCCGATTTTGAAAAGATGACCTGGCATAACGCCGAGCGATTCATCGGGATGGACATTCGCTAGAAACCTTTTAGGGGCCAGGCTATCACATTCTCGCCGCCACATACAAAGCGGCGGCGAGAATACTCCCACCGCCGCCAACGCGCAGGCTATTCCTCAGCGTCCTCGCGGGGAATCTGTTCCACGCGCACGAGAATCTTGTCGACACGGTGGCGATCCATGTCGGCCACTGTGAACGTCGCCTTCGCGTCGCGACCAGTAAACGACACCGTGTCCCCCTCTTCGGGGATGCGGTCGAACGCGGCGAGCAAAATGCCTGCCGCCGTTTCGCATTCGCTCGCTTCCTCAGGAAGGAAGCCGAGCAGATCCTCCAGGTCATCGATGGAAAGCGAGCCATCAATCAGGTAGCGACCGTCGCCTTTCTTCACAATCTCGTCTGCCAAGCCGTGGCTATACTCGTCGTCGACGCGCCCCACGATCTGCTCCATAATATCGCTCATCGTGACGATGCCCGCCGTGCCGCCGTGCTCGTCAACGACCACGGCGATCTTGGTATGACGGCGCTGCAGCAGCTGCAAAAGTTTCGCAATGGGGATGCTCTCGGGCACCGCGTACAACTCGCGGATGGGCAGGTCCTCCATCGACGCGTCGGCGTCCATCATGAACAGGTCCTTCACGTGAACGAACCCGACCAGATGATCTTTGCTCCCCTGACACACCGGATAGCGCGTGTACTTGTAGCGTTCGGCAAGCTCACGGTTCTCCTCAAGTGAGTCCTCCATATCGAGGCAGGTCAACTCGATGCGCGGCGTCATGATTGCCTCGGCATCCTTGTCGCCCAAATCGAAGATGTTGTCGACGTACTCGTTTTGCTCAGGCTCGATAAGCCCGCTTTCCGTAGACTCGTCGATAAGCAGCTTGATTTCCTCGCCCGTGTACACATCGTGCTCGTTGGCAGGATCGTGCCCGGTCAGGCGCACAACGCCGCTGGTGATGCCGTTGAACAGCATCATGATCGGATAGGTGATGCGATAGAACCACAGAAGCGGGGTCGCCGTCACAAGCGCGTAGCGCTCCGTCGCGAAGATGGCGAACGATTTGGGGATAAGCTCGCCCACGACCACGTGCAGGGTCGTCATGAGGAAATACCCGATTGCGACCGCAATTACCGAGATGACAGCATCGGGCAAGCCGAGCAGAACGAACAGCGGGCGAATGAGCGCCGAAATCGCGGGTTCGCCCAACCAGCCGAGCGCAAGCGAAGCAAGCGTGATGCCGAGCTGACAGGCGGACAAATACGCATTGACGTTCTCGGTGATGGTCTTCGCGTTCTTCGCTCCGCGCTTTCCCTCGTCATAAGCAAGTTCGATCTGCGATTTGCGCACGCGTACCATGGCGAATTCCGCGATAACGAAAAACGCGTTCATCAAAAGGAAGAAGACGACAAGAATCAGACTGGCAGCTATGGACATCGGGTATGCGGGCCTCCTCAGGGCGCGTTTTATTTTCAAGCGACGTTTTTAACCTTGAAGTATGGCATATTCCGCATTCGAGAACGCGTTTGTTGCCATTTTGTTCATCTAGATAGCCAGATGAAGCGGTGAGCGAACGCCTGAGGCACAGACGAGCTGCAAGGGAGCTGCATGACGGGCCATCGGCGCGCGGCTGGCGCGATAGATCGCCAGCCTGGCCACCAACAGGTTGCCCACAGGTCGGCCGCAACCCGCCACACCCCGCCAACGTCACTCAATCACGATGCGGTCGGTCTGCACACTCGAAATCGCCTCGGGGCACAGGCTGCATCCCAGGCCGAACTCGTACCCTGCCCGATTCAGCGTCACTTTCCCGCGCTCGGCTGTATAGGGGGGCATGGTCACGTCAACGTCGAAATAACGCGAGGTCGACCCGATATCGCCCGGCATCACGACTTCGTCAAGCGTTTGGAACGCCGCGTGCATGCGCTTCGAGATTCCCGTGTCGTACATGCCGCCCATCCACACCTCGCGCCCGCGTGAACGCGCCGCAAAGATGAACTTGAGGGCAGCCTCTACACCCCCGAATTTCGCGACTTTCACTGCGAAGCACCGCAGTTCAGGATATGAAAGCGCCTGGTACGCCTCGCGCTCATTCACGAACGACTCATCCAAACAGATGGGCGTGGCGATGGTCCTCTGCAGCGCCGCCAGCCGCGCGAATGCCCGGGCGGTCGACCCACCGCACGGCGTCAAATCGATGGGCTCCTCGATCCACGCGACGTTGAGCGGATCGAGCGCGCGGAGCTCGGCGATCGAGCGGTCCGTAAAGCTCTGGTTCGCATCGAGCGTGATGAACAGATGCGGGTACTTTTGGCGAATCATGCGGACAACGCCCAAGCTATCAGGAGCAACCTTGAGCTTCACGCGGCAATAACCCGCCTTCACGCAGCGCGAGACGGAAGCGAGCGTTTCCTCCACGCTGCCCATGCCGACCACGGCACCCGCCGAAACAGCGGCCTCGCGCGCATTCCCAAACGGCGTCCTCGTCTTCCCGTGCACCCGCTCGCGATGCGCCGCGCGCTCGATCACGTCGTACTCCTCTGCAAGCAAGCGCCCGAGGGGCTTCCCCACAATCTTGCCGTAAAGGTCCCACAGCGCAGGTTCGATCGCGCCGCAAGCAAGCGGGAAGCGCTCCGTCCCCGGAATGGAGGCGAATGCGGCGGAAACCTCCCTTGGGTGGAGAAAAACCTCGTCGATCACCTTCGGCGCGAGCGTGCCGCGCAGTATCTCTATATCCTGCTCGATTGTTTCCGGAAGATACCAGTCAGAGGAAAATGCAACGCATTCTCCCAGGCCAACGCGCCCCTTTGCGTCGACGACCTCTACGATCACCGACTCGCGGAATTCCAGCGTCGCCTTCGCCGTCACAAACGGCTTCTTGAAGGGGATACGCACACGATGCAGAATCACGCGGCGAACATCGAGGCATTCCGAGTAGATTCGCTCGATGGCGGCACGATCGATCTTGCCGATGCCCTGCCGCGGCAGGCTTTCCATGACGAAGATCTGCTTGGGATGATAAAGCTTCGAGAGCACGCCTTCGAGCTGGCCGTGGACAGAGGCGACAAACGCGCGATCGCTCGGCCGAGAGGGGGCGAGCGGCTTCGGGGCATGCCGTCTTACCTGCGGTTTTATCACCTCGCGACCAAAGCGCGCCGTCTTCACTGGGGAAAGCCTGTCAAAAGCCTGGTCACGACTACCACGTTCGGGAACCTCGCTCGTGCGCTCGATGAACGCCACGGGACGCCGTCCCCACACGGGGTCGGGGGCGCCGAACACGTAGGCGTCCGCCACGCCGGGAATCGCCATGAGCTTGTCGGCAATCTCTGCGGGATAGACGTTTTCCCCACCCGAGACGAACATGTCGGTGGTGCGCTCCTTCACGTAGATCTTGCCCTCGTGGAGCGCCGCCACATCGCCAGTAAGGAAAAAACCATCCGCGGTGAAAGCAGCGCGCGCGTTCAAGTAGTTCGACAACACGCCCGGCCCATGCACCGCCAGGCGGCCGAAACCACGCCAATCGGGCTCGACGATGCGCGCCTGGTAGCCGGGCAGAAGCTTCATACCGCCCGTAAACGACTCATCTATCAGGCTGTTTGCAACCTGACTGCACGTTTCAGTCATCCCGTAGCTCGCATACAGGCGAAGTCCCGCCTCGTGCGCGCGGGCGATGGTAGCGGGATTGAGCGCGCCGCCGCCAAGCAGGATGCAGCGATACGCGGCCAGCGCGGGGCCGCCCCCCTCGACGGCGAGCATGTCCTGCAGCATCTTGTCGACCACGGAGATATGGGTGAAACCGACGCGCGCGGCGTCCTTCAGGATTCGCACCGCATCGAAGCGCGCATAGAGGCGAAACGGCGTGCGGTTCGTGATGCTGCGCACGACCTGCTCGAAGCCCCCAATATGGTACAGGGGAAGCGCCACCTGCCACATGCCGCGGCCCCGCACCGAGAGCACGGCGTTAGACGATTCGGCAGCAGCCGTGAGCATGCGCCAAGTTGACGGTACCGCCTTCGGCTTGCCCGTCGTACCCGACGTGAAGAGGACGAGCGCTCGTTCCTCGTCATTGAACAGGTGCGATTCTCTTTCCGCAAAATGGGTGGCCTCAAAGACCGCATCGCGCTCGGCGCTCATGATGACGCGCTTGCCGCTTTGGAGCCGCGACGCCCCCGCAAGGTCGTCCGCCACGTGGTCCATAAGCATTTCAGCCCGCGCTTCATCGACGCGGCACGCCACACGGATGCCCGAGCTCTCCAAATCGAACAAGCGCGAGAGTTTCTCCGCCGATGTGAGGCGGTTGTTCAGCACGACAAGCGAGAATGCCCCGTACCCCGCGGCCAGGGCGAGGAAGATGAACTCCGGGCAGTTCGGAAGGTCGACCGAGACGCAGTCGCCGCGCCCGACCCCCTTGCTCCGCAGGCGACGGGCGATTGCCGCTGCCGTGAGCCTGGCCTGGCGATAGGTGCACGAATGCTCCGAACCGTCGCGCGCGACGAACGTGAAGAAGACCCCGTCGGGATCTGTTCTCACCAGGCTTTCGAACGCATTGATCATCGCGTGCTCGGACCACTGTTCTCTTCGGACGCCGCATCAGCGACTTGGGCGGACAAAGGAAATGGGAAGCGACCCGACGCACGAGGCATCGGGCCGCTTGGCTTTAGGGAAACTTAGGGTACTGAGTGAAGTCGGGCGCCCGCTTCTCCTTGAACGCGTCGCGGCCTTCCTTCGCCTCGTCGGTGGTGTAGTACAAAAGCGTGGCGTCGCCGGCGAGCTGCTGGATGCCCGCAAGCCCATCGGTTGCCGCGTTGAAACTCGCCTTCATGAAGCGCAGCGCCGTCGGCGAGAACTGCAGCATCTCACGCGCCCACGACACGCATTCGGCCTCGAGCTCCTCGAAGGGAACGACCTTGTTGACCAGCCCCATCTCGAGCGCTTCGGCGGCGGAATACTGGCGGCAGAGATACCAAATCTCGCGCGCCTTCTTCTGGCCCACGACGTTTGCCAGGTACCCCGCGCCATAGCCAGCATCGAAGCTGCCGACCTTGGGACCTGTCTGGCCAAACTTGGCGGTTTCGGCCGCGATGGAAAGGTCGCACAGAAGGTGCAGCACATGCCCGCCGCCGATGGCGTAGCCGTTCACCATGGCAATGACCGGCTTGGGCACCACGCGGATAAGATGCTGCAGGTCGAGCACGTTCAAGCGCGGGATGTTGTCCTCGCCCACATAGCCGCCGTTCCCGCGGATCTTCTGGTCGCCGCCCGAACAGAACGCCTCGTCCTCGTGGCGGCCGCCGTGGTTCGCACCGGTCAGGATGATGACGCCGATGGAAGCGTCGTCGCGCGCCACAGAGAACGCATCGTACATCTCGGTCACGGTAAGCGGGGTGAACGCGTTGCGCCGTTCGGGGCGATTGATGGTGATTTTCGCAATCCCATCAGCGGTTTCGTACTTGATTTCCCGATATTGCTTGGCGGATTTCCAAGCTACGTCATCCATAGCTGTCCTTTCGTGGCATATCGTTGATTCGTTGCAGGACGCGAAACGGTTGGCGCGCCCCGCAACGGAGACATCGGCTTCACGGCGCCGATTTCGCACTCAGGGAAAAACGACGCCATGCCGGCGATTGACAATGTTTGGTTCTGTGTTTTCGCTTCGAATGATTCCTGTTTCGCAAGTTTCTATATCATACCGCGATAAGGTATGTCATGGGACCGCGGGTTCGGGAGTGCACGATTCGACCACTTCTCCAAGGATCGCGTTGAACGCCTCGGACTGCTCGAGGTGGATGTTGTGCCCAGCAGCGGGAACAACCCGGCACGAAACTGCGCCCTGGGAATCTGCGCGAAGGTTGGCAAGGACCTCGCAGTACTTCGCATCAAGCCTCCCCGCCAAATAGCTAACTGGGACACCGCGCCGAGAAAGCTCGCAAAGCGCGCGAATCGACTCGCACCGCAAAGGCATCTGGTGGGCACCCGCCTGCTCGAAAGAGAGCGCGAGCGATTCCGCGTCGTTGGCAAGACGGCCCGCCCGAAGTCGTTCCCGCTGGTCATCGTCCAAGTTGCGCTGACTTTCGAACAAGGGCAGGCCCGCCCACCAGTCCATGAAAGCGGACACCCCTTCGTCTCGCACGCGCGCCGCCCACGCGAAGTTACGCTCGCGCAGTGCTTCACGCGCGGCGTCGTCGGCAGGCCCAAGCCCCGCGCTTTCAAGCACGAGGGCGGAGAAGGGAACAGCAGCGGGCATCCGCACCGCATCGCCAGCCGAAGTCGCTGCCGCATCCCGCTGACCGACCCCAGTCACGTCCAGGCGATCAGTTCGATCGCATGGAGCGAAGGCTGCGGAGCTTCTGAGCGCAGTGCGGTCGAGATCGCCGCCATCCCGCAGGTCATCCGCAGCAAGGCACGCCGCCTGAAGCGCCACGCGCCCGCCCATGGAGTACCCAACCAAAACGGGCGCCACACCTGCGTCGCGCGCAACAACCCTACAAAAAGCAAGGAGCGCTCGCGCCTGGAAGCACAGGTCGAAGAAGTCAGGGCGCTCCGCGGGGTCGCCGCTAGCGGAACAGGCGCCCGCCCCATGCCCCGCAAGCTCGAAACCGAAACACTCAGCACCCGCACCTGCAAGCAGCCGCACCGCATCATTCCAGGTGGAAGCCTGCTGCGCGAAGCCATGGACAAGCACGATCGGGACCGCTGGGGCGTCACCTTCCCCCGCATCCGACGCCGAAGCACGCCACGCCTTCATGCCAAAGCGCATGCCCTCGAAATCGAAGCCGCGCGTCTCCCCCCAAACCTCGCTCGTCACTTCGCCGCCCTTCTTCAGAACCTCGCTTGCCACCTTCGCCGTCCCTCTTTTGCCCCGATGCGGTGCATTCGATCGAATGCACCGCGTCTCTGAAATATTTTAGCTCGATGTGCGCAGGTTTTGAGAGAGGGCGACCGAAAGCGAAAGAGACGGAAAAATCGCACCCCTCTGACCTGGCACTATAAAGAGATACTCGCCTGCGTATCGGCAGCAAACGAGCAAGCTGCCGCAAAACCTGCGCACATCAAGCTAAAATGTCGCGAAGCAGGAGAAAGGACGCATATGCTTACCATCGGATGTCATTTATCGGTCGCGAAGGGCTTTTTGGCGATGGCAAAAGACGCCGTCTCGATTGACGCGAACACGTTCCAGTTCTTCACGCGCAACCCGCGCGGGGGCAAGGCGAAGGCAATCGACCCCGCCGACATGGCAGCGTTCCACGAGTTCGCCGCGACGCATGGCATCACGCGCATCCTGGCGCACGCGCCCTATACGCTCAACCCGTGTTCGAAGAACCCCGAAACGCGCGAGTTTGCGCGCGCGACGCTGGCGGACGACCTCGTGCGCATGGAAGAAACGCCTGGTCAGCTTTACAACATGCACCCGGGAAGCCACACAGGGCAAGGCGCCGACACCGGCATTGAAATGATCGCAGACGCGCTCAACGAGGTGCTGCACGCCGACCAGACGACCACGCTTTTGCTTGAGACGATGGCAGGAAAGGGGAGCGAAGTCGGGCGCACGTTCGAGGAAATCGCGCGCATCATCGACGGCGTGAAGCTGTCCGACCACGTGGGCGTGTGTCTGGACACGTGCCATATTTGGGACGCGGGCTATGACATAGCGGGAGACCTCGACGGCGTAGTGCGCGAGTTCGACCAGGTCATCGGCCTCGACCGGCTGAAAGCCATCCATCTGAACGACAGTCTGAATCCCTGCGGCGCGCATAAGGACCGCCATGCCCGCATCGGGGAGGGCCGCATCGGCTTCGAGGCGCTCTCGGCGGTGACAAAGCACCCCGCGCTGCGCGATTTGCCCTTCTACCTGGAGACCCCGAACGACAAGCTCTCGGGGTGGGGCGAAGAGATCGCGGCTCTGCGCGCCGTTTGGGAAAACGAGTAGCGGAAGGCGCGAACACGAGTTCCGCAAGGCGAGGCCCTTCGGCAGTGCCCAGTCGCTCAGACAGTCCTCGCTGCGCTGCGGAACTCGCTTTGTGGGCACCGCCGAAGGGCCCTATCCGGCCCGCAAGAGCTCAAACGCAAGGCGTGAACGAGCCGAAAGCAATGTGGGACACAAGCCGAAGGGTTCCTCCGCAAACCTATTGGTACGCTCGATAGCGGGCCTTAAGGCCAGAAAGCGGCAGCTTCACTTCGATGAGGCTTATGCCCGGCGTCCCGAGCATCTCCCCGTAGACCTGCGAAAACTCGCTCGGAGTGCCCACCTTGCGATAAGGCACGCTGAAAGCCGCCGCCGCGTGGGAGAAATCGACGTCCTGCGGCGCCGAGAACAGGCGCGCGAAGTACGGCTCATCCGACGCCTGCGGGAGCATCTCGAAGATGCCGCCGCCGTTGTTGTTCAACAGCACCACGACGATACTCGGAGCAAGCTTTCCTCGCTCGGCCGCAACCTGGACGATTTCGCGTTGGAGCGCAAGTCCACCCAGGTCATGCTGCAGCGTGAAATCCCCAGTGAGGAACGTCGTCTGCTCGAAATGCTGCGCGACGCCAAGGGCAGTCGACACCGTGCCGTCAATGCCGTTGAGCCCTCGGTTGCACAGCACGGCAAGCGGCTTGTCGCCTTTCACATAAAAGGTGTCGATTGCACGAATCGCCATCGAGTTCGCGGAGAACAAGCACGACCCCGCAGGCGCCGCCTTCAGAATCTCGCGCACGTACGCGCCTTCGGGACGAGGAGCGACGGCAGCGGACTCGGGCTCAGCGTCCCCTGTAACCTCGGCCCCGTCGGCAGCGTTGTCCGTCGCCCTCTCCTGCGAATCTTCCTCTACCGAGAGGATGCGCGCCCGTTCGGCCGCGTTCGCCTCGCGCCACGCGGAAAGGAAGCCCGCGCTCGCCTGCGCGTCGCAATCGCACGTCAGCAAGGATCGCACGAAATCAATCGGCGGGCAAGCAACGAACAGGTCGGTCATCGCGTTGAAATCGCGGGTTTCACCTGCGTCTACGACAATCTCAATGGGACGCGCCGCGGCAAGCTTCTGCACGCAGCGCTTCGATACGGGGTAACGCCCGAAGCGGATGATCACCTCCGGGGCGGGAAAATCGTCACGCCCGAAGACGTTGTCATAATTGTCGATGACCGCCTCGTCGCCAAGCGATCGCAGTCCCGAAAGCGGGTCAGCCAGAAGCGGCAAGCCGTACACCTTCGCCCACGCCGCCATCTCGCGCGCCTCTTCCAAGCTCTCGCAAGTGCCCTCGCCCGCAAGCACCAGCGCGCGACGCCCGCAAATAAGCGCTTTCACCTGGTCGCACACCGCTGCCGAAAGGCGACTTACCGCAGCGACCTCGGGCCCGACAACGCCCGCCGCCCCCACCAAGCCACCCGCGCCATCAAGCGCGCTGCGCCCGGCAGAGAAGACCCCGGGCGTGGAAAAGTCAGGCTTCAGCGGCTCGTCGAAGGGGAAGTTGGCGTGCACGGGGCCCGCCATGCGCGAGCACGCGCGCGAGGCGACAGCATCGCCTTCGAGGGGGAGACGTCCCTCGGGAAGCGCGCCCAGGACAAGCTCGCGAGCAGCCTGGCGCGCGAAGGCGACCGCTCGGGGCGATCCCTCCGCAAGGGGCATCTGGATGAAGCGGCGCACGTGGTCGCTGTAGGCTTTCACCTGGTCGCACGTTTGCGGTGCGCCAAGTCCCTGCAGGTGGGGCGGCCTGTCCCCCGAAAGCACGATCAGCGGCACGCGCGAGGTCTCAGCCTCGAGCACCGCGGGGTAGTAGTTCGCGAGCGCCGTGCCCGAGGTGCACACAAGCGCCACGGGGCGACCCGACGCCTTCGCCAACCCCAACGCGAAAAACGAGGCGCTTCGCTCGTCGATGTCCACATAAACAGTCATGCGCTCGGGCTCGCGCCTGCCGAGCTCGTACGCGCACATGGCGAGCGCCGTCGAGCGCGAACCTGGGCTCACCACCACCTCGCGAACACCCCAACGTGCAAGCTCGTCGAAAAACGCCGATACGACGAGCGCCGTAGCCTGCTGTACCGAAGATGTCTCTGCCATCTCGCATTACCTTCCTTCGCCCGAGCCCGAAAGCGCCCGCACGCAACAGCCCCGCGACCGCATTTTTTCGCGGGGCATGCCGATGATTGACCTTGAAGAAGTATACTTTCGCCAACGACGACGCAAAAGGAAACGCGAGGAGGCCGGCGTGCTTTTCATACTGACAGGTGATATCCAGATAGGCAAGACGCGCTGGCTTAAGAGCACGTGTCGAAAGCTCGCCGCCGACGGCATCCCCTGCGCGGGCGTCGTGGCGCCCGGTGTTTGGGTACCCTCAGAACACGGCGACGCCAACGGGTTCGAGAAGCTCGGCATCGACAACCTGCTCCTGCCGCAAGGCGGGCGCATTCCCTTCGCCCGCAGGCGCGACCTGGCGCAGGCCGAGGGAACGTTCGACCCGAACAGCCAAAGCGCACAGATGCAGCTGGGATGGGAAATCTCCGACGATGCGATAGTGCAGGTGAATGCCCATTTCGACCGCATTGGCAACCTCGCTGGGCAAGGGGAACGCCAAAGCCTGCTCGTCATCGACGAGCTCGGGCGTCTCGAGCTCATACGAAACCAGGGGCTCACAAGCGCGCTCGCCCTGCTCGACGAGGGTCCCAACCCCGCCTTCCCCCACGCGCTCATCGTGGTGCGCGACGTGCTCGTCGACCTGGCGCGCGAGCGGTTCGCGCCATCATGGGGCGACCCCGCGCTCGTAAGTCCCACGCAAGATGCGGAAGAGGCGATTCGCCGCGCGTTCAAGGCGACCCGCTAAACGTAAAATCGCGCCCACCACGTCCGCCACGCGACCCTGCCAGATGCGGGGGCGTATCTGGCGCGCAGGCCAAGCGAGCAATTCGCGTTCCGCACTATCCCGCAACATAAGACGGGCCCGAGGCGGCAAAGCGCTCGGGCCCGAACATCACCGCTCGCAAGGAGCAGCTCGCAACCTACTTCGACGGAACGGCGTGAGCCATCAGCTCGGCGATGTCCGCATCGGTAAGGTCGTAACCGTAGAACGTCTTGTAGTAATCCTTCGCCACATCGGTCACGCTCGTGGAGAACTTGCCCGGGTAAAGCACGCGGGGCAGCCATTGCATGCCGAGCACCTGGTTCACCGACGGCGGGCTCGACAGCCAGTTGTAGGGCGTCTTGGGTACCTGATAGTACGAACCGCTCTGGATGGCATCGAGGGAAGCCCAGGTCGGATCGGTACCAGCAGCATCGTAGAAGTCGCCCGCATCCTTGCCGTTCGTGGCGAACAGGATGACACCGGGGTTCCAGTTGGCGATCTGCTCGAAGCTCACCTCGTTGCCCGTGCCCGAACCAGTCGCCTTCTCAACGACGCCGATGTTGTTGGCGCACATGTCGACAACGCCTCCCTGATAAGCGCCCTTTGCGATGATGTTGAGGCCGGAGTCGCCCACGCAATAAAGCACGTTCGCGCGCTCCGATTCGGGAATGCTCGCCATCACCGAAGTTGTCTCGTCGTAGGCCTTCTTACAGTAATCCGCAAGCTCCTTCGCGCGGTCGGTCGTGCCCAGAAGCTCGCCGAGCATCGTGTAAGCCTTGTCGTAGGAGTCAAGCGACGACGCGATGTGGACGATGGGGATGCCGATCTGGTCCTGCAGCGTGTCGAGGTCGTCCTTCATTCCGTCTTTCGCCTCGCCCACGTCGATCACGACCTGCGGGTCGGCTGCGGCAACGGCTTCCTTGTTGAAGTCGCCCTTGCTCCCGTAAATCTGACCGAAAACATCGAGCGACGCATATTCGCTACCCAGGTATTTTGCCTGATCGTCCGCGATTTTAGTTGCAAGGCCGACCATCTTCTCGGGAGCGATCGTCAAAAGCACGTTCTGTGCGAGCGGGCCGGAAGCCGCCACGCGATCGATCTGCGCGGGAAGCTCCACTTCCCGTCCGAGCGAGTCCGTGAAGGTGCGCGTTGCCGGCGCCTCGGCCTGCGCATCGCTTTTCTGGTCACTTGACTCCTTCTGCCCACCGGAACATCCGGCAAGCGAGAAGGCGAGCGCGAGCGCCATCGCAGTCGCCGCGATTGCGAATCCGATGCCACGCTTCTTCGTCATCTCCATTCTTCCTCCTACAATCCTATTCTTCCCTGATTTCGCTTGTAGGCACGCATACGCGCACCTTGTCGCCATATAGTGAGTTGACCTCGACCTCCACACCGTAGATGCGCCCCACCAACTCGGCGGTGATCACATCCTTCGGGTCGCCGTACGCCTCAACGGTGCCGTCGTACACCACGAGCGTCTTGTCAGCAAATAGAAACGCCTGGTCAGGCTGATGAGTTGATTGCACGATGGAAAGACCCTCGCGTGCAAGCTGCTTCACGCACGACAGCACGCGCACGGTGTTGCCGTAATCGAGCGCGCTCGTAGGCTCGTCCATCACGATCGTCTTCGCGTTCTGGGCAAGCGCGCGGGCAATCAGGACAAGCTGCTGCTCTCCGCCGGAAATGTGGGTGTACATGCGGTCCGCCAAATGCCCGATACCGATGCGCTCAAGCGCTTGTTCCGCCCGCTCGACCTGCTCGCGGCCAGGCGTCCCGAATATTCCCACGTCGGCGCCCGTGCTCATGAGCACGACGTCGCGCACCTTGTAGTTGTACACAGGGGCGTGGGTTTGGGGGATATAGGAAATCTCCCGCGCACGTTCGCGCACCGAAAGATCGCGCAAATCCTTGCCGTTTACGCGAATGACTCCCTCATAATCGCTGTTCAGGCACAGGATGCAGCGAAACAACGTCGACTTGCCCACACCGTTGGGCCCGAGCACGTTCACGAGCACGCCGTCCGGAATGCTCGCATTCACGTCGCGCAGCACCTGATGTTTCCCGTAGGAGAAGCTCACATGTTCGATATCTATACTCAAATCTTACGCTCCCTCGTGATGAGATAGAGGAAGAACGGCGCGCCGACGAACGCGGTCAGGATGCCGATGGGAATCTCGGACGTGGCCACAAGGCGCGCGATGTCATCCACAAGCAAAAGGAAGCTCGCGCCCATGAGCATGCTCGCCGGCAAAAGTTTGCGATAGTCGCAACCCACGAGCATGCGGCACAAATGCGGGATGACCAGGCCGACCCAGCCCACCATGCCCGACACCGCCACGCTCGACGCGGTGACAAGGGTGGCCGCAAGCAGAACGACAACGCGCATCCGCTTGGCGTTCACGCCCATCGTGGCGGCCTCGTCGTCGCCCATGGTAAGGATGTTGATGCGCCAGCGCATGGCGAACAGCACGACGCACCCGATGATCATCGGAGCAGCGACCAGCGTAACATCGGACATCTTGGCGCTCGTTAAGCTTCCCATCAGCCAATACGTAATTGCGGGAAGCTGGTCGGTGGGGTCTGCGATCAATTTGGTGAACGAGACGCCCGCCTGGAACAGCGAGCTCACCATAACGCCCGCGAGCACCACGACAAGGATGCGGTTTCCCTTCGCCCGACTCGATATGAGCAGCACGAGAAACACCGTCGCGATAGCGAAGCAGAACGCGAACAGACTCGTGGCAAACGCGCTCGCCCCCAAAAGAATGGCAATCGCGGCTCCAAGTGCCGCGCCTTGGGACGCGCCCAGGATATCGGGCGACACAAGCGGGTTTTGGAAGGTTCCCTGGAACGCCGCACCTGCGGCCGCAAGGCAGCAACCCACCATAAGCGCAAGCAGAATACGCGGCAGGCGAACGTTGAAGAACAGCGTCTGCTGCTGGTTCGTCCAAAACTGGTCGATGGGAAATACCTGGCCAAGCAGCATGCAGATGGCCTCATGGGGCTCGATGGGGAACTTGCCGAGCATAAGCGAGACCGACGTGATGACAACCAAGATCACGGCAAGAGCCATGATGACGAAATCTTCGCGCAGGGAGATTCTTCTCCCCGTATCTGTTCCCTCGAGCTTCGGCACATCGTCCCCTTCAAATAATGCTACTCCCGAAATATATACGAATATGCAGAATTATGCAAACGGGAATATCCTGAAATAGGGATGATTATGAGACGCGCAACGAGGAAGATTCCCGGGTGGAGAACGAGATTGCGCTGCGTTGATTATTCTGTCAATAGGCTATTCTAGTTTGTGTCTGATTGCTGGCGCATGCTCGGCAAGTTCTCGCCGCAAGGAAACCGGCATGCGACCCGCCCTATTCTCCGAACGCGCTTAAGATGGTCTTGAGCTTCATGTCGATCTCGTCGAACTCGTCGTCGGCCACGCTGCCCTCGACGATACCGCACCCGGCGTACACCCAGCCGCCTTCCCCATCGAACACGCCCGTGCGAAGACCGACCGAAAATGCACCGTCACCTGCACCGTCGATGTAGCCGCAAGCACCTGCGAAGAACCCGCGGTTGTACGATTCGATCTGCCTGATGAGCATCTTCGCCTCGCCGACGGGCGTGCCCGCCACCGCAGGCGTGGGGTGCAAATCGCCCACAAGCTCGGGCAGGCTCACGCCCTCGAGCACCTTCGCGCTCACCGGGGTGTGGAGGTGCTGCACGTGGCGCAGCGAGAGGATCTGCGGCTCGCGCGGAATGCGCACGTCATGGCAGATGCGCCCCAGAACCTCGCGCATGAAGTGGACGACGTGCTCGTGCTCGGCGCGGTTCTTCTCGTCCGCCATAAGCTCGCTTGCCAGCTCGCGAGCGCGATCAGGGTCCTCGGAAGCGGGGCACGTCCCCGCCAGGCACATGCTCTCGAGCTGCTGGCCGCGCTTGCGAACGAGCAGCTCGGGCGTGCAGCCACAGAAGAACACGTCGGCGTAACGGTAGAGCAGCACCGTGCCGCGCGCGTCGCCGTCTATCAAGTTGACCAGCAGGTCCTTCGAAGAGAACGGGTGCTCGGCAAGAAGCCTCTGTCTGCGCGAGAGAACCACCTTGCCAACGCGCCCTGAGCGAATAGCCGAAAGCGCAGCATCCACTTCCGCCCGCCACTGCTCGCGCGAATCGCGCTCCAACGTGAACGGAACCGTCACGCGCTCGCGACGCGGGGCGCCTGCCGCCTGGCGCGCGAAACGCGCGATGCGGCCCGGATACACAGGAGAGAGGCTGTTCACTTGCAGCATGCGCCCGCGCTCGTTTTCCACAAGCACCACTTCAGGCAGCATGAACTTAAGGCGCGGGAACGCTTCGAAGAGCTCGTCGGTCGCCTTGGGGTTCTCCGCGTCGAAGCGATTGAACGAGAAGAACACGGGCGGCTGGTCGATGGGCCCCTCGATTTCGTATTCCACGTCGTCCATCTGCGATAACGCGATGCAACGCCCCAAGCCCATGTAGCGGTTCGCGCTTTGCTTGTCGTAGTAGACGAACTGGTCGGTGAAGCCCTTCTGCAAAAGACAGAACCCGTCGACGATGTCGGAATCGATGGGCTGGGAATACGAGTAGATGCGCGTCATGGGCAATCCTTTCGGGAAACTTGTTGCCGCCAATTATATCGATACCGGGCGCCCGTGCCACAGCATGCGCGAAGCGAGGATACCGAAAGCGCGGGCGGAACGCAGTCTGGCGCGCCCCCGCTCGCCCGCCCGCGCGCCCCGCCCACACCGCTCGAGCAAGACGGGGGTCGAGCGATTGCCTCGTACCCAC
>ERZ857840.2686-NODE-2686-length-16394-cov-3.992962_pt1 | contig 16394 bp, 11 predicted proteins | sample MGYA00519760_ERZ857840 | MGnify/ENA primary metagenome ERZ857840 (study PRJEB31778, sample SAMEA3449371) | human gut metagenome | biome: human gut; feature: human-associated habitat; material: faeces | place: United Kingdom | collected 2010/2012 ... | reverse complement strand
AAGTTATGAAGCCTTTTTAGCGTTAATAATAGTTGCATTTGTACAAATAATATTTTCTAAATTATTAAAAGTATATTGGTCAAAAAAGATTTAAAAATATCATATTAAAGGTATTAGACGATAGACAGTTAAAACTCTATCGTCTTTTTTATACTCAAAATTAGGAGGTAAAAATGGTAAGGATAAGAAGCCACACTTAAAACAATTTAATATATAAGACATTTAGCGATTGAAATATAAGTTCAGTCGCTTTTTTAATTGAAATTTATAGATTAAGGAGAAGAAATTAATGGATAGATAAATGATAATTTAGCTGCCTAATCTTCGATTGTCGCTTGCCCGTTCATGAGCATAGGTAAAAGCCAATCACGGAGAGCTATCAAAGCTCTATTTTCGCGTTGATTAGACGATATAGTCGTATAAGCAGGCATAGCAATTCTATTAAACACCTTAAGTTCAATCTCATTTGGAATATAAATGGGTCGATTATTAACTAGTGGTTTATCACAAGAAAGTACAGCATCACCACTAATGAAAAATGGGTATTATACATTGAGATCTTTAGCTGTTCCGACTTGAATGGTAGATTTCTTCTCTTCACTGATAATGTCACCAAGCTTTCCGTTTGACTCTCTACGAAAGAATTCGTCACACAACTTCGCCAGTAACGAAAGGTGGGTTATTCACAATCTAGTAAAAGATTTGAATTAAGCCAGGTAGCAACGCCATCGTTGTTGTTGTAGTCGCAAACCTCATCTGCAATCGCAAGCAACCGAGGATTACTATTCGATACCGCTACACCGCATCCCCCTGCGCGGAACATGTCTATATCTATAATATCGTCTCCAAAAACGACTGTGCGACTCGGCTTCACACCCAAACGATTGCAAATAACGTTCAAAGCATGCCCCTTGTTTGCAAGAGGATTCGTAAGCATCCACAAAACATCTTCGCTAATGTGTAGCGAAAAATCGCTTGGAAGAATGCTCTGAAGTTTTTCCTTCTCACTCCATCGAGGAACAATAATAATCTTGTCTGCTGTGCCACGCGGAACATTAGAAAAATCGGTAATAACAAAACCCTGCTCGTTCCAAAGCATACGAACATCAAAATTAGTGTAACGAACATCGTTCATAACAATGCCAATGCGAAGCGTAGGAATCTCATTAAGCAAGCGCAAACACACACTACAAGCATGTTGAGAATCAAATCCAAAACGCGTAAGAGTATCAAGGCTTCTTTGCGAAGTAAGCTCACCTATCGTGCTGTGAGCACAGTCAAAATCAATAAGAGCACCATTAAGGTACGCGCAAACTTGAGCATTCAAATCGTGAATAAAATCAAAAGCACTTCCAACAGGTCGGGCCGTAATAATCGCAAGCGGAATTCCGCATTCACTCAAACGCTTAGAAGCGCTAACAGTTTCTTGGCTTAAATATCTGCTTTCAAAAGCATTAGCATCATGAAGCATAGTGCCATCAAGATCTGCTACCACAAGAGAAGGAGAAAAATGAAGCATAACAATAACCTAATGTATTTTAATTAGTCTAACATCTTCTAACATCTTAAAAAGCATAGCAAAATGTACACCTGCTCTGCTTATAAAACAAAAGCGCGCAATCTTTCGACTACGCGCTTAAAAGAATACTTAGATAAGTGAGAACTTAGTCATAAGATTCAAGGCAACAATAACAGCCACCCAAATCAAAGCTATAATAACAGACCAACGATTCAAGTTCTTTTCTGCAACACCAGAGCTACCAGCGTTCTTCGTTAAACCGCCGCCGAACATATCGGAAAGGCCGCCGCCCTTGCCCTTGTGCATAAGAATGAGCAGGGTCAGCACGAAGCTGAGCAGCACGACGATGACTTGCAGCGTGATCTTAAGAGCGGTCACAGGGTACCTCCGGATTGATTGGACTGTTGACCAGCATAGCGCACACACGGGAAAACCGTGGTATTAGTTCCGTGATTTCGTGGATTTCAGTGCCAGTCGAGCGATTTTGGCGAGTTCCTCAACGTCCAGGGCCGCCCCTCCGATCAGGAAGCCGTCAACGTCGGGCTGGGAAATGAGTTCCGCCGCATTTTTCGAGGTGACCGATCCGCCGTACAGGATACGTACGCTATCGGATACCTTCGTGCCAAAAGTGGTCTTCAAATCGTTGCGGATGGCGTTTGCGGCATCCTGGGCGGATTGCGGAGTGGCCACCATGCCGGTGCCAATGGCCCAGACAGGTTCGTAGGCCACGATGAGTTTGGCGGCTTGTTCTTCGTTGAGATCGCGGGTGACGTCTCGTACCTGGCCCACGGCGAAATCGAGTTCAATGCCTTGACGTCGTTCCTCGAAGCTTTCGCCGACGCACAAAATCGGCTGCATGCCGGCGGCGAGCACGGCACGTACCTGATCGACGATATTGGCGTCATCTTCAGGATGGTATTTGCGGCGTTCGGAGTGGCCGACGATGACGTATGAGCAGCCAAGATGGGCGATCATGTCCGCGGACACATCGCCGGTGAAGGCACCTTGGGTGGTCACGGAAACGGATTGTGCGCCGTAGGCGACATGGAGCTTGTCGGCTTCGACCAGCACCTGCACGCTGCGCAATGACGTGAACGAGGGGAAAAGCGCGACTTCGCAGCGTTTAAAGTCGAAGTGAGCGTCACGCAACAGCCATACCAGCTTCTGCACGAAGTAAGTGGCTTCAAGATGGTCGAAATTCATCTTCCAGTTGCCGGCCACCAACGGAATGCGTTTGGACGCCATATGTTTCCCTTCTAAAAAAAACGTAGCTCCCCTCAAGGAGGGGAGCTAGAAAATGGATTACTCAAGCACCTTCAGGCCAGGGAGCTCCTTGCCTTCGAGGAACTCGAGGGAAGCGCCACCACCGGTGGAGATGTGGGAGAAGCCGTCCTCCGGGAAGCCGAGGTTGCGCACGGCGGAGGCGGAGTCGCCGCCACCGACGATGGTGAACGCACCGGCTGCGGTGGCGTCGACCAGACCCTGGGCCACGGCCTTGGTGCCGGCGGCGAACTCAGGAACCTCGAACACGCCCATCGGGCCGTTCCACACGACGGTCTTGGAGTCGACGATCTTGTCGTGGAAGAGCTTCTGGGACTCCGGGCCGATGTCCAGACCCATCTTGTCGGCCGGGATGGCGTCGGCGGCAACGACTTCCGGAGCAACCGGGGTGTCACCGGCCGGGAAGCCGGCGTTCACGACGACGTCGGTCGGCAGCACGAGCTCAACGCCGTTCTTCTCGGCGGTCTCGATGTAGCCCTTGACCTTCTCAAGCTGGTCCTCTTCAAGCAGGGAGGTGCCGACCTCGTAGCCCTTGGCCTTGAGGAAGGTGAACACCATGCCACCGCCGATGACCAGACGGTTGGCCTTGTCGAGCAGGTTCTCGATGACGCCGAGCTTGTCGGAGACCTTGGAACCGCCAAGCACCACGGTGAACGGACGCTCCGGGTTCTCGGTGGCCTTGGACAAGGCCTTGACTTCCTTCTCGACCAGCAGGCCTGCGGCGGCCGGCAGATCGGCGGCAACGTCGTAGTTGGAGCCCTGAGCGCGGTGGACCACGCCGAAGCCATCGGAAACGAAGGCCTCGCCGAGGGCGGCGATCTTCTTGGCGTAAGCGGCGCGTTCGTCGGCGTCCTTAGAGGTCTCCTCCGGGTTGAAACGAACGTTCTCAAGCAGCACAACGTCGCCATCGTTCATGGCGGCGACCTTGGCCTGAGCGTCCTCGCCGTAGGTGTCCTTGGCCAGCGGCACGTTGGCGCCGAGCAGCTCGCCGAGGCGGGCGGCAACCGGGGCCAGGCTCAGCTCAGGAACGACCTTGCCCTTCGGGCGGCCAAGGTGGGCCATGAGGATGACCTTGGCGCCTTCTTCGCGCAGGGTCTTGATGGTCGGCAGAGCAGCCTTGATTCGACCGTCATCGGTGATGGTGGTGCCGTCCAGCGGAACATTGAAATCAGCGCGAACCAGAACGCGCTTGCCCTTGAGATCTCCAAGGTCCTTGAGTGTCTTCATGAATATCCTTTCCTTGACGAATCGCACGTCAAAGTGGCCAATTTTGCCACTTTGCATATTACAGGCATTCCGGAACAAAACACCGCATTCGTCTACTGACTGAATGCGGTGTTTTGTCACATCGTTGTCGCGTTTTGCCGAATAGGCACGGCAAATCGGATTGTCGGGTTACTTGCCTTCGGCTGCGCGAGCCTTCTCCGTCTTCTCGGCAAGTTGAAGCAGTCGGCGAATTCGGCCGGCAATCGCATCCTTGGTGATTTGCGGTTCGGCGATCTTGCCGAGCTCCTCGAGGCTCTTGTCCACGTGATCGATGCGCAGCTGGCCGGCCTGACGGAGGTTGTCCGGAATGTTATCGCCGAGTACTTCGAAAGCATGCTGCACTTTTTCGCTGGCTTCGGCGGCGGCCTTGGCGGAACGGCGCATATTGGCGTCATCGAAGTTGGCCAGACGGTTGGCCTTGCCGCGGGCCTCGCCATCGGAACGCTTGCCGGTCCATTCGCGAGCCGAACGGGTGGCGCCCATGAGCTTGAGCATGCGTTCGATGGCGTCGGGATCCTTGAGTGTCACGCGCTCGGAGCTACGCAGCGTGCGATGCTTGGCCTGGATGCCTAGACGACGGGCCACGCCACACAGGGCCATGGCGGCCTCTTCCGTGGGGCAAGCGATTTCCAGGAAGCTGGCCTTACCGGGATCGGACAGGAAGCCACGGGCCATGAAGGCGCCGCGCCATGCCGCTTTGATTTGGGCGATGGATCCGTTGACCACTTCAGACGGCAGTCCACGGACCTGCTGCTTGCGGCGGTCGACCAGTCCGGTCTGCAAAGCCAAGGCCACTACGTTGCGGGTGACGAGCACCACATAGGTCTCGACAGGGCCGTTCGGGGTCTGACGTGTGAGGTGATTGACCTCGGCTTCGTGCCCGAACGTGTTCCTCAACGTGTTCTTCAGCCATTCTGCAACGTCAAGCGAGGTGAATACGGCTTGGATAACGTATGTATTCTGTACCGGTCGAAGACCGCCGCCAAAACGGATCATGGCCGCAGCTTGGGCCTTGATCGCGGCTGGCGAATCGCCTTCAAAGGCTGCCAACTCGCTTTTGACATCGTCCAGAAGAGCCAAGATCTACCTCCTACAGTCCCGTTCTTCTCAATGCTTCAGGCGCTTCGTGCCGTCATCTGCTGTCACACGGTCGGAAGCCATCGGCTTTCTGTGATACCTAATCTGGTGGACAAGCGAACCCGTTTGATACGTATTATGGGCCCTGCTTTCTCGCAGTGTGGTCACCGAACACTTGCCCGATGACCGCTCGACGCCTGCTTACGATGAGTGACGCTTGTGCTGTTCTCTCGCGGAAACGGTTACGTTGAGCCCATGTGCGCGTAAGCGGCGAGCCAGCTCTTCGCTCATCGCCACCGACCGGTGCTGACCACCGGTGCAGCCGACGGCGATGGTTACGTAGTGCTTGTCTTCCTGGGCGTATCCTTCCAACGCAATCTCGATAGCTTTCTCATAAGCGTCGAGAAATTCCTTGGCTCCCTTGCTGGAAAGCACGTAGTCGGCGACCGGCTTGTCGTGCCCGGTAAGCTCGCGCAGGTTGGGCACCCAGAACGGGTTGGGCAGAAAACGCACGTCGGCCACGAAATCGGCGTCGATGGGCATACCGTATTTGAAGCCGAAGCTGAAGATGTGTACTGCCACGGTGGTGGGGCCGGAGCCGAGCATCGCCTCGTAGAGTTTGGTGGACAGCTGGTGGATGCTCAGGGAGCTGGTGTCGATGACCCAGTCGGCTCGTTCCTTGAGGTCTTCCAGCAGGTGACGTTCCTCAAGGATGCCGTCGATCAGTCGGTTGCCGTGCTGCAGCGGGTGCGGGCGGCGCACGGATTCATAGCGCTTGATGAGCACTTCGTTGCTGGCGTCGAGGAACAGAATACGGGTTTTGACGCCGAGATCATCCAGATGGCCGAGCACGGCGGCCAGCTCGTCGAAATAGCTGGAGCGCACGTCGATGACGGCGGCAAGCTTGTGGACGCCTGACTCCGATCCGGAACCGGAGGTGGTCATCATGTCGACAAGCGGGATAAGCAGTTTGGGAGGCAGGTTGTCGACCACATACCATCCCATGTCTTCCACGCAGTCAGCGGCATGAGAGCGGCCTGCGCCGGACATACCGGTGATGAGCAGCACTTCGAAGGCATCAAGCGGGGTCGGCTGGTTGTCCGGAGTCGATGTGGATGTCGCGGAATTCGCCGGCGCATTCGTGGCGGCCGCCTCGCCGGTATCGCGGTTCGTTGTCTGTTGATTCATTACAGCGCCTCCTCAAGAGCTTTGCGCATCGCGATCTCCAGCTGGTCGTCTTCGGTGGTGGTGTCCTGCAGACGCTGGTCGGCATCGCTGGGCGGGTCGTCATCCCAGATACCGGTCATCAGCAATACCTGTACGAGAGCTTGGTACAGCAGCATTTCTTCGCCGCCGATGGCGTGACCGCCATGAGCGCGCCAGGCTTCCATGAGCTTGGTGGGGCGTGGATCGTAGATCACGTCCAACAGCAGTCCGGAGAATGGCTCGGTTCCGGCATTGGCGAGGGCATCCGCGACGTTGTCGGCCGCGTGTCCGGGAATCGTGTTGATGACATAGGTGGCGTTGCGGGCTGCCTCGAGCAGGGCCTGATCGTCGCCTAATTCGATTTCGTTGTACGGGTTATGCACGTTGACGAACTTTTCGGCCACTGGTTTAAGCCCGGTGTTTTTTCCGGGGTGGCGGGCGGCGACGACGATATGGCCGATTTCGGGCATCATGCAGCATGCGGCCAACGCCGAAGTGGCGGTGTTGCCATTGCCGATGATCAGCGCGGTGCCGCTTCTCGACGCGGTGTGGTGTTCGCCGAGTTCGCGATTGGCATGGTCGAAGGCGAGTTGGATGCCGATGACATCGGTGTTGTATAGCTTGATGCCCGGCTTGCCGTTCGGCCAAGCGGGATCATCGGCAGCCACGCTCCAGTCGAATACCGCGGTATTCGCCACCTTCAGTTCCTTGGCCCACAAATTTTCCGGAACACCGTACGGTTGGATGGTCTTCTTCAACGGCATGGTCAGGCTCAGGCCAGCCCACGTCGAGTCAAGGCCTTTGAGGAAAGCGTCGAGGTCGTCTTCCCCCACCTCGTGCTTGTCGTACAGCCAATCGTCGAGTTTCAGCGAACGGTAGGCCGCGTTGTGAAGCACGGGTGACAATGAGTGTGCGACGGGTTTGCCGAGTACAGCGCAACGATGATTGGCCATATCCCCTCCTTGATGTCTGTTCCCATGCTAGCCGACACTTTGCTTCGAATATGTCAACCACAGGCCCCGCAACCGAAAATTTACTCTGGGCTGCTGGACCGGGCCGGCTCACTGCTCGTGCAGCGCGTTGTACAGCGCTTCGGCTTTGGCGTGGCCGATGCCTTTGACCTTCTCGAAGTCCTCGACACTGGCTTCGCGCATGGCTTTGACCGAGCCGAAGTGGTTGAGCAGCCGCTTCTGGTAGCTTTCGCCGATGCCGGGAATCTCGTCGAGCGCGCTGCGCAGGGCGCCTTTGCGCCGCTGCTGGCGGTGGTAGGTGATGGCGAAGCGGTGGGATTCGTCGCGCACACGCTGCAGCAGATACATGCCTTCGGACTGGCGTTTGAGGATGATCGGATAGTCGTCGTCCGGCACCCACACCTCTTCCAAGCGTTTGGCCAGTCCGCAGACGGCCACGTCGTTCACGCCACAGTCCTCAAGCGCCTTGGCGGCGGCCATGACCTGCGGCTTGCCGCCATCGACCACCACCAGGTTCGGCTTGTAGGCAAAGTGATGCCGGTTTGTGTTCTGCTGGACGATGTCGGGCGGGGACTCCCGCGCATCGTTCTGCACTCCGACCGGCACCGCGTGCCCCTTGCCACTGATGTCGGAACCGCCCTCACCATTGTCGTTACCGTTCGCAGCGATTGTCTCCGCCGCCACGGCAGTGGTCATCTTGCCGGCGGCCGAGGCCACACGCTGTTCCGCGTCGATGCTTTCGCCGGAGTCGCCGGCGATGTTGCCGTGCTTGAAGCGGCGGGTGAGCGTCTCGTAAAGCGCGGACAGATCATCCACCGCGCCTTTGCCGTCCTTGCCTCGGATGGCGAAGCGTCGGTATTCGGATTTCTTGGCGATCGCGTCTTCGAACACCACCATGGAGGCCACCTGGAAGGCACCACCCACAGTGTTCGAAATGTCGTAGCATTCGATGCGCAGCGGGGCTTCCGCGAGTCCCAATGCCTTGGCCACATCGTTCATGGCCTGGGTGCGTGCGCCCATGTCGGAGATGCGGCTCATCTTGCTGCGTTGCAGTGCTTGGCTGGCGTTCTCGTTGGCGCGGTCCATAAGCTGCTTCTTGTCGCCTCGCGAGGCCACACGGATGGTCACCGCTCCCCCGCGCAGATTGGTCAGCCAGCCTTCGAGTTCCTCACGGCGGGCCGGTTCGACGGGCACGATGATTTCGCGCGGTACCGGTGCGATGGGTGCCAGCAGGTCCGCGCGCCCGGTGGTCTCCTGACGGGTGTTGCGTTCTCGGGTGGCCTGGGCGCGTGCCACAGCGTCCGTGGCCGTGATGGTTTGCGTGGAGCCGATGGCCTCGCGATTGGTGGAGATGGTCGCGGCCGACTGGGGGTGATTATCCCCGGCGGCGTCCGAATACACCTGCACCAGAAGGTCGGCCATCAAGTCGGCGTCATCGATGTCCTCAACTCGTTCGACGCTCCAGTTGCGTTCGCCGCGAATCGAGCCGGCGCGCACATAAAAAGCGTGCACGGAGGCTTCGAGCTCGTCGCTGGCGAAGCCGAACACGTCCGCGTCCACATCCTGGTCGAAGACGACGGCGTTCTGTTGCACCACGGTTTCCAGCATTTGGATCTGGTCGCGCAGTCGGGCGGCTTTCTCGAATTCGAGTTCGGCGCTGGCCTCTTTCATGTCGCGGGTCAACTGGGCGATGTATGGCCGTCCGAGTCGTCCGGTCATCACGCCGACCAGCTGTTCGCACAGCCTCCGGTGTTCGTCCGCTTCAATGCGGTTCACGCAGGGTGCGGAGCATTTGCCGATGGAAGCGAACAGGCATGGCCGTCCGGTCAGTTGCGCCTTATGGAACACGTTGGTGGTGCAGGTGCGTACCGGGAACGTGCGCAGCAACCGGTCAAGACTGTGCCGCAATTCCCACACTTTGGCATAGGGGCCGAAATACCGGGTATCCCGCCGTTTGCGCGACCGCGTGACCCACACGCGCGGAATTCGCTCCCCCGTGCTGACCGCGAGATACGGATAGGTCTTGTCGTCGCGGAACTGCACGTTGAACCGTGGGTCGAATTCCTTGATCCACGTGTATTCCAACGTCAGTGATTCCAGTTCGGTGGCGACGACCGTCCACTCCAGACTGCGTGCGGTCAGCACCATGGTCTGCGTGCGCGGATGCAGCAGATACAGCGGCTGGAAATAATTGGTGAGCCTGTTGCGCAGGTTCTTTGCCTTGCCCACATAAATGACGCGCCCTTCCCCGTCGCGCCATTTGTACACACCGGGTTTGGCGGGAATATCCGAGGTCTTGGGTCGGAACAGGTCGCGAGAATCCCCCAGCAAAGGTGCCCCATTCGCATTCACCTTCGCCGTCGTTTCCCCGGCACCCACAGCTATGCTTTCCGACATTAACGCCGCCGCAGTCTTCCGCCACTCATCCGGACTATGCCGCTCAATATCGTTCGTCATAATCCTCCTCGCTATTAAGCCAATCATCAGGGATTGGGTGGGTTGGGGTGTGTGTTGCTGGAACGTAAAGACTTGGCCTGAGCGGCCCGGAGCATGTCCAGCAACACACACCCCAACCCACCCGAGGTCAGCTGCAATGGAAGGCTAAAGCATGGGTTTCAGGAACTTGCCGGTCCATGAGGCTTCGCATTCGGCAACCTGTTCGGGCGTGCCCTGCGTGACGATGGTGCCGCCTCCGTCGCCGCCCTCCGGACCGAGATCGATCAGCCAGTCGGCCTCCTTGATCACATCCAGATTATGTTCGATGACGATGACCGTATTGCCCTTGTCCACCAGGGACTGCAGCACCTTGAGCAGCTTGTTCACGTCTTCGAAGTGCAGGCCGGTGGTCGGCTCGTCGAGGATGTACACGGTTTTGCCGTCGGATCGGCGCTGCAGCTCGGTGGCAAGCTTGACGCGCTGCGATTCACCGCCGGACAGGGTGGGTGCGGGCTGGCCGAGTCGGATGTAGCCGAGGCCGACGTCCACGAGGGTCTTCAGGTATCGGGAGATGCCGGTGTACGCCTTGAAGAAGTCGGCGGCCTCCTCGATGGGCATGTTGAGGATGTCGGCCACGGTCTTGCCGTTGTACGTGACTTCGAGGGTCTCGCGGTTGTATCGTTTGCCGTGGCAGACCTCGCAGTCCACGTAGACGTCGGGCAGGAAGTTCATTTCGATCTTCAGCGTGCCGTCACCGTGGCAGGCCTCACATCGGCCGCCTTTGACGTTGAAACTGAAGCGGCCGGGGCCGTAGCCGCGCACCTGGGCTTCGGGAGTCTTGGCGAACAGGGTGCGGATCTTGTCCCACACACCGGTGTAGGTGGCGGGGTTGGATCGCGGCGTGCGGCCGATCGGGTTCTGGTCGACGTGGATCACCTTGCGCACCTGGTCCACGCCTTCCACGCGCGTGTGGCGGCCGGGTACGATGCGTGCACCGTTGAGCTTGTCGGCGAGCACCGGGTAGAGGATCGTGTTGACCAGCGAGGATTTGCCGGAGCCGGAGACGCCGGTGACCACGGTGAGCACGCCGAGCGGGAAGCTCACGTCGATGTTCTTGAGGTTGTTCTCGCGGGCACCCACGACTTTGAGCACCTGGGTCTTGTGGATCTTGCGGCGCTTGGCGGGCACGGCGATCTCTCGCCGGTGGGCGATGTAGTCGCCGGTGATGGAGCGCTTGGCTTCTATGAGGTGCTTGGCGGGGCCGGAGTAGATGACTTCGCCGCCGTGTTCGCCGGCGCCGGGGCCGATGTCGACCACCCAGTCGGCGCGGCGTATCGTGTCCTCGTCGTGTTCGACGACAATCAGCGTGTTGCCGAGATCGCGCAGGTGGTGCAGGGTTTCGATGAGGCGTTCGTTGTCACGCTGGTGCAGGCCGATGGACGGCTCGTCGAGCACGTACATGACGCCGACCAGACCGGAGCCGATCTGCGTGGCGAGTCGGATGCGCTGCGCTTCTCCGCCGGACAGGGTGGCGGCCGCGCGCGAGAGGGTCAGGTAGTCGAGGCCGACGTCGTTCAGGAAGCCGAGTCGGGCCTTGATCTCCTTGAGCACTTCGCCGGCGATCAGCTGTGCCGAGCCTTCGAGTTTCAGGCCGTTGATCCAGGCGAGTTCGCGTACGACGGGCATGTCGCACACGTCGAAGATGGATTTTCCGTCCACAGTGACAGCGAGCACTTCGGGCTTCAGACGGCGTCCGTGGCAGACCTGGCAGGGCACTTCGCGCATGTACGACTCGTAGTATTCGCGCATGGACTGCGAATCGGTTTCGTCGTGGCGTCGCATGAGCGTGCGGATCACGCCTTCGAAGCCGGTGGAGTATTCGCGCAGGCGTCCCCAGCGATTGCGGTAGGAGACGTTGACCTTGAAGTCGTGGCCGTAGAGGATGTCGTGCTTGACGTCGTCCGGCAGGCCCTTCCAAGGGGTCTTCATGGAGAAGCCCATTTCCTTGGCCAGACCTTCGAGGATGTGGCCGTAGTACTGGGAGGTCATCTTGGTGCCGCTCCACGGTTCGATGACGCCGTCGGCCAGTGACTTGTCCGGGTCGGAGATGATGAGATCCGGGTCGATTTCCAGTTTGAAGCCGAGACCGGTGCAGGCGGGGCAGGCACCGTAGGGGGCGTTGAAGGAGAAGGTGCGCGGCTCGACCTCGTCGAGTTCGAGCGTGTGCCCGTTCGGGCAGCTGCGGTGTTCGGAGAACGGCTGGCGGCGGGCCGGGCTGCCTTCCTCCTCGTCCACGAAGTCGATGACGATGCTGCCGTTGGCGAGCTTGAGGGCGGTTTCCACCGAGTCGGTCAGGCGTTGGCGGATGCCGTCCTTGACCACGAGTCGGTCGACCACGACCTCGATGGTGTGCTTCTTCTGCTTGGTGAGTTTGATGTCGTCGGACAGCTGCGTCATCTCGCCGTCGATGAGCGCGCGGGCGTAGCCGTCGGAGCGCAGCAGCTCGATCATATCCACGAACTCGCCCTTGCGGCCCTTGACCACGGGCGAGAGAATCTGGAATCGAGTGCGCTCCGGGTAGCCGAGCAGCGTGTCGACGATCTGCTGCGGGGTCTGGGAGGCGACGGGCTCGCCGCATTCAGGGCAGTGAGGGATGCCGGTGCGGGCGAAGAGCAGTCGCAGGTAATCGTAGATTTCGGTGATGGTGCCGACGGTAGAACGCGGGTTGCGGTTGGTGGTCTTCTGGTCGATGGAGACGGCCGGGCTCAGGCCCTCGATGAAGTCAACGTCGGGCTTGTCCATCTGACCCAGGAACTGGCGGGCGTAGGCGGATAGGGATTCGACGTAGCGTCGCTGGCCTTCGGCGAACAGGGTGTCAAACGCGAGCGAGGATTTGCCCGAACCGGACAGGCCTGTGAACACGACCATGCGATTGCGCGGAATCGCCAGGTCGACGTTCTTGAGGTTGTGTTCGCGCGCACCCTGAATCGTGATCTTGAGATCGTTCGGGATGTGCGAGATATCAGCTACCAGCGAACCATCGTGTTCAATCAGCGGCGCCTTTTTGATCTCCCGGCTCAGGAAGGAGTCGCTGGTCATCACCTTTTCGACGATGACCTCACCGTTCTTGCCCTTGCCGGTTTTCGCGCCCGTTGCGCTTGTTGCGCGCCTTGCGCCAGTCTGCATTGCCGCCACAGCCACACCCCACCTTCCATCTCACCGTTCCCGCGCGCACGGTCATGCGCGCGCCAAATCTGTCCCAAGGATACCCGAACACACGACCAAATTCGAACGCTTGTTCGATGGCGTGTCAGGCCGGAAAACTGAACCAGAGTATGCAAAATTCCGGACCATCAGTGGACCGAAACGCAAGAGCCGGCCCCCAAGATACTCGGGGCGTCCGGCTCTCACTTCCATTTCCCCAGCGGGGTTGGCTTACCATGAAGTATACACGGTTTTAGGACATCAATCACTGTCGATGAACACTGTTCGAACATGGCCGAGGAATTCATCGTATCTTCCAGTACCGGCCTGGGCATCACCGTACGCTCCTAGCAGCTGATCAGGGAGCCATAGCCTTGCATCAGTCTCCCCTGCACAGAGTTCGACACGAATTGGCCCGATAAATCTGCGGCTTCTCAATCCATCGATGAAACGGATATCGTTCCTGTCCTGTGAAATCTCGCGCCGTTCAAGCACAAGCGTGTCCACGTTGTATTCTGTTTCCAGCAGAGGCAGAAGACGTTCCAAACATTTACGGCGAGCGCGTTCGGCGGTATTCCACTGGCTCATTGGTACCGCAGCCACAATGACATGATCAATGTCCATTGCAGCCATGGCATCAACGACTTTGCCACGCAATGATGGCCGCATGTCTCGCCAGTGCAATTTCCTTGCTCCTTTGGGCTTAAGCAACGCCAATCTTTGCCTTGTTTCGGTTTCCGTATCATCACATACGCATGCGCCCATCAAGTACATAGGCGAGGGAACTCCGGTTTTCCGCACACTCTCGTCACCCCAAGCGGTTGCCATGTTTGTCCCTTCTCGCGCAACGCAAAACAACAGTTCGATAGTATCGGATAGCAGTGCCGGACCTTGCAGCTATGCAATGCCGTTGCATTATTAATCGGAAGGCATAATGTGAGACGAGAAAAAGCTAAGCCGTTCTAGCTCTTGGCAACATCCCCAATCACTCAGCCTAAATCGGCAAATCCTGATTTTCAATGGACTCCACGGGGATGCCAAGCTTGCGTAATTCGTCAACTGCATCACGCATGGGAATGCGTTCCTGTTCGATGCGCCGATAAGCGATGGTTTTGTCAGCACACAGTCGTTCATAAAGACGTCGCTCCGCCGATTGAAGGCCGGGCGTCGGCTTAGGCTCCCGCATAGCAATCTTCGCGCTGCGTTCAGTACGATCGGTACCAAATCTGTGGTACCGATCGTATGCATCGCAATCCATCAGGATGGAGTCGCATTCGATACCTGATTCACGTAATGTCGAAAGTATTTCCAGTCCATCCGCATCCATATCACCCCAATACACGATACGCATGTCACGCAGTGCAGGAACCGCAGGTACAGCATCGCTTACAGCGCGACCAGAACCCCATATGCAGATGCCCTGCGCAATCGGCGGCATAGTCTGATACGTGTCTTTGTTCTCAACGATGACAGCATATTTAATGCCGGATAACGCTTCGCCTTCCCACGGACACCATATGATGCGTTCGAGCTCAGCATCGTCGCGGACCGGATCGAGATAACGGAACCGCAGTTCGGTCGGCCGTTTTGACAGACCCAACGTTTCGACACCGAGCAGTCGGCAAATGGCCTTACGACGATTGGTTTTTGACTCATTCAGCCATTTGCCGCTGAATCCTGTCAGTGGAATCTGTCGCGGCGTCATACCGGTCACGTCATGATGCCTGAAATATCGAACTGCGCTGACAAGCAGATCGAAGTCGTCAGGCTGTTCATGGCCTGTCATGCGAGCGGCCGATTCGATTGTTTCCGGAGCAACGTCACAAGCAGCAACCAGACATGCTATGCGGCGGCGCGCTTCGCGACATTCCGCCGCCAGCGTACGACCAACCACACGCATGGCTATTGATTCGTCAGGAACGACGACTTTGGAGATCAGCTCGACAGAGGTGCCTATGGTGCGATGCTTGGTTATGATTTCGCAACCATTCTTGCTTGCCCATTGCCGTATCTCATTGTTGTTGTCATGCACTGCAATCGCATTGGTTTCCAAAAATGCTTGGTCCGGCAATCCCACCGGCACGGGAAATGGCCATGCCGGTTCGATGTCGTACATATGTGAACGCATATGTTTCTTCACGCATGTGGTGATCGCAGCGATGTCTTTCATGCCGACCATAGTTCCCATCACCTGCTTTCGAACATCGTCGAGTCGAACCGAATCGTCTTAATACCGGCGACGCCGGGACTGCTCATTCGGCAACCCCGTCATCCTTCAATATATCCGACGATGATTCATCGTCCATGTCATTCTGGTACAGCACGGCCTCGCGCAGGGAGGTGAGGCCGGTGTCGGGGTCCTTGTAGGTCACGTAGGCCTTGGTGGAGACCTCGAGGATTTCGCCGGTCTTGCTTTCCGGAGCGGAGACGATGACCTGGAATCCGAGGCGCGGCAGCACCGTGAGGGCGCGCTGCGTGTAACGGCCGTCGGCCTTGATGAGCGCCTCGTCGAGGAACAGCGTGGTGTACGAGGGCTCGCTGGTCAGGCCGCCGCCGAGCAGGTAGATGAGCGCCGCGCCGTATACGAATGAGGTGAGCTCCTGCAAGGCGCCGCCCGAGCGACCACCGGTGGAGGTGATGCGTTCGTCCGGACCGTCGGCATGATGCACGATGGCGTAGAAGGACGAGCGGCAGCGCGGGTCGAGATTGCGGGCGCCGTAGCTTTTCACGCCGTTCGTGTCCTTGACCTGCGCGAGTTCGGCGCGCAGCAGCCCGACCATCGGCGCACAGGCCGCGAAGGCCTTGCGCGAGGCGTCGGAATCGTTGACGTCGGCGGATTTCCAATCGTTCAGGGTGCCGATGACGCGGATGAGCTGCGTCCAGAAGGCGCGCTCGGGACGGCGCACGTCTGCGTGCAGGGACAGGCTGCCGTGCTTGGGACCGAACTGTTGGCCTTTGAGCATGGCGTTGATGCGGTCAAGCTGGTCGTGGATGTCACTGGCATCCGTGTCGATGGCGCGTTTGATGGTCAGGAAGCTCCTGAGCAGCTGTTCGAGGCAGCGCCGGTATTCGGCGTCGGTGGCGGCAACCGCGGCCAGCTGGGTGAGGCTGGCGAGTTCGTCGAGATAGTACCGGTAGTCCTCCACGCTGGCGGTCAGCGAGTCGTCGTCGGCCGCGTAGAGCGCGATGTAGGTGCTCATTTTCGATTCGACGCCGGTGCGCGCGGCGTCGGCCTGGCCGTTCAGCAGATTGATGCGGGAGGTCATGTCCTTGCCGATGCCGGCGATGGTGCGTTCGGGGAAACTCTCCCCCGGCGCCTGCGTTCCTGCCGCGCCCGCGCCGATGATCATGTGCGCGCGCATGGCCGCGTCCGCCAGCCCGGCGAATCGGTTGTCGTAGGATTCGGCGAGCGCCGCCGTGACTTCGTCCGGCAG